>JAAOEI010000758.1_pt1 | contig 12103 bp, 22 predicted proteins | sample 7059261 | NCBI WGS metagenome assembly JAAOEI01 (sample SAMN14008812, study PRJNA610033) | viral metagenome | isolation source: viral particles filtered from seawater | place: China: Hangzhou Bay, Yangshan Deep Water Harbour | collected 2017-10-31
ATAAGTAGCATTGGGGGTTGTCGCGTAGTAGTTCGGCTCTGTTGTCTCTGTATTCTTTTGAGTTCCAGTGGCCGTGGTTTTTGGGTTTGTCTGTCATGTCGGGTTGCTCCTTTGGTTTGTGGTAATGGTAGGTCAAGTGCGTAGGTCAGGGGCTTTAGGTCAAGTGATTCTGACGCCCAAGCGGAAGGGCACCGCTCGGTTGTCGTCGTGTTTCATGTGAGGGTTGGGTGGTTTGTGTCCCCCACTATTCAGGGCAAGTAGCCCATGGGAGCCTGTCTAGTTTTGTTCGGTGGACAACCATTCGCAATGTACGTTTGAACGCTGATCGACTACATGACATAGTCGTCTACCCACGTTGCCGTGTGTTCCCATAGCAGGCTTCAGGTTCCTGCAAGGGCTAGTGAGCGCCTCTGTGCGCTCTGATGGTGTTGGTTGGGGGTGTCGGGTCAGTGTTCACTCCTGACCCGACAGAACGCATATTAGACGCGGGGTGGGGGTTGAGTGTTGGAGAGCCTCGCGCTGATCTTGTCTAGGTCTTTGGGTCGCCAAACGTGGACTTCGCATCCTGCGTCCTCCAGTGTGTTGATCCAATCCCATTGCGCTTCACTGACCACACCTTTGGTGGCTTTCAATTCGACAAAGATGGTGCCTCGTGCTGAGTGTGTCATCACTAGGTCGGGGAAGCCTTGATCGCCTGTGTTTGGTGTAATCCATTTGCCTGGACGGATCTGTGCCGGTTGGGTGTGCATAACTTTCCAGCGATGTAGTTTCGCCAGTGTTATTACGGCTTTTTGGAACTCTGCTTCGGATGGATCAGCCATTGTGTGCCTCCATGATGAGTCGTCCAACCACTTCGGCTACTTGTGGTACTACGGCGTTTCCGAGTCCTCTAAGTCTGTCCACCCGAGAGGGAATCCCATGAGCCACTCGACCCACGTCGGGTTCAACCGACCACCATTGCCCGATGTCATTTGTTTTTTGTCTGTCTCCGAAATTGTCCCATCCAAAACGCGCTTCCCCAAAATCATGCGATGCCCTGTGGATCCCCAACTGCTTGCCTGTGGAGTTGGCCATGTCTGAACCGCATCCGCTAAACCCATGCTGTGGCCACGTTTCCCTTTCCCTATCCTGCGTAATTTCTGACCCTCTTTTACCCATGTCGCGTTCGGATGTTCCACTTCCTGCGTCGTCGGCGTAGGCCACATCCGTTGACCTACCACAGTCTCTAAGTTCGGGAATCGTTTCGGATTCCATGCCGACTCGGGAGTTATTGTCGCCGCCATCGCTGAACAGTTCCGAGGGGTAGGCCACGATAACGATTCGATCTCGTTTGTGATTGGCTCCCACGGACGCTGCAGATATAACACGCCATTCCGCGTCATACCCGATGGAGGCAAGTTCTCCAATGACGGACAATCCTCCGAGACTAAGGTGGCCTCGTACATTTTCCAAGATCGCGTAGCGGGGTCGTAGTTCGCTAATGGCTTCTCTAACCCAAGGCCACAGATGGCGCGGATCTTCTTCACCGTTCCGCTTGCCAGCCGTACTGAAAGGCTGACACGGATATCCTCCACAGATGACATCTACCTTCTCCACTTCTTTCCAGTTGATCTCTTTAATGTTGCCCAAGTTGGGGACAGTGGGCCAATGCTTTTTGAGTACGCGGCAGGCGTAAGGGTCTATTTCGGAATGCCATTTGACTTTCATACCGGCACGTTCTAAGCCTAGGTCTATGCCACCGATACCGCTGAACAGACTCCCAACTGTCAAGGTCACGAATTCATCAGCCTGTCTATGAGTTCTGACGCTTCACGCTTGGTCGCTGGTACTGCGCCTTCATAATTCTTAGCCCTTAACATTGCTAACTGTTTTGCGGTCGGTCCTTCGCTAGATGATCCGAGAGCCTGTGTGCGTTGCACTGCCTGTGTCAACGGTGCCTGTTGCTCTTGCCCACCCTGCCGGTACACCTTGACCATCTCCTCAAGTGACGCCCGTTTCTTTGAGCCCTGATACTGGTAGTTAGCGAGGGCGCGTCCGATAGCGGATGTTTCGCAGTTCTCAATAGCACTGGTTTTGTTGACCATTGACGATCCGCGGACTTCCTCTGCGTACCCTGTGGTGGTCGGGACTGTGTGCGATATGTCAGCCCACAAGGTGGCTTTCATAACAATTCGAGTCCCGTCATCGGTAACGATTTCAGTGTTGATTCGTCCTAGTGGGCAGTCTTTCCAAAACAGTGGGAGGCGTTCGGCTACTTCTGCGTAGTCGGCTGGATTGAAACTCATGATTCCATGTCCTTTAAGTGTCGGGCCTGTGCAGGCGTTTGGTTTTTAAGTTGGTTAACAACTCGAATCATTGACACGCATCGGGCTGTTTCCTCAAGAGTCATCCCGACAAACCCGCTTTCCTCAGCACAGTTGAGACAGATACCGCGTAACTCGGTCTGCATCCTAAAATCTCCGTTGCGGAAAGGTGCGTCACAGATACCGCAGTTCATTTGAACCCTCCGAGCCTCATCGCCACAATGACATCCTGCGTTGATTTCGTGAGGTTGGACAAATAGACGCCATGTTCCTCGGCGACATAAGCCAACTCTGTGAGCGCCTTCCTAAGCATCGCCACGTCATCTCTGAGGCGTTCAATCTGCCATGTTGCAGCCTTCATAGCGATCTCAGCCTTAGTGATAACCGCAGTCATTTCCGCTAGTTGCTCATTCATGTCGGGTCCTTTATCTGTCGGTACTTTCCGTCACTATAGACCAGCGGTGTGGCATGACGGTCGTTATAGTTCTTTGACCTGATTTTGCGTCGGTCGTTTTCAGTAGTACCCGCCCATATTCCCCGCTCATCAGGGTGAGACAGTGCGTACGCTAAACATTCAACAACGACAGGACAAACCTCACAAAAAGGCTTGATAACGTTGATGTTTCGGAGCGACTGCATACCGGAACTCGGGAAAAACAAGTCGAGTGGTAGATCGTGGCAAGCGGCGTCTGTTTGCCAGTCGGGACGGTAAATGTTCAACACAAAGACCAGGGCTTCCAACCGCATTTCCCTGCGGCTTCTCGTTCCGAGTACAAAAGGTAAGCAAACCTAAGGTTTAAGGTCGGGTCACTCATGGCTTCCTCAAATGACATATTAAACACTTGCTCAACATAAGCGCGATGCGAAGGTTCGTTGATCTGAGCAGGGCCCCAATCATGACCATTAAAGGCATTTCTTAAGTTTTCGTCACTTGACAAAGGCGTCACATTAAGGCACCTCGTCTCCTTCCAAAGCAGGCGACCCAATTTCTCTAGGGTTGCGGGATCGTTGGGCCAGCCGACCGATATCGCTGTCGGAAACCATTCTTGACATTTGGTGTCCACTGGTACGGCAACTACGGTCGTAGACGGGGCAACAGTGGTTGTCGTCGTCGTTGTCGTAGTCAACTCTTGTATGCGTTCCTGCTGTTGTTGGGGTGTCAACATCCCAATCGTGACCGTGGAAGGCGTAGAAACGATTGTAGGGGTGTCTGACGAGCCCTGAACGCCTGTGATCGCCCACAAAGCGCAAGCCCCATAAGTTAGAAAAGATAGAAATAGGAATCGTTTAAGGTTCATTAGTAGTCCTCTGATAAGTCCGCAACAGATTTGCGGGTGCTGAAAAAGCCGTCCAGCATCGGATTGTTTTGCATGATCTCACGAGCCATAAAAGCCTTGTAATTATTATTGAACTTGAATTCGCTAGATGGGTCATGAGTGAGAGCGTGGTCGTATCGCAGTACCTCCACAAGGGCCGCGATGCCGTAATGCCAAAACCCACGGTTCCGCAAGTCAATACTCATTCGAGTCAACTTTGGTAGCACCCACGGGTTTGCCTCTTTGAACGCTTCATATTTGAGCAGTTCAGCCGGGACGTCTAATTCGGCTAACAATGATAATTGCATCTTTCCTCCTGAGTCGGGTTTCCGAGGTCGGGAGTAGGTTTACCGACTTACTGGTCGGATGTCAAGTCACTACGCGACAAGGCTGGGGAAAACCTTAATAGCATCCAACACATATTGGGTCCAAGTGTCCCCCGTGACGTACTGTAAATGCCACGATTCAAAGTTCGGATTCTTAGGGTCTGCGACCGCCCAAGTGAACCCATATTTGAGGGCTTCACAAGTAGCGAAACCGTCGCCTAACAACCATTTGCAAATTGGGGAACTAATACCACAGTTCGCAACGTCTATAGCCAAACCCCAACCGTGATCCGAATTACCTGGAGTCGCGCAAGGTGCTTTGCCTGGCTTCAAATAGTATTTCTTGCCTTGCCAAATACGCGTCACTTGAGGGACACGACCCGTGTCGGTAGTCGAATAACGGTCGTTAAACATTGCGAGCTGCTGACTGTAAGTACGGTACGCACCAACCTGGTTCATTGTTAAACCGTTGAAATAGGCGGCGAGTTGCAAACAGTTCCATGCGGTCGCGGCGTGTTGTTCTAGTTTCCCTGACGGTTTCTGAATAGTCCGCAAAACCGCTGGAACAACATAACCGTTCTTTTGACCTGTGAGGTCGGTCGGCATAATGATTGGCAGTACGGGGTAGGTGGTCACTAGAAATCGCCTTCAGGTTGCATAAGTCGAACTGTCACTGTGCCGGTGGAGGTGACTGCCCATAACTCGTTTTGTGGTGGCAACACCATTACGGTCGTTACATCTTTTTTGGTGACTAACCCTGTAGTGGTAGTGACTGCCGATCCACCGATATGGACATCGTTGCCGACTGGTTCCAAATAGATGGTGCGGGTCGCGTTAGCAGTCTCAGCAACTATTAGGGTCGGGCTTGTGGTGACAGTGATAATTGACGCAATCATTTGGGGTCCTTCTTTCGGATGATCGGTTGAACTTCCTTATTCGTAAGGGCGGCCATTCCGTTACCAATCGAATACCCGATAATCATTGTGAGGATCGGGACACCTTCCGATGTCTCAATCTTTCCGACCGACAAAAGGATCGTGATGCAGACAAGTCCAACTAATGCGATGAGGGCTTTAGATGGGTTAAACGTCATCAGGCAGGCCCAATATCTTCCACTAACAACCATGCTTTGCCCGTTGCGGAACGGCTTGAAATGCCTGTGCCTGTACTGGCTTGCAGTGTTCCCACAAAGTTTTGTGTTCCAGCAGTCAAAGTGACAACCGTTGAGCAGGTACCTGCACCCGCGTTACCTAAAACAACCATCGTGACGTTAGATACCTGCTGCAAGGTGCCAGCCAAATTAGTGAGGCGTATCCGTTGCTGAAATGTGCCACCGGCTGAACCAATAAGTGTCGGTTCAAAGTAGGTGACGCGATAGTAACGGTTCGCGACTGCCGTAAACGATGAGCCAGTGATCTGCACTTCCTCTGCGGTGATTGTGTTGTCGGTTGCTGTCACTTCGTTGTATGCCATGACCCCGCGAGGGAAATTGTTGCATTCTGTGGCGGTCAGGATTTGTCCTGCGGTGAAGTTGTCGTTTGGTGAAATAGCCATCGTTTAGGGCCTTTCAGGGAATGTGACGGTGGGGTTGGGTGTCCATGTGGCGGGGAAGTCCCTTAGGGCTTGACGATACTCAGCCCATGCGGTTTTGTCGGTTGGTGTATCTGCGATCATCGCCCAATCGGATTCGACTAGAAGCGCGTCACGGCGTAGGCGCATCCGTTCTAGTAACCATTCGTCGGGTGCTTCAGTTTCGTGGTCTGCTAATAGGTTCATCTCATGCCGCCTTGTAGAAAACATTCCAGTTCATAGTGTCGTTGACCGCCCAAGTGAACGGGATAGTAGAAGTAACTGCTTGGGCTGTGAGGTAAGTACCAGCCGAGTTTTGTTGCTGTAAATAGACGGTGGTTGCACTACCAACACAGTTGACTACTCCGGGGTAGCCTACTCCCGCCGAGATGTCGTAATAAGAGGCTGAGCCGATGACATTGTAAAACGATGTTTGTGTGGAGTCAATGTTGATTGGAACCGACAGGGACTGTCCGCCACCACCAACCACGGAAGTGGAACCGAAAGTGACTTTGCCGAAATAATGCACAAAATTGTTGACTCGGCAGTAACTAGAACTGATTGTGCCGTTGCCCAAAGTGAAGTTTGTCATTGTCGGGGTGTATGCCGTATAGGTCCCTAAAACCGTGTTGCCGATAGCGACCTTCGCTTCTAACGCCTCCACCGCATCGTTAATATCCGAGTGCTGTTGAGCATGAGACGGCGAAGTCAACAAACTTGAAGCCGTCGGATTAGTGAAAGTGTCAAGTGAAGTGGGGTAAGTACTAGCCATGATTTACCATCCTAATCGTGAGCCATTATCGGCAACGTTGTCGTCATATTCGTAACCAAACTCATTGTAGTTAATTTGGGCGTTATAAGTAATGCCAGCCCCACCCAAGACACCGTTGTATTCGTTATCCAAAATAAAACCAAACAGTTGAGTGTCAGTGAAATAGACAGTCCACAAAGTTTGTGCCGGTGTCGCCTGACAAGAAATGCCCTCAATTTTGACATAGGCATAGTCGGGGCCGCGTCCCGGCAAACGGTATTCGATACCCGCAAAGTCGCCCGGTATTGTCCCGAAACTGGAATACCAATCCGCGTTAATTATTGGATCTACCGCAACATCTGTCCAAGACAAAGAACCCGAAATGACGTCAGGGTCCGACAATGCTTTCGCATAGAACTCCGCTTGACTGACTGCCGTTGACGGTAACAGTTGCGTGTATCGAGTGTAGTTCCTACGGAAATTCGTGGGGTCCGTATTGTTAAAAGTTGATTCACCGCTCTGATAGTTAACGGTCACCTGGTTGGCTGACAGTTGTGTGCCTGATAAACGATTAAAACTGTAGTAGGGGATACCGACACCGCCATCCAAAACAAAGTTCCAGTCGGCATCCAGTTGAGAACTAAACGATCTCAGAGTGATCGTAGAAGCACTAGCGGTGAACGCTCCACATTCGCCCAACATGATAGAGGAAAAGAAGTTAAGCAAAGTCGAGTCGCTGGCGACGCTACCGTTGTTTGTTTCCGTTTTAGATAATGTCGGCGGATCCATATAAGGCGGAGCGGTCACTGTGGCAATGAACGTGTCGTAAATGTATTGTAACGATTCGTCAATAGAAGTCGTAGACGTATACCACGGGTACTGCGACAAAGTTCTAATCAAATCTATGCCAGTCACAATGCAAGTCGAATTGTTGTCGGCTATTGCGTCATTGAAGTCAATTCCAGTGACATAGAAGTAAGAAAAGTCTTGTAGTTGGATCGTGTCAAATTGCACTATGTCTGAACATTGACTGTTTTGGTTACGGATCGTAATTGCTATCTGACCACCATTCCAATCGTCAACAAAACTACGACGACCTATTTCTAAAGTCAAAGAAAGAACATCGGAAGTGAAATCAACTCCGCCGATAGAAACAGTCCAGTTAGTTGCCGACACTACAGAACCCCTTGCGGAAGTTTGCCGTAGGTGCGCGTGTACGCCTGCAACGCTCTGACCACTTCGTTAGGGTCTGCCCCCTGAACATTGACTGTGATCGTGTTCCCACCACCACCAAAAGCGCCGTTCGGCGTGATGTTTCCGGACGTGCCAGGCGTGAACAGTTCGGGACCTTTCTCACCGACAAGATACGTTCCGCCACCCATAACAGGGCCACCCATCGCTCTACGGCCTGAGATACCAGCGAGGGTCAACGCGTCATATTCGCTTAGCCCACCGTACTCTGCACCACGAGCAAGATAGCCAGCCAACTCGAGCGCAGCTGCGGGACCTTGCGTCTTGAAACGGATCAAAACTTCTTTAGACGAAATGCTGTCCATCGTGCCTGAGATTGCTGCGAGAACGCCAGCAAACTCGGCCGCTTTCGCTTCATAGTTATCTATGTCTGCTTGCGCGCCACTACCGAAAGCGAGTTTGGCTGCGGCTTCTAATTCGGCTAGATCGGTTTTAGCGTTGTCGAGTGCAACTTCGCGATCCAATGTTCCGGTCAGAATTTTCCATGCGTTATCAGCGTTAATCAGCGCGGTACTCATACCGTCCACCGCATTATTGAACGGGATCACGGCGTCAAGTCGAGCCTTTTTAATGCTGTCTTTGAAATCGTCGGTGTCCTCGCGAGCGGTTCGCATATCCTCCGCGAACACTGGGATCGCTTCACTGTTGTCGGAAAACATCCCGAAAATGTCGGAGAACCCTACTTTAATATCTGAGACAACCATGTTCACAGTTTCGTTAATGTCATCCCACGCTGAAGCAAAATAGGTTTGATCCCATTTCTTTTGCAGATAGTTATACATATCGCCGAGACCCGTAACGGTGTCGTCAATAAGTTTTACGATGTCACTAATGATCGGGACAAGGAACTCACCTAAGTTGATCGCTAACGCTTTCGCTTTGTCGCCGAAATCGTCCATCGTGTCGCGGAACTCTTTGGCTTTTCTCAGTTCGTCAGCGTCAACTACTTGAGCGTCACCGACACCCTTTAAAGATTTCTTGAGATCGTCTGCGCCCATTTCAATAAGTTCCGACATTGACTGCCAGCCCTTACCTAACAACTTTGCAGCTACTTTGGCTTTCTCTGCCGGATCCTTAATTTCTTTGAGTCGTTCAATAGTGTTCAGGAAAGTTTTGTTAACGTCAACTGAACCATCTTTCAAATAGACAAGATCGACACCCAAGTCTCGGACAACATCAGGGTTAGACCCGATAGTCCTGTTGAGGCGACCGATAGCGCCTTCAACGGCATCAACAGGGATCGCTAGATCGCCTGCTACTTCGATATATCGTGACGCGTCCTCAACGGCTAAACCTGTGGCGTCAGCAAATTTGCCTGCCGCTAACGCAACATCTTGGAATGCTGTGATAGATGTTTTAGCAAAACCGACAACCGCGGCCCCTGCAGCAATACCGAAAGTGACTGCGTTGGCTTTTACTGCGTCAAAGATTGCTGACGATCCTGCCTTAAACTTTCCTAGTCCGCCTTCAGCGTTGTTTACTGCTTTCTTGAAATCACCGAAAGCCTTTTTAGCGTCTTTGATCCCTTTGTCTTGAAGGTCGGTAATGATTGGGATTCGGATAGCCATTAGAGGAACACCGCCTTTTGAAGGTTCGTAATCTTGACCATGACCTCATCAACAGACTTAGACATCTCTGCTTCTACGGCTCCCGCATTGTTTTCGTAGGCACGCCACATCACGCGTGGTCTGTTAGCCAAACCGTTCAAGGCCCGACCTAAAGCATTGTTGTTATTTAAGCCCGCATAGTCAATAACTGAAGCGGCACCATCTTTGTTAACAATGGTCAGGATTGCGTCTTTCTTTTTAGAAAGTGACGTTTCAATCTTTACGCCTTTGACTGCTTTGTCTTGCACATAAGGGAACAATGGGCGACCACCTGGAGCCCACGCACGACTGAGGCCAGACGGTAAACCGCCATTGTTTTTAGTGGCGTCCTCTGCCGGATACAGGCTTTTCGCCTCATCCACGACAACCTTCAAGATCTTTTTAGCGTCCTTAAAGAACTGTATTTTGACCTCGGGCTGAATCTTTTGGAGGACCTTCAAAGTAGATTCGAGTCCCTGAACTTGGATCGTCATTTGTGCCTCTCTTTCAGAATCTCAGCGACTGTCGAGAGGTCGTCAACATCGAAGTCTACATCATTCGGGAAGTAGCCTGTGAGGACCAAAAGTTGCGCTAGTGAGTGTCGGAAAGATCCGTTGGGATAACTTTTCCCTGTTCACTGTTCACAATCTGAATGTCCACAAGTTTGTTGACGAAAGAGTCAAATTCCACTGGGATGGATTGGCCGTGGTCGGTTTGTGTTTTGGCGGTGTGCCATGCCATGAACGCCATGTCCTCCATACCGAAATTGTCGGCAAGGTCAGACGTTTTCATTTTGAATTTGCGTTCCCATGCGACAAGAGTTGCGAGCGTTGTCGTGATGGTGGCGTAACCGTAACCGATGTCGAATCGGATTGTGAGTTTCATGTCGGGCTCATTTCTGTTTGAGTGTTAGATCAGACTTCAGACCAGGCGAACGTTCCGCCCATGAGGGTGATTGAGCAAGTGGTCAATTCGCCGATGGTGTAAACCACGGGAAGCGATGGCAAGAAACTGCCTGTCAAAGTACCCATCGGGTTTGTGGCGCTGGTAGCAGCCGATGAACTTTTGATCGTCACGGTCGTAATGACAGTGCCAACCAAAGACTTCAAAGTTGCGTAAGTTTCCGACGCGGCAGTTGACCAATACAGGTCAAGCGTCAAAGAGTTGTTTTGCAAACCAGCAACATAGGCGACCGCAGTGGAACCGAAACCGTTTGCCTGTAGTTCTTGGATAGTCTGATTCAAAGTGGCGCTAGTACACTGATCGGACAAATCGACTGCACCGATTGAGATAACTGGGTTAGAGAGAACTGTGGAAGTTGCCATGACGGATCAATCCTTTTTCTGTTTGGTCGCGTCGGGCTTCGTCGCTAATTTAGCACCCTTAGATGGGTGAGTGTCGGAACGCTGAATGAACCCGCCAGCAAGCAACCACTCAATGTCATCGGACGGACTAGCAACAAACGGTGTGCCGATCTCGCCGACTCGAATTGAACTAATAATGTAACGATCCATGACTATCCGTTCTGTGCTTGTATCGGAATGATGAGTTCGTATCCGGCGTAATCTGCTCCGCCGATTGTTACGACTTTGGGTGATGCTGACATGACCGCAACATTTTTGAGAACTAGAGCGGACGTCAGGTTAAGTAGTTGGCGCAATGCGTCTAGGTTGCCTGGGCCGTTAGAGATCAAAGTCACTGGGAAAGTCATTTTGACGATGTTGTAGTTGAACGATTCGACGGATGGAGCATCCACAAAAGCGCAAGGTGGAGCGATATTGCGAGGATCATTAACGACACGAAGGCCCGAAATAGTTTGGAGAGTAGTGACGAGATCATCTAACGCCTCATTCAGAAAGTCCGTATAAGCCATCTCACGCGACCTGTGGTCTGTTGATACCTAACAACTGTTTGACGATGCCTGAGAGCCCCACAACGGGCGCTGACGCCATGTCAGTAAACGACGCGAACTGGTCAACCGACCCGCGCTGACGGTACAAGGCTGAACCGTACATCAAAGTACCGAGCGTGACATCTCCGCCAGGTGAAGTTGATAGCGAGTCAATGTACGAAGACTCCTGACGACGCCTAAAACAGAACGCGTTAGCAGCTGCAGCACACTGAACTAGGAAAGCGGTTTCGTCACCAGCGGTCGTGATCCCCAAATAGGTGGCGATCTGTGGGCCTGTGATCCAAGTGCAGGTCTGCTCAAAAGTGATTGTTCCCGCTTGCGCGTGCAGTTCATCAGGTGTCTGAGTGTCCGCCCACATCACCGCGTTCTCTAACGGATACGAAAAGTCGTATTCGATAAGACCTTCAGTGTCAACGTTAATCGGCAAATACTGGGGCATCGCATAAACAGATTTGACTCCGTTGTATGCGGCCCCGGCATTGGCGACGGTTATGGATGCACCGACAACGATTTCGTTTGGTGTCAGCGTTGTGACGGTGACATAGCCAGGAACGATGACCGCTGTTTGGATTGTGTAAGTCGCTGCCATAGCGACCCCCGATCAGGCTTGTGTGATCTTGCGGATCATGGAGCCGACTGCGGCGAAGGTGCTGCAGTAAGCGTGAACCGAGAACAAACGGCTGAGGGTGGCAGGCTGCTCAACGCTCAAGATTCCGCGTACTGATTCGTAGTACTCAAAGGCTTTGGATGCGTTGGTGACGATCATGGTCTTGGCAGCGAAGTTGCTGTCGACGACAATTTCAAGTCCGAGCGGGTTGGAGCCGACCCATGTGGTTGCGTTTCCGCCACCGAGTGCGTTCTGTCCTGCGAGGCCAGGTGCGCCGACATACGGGAACAACGGACGGTTGTTTCCGTCAACTACTTGACCCAACTGACCCCATACGTCAGGCGAAACAAACAAGGTGTCTGGGAAAAAGTTGGTTCCGTTGCTGACGTCAACTGCGGCGTCGTAAAGCGACTTCATCAAGTCGACTGCGGTGAGGTCCCATACGCCCGATGATGTTGCAGCGGTGCGAAGTGCGTCGGCTG
>JAAOEI010000759.1_pt1 | contig 12100 bp, 14 predicted proteins | sample 7059261 | NCBI WGS metagenome assembly JAAOEI01 (sample SAMN14008812, study PRJNA610033) | viral metagenome | isolation source: viral particles filtered from seawater | place: China: Hangzhou Bay, Yangshan Deep Water Harbour | collected 2017-10-31
TTGCAATCCTAGTTCTTGCTTCGCTGTTGAAATCTTCCGTAATAGAAACGCTGTTAATAATGCCTTGGTAGCGTTTAAAAAACTGCGTTGTAGGCGTAGTAATGATTTGGTTGTTTGAATCAAAAAAACCGCGCCAAACCTCTACCAACGAACCTTTAATGTCGCTACTTAGAATCAATGCAATGTTTGCTGAATCAATACCTGTTAGCGAAATCGTCATGTCATCGGATGTTGCTTTAATGTCGCGCTGAACATCACCAACATTTAACAATGCGCCAAGGTTTGTAAAAGTAATACCGCTAACCGTGATGGGTGCGGCGGCGTTACAGAATGTGTAAACCGTTGCGGCAGTTCCTACGGTCAGGCGTACGAATTCCGCGTGATTGATTTGATAACCAGTTACCGCGTTAATTGTTGTCATACGATGTATTCTCTAAAAACAAACGGTGCATCCCATTGCACAAATGCGCCATCCGTCATTGGGTTTAATGTATATGTTGGGCATGATTCCGCAACTACTGTAAATGTACACGCGTTACCAATGTAAACCGTTGTGCCTGATGATGGCGTACCAATCAGGGGGCGGTTAATGCTTACTGATGAACCCGCGCTATCTGCGGTCACTTTGTAGGTGTACCCGCCAACCATAATAAAGTCACCCGCTTTGAATGTGCCGTTAGAAGTCAAAGCAAGCGTTTGCGTATTTGCTACGGGCGTACCGTTTAGCGTAGCCGCTGTAGCCGTGCCGCGCATTTCAGTAAACCAAGAAAGGTTCGATGTATTAAAGGTAATTGTTTAGGGTAATTGTCTATCAAGGTTGTCGATGGTTTGCATTACATCCCGAACTTGTGGATAGTACAAATAGTTGTGCGGCGTGATAGTAAACACCCAAGGCACGGCAGTTAAATACTGTGCAACGGTGATGTAACCCGAACGCGCTACCTGTTGTCCAACCATGCGGCGATTGTTCACCGTCATGGATTGCTGAATGTTAAAGATGGTTTGGAAACTCATGCCCGACCCCTGTTAACCGCCAACGATTTATTAGCGTACTGATTTGCCGCCCAAATCGCATTAGAACTACCGTACAAGCGTTCTTCAAACGATTTGGTATCAATGGCGTTAATGTAGTTGTTTGTGATGTTTGTAGAGCCGCCCGCACCCGCTAAAGCATGGTTTGGAATTACCGTGCCTGATGAACGGGGAACAAACAGTTCAGGCGGGCGTTCGCCGACCACATAAGGCGTATTGGCACTAGCAGGGCCCCCTTCGGCTAAGAAGCCGCCAAGGTCTAAATTGCCGTATGCGTTGCCAGTACCAAAGCCACCGCCCGCGTACATACCAAACAAAGATTTAAACAAACCTGTTGCCGATGCCTTTAGTTGAATGGCAATCAAATCTTGAATGATGCTACGCGCCAAAGATTTAAACGATAACTTGCCCGTGCGAACAAAGTTATCCAACGCGCTTTCCATGTTGCCCATTACGGATTGAAAAGCCTTTGCGCCATTCTCTAATTCGGTTGGCAAGTCCCTAAAGAACTTTGCGCCTTCTTTAAAGAAACCTTGTTCGCCTGTGCCTTCGCGTTGCGCTTTAACCGCTTGGTTTTGTGCGCGTAGGTAGCGTTCGGTAGCATCGGCTAATGCGTTTTCACGGTCAACTAATTCTTTCTTTGCATCAGCATCTAAAAGGTTGTTGCGGTTGATTTCTTGAATAGCGTCTAAACGCTTTTGTTCTGCTAAATATAAATCTTTTGTTAGTTGCGCATCTTCCGTACGCATATCCATTGTCTTTTGGTCAATGAATAACAATTGATTTCTAATGTCTAATTCGCGTTGTTCTTTCTCAATACGCTTTGCCGCGTTTGTATATGCCGCCACTTGTTGACCCTCAATGTCAAAAAGTGTTTTTGCATACTTTTGTGCTTCGCGGTTTAAATCCGCAATCATTTTTAATCTGCGGCGTTCTGCTTCTTCAGAATCTTTATTCCGCGCTTCTGTTACTTTTCTACCCACACTAGCGGCGGGAGATTTGTTATCTACGCGGCGTTCATCAACACTACTACGCCCGTAACTTGTACCCATTATTTGGGCTTCAAAAAAATCTAAGTTTTGGCGTTGCGATGCGCGGTAGGCATCATATTTTTTATTGGCATCAATTGCCGCCTGAACGCCTTTAGTAACCAAGGTAACGGCATTGTTAAAGGTATGTTCAATTTCATCAGCAATACCTTTAAACACAAACGCAACATTAGCACCAAGAACCGCAATTGTTTGAAATACAGTTTTGAAAATACCACTAAGTGACACACCGTAGTCACTCATTGTTTTTATGTAGTCAATAGTCGTTTTTAAGATTGGCCCAAGTTCGGTAGCCAACACTAACATTACATCGCGGGATGTTTGCGCTAACAAATCATAAGTATCTGCCGCGGCTTTGATTGCTTTTTCTTGTTCTGCAATAAGCGGGTTAACTTGCGCCATTTTGTCGGCAAAGCCAACCATGTCAACGCCTTTGGCGGCTTTTCCAAAAACCTCCATTGCATTGGCGTTGCGGGTAATCGGGTCTTGAACGGCGGCTAAATTAGTAGCCAACTTATTTAGCAATTCTTCTTGGGAAAGTTTGCCCAAGTCTTGCAAAGTAACACCCAATGCTTTGGCGGTTTTTTGCGCCTTTTCTGAACCGCCCGCGGCTTCATCAATAAACTTGGCAAACGCGGATAGCATCTTGCCCGCGTTGTCGGCTTTGCCACCTGAATTAGCAAGGGCGTTAGATAGCTGTAAAACCGTGCCTATGGCTACTTCGTTGGCTTCGGCTACATCGGCTAGTTCATCGGCGTATTGAAGCGCGGCGGCACTAGCGGCGACCAATGCGGTCGCGCCAATCTTTCCAAACTTTTCTGCGGATTCGCTAAACTTTTCTAACTTTTTGCCCGCGGCTTCAATACCTCTATTGAATTCCGCGGTATCTATACCTAGGGCTACGCCAAGGCGGGCAATCATATTAGCCATCTTTTACCCCAAACTTTGTTTTATCAAATCCGTTTGCCTGTGACATAAAGGCCAAAAGGCTATCATTTACTGCCGCCTTTTGTTGTTCTTCGGTCAAAGGCGGGTAGATGTAATCATACGCACTACCTAAAATGTTGGCTAGTTTATAAGGCGGTGAATTTGCAGGGCGCATATAGTTAAACACCCCGTTTGTTAGGGATGCTATTTGCGTAAGAATTCCGTAATTCCCAATCATTCCATCGGCATACATTGTTTGTATGTTTGCCAATGTCACATCGTCTAATTCTTCGATTGTTTCTAGGGTATGCCCGTTGAAAATCATCGCCGCTAGGCATTGGCTTTTCAACGAGCCTATTAGTTTCCCCGCGCTTCCCTGTAGGTTGGGCTAATAACTTCGCCAATCTTTTCTACGATTAGCATTTGTACGGCAATTGGGAATTCTTCTTCAATATCCGCGTAGGTCAAATCTTCAAGCGTTACGCCTTCCATTTCAGGAACTAGCAACTTAAAGAATTCGGTAATTCGGGCTTCGGTGATGGCTTTGTTTTTAGCGGCTTCGCGCATAGAACGCCCATCAACCAAAATGTCATCATCCGTAAACTTAAATTCTTCGGATTGGTTGTTTTCAAACTGACGCAATGGCGCTGTGATTTCTTGGTAAATTTTCTCTACCATTTCTTCAGCGGGGTCAGAAACCTTTTTATAAATGGCATCCGATTCGGCAACCAAAGGGATGCGTACTTTAAAGGTATGCCCGTTCAACACGAACGAACGCGTTAAAAGGTCTTTTCGTTTTGCTTGGTACTTTTCACCAAATGCTGAACCTAGTTTTGTCATTTATTTTTTATCCTGTATTTACTTATACGCCTTGCCAAAATTTCCCCTAGCCGCTTGGCGGTTTGGTCGGCTTGGGATTCCAAAGCAGGGCGTAGGAACGGTTGCGCACCATTTCTAGCCGTGCCAAATTCTTGCGCTATTGCACGGGCATCCGATAAAACACCCACTTGCCGTTTTGCTTCTTTTAACTTGCGGTTGTAAGCGGCTTTGTCGGTTTCATACAACGATGCGTTTGCTTCGTAAAACTCTTTCTTAAGTTTTTTCTTAAACGCTTTTGTTGTGACCACCGCAATTACGGCATCTTTTTCGCTGATGTACTTAGAACGAATGTCGCGCTTGGTTGGGCGGCGGGCTTCCACTTGCATGGTACTAGCCAAATCGCCTGTATCCTTTGGCGCGTTCATCTTTGCCATCAACAACACGGGTTTCATTGCTTCCCGTGCGGCAGGGACAAGAATAGAACTTCGCGCTTTCTTGTCGCCAATCTCATCGGCTAGTTCCCCAAAAGCGGCTAGTACATCTTTCAAGCCTTCGATTTTGTAGGTAACGCCAGCCATATTTAACCCATTGGCTTAATAATCTTTTGGTACAACGCGTTATTCAGCGTTTGCACATAATCAACAATTTCGTTAGGCGTGAATTTATCCGCATGGTTTGCGGCTATCTCATGCGCCAATGTAATTGCGGTTAGTTTCTGCTGAGTAAACCCAAACCAATCCTTTCGGGTATCGGTTTGGGTTACTAGAAAGCTAAGTAGGTCGCTACTGTCTTTTATTGTCGTTTGTGTCATATTAAGTGTTGTTAGACCAACCGTATTGATTGCCACGGGGGTGAACCGTGAAATTGCATTTTGCTTCAGCGCTTGGGCTTGCATCAATTGTGAATTGAGAAACGCGACCGTTGAAAGCATAAGCCACGGTGTTAGCGCCCGCTGTAGCAGTCACTACAAAAGTGCGGTCAATAACGCCTGATTCAGCATCGCCACGAATCAGCAACAAAGCCGCATCGCTAGGATTCCAAGCGGCGGTAATGCTAAGTGATGTTGGGGCAGATTGCGTTGGGATTTTGTCAGATTGACGCGAACCCGCAACGCTGAAGTTTGCAACCGCATCATCTTGACCAAATGCGGGTACGGCTTCAACGGGAACTAAGATGCCATCAGTACCAGTACCGTTAGCGGCAGTACCTACGATGTCGCCAATTGTGCCTGTCCATGTGTCCAAGTCAGCAACGGCAACGGCAGTAGGCGTAGCGCCTGTTTGCATCCAAAGGGCGGCAGAAAATCCGGGCAGTACTTTATTTGGGAGAGCCATTTTTGTATCCTTAAAAAGAATGGTTAATCGAACTATCTTGTCAGGTTGGTATATCTAGTGTGCAATCAAGAAAAACCTGTGCAAGTTTTTCATCATTGTCGTAAGTGTTGTAGAGCCAAAAAACATCGGCTTTAGACACTTGAAACCCATTGGTCGCACCGCCAAACAAACCACTATATCCGTGTAGGGATTGTAGTATCTGATTGGAAATAGTGAAACCATCTTCTATTTGTTGCGTGAAAATACTTATCTGAAATGTTGGGCGGTCAATACCTTTTACAGATTGAACTGGCCCTGTATAAACATCCTGATGGACATTTCGTAGCATCCAAACAATGAACTTAGGTTCGGTCGCAAAGTTACGGTTAAACGCGGCGTAAACGGGTACGGGCGTAACAATGCTTTGCAGTTGGTACTGAATCGCTTTGCCGTACTGAACGGGATTTTGTTGCGTTGCCATTTATACCGCCGTAACTGGGTCAGTTCTGTAAGCAATGATAACCACCATCATCCTATCGTCAGATTCACGGATGTTATCAATGCGCCAATCAAACCCGTTATAGGTGATTGAATACAAGTTTTGGTTACGCACCATTTCACGGGTGTTAGGCGTGTAGTTCAAAGTGAAATTAACCACATCTTGATAAAGGCGGTACTTTTCAGAAATCTTTAAACTGTTTGCAACGGAATGAACACGCGCACGGGTTCTGAACCAAAGCGTTTGCGTTGTGTTTTGTTCGCCAAAATCACTTCTAGCAAATGCTAGGTTGTTAACCGTAATCTGTTCAAACCGTGCAATTGCCATTACATCACCAAAGGTTTGTAGGGTCGCAAAAGGGTAGCCACACCAAATGGAATTTCTTTCAATTGGTTGTCAGTTGTATTGCTACGATTGTTATACAAGTGCGTAAACAAAAGCAAGCCCGCTTGCTTAATAACGGGATATGTTTGCAACGGATTAGGTGCGGTTGTGTATTCGCAAATAATCGGTGCGGTCATCTCGCTATTGATGCTTGTAGGCAATGATTGAATGATTACCTTGTTACCGCTTGCATCGTAGTAATATTGGTTTGCCGCAATTACATTTAAAACGGGCGGTGTGCTGTTGTCCCAATATGCAACGCGTTCAACCGTAACGCCCGACATATCGGGGTATTGGTTTTGCGATACTTCGGGCAAATCCAAACACACGGGCGAATTGGCTAAGTTTTCTGCGCCGTACCAAACACGGTATGTAACAGAAAAAATAGAAAGCCCTAAGTAATCTTCAATCGCTTGGCGAACGGCTAGTTCAAGTGCTTGCAAATAGCCATCTTGTGATTCATCTTGAAACAAGTTAATTTGATTCGTGATTTCATCCAAGGTTAACCAAGGCGTAACAACATCGCGCCCAATCTGTTCAAACTTTACATAGTTAAACGGATTGCGGGTAGCCGCCCCGTAGGGCGCACCAAGTAATTGGCTATCTACTGACATTTAAGCCCCCTTTTAGGCGGCACTCATACGAACACCCGCGAACGGGTCGCGCACGGTACTAACCATTCGTTTCTCCGCGTACATGGTCACAAAGCCCGCTTGTGTTTGTTCAAACATTTGCACCGACATTTGTTCTGTATCGCCAATCGTCAAAAAGCGATTCCAGTTTGCCAAGTAAATCGGGAAATCTGTAGAAAGGTATGGGTTGGGGATAACGGGCCAACCAAACACGCGACCAACCGCCGCACCATCAGCATCGCCAATTTCCAAGAACAAAGGCAAGCCTTGGCTATCTTTCAATTGACGCAATGTTTGAATCATTGCGGGGCTAATGTGCCAAGCGGTAGATTCTAGCGACCAATACTGTGCGGGCAGGGCGTTAGCCATGTTGGTCATCTTGTTGTATGTCACCGCAACGCCGCCGTTACTAACCGTAGCGATAGTATGTATGCCATTTGTAATAGCCGTACCACTAGTACCGAAAGCGCTAGTAGCGCCGCTAGTGTAACTATCCAAACCACGCAAACCGTTAGTAGCGCCAGTTGATGTAGTTGTGCTACCCGCTTGGTCATTATTTGTAACCATTGATTGACCTTCGAGTTGCGCAAATTCAAGCGCCAAATCTTCAACCAATGTTGCATCAAGTCCATTAACATCACTTAGCACCGCCGTTCTGATGGGCAATTGTGCGACCAATACGCGAACGGGTAATTGCCAAATAGAAGTATCGACATTAGGCGAACCGCTATTAGGCGTGAATGTGTAACCCCAAGGGTTTGTAGAATTTGCGGCGTTACCAGTTTTGGCAACGAATTGGGCATCAGAGCCGTTAACCGCGATTTGGCGTGAGCCTTGACGCAATGGGTTTGCTTGACGCAAAGCCGCAAACGCATCATCGAAAACAACATTACCACCGACACCCGAACCCGAACCAGTAATTGCGCTTGCTTCACGCAAGTCGATGTTTACTTTGCCGCCTTCGGTGATGGCCTTTTTGATTCCGTCCAAGATTTTTTCGGTGATTGACATTTTGAATTCCTATTTAAAAAAAGCGGGGGATTTTCGCCCCCCGCTAATGGCAACGCAACTATTAGGTAGCTGTGCCTGTGGAACGGTAACGCACACCCGCGAATGGGTCACGAACCGATGTAGCCAAACGCTTTTCGCCAAAAAATGTGATAAAGCCGGGTGCTGTTTGGTCGTAGCGGCGCATAACCATGTTCAGGCGGTCAACGATTGTGTGGAAACGTGACCAGTCAGCAAAGTACATTGGGTACAAGCTGTTTGTACCTGCTGAACCTGTTGTGGTTTGTGATGGTGTGTCGCAATACTTGTTAACAACAACATCAAAGCCCAACAATGTGCCAACGATACCGTCAACCGACAAACCTTCGTTACGGTTGAAGATAGGTGCGCCGTTGTCATCACGCAATGCGCGAATAGCGTTCAACAAGATTGGGCTAACAACAAACTTAGCGTTTGCAGTCCAGTACTGTTGTGGCAATTGGTAGATGAAGTTAATAACGTCAGCGTAAGTGATGTTGTTAGCGCCAACGGTGTTAGCGTTAGTGGTCAATTGGTCATAAGTGGCAAGGCTATGCAAACCGCTTGTAGAACCAGTACCGCTAGTACCAAATGCCGCTGTAGAGCAAGTACCACCTGCGTAAGAAGCGTTAGCACCTGCGTATTGGTCAAGGCCACGCAAACCGTTAGAACCGCCGTAAGGCAAAGATGTAGAACCTTGGTCATTGTTCTGAATCATTGACAAGGCTTCAGCTTGGCTGAATTCCATCAACATATCGTCAACAACATTGGCTTCCAAACCATCGATATCATCCAATGCGGCGGTACGAATTGGGAACTGAACGTTCAGGTCTTGCAAAACGATTTGCCAAATGGTTGTATCTTCAGTTGTAGCTGAACCGTTGTTCTGAATTGCATAACCCCATGCCGCACCTGCATTACCAGTTTTGACACGGAATTGATAAGAAGAACCATCAGTTGCTACTGTGCGTGACACGCCGCGCAGGGGGTTAGCCAAACGCAAAGCGGCAAACACGGGGTCATAAGCGGTGCGACCACCTTGGTTGTTACCTGAACCTGTCAATGCTGATGCTTCGCTCAAATACGCTTGCATTTGTGATTCATCGGCAAAGATTTGCAGTTCTTTTTCTACGCGGTTGTTACCTTTGTAGAAGTTAGACAATTGTTCGCGAACATTGCGGTTCACATCGCCGCGCACGGATGTAGCGGGCTTGACAATTGCGGGGGCTTGAATAGATGCTACTTTGGCTTCCAAAGAAGAAACCAGTTCGCTAAATTCTGCTTTTACCGCTTCAACGGCGGCGGGGATTTTTGCTTCAACGGCGGCAATGCTTTCGCTTTGCTTGGCTTCGATAGCATCCAATTTTTCAATAATTGCTTGTGACATGATTTAACCTTTAAGTTTGGTATCAAGTAATTTTAGAAGTTCACGGGCTTCGAGAGCCGCAAGAATTTCCGCTTCGGTAGCCTCCGCATTTGAATCACTCAAAATAGGCGCAATTTCAATAGGCGTTGGCGTTGCATCACGCAATTCCAAAACTTTCTTGAATGTAGATGCGGCGGCTACCGCATCCTTTTTAGATAGCCCAACTTCACGCAAGGCTTGTTCCAAAACTTTTAAATCTGCTGTGCCATCAGGTCGGAAATATTCCAACTTGCTAACTTCAGCTTGTGGGTTGTTGGGGTACATAACTACGGATACTTCGCGCAAACCGCCTTTGGTGATTTGGAAATATGCTTCATCAGATTGGTCGGGTTCGCCATCAGCATTTACCATTTGGTATTCTTCAGCGTATGCGCCAACGGAAACGCCGCCAAACATGGCGGGTGATTCTTGCATAACTTTATAAAGGTCTGAACCCATCGTAGTGTTGACATACAAGCGCCCTTCGGCTTTCATTCCTGTATCGTCAAACTCAAATGCAGTCCATTCACCAACGGGGATTGCATCCGCATCGTGATTTACAAACATTGGTAGGGGGCGACCCGATTTAGAAAAATCTTCTGCCCATTGCATGAAGCCTTCGGGTTGATAATTAAAGCGCCTACCATCAGCGCCTTCACGCGCACCCCAAGTAGTTACTGTTGCTTCAATTTTGCCTGTTTTTTCGCCTTGCTTTTCCAAAACTAGTTTGGCCTCGCAAACCATCAGCAGGTTTTTTGTCATCGTGAATTACCTCATCAACTTTAGTTCGGTCGATGTCATATATTGTTTTAGGCGGTCGCCCTCTTTTCGGGGGCGGTTCTTGATTTGGCTTGTAAGTTGCCAACGATGCTATCACAATCTTAAAAATGTGTGACACTTTATTTTTACTTGCCGATATTCATTTTACGGGTTTGGTTTCCACCCCCGCCGCCTGTATCTTGGGGTGATGTTCCCGCAATCGGTTTATCTTTGCCACCCTTATCAATCAGTTCGTCAGCGCCTTCGATATTCGGCATACCCAAATATTCGCGGGCTTCGTTGGGGGTCATAATTCCATTTGTCACACCCGCGGTAGCAAAATTCATTTGGTCTAATGGTGCGCCTTTCAAGAAATTGCGCGTATCAAACTCAATTGACAAATTGGGGTAGCCAACAAACAAATGTTGCTTTAATTTCTGCTGAATGTTAATTAGCGTTGGGTACATTGTGGATTTATAGAATTCATCCATCATTGTTTGTGTATTGTTGTACTTTGAATCGCCAATACCAATCATTGCCGCGGGTACGCCAAACAAACCGCAAATACGCTTCATGGTTTGTTCTTTCAACTTAGCCGCGTCCGTATCTTGCAGGGTCAGCATATCCAAAGGCGTGTACTTCATGCCTTGGTCAAGTAACATACCTTGTCCCGCCTTGCTTGGGTCGCTTGGCTTGCTAGAAACCATTGCCGACCATGCTTCTTTCAAACGGGCGGCAATTTCTTTGTACTTAGCATCAGGAATAACTTGTTCGCTAGTAAACATACCGCTTGGCTTTGCGCCATTCTGCATGATGTAGTTCGCGTACAAATCAATGTCTTGGTCAAGCGATACAAGTTCTGCCGCCAAGATGCCTTTGTTGAAACCCGCAGAACCTTGCCAGTTCATTTCCTTAATGTGCATCACTTGGTTAAAGTTCAGCGGTTCATCACGGTTAAAACCGTAACTTGGCGTACTCAAACGATACGATGGGTAACGCGCAGGGGTGATTGTTACGGCAATCAGGGTTGAATCAAGCAAGTACATTTCCAACGGGGTTTCCGTTGTACTCTTTTGGTCTTTACGCCACCAAAGGGTAAATGCTTCGCCCGCCAATTCGTACCACATCAACCATTGATACCAAAATTCGTATGTGCTTTGGAAATGGTTAGGTTGCGCCAAAAGGTTTGCCACTTGCTTGGCTTTTGCCTTGTCCCGTGCGCCTACCAAATCGGATTTGATGGCATCCACATAAGTGCCATCTTCGGCTTGGCTAACCACACGAATAGGCAGTTGGGATAGCGCCCTAGCCTTTGCCGCAACGCAAGCAATCACGGTTGAATTGCGCGTAAGCAATGACATATCCACGGGGCGACCCGCGTTATTGGTCGCGCCTGTGGTTACATAAAGAATTTGAGTATTGACATTCGGGGCTTTATTTTGGCCCTGATAAACAATGTTATTACCTAGCGCTGATTGACCAAATAGCACATTTGATTCATTTTTTTGGTCTTTATTGCGCTTGAAAATGTCGAAAATAGCCATGTTTTTACCCAATTTCCTGATGGTTTACCATTCAAAACTTCTAAACCCAAATGTATCAGAAACAAAAACGTTGTCTAGATGGCAATGCAAAGCCATAATCATTGCAATAATTCCGTCAACTTTTGCGGATGTATCGGCTTCATTCTTGCGAACTTTGACATTTCCGTTCACATCCGTGTAAACCTCGGCGTTTCCTAGTTGCCAACCAACAAAAGGGTTGCCATCGTGCATGATGCCCTTTTTCAGAATCAGTTGTTCAGCGGTTTTAGATGGGTTTGATAGAACCGCCATTCCCTGCCCAACTTTCTTTACGGGCAGTCCTTCCGCATAAAGGTTTGCCACCAATGAAGCGGCGTTGTACGGGTCATAGCCAATTTCTTTTACATCGTACTTTAAGCATTGCTGTTTTATGTACGCTTCCACTTCGTTTAGGTCGGTCACATTGCCTTGCGTTAGCCGCAAAATGCCGCTTTGGTGCGCCTGTGAAAAGATTGATTTGTAGTGATTTGGGATTAGGTCTAGGCTTTCAATCGGTAAGAAAAATTGGAATTCTGCAAAGAACTTTTCTTCCGCATATCGGTGCAAAGTACACACCGCGTTCAGGTCGCGGCTATACGCCAAGTCAAACGCAATAAAGGTTGATTCGGGTTTATCTTCGGGCATGGTGCTAACGGCATCATCCCAATATCGGCGGTCAACCCATGCGCTGTT
>JAAOEI010000760.1_pt1 | contig 12099 bp, 16 predicted proteins | sample 7059261 | NCBI WGS metagenome assembly JAAOEI01 (sample SAMN14008812, study PRJNA610033) | viral metagenome | isolation source: viral particles filtered from seawater | place: China: Hangzhou Bay, Yangshan Deep Water Harbour | collected 2017-10-31
TATGCAATCTTCAAAAACAAAGTTAAGGCTATTGAAGTTTGTACAAATAGGTTTGATGATGATACAAAGAATTCATTTATGGAGTTGTACACTAAAGTGGACGCTGGTGCTTCTGCCGAACAAATCGCTGAAGACCAGAGAAAAGCTGATGTAGCTTCACAAATGGATGAGGAAGATAATTCCTCGGATGACGCTGACGTTATCTAAAATTATCATAGTGTAAGTCCTAGGTGGCGAGGTGTAGTGGCCTCGTCACCGTTTTTACACAGAAAGAATTTATGTTTGATATTGAAACGGCAGTATTATTTTTAATTTTAACCATACCATTAAGTATTGGTGCTTTGTATATAATACTTAATTGTATAGATAGTAATTTTAACAACGACAAAGATAAAGGAGGTAATTAATTTGTCAATAGTTGTAGAAGTAAGAAAAGGCAACCTTGAAAAAGCTATGAGAGTGCTTAAGAAAAAAGTACAAAAGGAAGGCATTATCAAGGATTTAAGAGCCAAACAATACTACGAAAAGCCTAGTGAAATAAAACGTAGGAAGAAAAAAGAAGGCATTAAAAACTTCAAGAAAAAGATGAAAAAACTTGAAGCAATAAGAGGTTACTAATTTCCCCGCCTGTGCCTAGATGATGATAAATATAGATGAGAGGGCAATTCGTAAGTCCCTCTGGCGTGGAGAGGTTGCCGACCTGTTAATCTATTAACGAACCGGTAGAGTTGGTGGTCTCTATAAAAACCACCTTGAATTTAGAGTTTCGGGCTCAATGGTCTTCGTAGCCGTTAAATCGGATATGCGAGGTAAGACTCGTTAGTTTAAAGAGGGTGAGACCTACCTCTGCCCGAATTGAATCTAGGAAAGCGAGAGTAGACCTAGATGTGTTTGTTTGGCATTTGCGCCTGGTTCAACACGCCAAAAAGAACTTAAGCTGCGGCCGTGTTTGGTAGTTTTATAGCCTCTAGTGAAAAAAACTACCCTTTATAGGTTGACATTTTAAAATTAATACCTATATAAATAATAATGACAAAGCCTTAATGGGTTGTCATTTTAAATTAAAATAAACTTTGCTTAACAAAAGGAGGTTTTATGACCAATAGAGCATTAAGTATTTTTAATCAATTAAGACCAGTAACCGTAGGGTTTGATAACGCCTTTGACCATTTTGAAAGGATGTTTGATGACGATTTCTTTACTACCGTTCCTGCATTTCCACATTACAACATTGTAAAGAAAGCAGAAAACAAATACGATATTGAAATCGCATTAGCTGGTTATAATAAAAAGGATATTGAGGTAGAACTCAAAGAAGGTATCCTTACAATCAAATCAAAAAAAGACAAAGAAGAAGATACTAAAGATGGTGAAGTAATCCATAAAGGAATCGCCAAGAGGTATTTCTCAAAAGCTTTCACAATCGCTGATGACGTAGAAGTTAAAGGCGCTGAACTGAAAGATGGTCTTTTAAAAGTATCTATGGAAAGGATTGTACCTGAACATAGAAAAGCTAAGACTATTGACATTAAATAGTCTTAATGCAACCACTCCGATATATGGTGGCTCTGCTAAATTTAGAGAGGCGTTCCAGCATTGACATTGGGACGCCTTTCGTATATATTAACATAATGCGGCTATCGTATAAAAGTATTATGCCAGTTTACCAAATTGGAGACGTTGGAGCGTTACCAACTAGCCGCTCCATTTAAATTATGAGGAGAACTATATAATGAACCTAACAAGTGATACAATTGCTGTGTTAAAAAATTTTTCTGACATCAATCAGAATATTTTAGTAAAACCTGGCAATACTATTCAGACTATCTCTACGTTGAAAAACATTTTGGCTGAGGCTGAAATTAAAGAGAAGTTTGAGCAAGAGTTTGCTATCTATGATTTACCAGAATTTTTAAGAGCTGTTGACTTATTTGATAAGTCTGAACTTAAATTTAATGGTGGCCAAAATTTGGTTATCAAAGACGCAAACGGAAAACAATCAATCAAATATTTCTTTGCAGATAAGTCGGTGGTTGTTGCACCAACAAAAACAATTAATATGCCTGATAAGTATGTTACCTTTACATTGTCTAAAGACAATTTGGCAAAACTTATGAGAGGTGTAAATACTTTGAATTTACCAGACATTGCAGTAAAAGGTGATGGTAAAGAATTAAGTATTGTTGCTGTTGATAAAAAGACACCATCAAATGACTATTCAATTTCATTAGGTGAAACAGATAAAAAATTTACTGCCTATTTCAAGACAGAAAATATGAAGATGTTACCTGATGATTATGATGTTGCAATTTCACAACAGAAAATATCACACTTTATAGCTAAGAGTAAACCAATTAAGTATTGGATTGCTATTGAACCTGACTCTGAATTTTAGAGGTAGGGCATATGAGTGATTTTTTGTGGGTTGAAAAATACCGTCCTAAAAAAATACGTGATTGTATTTTACCTGAAGATACTAAAAAGACATTTTCAGAGTTTTTAAAACAAAAAGAAATACCTAACTTACTATTATCTGGCACAGCTGGTACTGGTAAAACTACCGTAGCACGTGCTTTATGTGAAGAGTTAGGTGTTGACTACATTATTATCAATGGTTCAGATGAAGGCCGTCAAATTGATACGTTAAGAAACAAGATTAAAAACTTTGCTTCTACCGTTTCATTGACCGAATCATCAGCACATAAAGTTGTGATTGTAGATGAGGCAGATTATATGAACGCTGATAGTGTTCAACCTGCTTTAAGAAACTTCATTGAGACATTTCATAGTAATTGTAGATTCATATTTACTTGCAACTATAAGAGCAAGATTTTACCAGCATTACATAGTCGTTGTACCGTAATTGATTTTGCAATCAAGAATGGTCAAAAGGTAAAGACAGCACAGGCGCTTTTGAAACGACTAGGTAAAATCCTTGATGGTGAAGAAGTCAAATATGACAACAAGGTACTTGCTGAACTAATCCAAAAACATTATCCAGACTTTAGACGTACTATCAATGAACTTCAAAGATATTCCGTTAGAGGTGAGATTGATAGTGGCATATTGTTTAGTCTATCTGAAGCTAACACAAAAGAGTTGGTTAAGATATTAAAAGAAAAAAGATTTAATGATATGCGTAAATGGGTAATAAATAATCTTGATAAAGAACCATCTTCTTTATTTTCAACAATATACAACCTATTGTACACGAATTTAGAGGGTAATTCTGTACCTCAAGCAGTATTGATTATTGCTGGGTATCAATATAAATCAGCCTTTGTCGCTGACCAAGAGATTAATATGGTCGCTTGTTTAACAGAGATAATGGCAAATTGTAAGTTTAAGTAAGATGATATTAACATTAAGAAAATTAATTGTAAAGATAAGAATGGCATATGCTGATGTAAGAGGTCACCACGGTAAAAAATGGAACTATGAGCCAGGTGATTATTATATGGGCAGAAACAAAAAAAGAATACAAAAAAATTAATACCTTCAATAGATTGGAGTTTATATTATGATTATTGATACGAAAAATCTATCTAAAGAAGACGCTTATTTTACGAGTAGTCCTATCTATTTCTTAACAAATAATTTACAACTAACAAAATTCTTTCACATTTTAAGTAGCTCCCAGGTAGCTTATGGTACTAGAATAGAATATGAATTAAGAAGTTTTATATTAGATAATTGTAAACATATTAAGTCTTGCAGTTATAATGATTTTCAATTTAAAAAATCTGGTATTTGGTTAAACAAAGATAAAAAGATGGTAGCAGATAAACTACCAGATATTATTATCTATAACGCAGATGATAAAATTATTACAAATGCTGAAATTAAAATAAGAGCTGATAGAACTAGTGGTAAAGGTATACCTAACGACATAGATGGTAATAAAGCAATCTGTGAAGAATTACAAACAAAATTTAGTGGTTTTAAAGTAGATAATATAGTGGTTACTTTATTTGAACCACAAGGACCAGGTAATATGGGAGTGTGGAAAAAACTTGGTGCTAATGTTATGTTAGGTAAAGACTTTCTAAAAGACTATTTTCAGTTGGATTTATCAGACTTTAGAGAAAGACTAAATCTTAATGTTGAAGTTAATAATAAAACAATATTAAAACTATTAAATGATGTAAAAAAATCTACTCAAATTCAATTAAAAAAAGGTGATTTTAGTAGTGAGATAGGCAGACTTGAATAAATTATGTACGAATTAAAAGATTATCTACAAGCGATTAACGAATCAAAAAAACCATTATTGGATAGTGATGATAAAACGTGGGAGAAGAAGTATCCTCCGTTTGTAATCAATCGTTGTCTATCTATGTTCTATGATACAATAATGCACAGCAACGAAATGAACGGCTTGCATTTTCTACCAAAGCGTATGCAATTTCACTATTTAATAAATAGTATTAGAAAAAAGAAGCGATTTGGTGGGAAGTGGTTATCACAATCCAAGCTAAAGAATTTAGACGTTGTTAAAGAGTATTATGGATATAGCAATGCAAAAGCAAAAGAAGCACTTAACCTACTTTCAGATGGCCAGATTGAAGAATTAAAAATGAGCCTTACTAAAGGTGGGAGAAAAAGAAAATGAGTGAAAATATTAGTTGGTCGCCTGAGCAAATGCTAGAGGTCACCATAAAACAACCAGATGACTTCTTAAAAGTCAGAGAAACCCTTACAAGAATCGGTGTTGCAAGTAGAAAAGATAAGACATTATTTCAATCTTGTCATATATTACATAAACAAGGTAAATACTTCATAACACATTTTAAAGAGCTTTTTGCTTTAGATGGTAAATCATCAACATTAGTGAACAATGATATTCAAAGAAGAAACACAATTGCTTTATTATTACAAGACTGGAGTTTAATTGATATTGTGGACAAATCTAAAGTAGAAGACAAAGCGCCATTATCTCAAATCAAAGTCTTGCCATATAAAGAAAAGAATGAGTGGACTTTGAACGCTAAATATAATATAGGTAAAAAACCTAACGAAGCGAGTACAGATGACGGCAATGCAGGTAAGCAAGTTTAAAGATTACATCACAGAGGATAAAAAATCAAAAGACTTTTTAAGGCTGTTGATTATTACAGACGAGCCTGAAGAAGCTAAGACTTTTCATACTGCTGATAGATTACAGGAAGAATGTGATAAGTTAGGTTATCCTCACTATCTATTCAAACTTACTGGTGGTTATACCACATACGAAAACGGTATCCGTAAATTTCATAACAAAGATGATAAAAAAGGTTTTGAAGTTGGCGCTATGACCGTGGCTGTTGTTCGTGGTTCTATTACACGTAAAGATAGTTGGTTAGACTTTGTATCTATATTAGAAAGGTCAAATGCCACACTAGTTAACCCTAGAACTACAATAAACATATGTGCTGACAAATATAGAACAGCATTAAGACTTGCAGATTATGGTTTAACACAACCAAAAACAAAATTAATTAACGACCCCGAAAAATCAAACGATATAGTAAAAGAATCAGGCATTAAGTTTCCTCTTATTATGAAAACTTTAAGAGGTAGTAAAGGTGTTGGTGTATTATTTGTTGATAGTGAAAGAGGTTTAGATTCTATTGTACAATTAATTCACAAACAAGATGAAGACGCAGATTTATTAATACAAGAATATATCAAAACAGATTATGATGTAAGAGTACATATATTAGGTGGTAAATTTTTGGCGGCTATGAAACGACCTGTAATTGAAGGAGATTTTAGGTCAAATGTATCGCAAGGTTCTAAACCACAAAAGATAGAATTAACAGAATTAGAAATAGAAGAATGTTTAAAGGCTTCAAAGGCAGTTGGTGGTTATTGGACAGCTGTTGACTTTATACCAAGTAAAGATAGAGTTAAAGAACCACCTTTTATGTTAGAAGTAAACTCATCACCTGGTACAGAGGGTATTGAAGACGCTACAGGTATGAACATTGCAAAAGATGTAATTAAACATTTTGCAAAAGAGGAGAATAGATATTCAGTCCCTACGGAATGTGGATTTAAGGAGATTTTGACCATAAAACCGTTTGGTGAATTAATTTCAAAATTTGATACGGGTAATTCTGGAATGCCAGTAATTCACTCCGACAAATACAAAATCAATGGTAATAAAATAACTTGGTCTTTATTAGGTAAAACTATTACAAGTGATATTATTCGTAAAGAAGAAATCAAAGTTGGTGGTTTAAGAGACTATGAAGAAACAAGATATGTAGTTAAGCTTGACGTAGAGTTTGCTGGTGGTTTCTATAAAGATGTTTTATTTACCATAGATGATAGAGAGGATAGAACTCCTATCTTATTAGACCGTGCATTTATGAAAAGATTGAATGTTATGGTCAATCCACAAAGAAAATACGTGATAACAACCAAATACAGCATTGACTAATTAAGGTCATTGTGATAGGATAATATTATGAATGTAAAAATAATACGACTACAAACAGGTGAAGACATAATCGGTGAAGTTACCGAGGGTGATGTTGTTTCAATCAAGAAGCCATTTACTATCATACCAATGCAGGCACAACCAGGAAAACCAGTACAATTGATTTTAACTCCTTGGATGCCATATACAGATGATAAAAATTTGACGATTGATTCTAGTAAAGTAATTACAATTGCAACACCTAAACCAGATATTTTAAAATCTTATGAACATAACATAAGTGAAATTATTGGTGTTCAAAAACCTGGATTGATAACAGAAACTAATTTGCCGAAACTATAATGATTACCGTACACTTTATCAGAAATGGTAAAGAACGGATTAGTGTAGATATAGAACCCGGCTTTACTTTAATGGAAGCTGCCAAGAAGGCAGACATAGAAGAAATACCTGCCGATTGTGGTGGTTGTCAGGCTTGTGGTACTTGCCACGTTTATATAAAGAGCCTTGACAAAGTTGAGCCTGCCGATTATAATAGTCTTGAAACACAACTATTAGAATATGAAAAAGGTTATGACAGACTAACAAGTAGATTAGCCTGTCAAATACAATTAGAAGATAAACATAATGGACTTGAAGTGAGATTGAGAGATAATGAACTTTTATAAAAATGTAATTGAACACAAAGGTAAACTTCTTATTCGTGGTGTGATGAATGGGAAAGATTACAAAGAAAAAATTGATTTTGGTCCAACTCTCTACGCCTTATCACAACAAGAAACAGAATGGAAAACTTTACAAGGTCAGTATCTAAAACCTGTAAAGTTTAATGATATTAGAAATGCACGTCAATTTAGAAAAGACTATGGCTCACAATCGCCATTATATGGTCTTGAACGTTATCACTATCAATACATAGGTCAAAATTATCCTGACGCAATTGATTGGTCAAAAGACCATATAAAAATCTTTACACTTGATATTGAAACTACCTGTGAAAATGGTTTTCCAGATGTAGAAAATCCTATTGAAGAATTACTTTGTATCACGGTAAAAAATCAATCTAACAAACAGATTATAACTTGGGGTGTTGGTCAATATAAGACAGACAGGCCAGATGTTACCTATGTGTATTGTAAGAATGAAAAACAATTAATGTTTGAGTTTATGAAATTCTGGATTAAAAATCATCCAGATATTATTACAGGCTGGAACACCAAGTTTTTTGACTTACCTTACTTAATGAATAGAATTAAATTAATTGCAGGTGATAAAGTTGCAAATAGAATGTCGCCTTGGAATTTAATCAATCGTGAGGAGATTGTTGTAAGAGGCAGACCTCAAACGGTGTATCAACTATTTGGTATTGTAATGTTAGATTATCTTGACTTGTACAAATGGTTTATACCAACAAGACAAGAAAGTTATAGACTAGACTTTATTGGTGAACTAGAACTAGGTCGTGGTAAAGATGATATGCCATATGATACATTTAAAGAATGGTACGAGAAAGACTTTCAATCTTTTGTAGATTATAATATTCAAGACGTAGAAATTGTTGACGCATTAGAAGATAAACTTGGCCTAATTGATTTGTCATTGACCGTTGCATATGAATCAAAAGTAAACTATGATGATATATTCTCACAGGTAAGAGTGTGGGACACACTAATTGCTAATCATCTATACAAGAAAAAAATATGTGTGCCACCAAGAGAAGAACATAGTAAAGAAACAAAATACGAAGGCGCTTATGTAAAAGAACCACAACTAGGTGGTCATAAGTGGATTGTGTCGTTTGATATTAACTCTCTATATCCACATATTATTATTCAATATAATATTTCACCAGAAAAAATACTAGGCGAAAGTGGTCACGGTATAAACGTAAATAAAATGTTAGATATGAAAGTACCACTTAATTATCTTAAAACAGAGGGTGCTTGTATCACACCAAACGGTGCAAAATTTAAAAATGATAGTCAAGGCTTCTTACCTGAAATGATGGAAACAATGTACAATGAACGTGTCATTTACAAGAAAAGAATGTTGAAGGCTAAAAAAGAGTATGAAAAAACAAAAGACCCTAAACTTGTAAAAGAAATATCACGTTGCCATAATATTCAATGGGCAAGAAAGATTGCGTTGAACTCAGCTTATGGTGCAGTAGGTAATCAATACTTTAGATATTATGATGTAAGACAGGCGAGTGGTATTACAACTGCTGGTCAATTTATTATTCGTTTCGTAGAAAATAAAATGAATGAATATCTAAACAAAGTATTACAAACAAAAGATAAGATTGATTATATTGTTGCGTCTGATACAGATTCAATTTATGTAACCTTGGATAAACTTATTGAAAAGACTTGTCAAGGTAAAACAAATGACCAGATTGCAGACTTTATTGGTAAAGTATGTGATAATAAATTAGAACCTGAAATTGAAAAATGGTTTGCTGAACTATCTGATTATTCAAATGCTTTTAAAAATGCAATGGTGATGAAACGAGAAGTTATCGCCAATAAAGGTATATGGGTTGCAAAGAAAAGATATATGTTGAATGTGTTAGATGAAGAAGGTATTAGATTATCAGAACCTAAACTTAAACTTATGGGTATTGAGGCTGTGAAATCATCTACACCACAGGTTTGTAGAGTTAAAATTAAAGAGGCAATCAAAACTATTATGTCAAAAGAAGAAACTGATTTACATAAGTTAGTTGCCGACTTTAGAAAAGAGTTTATGAATTTACCAGCAGAAGCGATTGCTTTTCCTAGAAGTTGTAATAACTTGAAAAAGTATCGTGATAATGCAAATATCTTTATTAAAGGCACACCAATTCACGTCAAAGGTGCGTTGATATATAATCATCAAATAAAAGAGTTTGGTTTAAAGAATAAGTTTCCTTTTATACAAGAAGGAGATAAGATTAAGTTTATTAAACTAATACCAGCCAATCCATTTAAGTTTGATGTAATAAGTTATATTACTAGTTTGCCAAAAGAGTTTAAATTAGAACAATATATAGACAGAGATATACAATTTGAAAAGACCTTTTTAGACCCAATGAGATTTATTTTACAAGCGATTGGATGGGAACACGAACCAAAGGCAAGTTTAGAGGCATTTTTTGGATGAAAATATTAAAAGATAGTGTAGAAGACTTTTTTAAATGGGTAAAAGGTACTGAACTAGTTGAACTGGATGACATTGATGTATCAGAGGATCCTGTAAGACCTGAATTGACTTTAGGTTTTAGAATACAAAACGGTAGAAAAATATTTGGTCTAAAATATAATGATGAGATTGAGGCCATTATTTGTATTGCCTTGTGTCCTGAAGTACCATTTACGGTAAGAGAAATGGATTATATGTCTCAAGCGGCCAATCAAGATGGTCAAAGAGGTGAAATAGCAGTTGCATATACCGTATGGTCAAGAAAACGTGGTGCAGGTAAAGAGATTATTAAAAAAATGAGTGAGTGGTGTAAAGAACATAAGTTAGAAAGATTGGTAACATTATCACCACTAACAAGTATGGCTACACACTTTCATATTAGAAACGGTGCAAAGCAAATACATATAAATGATGAGACACAAAACTTTGAATATAAACTTTCCAAATAAAAAATACGGTGTAATATATGCTGACCCACCTTGGTACTTTAAATCAAGGTCAAAGAAAGGTGAAGGCAGAAATCCTAATCAACACTATAATTGTATGGAGTTAAAAGATATATGCGACTTACCTGTAAAAGATATAGCCGCTGACAACTCTGTATTATTAATGTGGGTTATTGACCCTATGTTAGACTTGGCGTTTGATGTAATTGAAGCCTGGGGTTTTCAATACAAGACCGTAGGATTTACTTGGGCAAAAACAAATAAAACCAATATGGGAATGTTTACAGGTTTAGGATACTGGACAAGAGGTAATCCTGAAATGTGTTTACTTGCAACAAAAGGTAGACCAAAAAGAATAAACAAAGACGTAAAACAATTAGTAATATCACAAAGAGAAGAACACTCAAAGAAACCTTTACTACATAAAGAAATAGAAAGATTAGTAGATGGTCCTTACATAGAACTATTTGCTAGAAAAAAACCATACAAAAATTGGGATTATTGGGGGAATGAGGTATGAACGTACAATTAATAGAAAAAATGGGTAGTGACCTATCAGTTGTAAATGCAGCTAGAGTTTCGTTTGCAAAAAGAAAAGAAGAGTTTGAAGATAAAGACGAAAGATTAATTAAGTATTTGGCTGAACACGACCATTGGTCGCCTTTTGGCCACGCTACAATGCAATTCTTAATCAAAGCACCTGTATTTGTTGCACGACAATTAGTTAAACATCAAGTAGGTTTGGTATGGAATGAGGTAAGTAGAAGATACGTAGATGATAAACCAGAATTTTATATACCTTTTATGTGGCGTAAAAGAGCAGAGAATAAAAAACAAGGCTCAAGTGATGAAGAAGTTGAGTTTGATATTACAATGCTTATTCAAAATTCAAAAGACTTATATAATCAAATGTTAGAGGAAGATATAGCACCTGAAATGGCAAGAATGATTTTACCTCAATGTATGATGACAGAGTGGTATTGGACTGGTAGTTTAATGGCCTTTGCAAGAGTTGTTAATTTGAGAATCAAAGAAGACTCACAGGCTGAAACTAGAGTAATAGCCACACACATTGAGAAACATTTAAAAGACCACTTTCCGATAAGTGCAAAATATCTATTAAAATAATGAACATATTACTGGTTGCCATATTTCTTATTGTGTGTTATAGTATACCAATAATCTTACTAAAAATGTGGAATAATGAAGACCCTAGATAAAGAACAAGCCCTACATTGTGCTGGTGTATTTAACGATTACTTTGGACAATTTAATCGTATTGACCAGTATATGCGTGACCAGAAAATGGCACAGATTGAAACTATTGCACAACCACTTCCTGGTATGGGTTTTGATTCTGATATGTTTGATGACTTTAGTATGTCACCAGAGGTGATGGATTTAGAAGTTGTTGAATTAGATAATCACACGTGGGACACCTGTATTAATATGATATCAAGTCATAGTAATATGGTCAGTATTCCAGGAAAGGCTTTGAAACTTGCAGTTAAAGAAAAGAATACAAATAAGTTTGTTGGGTTTATGCGTTTTGGTTCTCCTGTTATTAATTGTAAACCACGAAATGACTTATTGGGGAATGTACCCAATCTAACAATATTTAATAAGACAGCCATTATGGGTTTTGTAATTGTACCTTGTCAACCATTTGGTTTTAATTATCTTGGTGGTAAATTATTGGCTGGTCTTTGTTGTTCTCACGAAGTCAGAGAAAAACTAAACAAGAAATATGATATGAACTTGGTAATGTTTGAGACTACAAGTTTATATGGTAATACAAAAGGTGCCTCAATGTATGATGGTATGAAACCTTTGTTAAGATATAAAGGCAATACAATGTCAGACTTTATACCTATGTTGCACGGCAAACCTTATCTTGATTTGGTAGAATATGTTGAAGATATTATTGGTAAAGGTAATCTTGTAAAAGAAGGTGCTTCAAGTAGAAAATTAAAAATGACCACAGGTATTATTGGTCTTGTAAAAAAAGCATTAGATGGTGACGACCTTAAAAAATTTAATGAGACTATT
>JAAOEI010000761.1_pt1 | contig 12092 bp, 18 predicted proteins | sample 7059261 | NCBI WGS metagenome assembly JAAOEI01 (sample SAMN14008812, study PRJNA610033) | viral metagenome | isolation source: viral particles filtered from seawater | place: China: Hangzhou Bay, Yangshan Deep Water Harbour | collected 2017-10-31
TAAAGATCTTATAATGTTTGATACTTCAGGGTTACGTGCTGGCATTTGTTGTAAGTTTGGATTACGCATTGATATTCTACCTGAAACAGTGCCTCCCATATCATTACGTAATTGATTAATGCTTGCATGAATTCTACCTTTATATGAATGTTTTTTAATTGTTTCTATAAATGTGGTTCTCGCTTTGTTAATTTCACGTAATTGAACAACATTTTTAGCAAGATCAGAGCTATGATTTGAAAGAAAGTCTTTGTCAAATTTAGGCTGACCAGACTTCTCAGTGCGTTCGTATGGAATTTTCTTCGCATCAAAAGCTCGACCAATAGCACGCGCATTGAAAGGATCAATTGCGACACCTGTGTCTTTAAGGATGTAATCAAGTATCTTTTTCTCTCTTCGTAATAAATCTTTTTCCGATTTTTCAGCTTGCTCAAAATCAATTCTAACTCCTTTTGATATCATTTTAAATATTATTGGTAATAACTTCATTTCTAGTTGATAAACTTCATTCATCTCTTCTTGATCAATAAGAGCAGAAAATTTATGAAAAAGTTTAAGTGTCAATACTGTGTCTTGTTCCGCGTAAGGACCTACATCCATGGCTGGTAATTTATACATTTCTGCTTTAGCATCTGCATTAAACTCTTCAGCAGCTTTATATAATCCCGACTCAGATTTTTTATCATCCAGGTAATCTTTTGATAAATTATTTAACGAGTAACTAAGTCTATTTTCATCAACCAACGCACCCATAACCATTGTGTCTCGTATTTCTCCGTGGACCGTGAGCCCCATATGTTGTAACCAACCAAGATCATAAGTTGCATTATGAAATACTTTTGTAGAGTCAGTTGCTAATAATTTTTTAAGAATTCTTTTTAAAACTTTCTCATCAAAGTTTGGACCCACTTCATGATTAGTAGGAAAATAACCTTTCCAACCATCAACAGCAATTGCAACACCAATAGTATTACCATCATTTCTTGACCAGCCAGCGCCTAATTTTTTTAGATTAGGATCTTTTGTTTCTAAATCTATTGATACAATATCTGATTCAAAAACTGCATCAGGTATATTTTCGGGCATAACCCATTCATGTTGTTTTACAAATTTCATGCGTAAAGTTCCTTAAAAACATACCCGCGATCATTCCGAGTAATAAATAAATTTTTTCTTGCTCTAGTCATTCCCGTGTAAAAAACTTTTCGCAAGTCATTAATGTTTTCTCTGAGTGCAGCTTGAGCACTTGGAGATATGTTTGAAAATAAAATGACGTTATCAGCTTCTCCTCCTTTCACGCCGTAAATTGTATTGACAGTAATTTGTGGTTCTGAATTTATATTGATGTTACGTTCCATAACTTTTTCAATGTAGGTTCTATCACCCGCGTTTACTGTGTCTAATGCTTCATGCCAAGGCACATCTTTATCTAATAGTAAACCTAAATCACAAAGACCATCATAATTATATTTTGCATCAATATCTAAATTTTTAAATTGTTTTGCACCTGTTTTTAAAGCACCGTAAGGTTTCTTTTTATTTCGTGTTGACATAAAATTAAATAAATTTTTTATGCTATCCGCATATACTTCTCCGCCTTCTTGTATTTTTTTCCAAGTGTTGATTGCGTAAATAACTTCTTCTTTTATTGAAAGTGTTTTAAATTTTTTATAGAACATTCCATGTTGTCGTAATGTTCGAACTACATTGTCTAACATATAACCACAGGTAGCTAAGAAGTAATAAGATCCTTCTAACCTATAATTTATAAATTTTTCATTATCCAGATAATGTATATTACCACCTTCGTGAACCGCTTCCCATTGTTTTTGTTCTCTTAACTCTGGAGAGATGCGTTCAATAAGTTTTTTTGACTTGTCTGCTATCAATTTTGGTACTCTATATGACTTATTTAACACTTTAGATTGACCTTCTAAGTTCTTGAAAAACAAGGATTCTGCTCCAGCCCAGTCAAATATCTCTTGATCATCATCACCAGCAATGTAAACTCTCTCCGCTTGATTAATAAATTTTAAAATCATAGCCCATTGTAAACGTGTAAGATCTTGAGCTTCATCAACAATGACAACTTTTAATTTTGGAACATGAACATCCTCGTAAACAATTTTTTCAATACTATCTGTAAAGTCAAAGACTTGATTTTTATCTTTGTACTTTCTCAATGTGTCTGCAATAAATTGCAAAGTAAGATAGCCCCCATCTAATGATCGTGATACTTTATGAAATGTTTTTAGGTCTTGCATTCTTTGACGCGCTAAATCAACTAAACGTATGTAAGGATTATCGCTTATACTTCGACCCATTTCATCGACATCTAAATCACCGCGCATATTTATATCCATTGTTATTTTTTGTGATCTACATAACTCGGCAAACTCATACCAATTTTTTGGTTTCATTTTATTCTGTGGTTGAAAGCCTCCTATCTTCCAAGCAATGCTATGCAAAGTTTTAAAGTATTCAAATTTTTTAGCGTCGACTTTCAAAAGTTTTGTCGCCCTACTTATCGCTTCGAGTCTGGCTTTGCGAGTGAATGTAAAAAATCCAATGTCTTCGGGTGTACAGTGATCTTGCAACTCCCGTTCTATAATATCAAGAAGAGTTTTAGTTTTACCTGTTCCTGGTGGACCAAATATTTTTAAAGTATTTTTATTAAAATTTTTTAACACTGTTCCTCCACTTGTAAAATTGATTGTGCAATAAAGTAAGGTATTTGCGGTACTAAACTATTTCCTAGTCCTTTAAGTCTGTCCACCCTATTGGGTATCCCATGAGCCACTCTACCCAGTTCGGGTTCAATGTCCCACCAGTTTTGTCCTTGTTGTCCGTGTGCTGCACTGTTACGTCCAAAGTGTCTCTGCTGACTTTCCCATTCCTTATTCTGCCTCCTATGTATCCTCCCTTGCCGTCCCTCGATGTTGGTGTCGGCCATAGTTTCGCCTCTTTTGATAGACTCTGTTGTTTCGCTGTGTCCATGTTTTTCCAATCCGAGTTCAACGGAGTTGGCCAAAGTCTCTTCTCCCTTACTTGATCGGCTAATCGTATCTGTATCTGCTGACCGCTCGGTCGTTTCAAGTGGCCCGCGTCTAGTGCTTTCTGTATTCCCGGTAGGTTCGATCCGCCCGCCATGTTGTCTGGCGTTCGCCACAATCCAGATTCTTTCTCTTTGGTGTTTTGCACCGACGCTCGAAGCTGAAATACTAAATGTCCTTGCGGAGTAACCTTCACTTTCCAAGTTCTCGAGTACGGTGTCGAGACCGAGTTTAATGTGTCCACTAACGTTTTCTCCAATAACCCAAGACGGTCTGAGTTCTTTGATAAGTCTAAAATACTCTGGCCAGAGGTGTCTCGGATCTTCTTCACCTTTTTTTCTACCTGCGACGGAGAAAGGTTGGCAAGGGTATCCACCTGTGATGATGTCGATAGGCCCAATTCCATCTGCTTTAAGTCTTTCATAATTTAACTCCTTTATATCTTCATATTGTTTAACGCTTGGCCATTGTTTTTTTAAAACTTTTTTTGAATACTTATCAATATCACAAAACGCTACTGTTTCAAAACCACCCGTGGCTTCTAGTCCTAAACTGAAGCCACCGATACCACTAAATAAATCTAAGTGTTTTAATTTCATATGCCTATCTTCACATTGTTTTTAGCATACCACTCTTCTAATTTCTTTTTTGGGTCTTGTAATTTAGAAGAACCTTCTCCAGGTTTTAGATCTCTTAGTTTTTTTAATTTACGTTTTTCTTGTTTTTCCCAAACAGCTTTTAGCCATTTAGTTGTTTCTTCTTTCATTGGTATGTAAGTATAATCACCTTTTTTATCGAGAGCGATATCCCATTCTTTATCTTCTAAAGCAATGCACTTTAAAATGTAATCGTATATTTCTTTTGATAGTTTCATTCGAACTCCTTTGTTATAAATAAGTTATAACATATTATAATCCACAAGTCAAACAATTTAAAATGGTACTTCATCTTCTTGATCCTTGGTTGGTAATGGTGCATTGTCAAAATTAACTGCTGGCATATACCACAAGTGTTCTAGCGCACCCTTTACTCTTTTCTTTTTACTGCCTCCTTCAAGTTCTCGAATGCGTCCACAAATTTGTGTTTCATTATATTCCGTAAATTTTCTTGATTTTAAAAATGTCTCCAAAGCGCTTAGTGTAAACCAAGATACATCTTCTTTATCTGTAAAAACTTTATCAATTAAAACTTCGTCAATGGATAATGCTTCACCATTCTCACGCATAAAAGATCTTAGGTGCTCATCAAATCTACCTTGCTTACTAATTTCTTTTGGCATTGGAATAATGTCACAGCCCTCCAATAAAAAATTTATTTTAGCTGCCCAATCAACTTCTTTCATTCGTGGTGGTAACTCTGTTAAAACATCCATACATTTTTTTCTAAACCTATTTTGATCATACAAAGTATCTGTATCTAATTCGATACGTTTACCATCAACATTTAAAAACCAAACGGGTTCATCACTTTCTAATTTTTGTAAGTCTGTTAATTGATGTTGATATGCTGAACCAATACCATGCTTACGTAATTTACATTGCACAGGATTACATACCGAACACATTGGTTGATCTTTACACTTGTACTGATAATCTTGTTTTTCATGTTGCTTAATTGTTTTATTAACTTGTTCTATTGATAGTTCTGGTTCGAAGTATTGATAATTAAATTTACCAATCTTTGTTTGCCAATTATCGGGAAAAGCTTTTTTTGCATACACTGCATACTGATATAAAACTTGATCTCTACCACCTTCAGATATACCCATTGCCATTAATGTTTGAAGACAAGGTGGACCATCGTCTAATTCTTTATTCGTTTCTCTCTTTGCTTTTTTTCTAGATAATTGCTCTTTAGTAATTGATATTTTTTCTGCTGCATCTAAAAATTGTTCAAGGGTAAGACTAGATCCATCGTCTGCAAATGCATATCGAAAAGATTCATCTCCACCAAAGTAAGGTAAATTTAAAAAGTTACCTACGTCTCCTCGTTCGGTGTTAAGACTAATTTGTTTTGGAAAAACTTCTGTGTCTGCATGACCGAGATCCGCGGCCCATTCAATTAATTTAGATCGTAATAATTTTGCTGGTACAAATTCTTGTAAGAAAACAAAAATGTGAGCTCCACCACTTTTTGAACGACAAACAATTAAAGGTAATTCTAATTTTTTTATTTCGTCGACAATAGACTGATGATCAATAGGATAGGTGTCAACATCAATGCAACCCCATTGACAAGCACTATCATCATTAATAGGAACAATGCCAAGACTAGGGTCTTTACCAAGTAAATGATTTTCCCAAAGGGTATCTGTAACAATTGCTTTTTTAATAAAAGCTTTACCACCCTTTTTTCCTTTTTCGTCAAGCTCGCCAGCCACATACTGCCCGTGCGCTCTTTCTAAACCTGTAAATAAACTTTTAAATCTTTTAAACATTTTTGACCTCTCAAAAGTGAAGAGTGCTCAGGAGTTACGGCGAAGTAACTATTACTTTTTTCAATTTCCCGAGCACAATTCACGCGCAAATTACCAACAGTACAACGAGGTCAAATCTTTGCCTTGTTAATAACTCACGAACCATTTCTTAAAACTTTACGCCCGTTACTTCCTCTTTTTCTTCAGTAGGAGTAACATCAACCATGGAGTCAGAACTAGATGATTGTTCTTCGTCATGATCAGCAGCCACGCCAACATCTCCCTCTTGGAAGGATTTAGCAAAGCTGATGCATTGTTCTAAGGTTTCTTTTTTCTTAACCATACCTTCTCTTTCAATAACCCATCCGTGAACAGGATTACCTCCAGATGACTCTAAGGTAGAAGTTAATTTATAAACAAAGCTGTAGCTTGGTGGATTTTGTATAACTCTTTCACCAACTTTTAAAATAGCTGTCTTTTGCATATACAACCACATTCTACTTTTCTTCATTTGCGAAACTTTCATAGTAATCATAGCTTTTGATAAAGGTAAATCATCTTCATCTAATACAACAACTAAATGATTTGCCACTTCATCAACATAATTACCATTAGGTAGATAATTTAAATTGTCATTTGGATCTCTTTTTGTCTTAGACATGATATCCGATGTTGCTGGATGTACGTTGACAGGTGCCTTACTTGTACCTTGTCCTCGTTTTTCCCACTCAACATAATTTCTATAAAACTCACATGGTATGACACGAATTCCTGTGTCACCATCAAAAGTTTCTTTATTAGCTTTGTTAATAATATTTCCTGGTCTATTATTTTTTACAGTTTTATCACTGACTTCTGGTGACATTGGTTGTAAAATTTGAAACCTTGGGATTAATATATCTTGTGTAGTAACGTTACTTAAACCGTCACCAAGATTTTGCACTATAAGATCTAGCGCGTCGTCATTTATTGCTACCTCTGTTTTCTTTTTAGTAGCTACTTCGTTTTTAGCCATGCGACCTCCTATTTATTTTTAATTTTAACGTTGTGATAACGAAAAATTCCGAACAACTCTTCAGGAAAAGTTTTACCCTCTCTTGCATAATTTTCGATTGTCTCTCTGCACCATGCGTCGAGAGTATTCCAAGCTACACCTTGCTTCTCTTGAGGAACAAGGCCTTTGCTAATTAAAAATTCACGAAACTTTTCTGCATCTTCATCTTGACCTTTACCAAATTGCATTTTTATTTCGTTTTTAATTAGATCTCCAGCACCTAGCGACCGAATGAATTCATATGCTTTATGCATGTTTTCTCTTTTAATGTTTGCTCTTAACTTTTCGTCGTATTCAACAAGACTACCATCAGTTAATTTTAAAGAAGTTAAATTTTTTTCTTTTAAGTATGTGCCAATTGTTGCACTTAAATTTTGTATTTCTTGCGTTGCTTCTTCAGCAGCTTTTTCATGTAATTGTTTTTGTTCTTTTGTTTCTACTAATTTTTTACAAAGAGCCCCAATGTCTGATAAGCCTTCTCCATCAAGGTCTTTTAATTTTTGATCAACAGCCTGTGTTGCAAGTGTGTCAAGTATAGAATCTAAATCTTTGGGCATCGTAACTCCTTATGTTAATCGTTGCAGCTAACAACTTATAACTTCTTTACATGAAAGTATATCTGCTTGTCAACAAAAGAAAAAGGCTAGGAGTCGAGTTCCTAGCCTAATTCTTTTAGCCTTGATCTGGGACGAAAGGAGTTACGTAAATAACAGTACCAAATCAATATTACATTTAGTTGTTTTTTATGCATTTTACAACTATAAAGGGCAAATGGAGTTACAATATCGTTTCAAAACGAAACCTTTTGTACATCAGAAAAAAGCATTAGAAGAGTCATGGAGCCGTGACAGTTTTGCTTATTTCATGGAGATGGGCACAGGTAAATCAAAGGTTTTAATAGATAATATTTGTTTATTATATTTAACAAATAAAATTAAAGGCGCGTTAGTAGTTGCACCTAAAGGTGTTTATCGTAATTGGAAAGTAGAACAATTACCCGCGCACATGTCACCACTAATTGAAGATTATGATGTGTATGATTGGAATCCTGTGGATACAATTAAAGAAAAAAAGAGACGTAATGATTTCTTATATAAAGATGGAAATAAATTTAAAATTTTTTTAATGAACGTTGAAGCGTTCTCAAGTGTTAAAGGTAAAAAGATTGCTGATAAATTTTTACAATTATATCCAGCGATGTTTGCGATCGATGAGTCTACGACGATTAAAAATCCTAAAGCTGCTAGAACTAAAAGTATAATGAAACTTGGTACACTAGCGAGGTATCGTCGGATCCTGACTGGTTCGCCCGTGACCCGCAGTCCGTTGGATTTATTTTCTCAATGTTATTTCTTGGACCCAAAACATTTACAACAACCAAGTTATTGGTCTTTTAAAAATAAATATTGTGTCATGGAAACAGGTTATGCAGCAGATTATACTTATCAAAAAGTTCTTGGCTATCAACGTCTTAGTGACCTTACAGGTTTGTTAAATAATTTTTCTTTTCGTGTAAAAAAAGATGAGTGTTTAGATCTTCCTCCAAAAACATTTGTTACCAGGGAAGTACAAATGAATAAAAAACAAGAAGATGCATATTTACAAATGCAAGCATTACAAATTGCTAGACTAGACTCAGGAGAAGAAACAACGGCTGTTGCAAAACTTACAATGATGTTACGTCTGCATCAAATTGCTTGCGGTTTTTTAGTTACCGATGATGATGGCATTGTCGATCTTCATGATGAAAAAGGAATGATCCCAAGATTGGAAACATTAATGGATTGTTTAGATGAGATTGATGGTAAAGTTATTATCTGGGCAAACTATCGTCACAACATTGAACACATAGTAAAAGCAATTACAAAAAAGTATGACAATCATTCTATTGTAGAATCTTTTTATGGAGGAACAAAAGATAAAGAAAGAGTTGACATCATAGAAAAATTTAAAGATCCAAACTCTGAGCTGCAATATCTTGTCGCCAATCCAAAGACAGGTGGGTACGGTTTAAACTTAACTGTGTCAAAAACAATTATTTATTATTCTAATAATTATGACTTAGAAGTACGCATTCAATCGGAAGATCGTATTCATCGATATGGCCAAGATCAAAAAACTTTATATGTTGATCTACAATGTGTTGGCACAGTCGATGAACACATAATCGCTAATTTGGTAGGAAAAGTCAAGATTTCCAACAAAGTTCTAAATGAACAGTACCGTGATTGGATAAAAGTAATAAAAAAAACTTGAATATAAATTATAAATAGTTATATGTAGTTATAGGTTAGCATAGCGTGAGCCACATGTCCGACTTAGTAATAGTAAGCCGAATTGTGGGGGTAGATATACCACCGAGTTGCTAACCTAGGGAATTATTCCCGTCGAAAGGAGTTACGTATGACAATGTTACATGGAGTAATAGCTATCATATTAATAGCGGGAATAGTTCTCTACAGACATACTTTGCTTTTTGCATTGTTGTTTGGTTTATGGATCGTTTGGAGTAGGGGAGGTTTCGAATGGTTATTATAAGCTGGCAGTCAGGAATAAATTCTATACATCCAGGTCCAACGGTTGATTATCAGCCGTTACCGATGACGGAAGAATTATTTTTAAATCGCCAACAGAATCTTATTAATGCGATGTTAGGTGCTGATGATATTGAATTTAGAATAATCTATTTTCATAAACTACAGGAGCTCATGCGCCGTGTCCCGTGAACAAGATAAAATTAATCCGTCTTATTATAGAAAAAATATTGAAGTGACTGATTTTATTATTGAATATGGCATGGATTTTTTAGAAGGGAATATAATTAAGTATGTTACCCGTTATAAAGATAAGAATGGCATTGAAGATCTAAAAAAAGCTAAATGGTATTTAGATAAATTAATTAAACAAAAGGAGAAAAATGAATAAATCAAACTCACCCTACTCAACGATTGCTGTGAGGCATGAAGTGCATGCACGATTAAAAAAGTTGGCTGTTAAACGGTTTCAATCAATTACAAAGTTGATTGAACAGTTGATTGAGAATGAAGAACAAAAAGAAAAGAAGAGGAAAAAATGATAAAAGTTTATTCTTTTTTTATATTGTTTTTCTTCGTTAGGTTTTACCACTCTATCATTATGAAACAGCCCATGCGTACGTTTATATTTTTTATAAAGTATGCACCTGAGGAGATACGAAAAGGTTTTATGCATAAGTTATTTTTTAAAAATAATGATGTGTATAAAATATTTAACGATTATTTAGAGGAGCAAAAATTATGACATCTTTTTTATTTTATCATTTAGTTGCTGTTTTCAGCGTTCTTTTCCTAGGCTATTGTTTAGGAAGATGGCACATACGACGAGTCTATGATGCTCGCCTGGAAGAGGAATATAATAAAGGTTTACGTGATGGAGATCCAGAATGGCGCGCAAGAAAAACAAGAATATAGAAAAGTGTTTACGTGCTGCATTGGAGAAGATTAGTAAAAAAGCCGTACGGGAACCCCGTACCGCGCGCGAAGTCGCCGATCGATTGTTGTGGGAACGATTGAGAATTATTATTTGGAGAAGATATGAAATTAGAGGATTTGACCAAGAAACCGTGTCCCGCGTGCAAGGGTAATGGGTATATACGTCTTACGTTCGAAGGTGAAAGTGCAACGCAACAATGTCAAACGTGCGAGAGTGAGGGAGAAATTTGGGTTCGACGTGTACCGCGATCCGTGGTTCAAGAGCAAGAAGAAAAGAAGCAAATTCATTGATGCATGTCCCGTGGTCCGTGTTCAACAAGGAAAACCTATACCTTTTTAAAAGTTTAGTATAAAATTATAGGTGTAGACGGAGTTTTTATTCTTTTTCACTTCGTCTACATTTTATTATAAGTTATTGTGTACTTATAAATTTTCAGGTATACAATTAAGACTGTTATATGGCTGAACCGTTATGGTGGCTAAGGAGCAGTTTATGAGTGATGATATTTTACTGGAAGCGCAAGCTAATGTCATCGATCACTTATTGGAGGGTCTTGCACCTAATGATTTTTCCTCCAGGTGCGCCCTCCTAATTAACGAATTTAAATTTATTGATCATCAAGCAGCTTCTAAATATATTAATAAAAAATTAAAGGAGAGACATGGTAACGTCCTCACATTTACCCCGAAGTCCGATTAAGGAAGTTTTTACCTGTCCTGATTGTAATAAAGTTCACGTTACATTTTGGGATAATGTTAAAAAAATTTATAGTCAACAAGAGTGGCAATATATCGTAGATCAAGGCGTACAAGCATTGAAGAAAATTACAAATGTAATGCCTATATCTGATGATCCAAAAGTATTTTAAAGTTCTCTCTATATAAGTAATTATTTTGAAAAAAATATTTTTTTACTTTTTGCTCAAATATGAGGTAACACAGGTAACATTTGGCTACAACATGCAGAAAACCTACAAAAAAGTGTTACCTATTGTGTTACCTGAGAGACTTTTTTTCAGGTAACAGGTAACAGGTATAAACCTTTCTGGTATCGCGCGCGGGGGTAAAATGGTAAAAATTTTAATTTTGATAAAAATGCTGTATAAGGGGTAAACTATGAAAAAAACTAATATTGTTGAAATAACTCCTCAACAAAGAAAATTTTGTGAGTTAATTATTATGTATGATGGCGAATGGACAGCAACTCAATGTGCCATTGAAGCAGGATATTCTGAAAAGTCAGCTAGAGTTATTGCTAGTCAATTACAAAATAGAGAGAAGTATCCAAAAGTTTATGATTATTTGCTAGAGCTAAGAGAAGAGCAACACAAAAAATATCATGTCAATTATAATCGTCACATGAGAAGGCTTGCGAGTTTATCAAAAGCAGCAGAAGAAAAAGGCAATTATACGGCAGCCGTAAGTGCTGAAGTTTCAAGAGGAAAAGCAGCAGGTTTGTATGTTGATAGAAAAGAAATTTTGACAGGATCAATTGATAGTATGCCTAAGGCAGAGGTTGAAAGAAGACTTGCTGACCTGAAAAAAAGGTTTCCAAAAGTAGTAAATGCACTTTCACGTGAAAAGAAAAAAGGAAATGAAAGAGAAGAATATTTGGAAAACGATAAGACTTAACAGTAATATTGTTAAGTGGGATAGAGTTGAATCTAAAACATCTCCTGGAATCCCTGATTTACATGGGTTTTTTAAAGATATTGATACAGGCTTTGGACATACGTTTTGGGTCGAATTAAAATTAACTAAGACTAACAAAGTTTTGTTAAGTTCTAAGCAAATTGCATGGCATCATCGCTTTGAAAAGTATGGTGGAACATCTTTCATCTGCGTTAAGGCCCTCTTACAGAGGTCACTGCTGATATATGTGGGAAAAAGGGCCACGGATCTCGGGGAAAAAGGCTTGAAGCTCGCCCCAGACTTGGTCATGACCGAAACATGGGCCGAGGACCGCTTTGTGGAGCTCGTAAAAATACGCCAAGAATACGCCAAACCCTACGCCTCTATATAGATTGATTAGCATCACCTGGCGTGCAGCTGGGACGGCGGGAAGACTTTAAAATATGGCAGAAATCCGCCAAAAATTA
>JAAOEI010000762.1_pt1 | contig 12092 bp, 10 predicted proteins | sample 7059261 | NCBI WGS metagenome assembly JAAOEI01 (sample SAMN14008812, study PRJNA610033) | viral metagenome | isolation source: viral particles filtered from seawater | place: China: Hangzhou Bay, Yangshan Deep Water Harbour | collected 2017-10-31
AGGGACGAACGGACGCTCGTTTTACCCGCAACATGAAGTTCGCCGACCGCTGGATCGAGGTCGAGAGCGAAACCCTGACGGCGGAGCGCGGCTTTGCCCGGTTCCCATACATCGTTCCCAGATGGGATACGACCAGCGACGAGGACTGGGGACGCAGCCCGGCGATGCTGGCGCTCGGTGATGTCAACCAGTCGCAGGCCATGGCGGAAACCATCATCATCGCCGGCCAGAAGGCTGCAGACCCTCCGTTGTTCGCGCCCAACGATGGCAGCTTCGACGCCTTCAACACATTCTCTGGTGGCGTCAGTTACTACGACGTCGACCTGGCGAAGGAAATCCGCGGCAACCCGATCTTCCCGCTGCAGACCGGCGCCAACATGACCGTCTCGCTGCAGATGCAGCAGGACGTGCGACAGCAGATCAGGTCGGCGTTCTTCCGCAACGTCCTGAACCTGCCGGTCGATGGCCCGGAGATGACGGCGGAAGAGGTGATCCAGCGCCGCGAGGAGTTCGTCCGCGAGATGGGCCCGATCTTCGGCCGGCTCGAGGGCAACTATACGGCACCGGTGGTGGAAGAGACATTCGTTCTGCTGCTGGAAAACGGCCTTTTGCCGCCGATCCCGCCCGGCCTGCAGGGTGCCAACGTGTTGTTCGAATACCAGTCCCCGGTCAAACGGGTGCGCCAGCAGATCCAGGCGGCGGCGACCAGGCTTTGGCTCAGGGACGTGGCCAGCATGGCTGATCTCAACCCGGATATCATCGACAACGTCGATTTCGACGAAGCGGCCCGGGTGCTGCACGAATCCGGCCACGTGCCGAAGACGCTGTTGCGCGACAAGGACGGCGTGAAGGCGATCCGCGAGCAGAAGGCCCGTGCGATGCAGGCGCAGAACCAAATGGACGTGATGCAGCGCGGCGCCGAAATGGCCAACAAGCTGGGCGTCGACGCGAGCCAACTGGCGGACGTGGCGAATGCTGCCTGACCGGTTGCGCCGCTTCTTCGGCAATCTCGCCGGCGTTGGCCGGCCCGATCCGGAAGCGATGCTGCGTGAAATCGAGGCGGCGGCGGTTCCCTCGCCCTACACACGGATAGACGAATATCGAGACTTTCGGGCGGTGTTCTTCGGCACGTCGACGCCCGAACAGGGCCAGAGGGTCCTGAAGAGAATCCTCTTTTGGGGCCATATGTGGCGGACCCCGAAACGCGAAGACGTCTACGACACCCACGTGGCGATCGGTGAGCAGAACCTCGCCATGAAGATCATGGCGGCCCTGAACCAGGAACCGAAAGAGCAGCCGACCGAAACCACCAAACGAAAGGACAGATGATGGCGGAAGATACCCAAGGAACAGATAGCCAGGAAGGCGCAGGGGATGGCCAGGACGGCACCGGCACGGACGGCGCCCAGGGGCAGGAGCAGCAGGCACAGGACCAGGAACGCGGAGGCGCACAGCACCTGACGGGCGACGATGCCGGGAAGGACGGCGGCGAAAAGAAGCCAGCCGGTAACTGGCGCGACAACATCCAGGACGAGAAACTGCGCGGCCATGCCGAGCGGTTCACCACGCCGGAAGACCTGGTGAAATCGCACCTGGACCTCAGGACCAAGCTATCCAGCGCCATCTTCATCCCCGGCAAGGACGCCGACGAGAAGGACATCCAGGCCTTCCGCAAGGCGATCGGTGTTCCCGAGAAGCCCGAGGGCTATGAATTCAAGATGCCCGAGGGCAAGGAGGCTGGCGAAAACGACAAGGCCTTCCAGGAAGCCGCTCGGCAGGCCTTCCACAAGCTCGGCATCCCAGCGCCGGCCGCCGCGGGCCTCAATGCCTGGTGGAACGAGATGACGTCCGCCATGCAGGCCGCCCAGGTCGAGGCGGACAAGCAGTATGCCGCCCAGACAGAGGCCGCACTCAAGAAGGAATGGGGCGACGACTACGACCGCAACCACGCGCTCGCCAACAAGGCGCTGGAATCGTTCTTCGAAAAGGAGGGCAAGGAAGCCTTCCAGACACTGGAACTCAAGGACGGACGCCTGCTGGGCGATCACCCGGAGGTGGTCAAGGCCTTCGCCAAGATCGGACGCGAGATGGTGAACTTCGGACCCGACCCGGCCCTGGCCACGAACGAGCAGACGACCATCCAGGAGAAGTTCAACGACCTGCAGAAGCGCAAGATGGACGCCAGGAACGCCGGCAAGACCGACGAGGCCGAACGCCTGGATGCCGAACAGGCCAAGCTGTATGAACGCCTGCACGGCACCGCGCCGATCATCGGCACCGAGGGGCGCGCCGCCTGAGGATCGCTGCCGCCGTGTCGCTCCTTGCACGGTGGCGCGGCGCGGGAGGGGTTGGCCTCTGGCCCCTCCCGCTTCATTTCAAGGCTCGCCCGCCCTTCCAAAGAGCGCCCCTTCACGGAGGGATGATGCCCAAGGGTGACCCGGCATGAGGGGCGGGCGAAGCCTCTTGAGGATGATCGATGATCGCTGAATACCGATGCCTGTCCTGCCATCATGAATGGCGGGCGCGCGTCGAGGGAGGACCGTTGCCGTTGCGATTTCCGCACTCGGTCATATGCCCGCGCTGCGGGTCCGTATATTTCAAATGGACGAACTTTCGTTAGGTCATTTCGACCCCTGATCGCAGGAAGGCGGCTCCCGTCTCTGACGCCCCGCCGGACCTGAACGCATATCCAGACGCCCCGGTAAGTGCCTGACGGTGCCCCGCTCCGCAGCGGCTCCCGCCCGATGGCCGTTCTCCGGCTCCCCGAAGGATCTGCCTGAACCCGTAACCACAACGGAAAGGGCAGTGTCATGAGCACTACCATCACAACCGCATTCATCCGCCAGTACGAAGCGGATGTGCACGACGTGTTCCAGCAGGCGGCTTCCTACCTGCTGGCCACAGTGCGACACAAGCGGAACGTCGTCGGCACGTCGACCACGTTCCAGGTGATCGGCACCGGCACCGCGACCACCAAGGCGCGCCACGGTGTCGTGACGCCGATGAACCAGACCCACACGGCAGTGACCGCAACCCTCGCCGACTTCTACGCCGGCGATTGGGTGGACCGTCTGGACGAGGCGAAGACCAACATCGACGAGCGCATGGCGATCGCCCGTGGCGGCGCCGGTGCTCTGGGCCGCAAGATCGACAGTCAGATCACGACCCAGTTGGACGCCACGACCCAGACCACCATCACGTGGACCCTGTCGACCGCGAAGTCCGTCCGCAACGCGCTTCTGGATATGTGCCAGGCGCTGGACGCCAACGCGGTGCCGAACGACGGCCGGCGCTACGGTGCGCTGACCTCCATGGCGTGGGCCCATGCGTCGACGGTCGCCGAGTTCGCTTCGGCGGATTACGTCGATGCCATGGGGCGTCCGTTCACCACCGGCGCTCCCGGCAACGGGCGCTTCCGGTACTGGAACGGCGTCTACTGGTGCATGCACCCGAACCTTCCGGGCGCCGGCACGTCGACCGCTAAGGTCTTCACCTGGCACCAGGACGCCGTCGGGTACGCCTCGGGAAAGTCGGCTGGCAACATCGCCGGCAATCCGATGGTCAAGGCGGAGATCACCTACCACGGCGATCGGGTGTCGCACTTCGTCAACCACTTCATGTCTGGCCAGGCCGCGCTGATCGACGACACCGGCGTCATTGAGGGCAACCTCAACGACACCACAGCGCTCGCCACCAGCTAACGGGAGGACTGAGAGATGGCATTCGACACGACTCAGCTCTTCAACGTCAACGGTATGCCGCCGGGATATGCGAAGTACGTCTATCTGGAAAACGACGACGCCATTGCGACCGTCATCGCTTCCGGGTACTTCAACAACACCGACGACAACCAGAACCTGGCGGCCGACGACGAGATCGAGGTCCGTGGCGACCTGGGGGTCTACACCCTCAAGGTTACGGCGGTTTCCTCGGGAACCGTCACGACCGATGTGGTCAAGCGGTTGGAAAAGGTGGAAACGGGGGCGACCTCGGCCAACCTCTCCAACCATGGCCTCAGCCGTATCGGCGCGACCGCGGCGTCCACGTTCCAGTTGGACGCTCCGGAAGGCGCCGGCGTCGTCAAGCGGATCTTCTGCACCGACGCTGGCACCGGCATCACCCTGACCGTCAACATGGGCACGGGTAACATCGGTGTCGTCGGCACCGCGACCGGCGTCGCGTTGACGTTCAACGCGGTCGGCGAGTCGGTGATCCTGGTTTCGACCAGCACCACCAGTTGGGACATTCTCGCCAACACCGGTTCGGTCGGGCTCGCCTGACCATGACGTCAGAGCACACAAGCAATGGAGCCGGGGGCCTTCGGGTCCCCGGTTTCTCTCCGTATCCGAAGCCCATCCTTCGTTTACCCGAAGAATGGAGAAAGGTCGCCGTCTGCGGCACGTCCCGCACATGGAACCAGGCACCGTTCAACGACCCGACATGGGTTCTGGTCGGTTCCAGTCCGGGCTTGCGAACGGCTCCACCTCCAATCAAGGGCTGGGGCGCATGGCTGGAATGCCATGATCTGCCGACGGTCGAACGCGAGGAGGAGGAATACTTCGACTTCCTGACCCGCCTGCAATGTCCGCTCTACACCTTCATGCCGCATCCGAAACTTCCTCAGGCCCTGCCATGGCCCCGGAAGGAGATGGAGCGCGAGCACGGGCGCTTCTTCCTCAAGAGCTCCATCGCCTGGTGGATCGCCGCGCTGATCGACCATCCCGAACTTACCGATCTCGGTCTCTGGGGCTTCGATGCCACCTACGGGGGCGAGTACGAGGAGCAGCGTAAGGACATCTGGCACTACTTCAGCGAGGTCAGACGCCACCGAGGCACCCGTATCCATGTTCCGGCCCTGGCGGAGTTCCTGCTGACCGAGCCGACCTATCCGGACCAGCATCCCAAGAAAGGCCGCATCACGGCCCGCCGCCGCGAACTCGAGGCCGCGGAACAGAACCGGCAAGGGACGATCGACAAGCTCGAGGAAGCTTTGGCGAGCCAACGCCGCGGCCTCAGCGAAATCCACGGCGCCAAGGAAACCCTGGACGACCTGGAACGGAACCTCTGCGGGGAATTCGACCCCATCTTCCTCCCTTCCTCCGACTGAAAAGGATCAACAGATGCGCGCAAAGCCGGGCAATTTCGTCATGGGCGAGGCCGTACCCTTCGCCCAGGCCTTCACCTACCACGACGAGGTCGGCATCGATCAGATGCTGGCGCCGGACTTCTTCCTGCCGGTCAAGTCCAACATCCGCGTCGGCGACAAGATCGAACTGATCCAGATCGTCGGCGACCAGGTCCGCGCCGAACAGAGCGTCCGGGTCGTCGCCATGGGAGAGGTCGAGATCACCCTCCGGACCCGTCCAGGGGGAGAACTCGTCGACTACGACCAGCAGAAGGAACCCGAGAAGAAATCCGATCCGCCGACGGCCGAACAACACGGGCGCCTGATGGTGCAGCGTGGCTTCGGCAGCTTCGTGGTGATCAACGAGGCCGGCAAGCAGCTCGCCGAATTCGCCAAGAAGGCCGAGGCCGAGGCTTACCTGGAAGAGCTTATGGCCGGGGAACAGAAGGCCGCCTGAGATGGCCACCGAGGTCGGCATCTGCAATGCGGCCCTGATCCGGGTCGGCAAGAACACCATCGCGTCCTTCACGGAAGGCACCGAGGAGGCCAACTTCATGTCCGCGCGGTACGCGACCGCCCGGGACGAACTGCTGCGCGACCACAACTGGAACTTCGCCATCAAGCGGGTCAAGCTGGCCCGCAGTTCCACCACGCCGGCCTTTGGGTTCACCTACTACTACGCGAAGCCCTCTGACTTCATCCGCAAGGTCTCTTTGCATCCGGACAGTTCCGGCTATGCGGTCGATGAGGGCAAGGAGGAAGGCGAGTATTTCGCCTCCGATGCTGCCGACCTCTATCTCAGGTACATCGCCAGGATCACCGATCCGAATCAAATGCCGGAGGACTTCCAAAGAGCCCTTTCGGCCAGCCTCGAGTATGACGCGGCCAAGGGCCTGGCCGATATGTCCGCCGCCAAGGTGGACGAGCGCCGGGCCCGTGCAGACAAACTGCTGTCAAAGGCGAAGTCAGTCGATTCCATCACTGATACGCCCGAACCAATACCCGCCGGCTCCTGGCATAACGCACGCCGTAACTGGCGGCGCGGGCGTTCCGGTTCCGACTGGTAAAGCCAGATGCCCAAGGCCGATCCGCTCAAGCCGTCATACAACGCCGGCGAACTCTCCCCGCTGCTCGCGGCGCGAACGGACTTCGCGAAGTACCGCAACGGCTGTGAGACCCTGGAGAACATGCACTCCATGGGAGAGGGGGGTGCATTCCGTCGGCCGGGGTCCCGCTATGTATGGACCGTCAAGGATTCGACCGAGGCGGTCCGCCTGAAGCGTTTCGAGTTCAACACCCAGCAGGCTTACCCGCTGGAATTCGGGGCCGGGTATCTACGGTTCGGTCGCAACCAGGGGCAGATCACGGTCGCCGATACCGACGCGGCGATCTCGAACGGCACGTTTCCCAGCGGCATCACGGATTGGGATGATCGTTCGACCGGCGGCGCCGGCAATGCGATCGCGCACGATGCGACCAACTTGCGGCTCTCCCTGACCCCCAACGGCACGGCGGCCGACGATATCGGATGGGCCGAACAGGACGTCACCACCACGGCGACCAACACGGAACACGTCATCAAGTTCCGCGTCATCGGAGCGGCGGGGGACAAGATCGAATTCCAGGTCGGGACGGCCAGCACGGGGGCGCAGACCATCGGACCGCTGGAACGGGGGGTCGGCTACCACTGCATCGCCTTCACCCCGACCACCTCGCCGTTCTACGTCCAGTTTCGCAACAAGGGCGCGACGCAGAACAAGACCGTACAGATCGACGATGTCAGCCTGATCGACAACAACCCGCTGGAGATCGACAGTCCCTACGCGGAGGCCGATCTTTTCCTGGTCGAGGGCCCGCAATCGGCTGACGAGCTCTACCTGTTCCACAGTTCCTATGCGCCGCACAAACTGCGTCGTTTCGGTCACACCACATGGTCGCTGGAAGAGGTGGATTTCCAGGACGGGCCGTGGCTCGACATGAACACCACGGCGACCACCATGACACCCGGCGCCACCACGGGTTTCGGCCAGACGATCACCGCTTCGGCCATTACGGGGATCAATGACAACACCGGGTTCCAGTCGACCGATGTGGGGCGGCTGATCCGCATCGACAACCCGGCTTCCGGGATCGACTGGGGCTATGCGAGGATCACCGCCGTCGGGTCGACCACGTCGATCACGGTCGATATCCGGAGCGCCTTCGGCCAAGCGAGTGTGGCCGATACCCGTTGGATGCTGGGCGCCTGGTCGGCAACGACCGGTTATCCCTCTGACGCGACGTTCTTCCAACAGAGGCTATGGCCGGTCCGGACGACCGATCAGACGCAGACGCTATTCCCCTCGAACACCGGAGACTTCGAACTCTACAGCCCGGACAGCGAGAACAGCAGCGGCGCCTTTGATGGCACGGTCGAGGATGATGATTCCTTCGTCCTGACGCTCAGTTCCGATGACGTCGACCCGATCCAGTGGATTTCCGCCGGGCGGGATCTGGTGGTCGGGACGCTCTCGGGCGAATGGGTCGTCAGTTCATCCGGGGCGGCCATCACGCCAACGGATTTCACCCTCAAGCGTCACACCAAGCACGGCAGCGCCCAGGTGAGACCAGTCCGGGTCGGGCACGTGGTGCTGCACCTGCAGCGCGGCAAGCGGAAACTCAGGGAGATCGGTTTCGACTTCAACGTCGACGGCCTCGCATCTTTCGACATGACGCGGCTTGCCGAGCACATCACCTACGGCGGCATCGTCGAGATGGCCTATCAACAGGAACCGCACAGCATCCTCTGGTGCGTCCGGAATGACGGTCAACTCTGCTGCATGACGTACCGGCGGGAAGAGGAGGTGGTCGGCTGGTCGCGCATGATCATGGGCGGCGCCTATCTGGGGGATATCGCACAGGTTCTTTCGGTCGAGACCATTCCGGGCAACAACGGATCGGGCCAGGTGCAGGACTCGACCGACCGGGACGAGGTATGGGTCATCGTCCGGCGCACGATCAACGGATCAACGGTCAAATACGTGGAGTTCTTCGAGCGGGAGTTCATGACCGGCCACGAACAGCCGGACTCGTACTATTCGGACAGTTGCGTCTCCCTGGATTCGCCTATCACCATCACAGGTGCAACGGTGGCCAGCCCCGTGGTGGTGACCGCCGCATCCCATGGCTTTTCCAATGGTGATCTGGTGGACATCGTCAACGTCCAGGGCATGACTGAACTGAACGGCAACCGCTACAAGGTGGCGAACAAGACAGCCAGCACCTTCGAACTGACCGACCAGACGGACGATACCAATATCGACGGCACAGGCTTCACCGCCTACGCGACGGGGGGCCAGGTGCGGAAAGCGGTATCGAGCGTTTCCGGCCTGGACCATCTCGAGGGCGCGACCGTCAACATCCTGGCCGATGGCGCGGTCCATGCACAGAAAACGGTAAGTTCGGGCAGTGTCACTCTGGATATCTCGGCTTCGCGCGTGACGGTCGGATTGCCGTACACGCACACATTGAAGACGCTCAAGATGGAGTCCGGCGCGGCCCTCGGCACGGCGGTCGGCCAGCGCAAGCGTTTCACTGGCATGACCATGGTGGTGTTGAACGCCCACACGGTGCAGTTCGGCACCACGACGAGCAACCTGAAGACCATCGACTTCCGCCAGGTCAGCGACGCGATGGATGAAGCGGCGCCGCTGTTCACCGGCGAACGGCGTGTCCAGATGCCAGCGGGGTTCAAGCGGGACGAGCGGATCATCATCCAGGATTCGAACCCCGTTTCCTTCGGTCTGTTGGCGCTGGCGCCGGAGGTCCACACCAACGAGGGGCAATGATAGCGATCGTGCCGTACCTCCGGGAGGACTGGGACCGGTTCACCCCCGGGGAGATTGAGCGGACCACAATCGACGACATGGACTCTCCGGTCGATCCGGCTTCAATGGAAGGATTCGCCGAAAGCGTCGTCGAAGATGGAAAGGTTCTTGCCGTCTTCTGCATCCTCAAGGCTGATGACGAGACGGCGGTAATATCCATGGCGCTGTCGGATGAGATCAGGTCCAGGCCGATGCTGCTGCACCGGGGCGTGAGGAAAGGCCTTCGCGACCTGCACGATCGCGGGTTCCGAAAGGTGGTTGCAACCAACGTCCCGGGGTATCACGAGACTGAACGATGGCTGGCGCGTCTCGGCTTCGAGAAGACGCCGCAAGGAACCTTCGAGCACGTGGGGAAGTAAATGAGTTCAACTCTGCTGTTTACGATCCCCCTCGCGGCGGCGACGGGTGGCGCAACAGTCCCGATCACTGGCGGTTCGATCGCCGCCGGTACGGCGGGGACTGCAATCGCCGCCAGCGCCGCCAGTTCAGTGGCAATAACCTTGGGAGATGTCTTCACCGGCTTGTCGGCGATAGCTGCGATCGGAAGTGGCTTTGCCAGCGCGGCCTCGGAATCCAGGGCCGCCGAAATCCAGGCCCAGTCTTTGGAGAACCAACGCCGCGCCCATGAGGACGAAGCCCGGGCCCGCGAACAGCAGGCAGTGATTGCTGAACAGGAGTCGGTTCAGCGCGCCAAGCTGATCGAACAGCAGGCGCAGCAAATCCGCGACCAGGCGAAGGAGGAGGAGGACGAGTTCAGGCGCCGACAGATGTCTCTCGTCGGGTCACAGAGGGCGCTGCTCGGCGCATCCGGGGCCAAGGTGGGTACAGGGGTTTCGCTGCTGCTGGAAGACGACCTGACGAACGAAATCTCCCTGCAGGCGGCAAAAATCCGCGAGGGCGGCGATATAGAGGCGAAGCGTTTCATGGACCAGGCATCATTTGAACGGACGCTCGGCAGCAACGACGCCCTGGCGTTCCGAACCGCCAGCGAATCTGTCAGCCGCTCTGCCGCTTCATCGCAATCCCTGGCCGATACCGTGCGCGGGACCATCCCGTCCCGCCGCTCCGCATCTCTTCTCAAAGGCTTCCGGGAGGCCTTCGCCTGATGGTCCGTTTGCCTTCATCCCAGGATGTCCGGCAGATCGCCGTTCCGACGGCCCGCACCGAAATCCCGCCGCGCCGGATCGGCAATCAGGTGGCCGAAGCGGTGGTCACGTCGGCTCGTCAGGCCGGCGAGGATGCCCGCCTGCAGGGCAAGGTTGCCTCCGAGGCGGTCCGGGCCACCGCCGCGCCGTTCGGAGAGCTTTCGGGGATTGCCGGGGGGCTGGCGGACCGGCTCAATAAAGAGGACGAGAAGGCACAGCGCCTCAAGGACGCCACGGCGCTGACCGATGGCCGTCTTGCTTTCGACCGGACGGCAGCCGAGGAGTTCGAACGCCGCAGGACGGAGACCGACCCGGGCACGGACGGATTCGCCGGCGACTTCTCGACCTTCCTGAACCAGAAGATCGACGAAACGATCAAGAACCTGCCGGCCGGCACCAGCGAGGCGGCCAGGGTCACGCTGCGCGATCGGCTGGTCTCCCGGCAGGAGCAGTATTTCGAATCTGCCATCAAGGTGCAAAGCGCCACTCGCCAGGCCAAGGCGGGGGATGCCTTTTCGCGGGCGGTCAACAAGATCAACGCCGAGACTTTCCGCAACCCAGAGACCCTGGATGCAGCGCTGGCCGACGTCGACCGCACGCTGAACGACTTCAAGCCGGTCATGACGACCGAGAACGAGGGCAAGAGCCGCGCTACCGCCCGGCAGGTTCTGATCGAGACGGCCGTCGACGGCATGGTCTCCCAGGGCCTCTATGCCCAGGCACGATCGATCGTCGACGGCGGCAAGTACGACAACGATATTGGCCCCCAGGGGCTCGACCGCATGCGCGCCGCCATCGACCGCGGCAAGCGCCTGGACGCGGCCGAGGTCAAGGACCTGGCCAAGGATCATCTGGCTTCCATCCAGGCAACCGGTATCGGGCTCCCCGGGTTTCTTGACCGGGCGGCCAACGTCTTGGACGGTCGGGAAATGGCCGACCTCAGGGACCAAGCGCGGATCGCCAGGGATTATTTCCAGACCATCGAGGGCAACCGGTTCGCGCCCGCGCGGGAATTGGTCGAGAAGGTGAACGCGCTCAAGCCGCAGCCGGGGACAGAGGGATTCGCTGATCGGCAAAGGTTGTACGAGACGGCGGCCCGTGGAGCATCGCAAATCCTCAAGGAACGCCAGGACGACCCCGCCGGCTTCGCCATGCGCGACCCCAAGGTGCAGGCCTCATTCGAGGCGGCCAGCACCCAGGGGGCGCCCCCCGATGCCCTCCGAGGGGCGATCCGCAAGCGTCTGGCCCTGCAGGGCGACATGGGGCTTCTGCCATCTCAGCAGCGCGTCCTGAGCGATGCGGAGCGCGATGGGATGCTGGCGCGCCTGGACAGCACGAAACCAGCCGACAAGGCCGGCGTGGTGGCCGGCATTCAGGAGCAATATGGGCAGTATTTCCCGCAGGTCCTGGGCGAATTGCAGAAGAAGGGGGTAGGAGCGGACCTGATTACCCTGGCGTCCGTGGTCGGCGACCCGGCAGTATCTCACAATCTCGCCCAGGCCCAAGCGACCGGCGGGAAGGACCTGCGGAAGAACATGCCGAAAGCCGACGTCACGGATATCGAGGAAAAGGTCGCCGCGGAGGTCGCCGACTTCCGAAACGCCGTGGTGGCCGGCGATCCGACCGGGGGCCGCGTTTCATTCATCAACGGCGTTCAGGAACAGGTCACCACCCTGGCCCTGCAGTACCGCCAGCAGGGGATGGACGTCTCGAAGGCCGCCGAACGGGCAAGCCGAGAGATCATCACGGACCGGTATGACGTCATTCAGGACACCGTCTGGGTGCCGAAGGTCGTCAACGGCCGACACACCAACGCGGCCCGCATCGAGGATGCGCTGGACGTCGCCAAGAACCGGACGGGTATCGAAGGATTCCTCAGGTTCGCTGGACGAACATCCGAGGGACGTCCAATCATCGATAACGGAGATGGAACATTTTCGACCGAACGGACCGTAA
>JAAOEI010000763.1_pt1 | contig 12074 bp, 15 predicted proteins | sample 7059261 | NCBI WGS metagenome assembly JAAOEI01 (sample SAMN14008812, study PRJNA610033) | viral metagenome | isolation source: viral particles filtered from seawater | place: China: Hangzhou Bay, Yangshan Deep Water Harbour | collected 2017-10-31
CTTTTCCGTTTTCACCGACACAAGAGAGCACAAGTCATGACTAAGGCTGGACAGGGCTCTACAAGGGCGCTCAAGGTCGTCTCAGAGGCGAACAGGGAGGAACAGGGAATCTCTCCTACACCAGAGCGTCTAATCGGCTCAGGAACGCCCAGAATCCACTCTAGGCTCAACGATTTACCGTCTAAGGGCTTTGAGATTATAGATTTCGCAGCTTCTATCGGTATCGAATTGATGCCGTGGCAGAAGTTCGTATTCGAGCACGCACTCAAGGTCAAGCCAGATGGCAGGTGGCACGCGCCCCTAGTGGTCTGCGTCGCAGCCAGGCAAAATGGCAAAAGTACGATTATGGAGATGTCAATCTTGGCTCGCCTTTTCCTGTGGCAAGAATCTTTGCAATTAGGTTCGGCGCACGTACTAACTACATCGCTGGAGACTTTCCGGCACGTGGTCAGCATTATCGAGAGCAACGAATCACTAGCTAAGCAAGTCAAGAAGATTCGATGGGCTCATGGATCCGAGGAGATTGAGCTGATGTCCGGCGCTCGTTACGTGGTCAAGGCAGCTAATGCCGCAGCTCGTGGATTTGCTAAGCCGGAGACGGTGTACATGGACGAAACACGTCAGCTCAAAGACACCGAAGCCTGGTCAGCGATGCGCTATACGATGATGGCCGCTAAGAATCCTCAGCTCTGGACATTCTCAAACGCCGGAGATCAACATTCCTTGATTCTCAATCAGCTACGCGAGCGCGGTATGGCATCGGCGGCTGGTGGCAACGACGACATCGCTTATTTCGAATGGTCAGCATTCTCGGACAAGATTGAAGATGAAAAGAATTGGGTCGCCAGCAATCCGGCGCTCGGTCACACAATCCACGAAGATAATATCCGCGCCGTTCTTAATGATCCGCCAGATGTTGTCCAGACGGAGGTGTTGTGCCGATGGGTCAATACAATTTCCGGAGCGATTCCTGTCAAAGAATGGGAAGAGTGTGGATCTGATGAGATTGAGCTAGATGTCGAGAAAATGACTTGGTTCGGCCTTGACTTATCTCCAGATCGTAGAGATGGGGCGCTTGTAGCTGCTCAAAAAAATCCTGACGATACTTTTAACATCAAGCTTCTGCATACCTGGCACAATCCGATTTCGCTAGACGATAAAGCCATCGCAAACGACATCGCGCCCTATGCACGCAAGTATCCGCTTGAATATGTGGCTTTCAGCAAGAGAACAAGCTCTGCCGTAGCTGCGCGACTTGCACCAGCCGGAATTCCGGTCATAGACATCGATGGCGCACTTTACGGACAAAGTTGCGACGAGCTTCTCGGAGCAATTACTTCAAAGAGGCTCATTCACGGGAAACAGGCAGAATTATCCAAGCAGATATTATCGGCCGTCAGATTACCAATGGGCGATGGCGGCTGGATTATCGGACGGCGCGCCTCTTCGGTTGCAGTCTGCGCGGCAGTGGCTTCAGCTCTTGCGACACACTTTGCGACACGCCCAGAGATGGAGATGGACATCATGGTCGTATAGATGTATAGCAAGCCTTTAGACTTATCCACATGGGTCTATTCTCGCGCACAGTAACGACCGCAGCTCCGGCTGCTACTTCCGACATTGAGGCATCTCTAGCGCCAGTAAATGTCACTAGCTCGCTTTACAATATCTACGGCGTTGCCGGAATTACTGCGTCTCGCGTTGAATTTATGTCAGTGCCAACGTGTGCCAGAGCACGCAACATAATTTCGTCAAGCGTTGCATCAATTCCGCTTAAGGTTCGCACTCGCGCAGATGGCGCACGCGTTGAGTCTCCTCCAAAGGTTATCAATCAGCCAGATCCACGCGTTCCAGGATTTGCGACCTATGCCTGGCTTGCGGAGGATTTATTGTTATACGGATACGGCTACATGCGTATTTTGGAGCTCTACGCCGACACCTATCGCATTCGCAGTGCAGAACGCATCGATCCTACTCGCGTCACAATTAAAACTAATGACATGGGAACAGAGATTGAGTATTACTGCGTAGATTCGATTCCCGTACCTTATGAGGGCGTGGGCGCTTTGGCAGTATTTTACGGAGTCGATGAGGGCATTCTCAACAGAGCCGGTCGCACAATTAAAGCTGGTGCAGAATTAGAACGCGCTGCAACTATGTACGCACGCGAGCCAGTTCCAACGATGGTCTTAAAATCTAATGGCACTGCACTTCCAGCAGATCGCATCGCAAAACTTCTTGAATCTTGGGGGCAATCACGTCGCAATCGCTCAACTGCATTCTTGAATGCCGATGTCGAATTGCAGACTTTAGGATTTGACCCAGAGAAATTGCAGCTTAATCAAGCCAGATCTTACGTTTCGACCGAGCTTGCCAGAGTCACGGGCATTCCTGCCTATTACGTCGATGCAGAATCCGGATCTAGTATGACGTACACAAACGCAACACTTGCGCGTCAATCTTTGCTGGACTTCTCACTTCGTCCGATTATGTGTGCCATTGAAGAGCGCCTTTCAATGACTGGAATGGCTAATGATTTCGTGCCAGCATCACAGGAAGTCAAGTTCGATTTAGACGATTACTTGCGCGGATCTGCAAAAGAGCGCGCAGATGTGTACAAGATTCTCTACGACATCGGAGCTTTAACTTCCGATGAAATCCGACTAGAAGAGGAAATGATCCGATGAAAGAAATCAAGCCAACTCCGATAAATCTTGACTTTTCAATCAAGGTTACGGCGACAGACTTTCCAAGACGCGAAATCTCTGGCCGCATCGTCACATGGAATGAAGAAGGCTCTACATCAGCCGGATCAACTATGTTCAAGCCTGGCTCAATTACTTTTAGCGATACAACGAAATTATTACTTGAGCACCGTCGTGAATCTCCAATCGGATTCTTAAAAGATTACGAGGAAGATGAAGAAGGCATTTATGCGACTTTTTCTGTTGCCAAGACAACTTCCGGATCTGATGCTTTGGAAGAGGCATTTTCTGGATTACGCGACGGTTTCAGTGTCGGCGTTTTAGCTGAAAAGTATAAGAACGTCGATGGCGTTCTAGTTATTAGCGCAAGTGCGCTTAAAGAAGTTTCACTTGTCACAGATCCAGCCATAAAAAGCGCAAAGGTTGCGGTCGCAGCTAGTGAGCAAGAAGATTCTGAATCCGTCGTGGAAACAGAAGAACAAACTACCAAAGGAGAAAACGAAGTGGAAACAACTCCAACCGTTACAGAAGCACCAGCCGAAACGGTTGAGGCTTCCAAAGTCGTACAGGCCGAGGCAGCTCGTCCGCTTTATTTCACATCACCACGATCACCAATTACAACTGGTGGCGCATACCTTGAGCACACAATCAAGGCAGGACTTGGCAACGAAGATTCTCGTCAATATGTAAAAGCAGCTGACGATTCATTCACAACAAATCCAGCGTTCTCACCAGTGTCATACGTTCGCGATGTAGCAACTAACACAAACGCAGATCGTCCAGTCATTGAAGCTTGCGGTGGAACACGTCCACTTAATAGCTACGGAATGACAGTGTCTATTCCAAAAATCACTGCGAATTCGACTGCTGCAACAGTGGCAGAAGGCGGAGATCCAACTGGAACAACCGCGATTACCTCAGCCTATGTGAACGCTACTGTCATTAAAAAAATGGGATTTCAGCGCTACAGTGTCGAGCTTCTCGATCGCAGCGATCCATCATTCTATGAAATTATGCTTGCAAATCTTCGCGATGCGTATGCTCAAGCAACTGACCAATATGTAATTGCTCAGATTACTGCTGGCGGAACACAGGCAACTGCAACTGCTGCTGATTCAGCTGGATTGATTTCATTCGTATCAACAGAAGCACCAGCTGCTTACACTGCAACAAAGCGCACCGCAAAGTCATTCGTTTCAGGCACTTCCATCTGGACTACGCTTCTCGGCGCAACCGATACAACAGGACGTCCAATTTACAACGCTGGAAATCCTATGAACAATGCAGGATCTGCAATTCCAACATCTATTCGCGGAAACGTTCTTGGTCTTGATTACTATGTAGATCCAAACATGGTCGCAACATCAATCGACGAATCAGCATTCATCATCGAGCCACGTTCAATCGAAATTTTCGAATCTCCAGCTCTAACTTTGGCCACAAATGTGCCAACAACAGGCGAGATTGAAATTTCACTCTATGGTTACATCGCAGCTCAAGCCGTCTTTGCAGGTGGCCTACGTCGCTTCAATCTAACCTAAGCAAACTAATCATGGGCTAGGTGCGCTCCCGTATCTAGCCCAGCAGCTCACGAAAGGGAACAGAGATGCCAGCAATCATTACAGTCGCCAGTCTTAGACAGGTTCTTGGCGTCTCTGTTTCTCTTTATTCTGATTCTTATCTTGAAGGAATCATCGATTCTGCTGAGCAGGTAATTCTGCCGCTATTGACTGCCAATCAAAATTCAGTCGCCGCCGTTTATCTTCAGAACAATGTCGCTTATTACATCACTCAAAAGCCAAATACATTCGTCGCTGGTCAAAGTGTTGTAATTACAGGTTGCGTTCCAAATACATTCAACGGAACAAAGACAGTCACATCAAATTACTATGATCCATTTCCATATTTGCCTTTCGCTTATCCGGCTCCTTATTTCTATTTCACATGCGCAGTCACCAACGATGACATCACATTCCGTCCGGTAATTCCTGGCGGCGTTGTTTATCTATCTGGGGCAGACGCGGCCACGCTCTACGCAAATACCGACGCAGTCGAACAGGCGGTCACTATCGTCAGCGTTGAGATTTTCCAGAGCGTGGTCGCTCCAGGTGGTCAGATTGAAGGCGTGGATTTTCAGCCATCGCCGTATCGAATGGGTCGATCACTGCAAAATCGTGTCATTGGTTTATTAGGTAATTACATCGACGTTTCAACGATGGCTATGTGATGCCTACACCAACATCAATCGCGACCAACGTCAGAGGCACTCTTGCGACTGCTCTCTCTGGCGTCGTTGCATCAGTTTATTCATCGCCTCCAGAGGCAGTCATTCCACCGGCTTGCGTAATTGTTCCCGATTCGCCTTACTTAGAAACGACAACAATCGGCAAATCGCAGGTACGCGTGAAGATTAACTTCGTGGTCACTGCGGCCGTTGCCTACAACAACACGGCCGGAGCCCTTGACAATATTGAGCAGCTTATTATTAGCATCATCGCAGCGATGCCAACAGGTTACACAGTCGGAGACGTTCAACGTCCGACAATCCAATCGGTGGGCGCATCGAATCTACTAGTGGCGGATCTCGCGGTCAGCACTTACTACACACAACAGACAATCTAAGGAGACAAAGAAATGCCAACAACAATAGTCACCGGTCGCGACATAGTTTTCACTCTTGCCACCGTGAATTACGACGCGCAGACAACTGCCGTCACTTTAGTTAATGCTCCAGTCATCACTACTTATCAGACACTTGATGGAAAAGCCTATAAGCACATTGATGATCAATGGACACTTAACATGGAGCTTCTTGCAGACTGGGGCGTTGCCTCATCACTCTTTGAAGCGATGTGGACTGCGTTCACTTCTGCTCCGAACACTGCACTTGCTTTCAGCTTGACAACTGCAACAGGCGCAGTCTTTACTGGCAACGTGTTCCCAGTAGCTCCAACTGCTGGCGGAGCTGCACCAGATGCACAGACCGATTCTTGGTCAATGCTTTGCTCAACAACACCAACAGGCACATTTAGTTAAACTAAACAGAAACGGGAGCAACTAATGAGACTACCAATTACCATCGAATACGTGAACGGCGAATTTGGCACATACACGGCACAACCGCCAGAGTGGGCTAAGTGGGAACAAAAGACAGGCAGCACAATCTCGCAAGCGCAGGAGAAGATTGGAATCTCTGATCTTCTCTTCCTTGCGTGGAATGCTATGAAGCGTGAAGCTGCTGGTAAGCCAATCAAGGGCTATGAAATCTGGTGTGAAACAGTGGCGGACGTGACAGTCGGTGACGTTCTCCCAAAAGTTACGCCGCCGGAAGCGTAAATCGCATACTCGTCGAAGTAGCAATAGCGACGGGAATACCGATGAGCGAATGGACGACGGCGGAGCAGATCTATACGGCTTTCGAGATACTGGAGAAACAAAGTGAGCGACAACGTTGAGATTGCCTATGACAAGGCTGATCTTCGTCGCATTACATCAGCATTCAAGGCGATGGACGCAGAAGCTACTGATGCAGCTAAAAGAGAATCGTCAGCTTTGGCAGAATTTGCTCAAGGCAAAATCCAGCAGAAGGCCGTCACCAGAGGCAAGGCCGCCGACAGAATTGCCAGTGGCTCCCGTGTGTCTAAATCTTCCAAGATTGGTGAACTCTCTTTCGGCTTCGTAAGTCAAAAGTTTTCCGGCGGTGGCACAACAAAGGATCTCTGGGGCGGTACAGAATTCGGATCTAACAAGTTTAAACAATTCCCAGTCTGGTCAGGCAGTGGTATTCGTGGCGGATCTAAGGGCTGGTTTATTTATCCGACACTCCGCGAAATCCAGCCCGAAATCATTTACAAGTGGGAAAATGCTTTCGACCGAATCTTAAGGGAGTGGTAAATGGCCGGACAATCGCGCACACTCAAGCTTTCGATTCTTGCTGATGTAGATCAACTTAAGAAGTCGCTTAACGCGGCAAATACTGACGTCGATAGCTCCTCAACGAAAATGCTCGACTTTGGCAAAAAAGCAGGATTGGCATTTGCCGCAGCCGGAGCTGCTGCTGGAGCTTATGCAATCAAAATCGGAATTGATGGCGTCAAAGCCGCGATTGAAGATGAAGCATCACAAAACAAGCTGGCCAATGCTTTAGAAAATGCCACAGGTGCAACACAGGCACAAATCGCGGCCACAGAAGAATCCATTCTTAAAATGTCTTTGGCTACTGGCACGGCAGACGACAAACTTCGTCCGGCTTTGCAGCGATTAGCAATCTCTACTGGAGACATCAGCAAAGCTCAGGATCTTCTTACTGTTGCCCTTGATGTCGCTACTGCAACTGGAAAGCCACTTGAGACTGTTGCCAATGCAATCGGTAAAGCCTACGACGGCAATACGGCAGCTCTAGGCAAACTAGGAATCGGATTATCCGCAGCAGAACTTAAGACAATGTCGTTCACAGACGTCCAGCAAAAATTGACAGATTTATTTGGTGGAGCTGCTGCTGCCAATGCAGAGACTTATGAAGGCAAAATTGCAATCTTAAAAGTAAGTTTCGATGAAGCGAAAGAAACTATCGGGACAGGCTTATTGCCAATGGTTACTTCATTGATTGATTACATCAACGACAACGTCCTTCCAGCTTTTAATGCTTTCGCTTTAGGATTTAGTGGTAAAGGAAAACTTAAAGATGGAATGACAACAACTGAAACGGCTGCATTCGGTTTCGGAGAAACAGTCAAAAGTCTCACAGTGTCATTAGGTAAAATGTTCACCGTGTTCAATAGCGAATCTAATACAGGTCAAAGCTCAGGCTTGGGAAAGATGATTGGTTGGCTCAATACAATCATCGCGGCGTTGGACAAGGTTGTGAAATTTGCATCAGTGACTTTAGGTTTATTAGGTGTGATAACTGATCCAAGCAAGTGGGGCATGTCAGGATCTGAACTAGGTGCAGAATTAGCAGCAAAGGCTGGAATAACGCAATCCTTTGCTAAATCAGGAACACCAGGTGCAATTTCTGGCGGTGGATCATCAGTGCCAGTAGTAGTCATTCCTTCAGCCGGAGGAGGCGGTGGTGGTGGAGGCGGTGGCGGAATCGCCTCAGCAGCAGCCGGAGCAATTAAGGTTGCAGCAGCAGCCGGTGGTGGCTTCACCGATTCACAGAATGCGGCTCGTCTAGCTGCTGAAGGCGGTGGCGGATTTACAGACTCTCAGAACGCTGCTCGGATCAATCTCACAGTCAATGGCGCAATCGATGCCGAAGGTACTGCTCGCACAATCATCAAAGCTCTGAATGATTCCTTCTATCGTGGCACTGGCGGAGCCTCTGCACTTCAGGCAATCTAATGACTCAATGGGCTCCAGTCTGGCGCGTTAAAATTGATGGCACTGATGTCACCGATTCAGTGTTGGCCAATCTGACAATCACGTCAGGGCGCACGAATATCTACGAACAAGCTCAAGCCGGTTATTGTTCGGTCACTCTTATCATCTTTGGTCAAGCTGCACTGCCCTATGAAATCAATGACACAATCTCGATTGAAGTGCAAGACACATCAGCAGCCTATGTGCCAATCTTTGGCGGATCAGTGGTGGACATCGCCGTAAGCGTCTCTCAGGTCGGTTCAACGGCTTACACTCAGGAAGTCACCATCACGGCTCTAGGAGCCCTTGCAAGGCTTCAGAAGGCTCTCACAGATGGAGTCTTGACTCAGGACTTTGATGGCGACCAGATTGAGACTATCTTGCGCGAAGTCTTATTGGCTCAATGGCAACAGGTTCCAGCCGCGTTGCAGTGGAACACCTATGATCCGACGACGACGTGGGCAACGGCTGAAAATAGCGGACTTGGCGAGATTGATACTCCAGGCAATTATGAGCTGGCACAACGCTCATCAAGTCGCATCGTGATTTATGACTTAGTCGCAGCGCTCGCCACTAGCGGACTAGGTTATTTATACGAATCGGCGTCCGGGCTCATCTCCTATGCAGATTCGACACATCGCACCGTTTATCTTGCCGCTAATGGTTACACGGATCTCACTGCCAATCACGCTCTAGGTCAGGGCATCACAATCAAGACAAGGGCAGGCGATGTAAGAAATGACATAACTATCAAATACAACACAAACTCAACAAGTGAAGTCAGCGACACAGATTCCACATCAATCGCCCTTTATGGTGACCTTGCTCAAATTATTACAACGACCATCAAGCATGAAGCCGACGCCGAAGCTCAGGCCGCTTTCTATTTAACTCTAAGAGCTTATCCTAGGCCAATATTTGATTCCATCACTTTCGCCTTGACCAATCCAGAGTTAGACAATGCAGATCGCAACTCTCTTATCAATATCTTCATGGGTCAGCCAATCGCACTTAATGACCTTCCGCCAAATATGTCGTCAGGAACTTTTCAAGGCTTTGTTGAGGGCTGGACTTTCCGCGCTTCATATAATCAGCTTGACATCACTCTTCTCATGTCTCCACTGGCATATTCGCTTAATGCCATGCGCTGGAACGATGTGCCAATAAATGAGCAGTGGAATACCGTGTCGCCGACTTTAGATTGGGCAAACGCTACAATCGTCTCCTAAGGAAAGGAAACTATCATCGCAAATCCAACTACCAACTATGGCTTTGTTCTTCCGACGCCGACTGATTTAGTGACGGATCTTCCAGCCGACTTTGACGTTGCACTTCAGGGCGTTGATACACGACTTAAAGCATTACAACCTGGCACAACACTTGGCGACCTTGCTTATTCCTCTGCCACTGCCAACACAAACACCCGTTTAGGCATTGGATCAAGCGGACAAGTCTTGCAAGTTTCCGGCGGTGTACCAGCATGGGCAACGCCCGCAGGTTCAAGCTTAACGATTGCACAAATTGCAACTGGAACAATGCCAGCAGCTTCAAGTCTTTCACTTACTGGCTTGTCATCTTATGACACACTTATCGTCAGATTAGATGCACTCACTTGGGCAACTAACAACGCAAGCATCATGGTGACGATTAATACTGACACGGCTGCAAATTATGAGCTTGTCGGTGGATACAATCAGACAACTTTTTCAACAGGATATTTTTCTACTGCAACAAATTATTTCTATGCCGGATTTGGTGCAGCAAGTCAAAATCGTACAGACACCGACAATGGCCGTTTCTATGTCTTTGAGAATTGCAAAGCTGCTGGATTTACTACGGCAACCGTCCAAGAAAAATTTCTTTCAAGCGGTGGAGACACTCCCAATGCAAGTTCTGTCGGAATATACAAAGGCGCGGCAGCCGTTTCATCGCTGCAATTTAAGACATCAACAGGCAACAACTTTACTGCAGGCAACTACATCATCTGGGGCGGATAATGAAAGAAATTAGCATCGACGTTCAATCGGGTCAAAAATTAACAAGAGATTTAACTGCCGAAGAAATTGAACAGATTAAACAAACAAGCGAAATTGAAAGGGCAGTCAATGACAATGCCCTTGCTAAATTAGCAGCCAAAAACGCTTTATTCACTAAATTGGGAATCACTGCTGAAGAAGGCAAATTGCTATCTTGAGCAATTATCCAGACGGTACTGCTGCTCGGATTATTGCAGTTGCTCTAGCTGAAGTCGGCACAGTCGAGACTGGCGAGAATCTGACCAAGTACGGCAAGTTCACAAAGGCCGATGGATTGCCCTGGTGCGGTTCGTTCTGCAACTGGGTCTTTCAGACTGCCGGCGTGAAGATTCCATCAATGGTTTCAACGGCTTTGGGCGCACATAAAATGAAAGAGCTTGGCCGTTGGATTGAAGATAAGCCGCAGCTTGGAGATTTATGCTTTATGGACTTTCCACACGATGGCATTGATCGCATCAGTCACATTGGAATCGTGGTCAAAGTAGGCCAGACAAGCGTTCTCTGCATCGAAGGCAATACGTCCGGCGATGGAGATCAGCGCAACGGCGGAATGGTAATGGTCAAGCGACGATATATTGGCAAAGAGATTGTTGGTTTCGCTAGGCCAAAGCTTGTCGCTTATGCTGGAGAATATCCAGTGGTTGAGCCACTTCCACAGGCAAAGCCAAAGGAGAAGAAGAAATGACACAATTCAAGGCAGTTGCAGCATCATGGGCAAGAAGCTCAGTGGCCGGAATGTTGGCCGTCTATATGACTGGCAATACCAATCCAAAAGATTTAGCAATGGGGCTTGTTGCTGGCATTGTGCCGGTACTGGCTCGATGGGCTAATCCTAACGACATCAGCTTCGGTCGCCAGAAGTGAGCGTGGGCGAATGGACGGCGGTCGGTGGTCTTGTTATTGCGGTGCTGACTGCCATCTATTCGTCAATGCGATTCATGGTGAAGTCAATCATGCGAGAGCTTCAACCGAATGGTGGCAATTCTCTCAAGGATCAAGTGAGCAGAATTGAAGAGCGATTGAATCAACTGATTCTGGAATTGGCGTTGCGTAAGTAATAGACACGCCGAAGAACACGCCTAAAGATTGACGATGTCAGTCATTGATGCGACCCTATATCTGGGAGCATTCGACAAGGCTCCCAACGGGAGCACAAAATGACAACAAGTGAAATCGGATTGTTTCTGATGACTGCATTCGCCGGAGTTCTCTGGTCGCTAGTCACTTACACAATCGGCTACAAAAACGGCCAAGCCGATGGCTATCAACGCGGCAAATCAATCGCTCGCCATGCTTCATCTAAGGCGGTGCAGTAATGGGATTCCTAGACAATTACGAAGCTGCACGCGCTCGCACTGATCGCTGGATTGCAACATATCCAACTGGGCGCATTGAAACAGAAATCATGGAGTTCAGCGCAGAAAAGGGCTATGTCCTAGTGAAGGCAACGGGCTATCGCAATGCTGATGATGTCTATCCTGCCGGCGTTGATTTCGCCTATGGCTATCAAGGTGCCTATGTGCAGAACATGAAACGCTGGTTCGTAGAGGACACAGTCACTTCCGCAATTCTGCGAGTTATGCAGCTCATCATGGGCGGTGCAGAACGAACAGTGCGCGAGACGATGGAGCAGATTGAGAAACTGCCAGCTAAGGTGGCCAACACTGAACCGGACTACTGGAACACGCCAGTCAATAGCTTTCCATCGTTTAAGACACGGGAAGAAGCTGAAGCTGCTGGCATTCCGACTTTAGGCGTGGCCATTGACACCATCCAACAGACACTCGGAGGCGTTCAGGTCGCTGCTGCGCCATTGTGCTCACATGGTCACATGGTCTGGAAGGAAGGCACATCAGCTAAGACTGGCAAGGGCTGGGGCGGTTACATGTGCGTTGAGAAGGTCAAAGCGAAGCAATGTGCGCCGGCTTGGTACATGCTCGGATCTGACGGACAGTGGAGGCCACAGGTATGA
>JAAOEI010000764.1_pt1 | contig 12068 bp, 23 predicted proteins | sample 7059261 | NCBI WGS metagenome assembly JAAOEI01 (sample SAMN14008812, study PRJNA610033) | viral metagenome | isolation source: viral particles filtered from seawater | place: China: Hangzhou Bay, Yangshan Deep Water Harbour | collected 2017-10-31
CAAGCCCTGCAACGGGCAACGAGGGACCATGTACTATTTGGCTCAAATTGGGCAATGGACCTGCGACTCCGGCGAGTCGCGGGCAACGGCAATCGACAGGTCGCGTGACCTGTTGCGCGCCAGCGACAACCCGCACGACGCGGACGGTCCGGCGTTCACGTTCCCGATCTGCGATTGCCGCAACTGCACCGCGGAGGCACCATGGGCGCGGTACATGCCGTGGCGCCTGCACCTTGAAGGCGCGATGTTTGTCGCCCGCACCCGCGGCTGTGAGCGTGGGTTCCCGGCGGCGCGCGAGGCCCACCATGCCTAGCGCCACCGAGATTCACGCCGCCGTGGCGGTCTGCGCCGCCGACGCCCAATGGGCCGACGCCCACGGTCGCCCCCGGCTTGCCAAGCTGTACCGCCGGCTGGCCCGGCAACTGCTGGCGCTGCTGGACTGACCGCAACCGCGAACGGTGGCGCGTAATCCACCGGCACCGGCGCATCCCGCGTCGGCGTGGCCCCTGCTGATGGGGCGAGCGGCACGGCAACCGCTGGAGGGTTCCATGTTCACAACCGATAACACCGTAGGCTACACCACGGAACAACTGGATGCCGCCAACGCCGAGTACTACCGCTGGCACAACAATGAGGTCGCCAAGCCCGGCTGGGTCAACGATTCGGACTGGGGGCAGCGGGTGGCCAATGCCTGCGAAGCGATTTTGCGCGCGGTCGAGGATCTGTAGCACCCACCCACCCGCTTTGCGCACCGCCGGACCTCGCAACCTGGCAGCCGGCCGCGCAATCCTGCGCAATCGCCCCTGCAACGGGGCAACGAGGGACCATGACCACCAAAATCTACCGCGTCGCGCCGCACCCTTCCCGGCGCTTGTACGGCTGCACGTTCTGGGCCTGCGCGGACCACCTGACCGCCATGGTGCAGGCGAGGCAATCCGCGCTTGGCGGCGTCATCGTGGCGCAGTTGGACGACACCGCCCACGACTGCGACACCTGCGAGCAACTCGCGGCCAACGCTCGCGGCGAGCGCCTCGGGGGCGCCCGATGCTAGACGCAATCGCCCACAACTGCCCGCCACCGCTCGCCGCCATGCTCCGCGCCCATTGCCTAGCCCGGTCGCGGGTGGCCGACGCCCAAGCCGGCCTCGACGCCGCCGCGTGGTCCGACTGGATCGACGCCCCAGCATTTGAGCGCCGGGGGCAACCGCAGGCGGGGCACTACCTCGCCGATGCCGCCCGCCACACCGCCGCCATCGCCCGCCGATACCACGCGGGCCGGCCCTACGGCGTGACGCTCGAACTCGACGCCACCGCCGGCACCGTGCGCCTGGCCGTGGGGCACGCATGACCGCCGCCGCCATCTACGGGGCACTCGCCCTGGCCTGCTATTGGTGGGCACGCCGCCGCAGGGGTTGACCGCCGCGAAAACCGCCCCAAACTGTACCGCTGCCGTATCCTGCGGCATGTGGCAGTTTGCAACATGGCGACCCCGACTTTCTACGACAAGATCCAAGCCGGGCTGGCGAAAGAGCCGCCGGCGCTCGACCCGTTCCAGCTTCGCCTCGCGCGCGCGATTTTTGGGGCGTCAGTGTATGACCTGGCCCTATCCGTCTGCAAGCGCATCCCCGGTTTGACCCCCAACGCGGTGCGGACCTTCCTCGCCCAGTGCGAGAACTACGGGCGGGTCACGGTCAACCTCGACCGCCAGTGCGCCCGGCCCGCGCTTGTGCAGGCAATCGCCGACAGCATGAAAATCCCGCCGGCCAGCCTGTGCGGCGACCCCGAGCAGCTGCGCCTATCCCGCCAGCGGTTCCGCGCCTGGGTTGCCGCCGACCGCCCGCCAATCCTGCAATGGGTCCGCGAGCAAGACGACCCCACCAACCCAGACCACGCCCGCTGGCACCCCAGCAAGTTCCTCACCCGCGAGCAAATGGGCGCGACCATCACCGCTTGCCTGCACGCCGCCGCCTGGCACCACCGCGTCGCCGCCGCCCTGGCCAGCGACCAGCCCGACGTGGCCATGCAGCACCGGGAGATGGGCCGAGTCATCCAAGCCCTCGCGCTCGCCCGCACCGACGCCGCGTGGCCGGCGGGGCGCTAACCCCGGCGCGCGCTTTGCCGCCGCCAAGCCCCGCAAACGCCTGCACCCTGCCAACCACCCGCCTGCGGCAGTTTGCGCCCGTCCTGGGGCGATTCTGGCCGCCGCTTGCCGCCGAGAATCTATCCCTCGCATGCGCGCCCGCGGGAAGGAAAAGTTTACGTAACCGTTCGCCCGCGCGCGCGGCCGCCCCCGCGTACGGGTTGGGGTTTTACACTCTCCAACAACAATAACCGCCAAGTTGTATAACCGGCAGGTTGGCGATTTTGTGTGCGCAGCGGCTCTTCACGCGGAGGCGCGATCAGGCGCGCATGCGCCCGCGCGAGTATCACGGTTTTGATGGGTATGTATAACTGGCCGGTTGGCGATTTCGATTTTGGCGCTGGCCGTTGACAAGCCGCCGCGACCCGCGCAGAATCGCCACCACCGCACCTTGCCGCTGGCCCCGGCGATTGCGGCCAGCGAAGGATCATGCAGACCTTTTCCCCGATAGCCCAACCTTTCACGACCCGGCGGCGTACCTTCGCGCGTTGTCCTGGGGGCCAATGTGATCGGTTGGGCTATCGGCGAGAGGGCGAATGCTATCGACCGCCGCGCTGAACTGGTTGACCAGCGGCAAACGCCCCGCCCGACTGTGGCGCGCACAACCAACGCCAGCCGAACCCGCCGAGGTTGGCGACGCCCTTGCCGCAGCCGACATGATTGCGGCGGGGGTGCCGGTGGCCGACGCCGCAGCCGCGCTTGCCGCCAGACTGCCGCGCGCCGCCGACTGGACCGCCGACGTGGCGATTGCCGCCGCCGTTGCAGCGAACCAACCGCGACCGCAGGCCCAAGGTCAAGCCGCCGGTCCCCGCCAACTGTCCAACGTCGTTTGCCTGCGCCGGTTCAGTGGCCCACCGCACACGTTTGAGTTTCAGGTTGACGGTTCCGCGCCGTTTGTGGTGGACGCCGACACGCTCAACGGCGCGACCAAGTTTGCCGCGGCCTGCTTGGGTGCCTGCGGTTCGCTGCCGTCCCTGCCGATGCGCTACGATCAATGGGTTGCGTTTATCAACCCCATCCTCGACGCCGCCGAACTGGTGCAGGAGTCACCCGACACCACCGACGACGGGCACGAGCGGGAAGTCGTTGCCGGTCAACTGGCGCTGCTCACCGCTGGCGACGCGCCCGAGGACATGGCTGCCGGCAAGTGGCTGCCGCATGAAGGCCGACGCGCTGTGTCGCTGGCCCCGCTGTTGCACACCATCAAGGCCCGCCTGCCGACCATGACACCCCGGCGGCTAGCCCGCCGTCTGCGAGAACTCGACTGGACCGCAGCCAAGATCGGCGCGACTCACACTTGGCTATCCCCCGACGAGGTTGCCCCACCGGAGTCCGTCGCCGCCGCGCTTGACCGGGTGCGCGGCGCCCGCCTGTCGCTGGTCCCGTCACAGTACGCCGACGACGACCGGCCATTCTTCGACCGGGAGGAAGCGTGAGCCGCACGCTGATTCTTGGGCCTCCCGGCACCGGCAAGACCACGGCGATCCTGTCGCTGGTGAAAGACCTGCTCGACGTGGGCTACACCGCCGACGAGATTGCGCTGGTGTCGTACAGCCGCGCCGCCACCGGCGAACTGCGCGACCGCCTGCGCAAGACCACCGGCATCCGCGAGTGGCCACACGTCCGCACGCTGCACAGCATGGCCACCCAGTTGACCGGCACCCGGCACTTCATGGCCGACAAGCACTGGTCCGAGTTCGCCAGCGTGTGCCGGTTCGACCTGTCGCCCAAGCGCCGGGCCGTGACCAACATTGACGACCTCCCCGACGCAACCCCCGACGACGCCCTGTGCGCGGTCAACGACTACGCCAGAAGCGCGCTTGTGGACCTCGAAACCGCCCGTGGCCGAACCGGGTTGCCGGTGCCGCCCGAACGCCTGGCACGCTTCGCCCGCCTGCTGCGCGAGTACAAGGACGCCGCCGGGGTGGCCGACTTCACCGACGTTCTTGAGCGCGCTGTTGGGGACGGCTCGCTGATGGGGTGCCGCGTCCTGTTCGTGGACGAGGCGCAAGACCTGTCGCCGTTGCAGATAGCCTTTATCGAGGCGCAACTGCCGCACGTTGACCACGCGATTGTGGCAGGCGACGACGACCAGGCGGTCTACGCCTTCCAGGCCGCATCGCCGGAGTGGATCGGCGCGCTGGCCCGGTCGCCCGACTGGGAGACGCGGGTGCTGGGGCAATCCTGGCGCTGCCCCGAGGCAGTGCGGGCGGCGGCGGTGAGGGTGATTGCCCGCTGCGCCGACCGCGTGCCAAAGGCATACGCCGCGCGCCCCGAAGTTGGCATTTACGCGCACTGCCCGACGCTCGACGAGGCTGTGCAGGTAGCCAGCCGGGCACCATCGGCGTTCGTGTTGGCCCGCTCGCACACCGGATGCACCACCGCCGCGCGCACCTTGCTCGCCGCCGGCATCCCCTACGTCGCGGAGCGCGGGCGCGGACCCAACCCGTTCGGCCAGCCGTCGCTGCTCGCCGCCATCGCCACGTTGCATGAGTACGCCACCACCGGCAGCGCGCCAACGCAATCCTTTGCCACCGCCATCGACACCCACGCCCAAATGCAGCACAAGGGCGGCGTGGTCAAGCACGGCGGCAAGACCGCCATCGCCGCACACTCCCGCCCGCGCATCAACGACGGCGACCTTCGCGCCATGGACCAGGACGCCCTTGCCGATGCCTTGGCCGGCGACTTCTGGCGGGTGCTGCAAGCCAAGGTCCACGGTGACAGCCTGCGCTACCTCCGGCACCTGTACGAATCTACCGGCGGCAAGTTGCCGACGCCAACGGTTACGGTCACGACCTGGCACGCGAGCAAGGGCCGCGAGGCCGACTGCGTGGTCATCCCCGACCATCTGCCGTGGCCCTGCTTTGACGCCATCTGCAAGGGCGGCGCGGCTGGCGACAGCGAACACCGGGCGGCTTACGTCGCCATCACCCGCGCCCGCCAGCAAGTGCTTGTAGTGCCCAGCGCCGGCAAGTACGCCTACCCGTTTCCGAGGAGCCAACAATGAGCCGGTACACTCTTGTCGATGCATGGATTGCCGCGCACCTACAAGCACACGATCGGCCAGCAGACCTAAACTATAACTCCGTGCCATCCGACGGCCTACACGCAGCCTATGAGTTCGACGAAATAAACTCCGACGGTTATGAACCATTGTCGGAGGACGAATTTGCCGACCGTCTACGCGCTGCCGGATTTCGCGTGCGCGACGCCCACGACGACCTTTACCACTCATGGGTATGCTGTGATTGGATAGAGGAATGTTCATTGGAATGGCGGCCTATCACCGACGAGTCGCCGCCAGTTGGCCAACGGGTGCTGGTGTTATCCGAGGCGTTGGACGGTGAACCGAAACACTGGATTGAGTGCGCCAAGCGCGACAGCTTCCAGCACTATCCAGACCGCCCCGCTTTCACCTTCGACCAGGACTTGACGGCCTACCACTACCGCCCGACACACTGGATGCCGCTGCCGAAGTTGCCAAAGGGTTGACAAACGCGCCAAACCCGCACAAACTGGCTGCGCTTGGCGTGCAACCGCCCAAGGTGAACATGCCGCTCGACAACCAAACCGGCCCGCTCAGATTTTCGCCGCAACCTGCGTCACCTCGGGAAGCGTCGCCGCCAGCTGCATCATGCGCCACCGTGCGCGCGGCTGGACCGGCAAGCGATGTTGCAACTTCTGGGCGGGCCGGTTTGCTTGTTGAGTTCGCCGGCATCGTTGTCATTCGCGGCCACTTCCGCTTGCCAAACGCGGCTCTGTGCGAGCGGGTGGCGGACGCTGTTCGCCGCATGGGGTTCGACCCGCCGCGCCCAAACTTCGACGGCTGCGGGTGCCAACACGAAATCGGCTACTACTACGACGCCGACGAAATCGGCAAGCAGCACCTCGAAAAGATTGGACGCCCCGCCTGCTCAACCTACCTGCCGCCAAACTCGCAAGGTGGAGGCTACGACGGAACATCCCGCATGTCGTGGGTTCTGCCTGGCACGACACGGCACCCGTCAATCGACATCGGCAACGCAATCATCTCCGCTTGCCAGCCAGACTTTGAGTGCATCGGGCTGTCGGTTGACCCGTTTCCGTCCGATGGCGGCGCGCGATGGGGTGCGCTGTGACCCCGCCGGGCGACCTTGACGCCGAGATGGCCCTCGTTGGCATGGCCTGCGTTCTTGGCCCCGACGCCCCGCCGGCAATCTGGCAATGCCGACCCGCCGACTTCGTTGACCCCCGCCACCGCGACCTGTGGGCGATTGCGCAGAGGGCGCGCTGGCGAAAGGCTGCGCCCGCGATGGACGCCTTGTTTGCCGTCGCCACCCCGCGCTACCTTGGCGAGATTGCCATCGCTTACTGGCCCGCCGACGTTGCCGCCCTTGTCGCCGCCGTCCGTGACGCCGCCGTGACCCGCCGGCTGCTTGACGCCGCAACGCAACTGGCCCACGCCTGGGCCGACGACGACAAGGCCCGGTGGCGGGCTGAGATTGTGGCGATTTCCGCCGCCGCCGGCCTGCCATGAGTACGGAAATGTCGGCTCTGCACGCGCTACTTGTGGCGATGGAGATCCATCGCCGAAGGAAAGTGCGGGTGCTATTTGTTGGCATCCTCCGCCTAGATGGCAGAGAAACCACGCCGTCGAGAACGGCGATACACCGACAGTTAGCGTTTGCCGCAGCTAACGAAGTGCAATCCCGTGATGATGGGGATTGCGCCTGCGTTTTATGCGGGCCATTTCGGGAAAAGCTTTACAAGACCATGCGGCTGCCGGCGGTGGCCGACCTCGCCAAAGAGGCGCAATGAGTATGGCAACGACGTTGACTGAGGCCGACGAGCGCAAGCTAGTGAAGAAGTACGGGCTGACCCCGTGCCCGACGATGGGCGCGGCGGGCATCCACACGCGGGCCGTCGTCGCCATCGACGCCTCGACCGGCAAGCGGCGGCTGGTTCGCCAATGTCCTGACTGTGGTTGGGTTTGGCCGGCGAGCGGCAGCATCGGGGACTATCCCGCCGCGCCCGCCGTCAACCCTACCGCCGCCAGCCTGCGCGCCGCCGAAGTCCAGGCCGCGACCGACCGCCGCAACGCCACCATCCGCGAGCGGTTCGCCATCCGCAAAGCCGCCAAACCCACCGCCGACGCCGCCTGGTTTGCCTGGTACAACGAGTACCTGCGCACGCCCAGTTGGCGCATCCGCCGAGACGCCGTGCTGATCCGTGACAACTCCCGGTGTCAACTCTACCTCGACGGCTGCGAGCGGCATGCCACCGAGGTTCACCACCTAGCCTACGACCAAATGCGGGAAGGGGACTTTACCGCGCACCAACCGCTGTACGACCTGGTTGCGGTCTGCCACGCCTGCCATGTGCGCCAGACCGAGTACGAGCGGAGCCAGCGCAAGAAATAGGCGGTTGACATACGCTGCCAACCCGTGTAAGATGTGCACAATGGCCCACGCAACAGGGCTGCGGGTGACAAATGAACTTTGACGATTGGGTCGAAACGACGACTGAGGTCCGCCAAAGCGAGCGCCGGCTGGATAAGCCGTTCCGCTTCGTCTGCGGCGCTGGGAATGTGGCCTTGTGCTTTGGCACGGGTTCACAACCGCCAGAGCATCTTTCGTCCGCACCGTTCGGCGGCACGGCAATCGCCACGCTAAACATGCAGGCGTCTTGGCAGACTGAGGCGCGCGCACAGCGCGTTGCCGCAATCTTCGCCGCGCACGCCGCCGAAATCTGCGCGGAGATCAACGCGCTCAACGAGCTGCCCGCCAACGCGCGGGTTGTGGAGGATGCCAATGGCTGACCAAGACTACTTCGCCATCGAGGCGTTGAGCGCCAGCGGGGCCAAGACCTTGCTGCGCAGCCCGGCCCAGTACCGCTACGAGCGGGACCACCCGACGCCGCCGACCGCCGCCATGGTCTTTGGCCAACTGGTCCATGCCATCGCGCTTGAGCCGGAGCGGCTGTCCAGCATGTTCTCGACCGGCCCCGACCTTTCCGGCGTGCTGACCAAGGATGGCAAGCCGGCGAGCAACCCGGCTGCGACGGCGGAAGGCAAGACGCTGATTGCCGCGTGGACCGCCGCCAACCCCGGCGTGACCGTGGTGTCGCAGTCCGATTGGGAATTGGCGCACGCGATGGCAAACGCCTTGCACGCGGCAACGCTGCCTGACGCGTTGGTTGGCGAGACGGCCTTTCACCGCCGGGCCTACCGCCGGTTGGGCCTCCTGCTTGCCGCCTACCCGGGGCACGCCGAGCGCGAAGTGGTGTGGAGCGACGGTGATTGTCGGTGCAAAGCCAAACTCGACTTCGCCTGTCAACTTCCCGACGGCCGCAACGTGGTGCTCGACTTGAAGACTACCACCGCCGACCTGACCGCCGACGCGCTTGGGAAGGCGTGCGCGACCTACGCCTACCACCGGCAGGCCGCGCACTACCTCGCCGCGCTGGCTGCTGAGGGCGTGGTTGACGCCGAGTTCTGGTTCTGCTTCGTCAGCAAGGAAGCGCCGCACGAGGTCGCGATTGTGCGGTTGGACGGGGACGCGCTGGCCAAGGGCGCGGCTGAAATGGCGCTGGCAAAAGACGTTTACGCAAAGTGCGTCGCCTCCGGCAAGTGGCCGACCGCGCAGCAAGCCGGTTGGGTGCCGGACACCATCAGCCTGCCGCGCTGGTACAAGGGGGATGCCGATGAGTAGTGAACTGGCAACGATGGACGCCAAAGTTGCGTTCGCAACCCAACTCGCGCAATCAGCCATGCTGCCGCAACACCTTCGCGGCAAGCCTAACGACCTGCTGTGGTCGATTGCCATGGCCGAGGCGATGGGCGTGCCTCCGATGACCGCAATCGTCGGCATCCACTCGATCCAGGGCAAGCCCGTGGCGAGCGCCGACCTGATGGCTGCCGTGGTGCGGCGGGCTGGTCACAAGTTGCGCATCACTTCGACCGACCGTGAGTGTTTTGCCGTCGTGATTCGCGCCGACGACCCCGACTTTCAGTTTGAGTCGCACTTCACTTGGGAGCGCGCTGAGAAGGCGAAACTGACGGGCAAAGAGAACTGGCGGCTGTACCCCGCCGCGATGCTCCGCGCCCGCGCCATCGCTGAAGTCTGCCGCATGGCGTGCCCCGAGGCACTGCTGGGGGTGTACACGCCCGACGAGATGGGCGCAATCGAGGGTGTCGTGGACGCGCCAGCGCCCCGCCAAGCCCCGGCACCCGCCGCGACGGGCAAAGCCGCGTCCCTCGCCGCCGCCGTGGCTCCTGCGCCAAGCCTGCCCCCGCCAGCCGCGCCTGAGCCGGTCGGGTTCGCTGACGACAAGGACCGCAAGGCGTTCATGGCGACCGTTGGCGACATGGGCCTGGACTACGACGACCTGGCCGAGTGGTGCGAAAGCGTCAAGCGCCCGCGCCCCAGCGGCATGACGCACGCCCAGCGCAAGCGCCTGCTCGACGCCATCGGCGACCCAGACAGCGAAGTCGGCAAGCGCCTGCAAGCCTGGCTCGCCAACCGCCGGGAAGCGCAAGCCGCGCCGCCCGTGGAACCCCAACCCGTGGCCGACGACGACCGCGGATTCTTTGACGGAGAGTGACCATGGAACCCGACAACGCACCCGAGTTGACCGCCCGCAAGCCCCGCACCACTGGCAAGTTGGTGTGGTTCCGCAGCGGCATGACCGACAGCAAGACCGACCTGGAAGTGTTGGACCAGATCGTGACGAAGCAAGGCCACAAGTTGCAGCCGCCACATGAGGACATCGCCGCCGCCCGCAAGTGGTTGGGCGACGAGGTTGAGTCCGACAACCTTGAGGACCACCACCACGGCGCGCAGTACACCCTTTGCCGCGTCATCTGCACCGTGACCCCGCGGTTGGAAGTCACCAAGAAGGCGGTGCTGTGATGGGCGTCATGTTCCTCCGCGATTGTCCTATTGGCTCCGATGATGGGGTCAGGTATGGCAAAAATTTCCGCGCCGCGTTTGGCGCTCTCGCGGAGGTCATCTGGTTTCGAGGTGAGCCAGATTACAGCGGCACATGCTCTGCTTTGGTCCGCTTGGCCAGGCAATACAAGGTCGAAAACGACGTTTTCGTGATGCTGGATTGGCGGTGGGGGTCGTGTTCCGGTTGCGACGAGTGGGAAAGCCGCGGCCTGTCGAATCGGGAAATTTCCCTCATCATGTATTACGCATCCGCTCGCCTTGACCGCGGGGAAATGGCGAAGCTTTTGGGCGCATCCACCCAAGCGGAGGATCAAAGCTCGGACATCTGCCAAGCCCGCGTAGCGTTTGTTGCGTGGGAAGCGGACAACCCGGACCCGTGCGCCTTGCATCCGGCTGACAAGTTTCGATGCAATAAGTGTGGGTGCATGAAATCTGCGGACCTCCCAATGTTCAGCATCCGGCGCTGCCGGTGCGAAAAAACCAAGAAGGCGGTGCTGTAATGGCTGCTCGCCACGGAATCCGCCCGCACGTCTGCGGCTACCTGCACGAAGTCGAGTCTAAGCAAGCGCCCGACGGCACCAAGCGGTTGACGCTGGTGCTCAAGGTCAACGCCGGCAAGGACCGCGACGGCAAATGGCAATCGGGTTGGGTGCGCGTCGTCGTCCCCAAGAACGCCGAACTGCCGCAAATGGCGAAGGGCGACACCATCGAGTTGAACGCCTGGGGCGCGTGGAACGAGTGGACCACGCAAGACGGGCAGCGCCGCAGCGAGTGGCGGTGGATGCTGGACGAGGTTGTCCAGGTCACGCCAGACCCGCGCGCTGGCGGTCAACCACGCGACGACATTCCGTTTTAGGAGGCTGTGATGCGTAACCCTTACGACGACGACGACCCCGCGCCGCAGCGCAACGCAGTCGCGTGGAAGCCGTGGCACGGCATGGCCCTTGTGGTTGGCCTCGGGCTGATTGCCGCTGGCTTGGCGCGACCGTGGGCCAGCTCCACTGCGACGCCAGAGGTCCGCGCCGCGCCGCGCGAATCCCGCGTGATCCAGGTCTGCCGCGAGGACGAGGACATTCCTGCCGTGGTAGCCAAGGCGACTGCGGAGGGGTGGACCTACGCCGGTCCGCTGACCCCAAACGGCATCAACTGCTACGTCGGGCTGTGGACCCGGCCGGCGAAGTAGGAGATTGTGTCATGATGCTCAACCTGCTGTGCGCCTTCGCGGTGCTGATTCTTTGGCCGTGGCTGTTCGCGGCGATGTTTCGAGGTGACCTGTGAGAATCGACCGAGCAACCCTGCTGCCGCTGGTGCAGCACGCAGCCGAAATCGCAGACAAGGGCGACGACCGCATCTGCATTCGCGTGTGGGGCAGCCCACACCTCGACAGGGACATGACGGTCGAGTTCGCCTCGCCGCGCCGCAAGCCGCTGCGGATCACCCTGCACGCGGTCGGCAAAGCGCCGGCCGCACCCGAGGCGCAAGCCGCGCCGCGCCCCGACGACGAGCGGGGCTTTTTCGACGCCGACACCCAGGAGGTCCGCGATGAATCGCCGTGAGGTTTTGCAAGACGTGCTTGGAGCCGTCGCCATTTTCCTGTGTATGGTCTGCTGGCCGTGGATTCTGGCCGCAATGTTCGGGGGCATCTGATGCTGTGCGACGTTTGCGGCACCAAAGAGGCAGTGCTCATCGTTTGGCCGCTATCGAGAGATTGCGTCTCGGGTAAAACCGGCCGCACGATGGTGGTGGACTGCGCTGGGTTGCTCGTGGTATGCGCGCCCAGCATGGTCGCCCCGACGCAGCACGCGTGTGCGCCCTCAGACACCCCCAACATGTGCTCCGCGCCGCTGACCGATGCCGGGGCAAAGTGGGCGCTGGCCAATTTCACGGGGTGGGATCCTGTGTCCGCAAAAATCCTGACTGATCTGTCCACCACCCCCCCGATACCGGCGCACGTCCGCCACATGGAGCTGTCGTCGTGCGCATCCTAGGCATAGACCC
>JAAOEI010000765.1_pt1 | contig 12062 bp, 17 predicted proteins | sample 7059261 | NCBI WGS metagenome assembly JAAOEI01 (sample SAMN14008812, study PRJNA610033) | viral metagenome | isolation source: viral particles filtered from seawater | place: China: Hangzhou Bay, Yangshan Deep Water Harbour | collected 2017-10-31
CGAACGAGCCCGGCATGAATTCAATGTTACCGACGCGCACGCTCCTACCCTCGTCCCTACGCCACGGATTCGGGCCGTGAGCGATGCGGAGCGCCTCCCTGAAACTAAGCCCCGCCTTGTACAACAGCGGATCCGTAATATCGTGGACCCCGTAGCCCCAACGATTCACAAAAACTGCCATTCCTGCCATCACTCTCTCCTATGGTTGTGGGCTCTCGCCCTAGTGGTTCTGGTGGCTAGGCGAGGGCGAGCCCCGCTGTCGCCAGGGTGGGGCTAGTCCTCGACGGGCTCAAGTACCTCAATGTTGGTGGAGAATGACCGCAGCCCCGGCCACGGCCACCGGCCTTCCGATTCGTGCCGCTTGACGTCCGCGACCGTGCCACCAGGCACGCGCCGCACGTCCGTGATTACTACCAGTTTACCGTAGTAACTAGCAGTATCGCCTTTCTTCAACATGTTCTCTCCCATGGTTATGGGCTCTCGCCCGGTGGTTTCTGGTGCCGCGCCGGAGGGCGAACCCCCGGGGTAGCTGGTGGGCTAGTTGTGGCCGAAGTATCCCCAATAGGCCGACTCATCCTCATCGCGACGGATCTTCACTGACACGCTGCCGTCCGCATGCCACACGGTCTTGATAATGCGGAAGCCCCCCGCGCTAGCCCACCGCTCGGCCCGCGCCAAACAGCTTGTTTTCGCCATTGTGTTCTCTCCTGTGGTTATGGGCTCTCGCCCGGTGGTTCTGCTGGCGTCCGGCTGCGAATTCCGGGTTACGCTGTCGCCAGGGTGGGGCTACTCGCCCCCCCTCTCGCGCATCTCATAGAGGTGTAGCCACACGCGGTGAAGGTCGTGGTTCAGCGTGTTACCCTGTGCGTCTAGGATAGCATCCATCGCCGCGTTGATCTGCTCAAGGGTCATGTCTCTCTCCCGTGGTTGCGCCCGGCTCTCGCCCGGCTGGTCTGCAGGAACATAAGCAGACCGCGTGCCAAACCACCGGCCCCAGGGGCGAACACGTTTGTTAGGGTGACAAACGACGTCCCGCGTCACACCGAACTGACCATTTGCGCGTTGCCCCCATAAAACCGGGGCAAACGGGGTGACACGCTGCGTCAGAAGTGGTGCGGACTATTCCCCGTTAGGATGCCCGAAGAACCACGAAATATCGTGATCACTCCGGCCAGCGCCAGCCACCGGCCGCACCCCGATCAGCACGATACGCACATGACCCACCAATAGACAACACGTAGAGAAAGGACAAAGCGTACACGTAGTGGGGAGCGCACGAAGCGCACCACAGGTAACGAAGGGCCACATGGTGATAAACGCCCACCCTGCCCCCCAGCGCCCTTGGCAACGGTCCCGGTCGCCCCGGAGTCCCAGTAAAGATGTTGAACCACCCCGTTCCTCAGTTTCTTGGCGTGCTGGGGGCCCCCGGCGGGTCCTTATACCTCGTCTAGGTATACTGGGTGTCTGGGAGGCTTGCTCTGGGGGTATTGGTTGGACCGATATCTGATATTCGTTGGATGTAGTGCTTGACCGTTTTGAGGGTGGCGGTACAATCGGCCAACACAGGGGAAGCTGGAAGTGGGAAGCGAACGGCAAAGCCGTTCCTTCTTGCGCTTCGAAGTGGCTTCCAGACAATTGGTATTGGGTTAACTAGTAACTAGATACCGCCGGGAACCCTTCCTCTAAAAAGCCAGAGATCGTGGCTTGACTTGGTCCAGCGTGAGGACTACTCTGTGGTCCATGCAGAAGACGCTTGAGGACCGCGCGCGTTCCTTGTGTTGTAGTTGGTGCCGCGCCGGGAGTCCGTGTCGGACCGGGGAGCGGCCTCGGATTGAGCGCATCCTCCAAGAGCTAGTGCGGGAGTGCGCCGAGGTTCCCGTAAAGGCCCAGATGGATGACTCGGACGTGTACCGCGACAGCATTCTCTTCGCATTCGGATTGGAGCCGGAAGATGGCCTCTAGACGCAACGTGAACTTCCAGTGTGACGTGGACGACTGGAACTGGCTGAAGGATAAGCCGGGCGGGCACACGGCGGCCGAGCACCTCCGCCGCGCCCTCAAGCAGTACATCGCCACCTACGGGATGGTGATTGGGCCCTCGACCAAGATCACGATCGACGGCGTCCCCATCGCCCGCGTGATGGCCCCACCCCCCACCATCAACTTCGTGCCCGAAGAGAAGCCCGAGATCGACCCCTCGACGGGCGAGCCGCGCGCATGAACTACTACGCCGATACCCACCCGGCCGAGATGGGCGTGGCTCCTGACGGCTACGTGGTGGTCCAGGCGGGAGGGGGATGGAAGAAACTCTCCAACGCCATGCGGCCTCCGCTGGGGCGCGGCCTCATCCTGGCCCTGCGGTATCAGGACCGCGAGAAGATTGACCGCTACCACGACTACACGCGCTGGCGCGATATGCCGCCCGAGTACACCGACGACGCCACGATCTGCACCGCCAAGAACGCCTCCGGCGACATCGGGATTACCGTCCGCGCCTCGATGGGCGACAACATCTTTCTATGAGCGTTGACCCCGGCCTCTGGATGTGGGCGACCAGGAAGGGCTGGCAGAAGTCGTCCCCGATGCGCACCCACCTCTCCTGCTGGAAATGCAAAGCTCCGCCCTGGTGGGAGATCCAGAGGGCGATTGCAGATGGTAGACTGTTCCGGGCCGCGTCCTGTGATCGCTGCCTGGAGGAAATGTATGAAGCGGCCACTAGACGACGAAGAGATCTCCATTCTGGTAGTGCTGGCGGCGATCATCGCGCTATGCGTGACGATGCTGCTTCTGACGGGCTGCCGGGTCATGCCTGAGCATGTGATCGTCCGGGGCCCCCACGGGACCAAGATCGCGGAAGCGAATACGAAGACCGGGGATATCCGACTGACCCAGTACGGCATCCACGTCATCACCCCCAAAATCCAATTCCCAAGGAGCGAAAAGTGACCGATCTAGACAGTCAGCTCCACCACGAACAGTTCGGGCCGAGCAATCGCTTCCGAAAGTGCATTGAATGCGGCCTCTATTCGCTGCACGACCCGGACTACCGGCCTATGCGGGTGGCGTGGCGGGACTGGTGCTACACCTGCCAGATCCGGGGCGAGGTCGCATTGGAGCGGGCGAAGTGGGACGGTGTGGTATCCTCCGAGTAGGAGGCGCGCTATGTATGAACCCAGTGACGCGGAGCGGCTGGCCGATTTCCTTAAGGACCAAATTCGGACCTTCACCAAGATGGGCTACGAGGAGTTTATGGTGGCCGAGGTTCTGGTCGCCCTGCGGCTGGTCGAGATGGACCTCCTGAAGGGCGACTTCAAGGTATCTGGCTTCGTCCAGATGCCCAGCGGGATCGATAAGCAGACCGAAGCAGAATTGCTCGATGAACTCCCCACGATCATTGACGAGAACGGGGAGGAGATCGAGTTGGACGAGGAGGACGAGGACGACGATGACTGATATCAACCAGATCGCCAACGAGGCGGACGCCTACTCGACGCGGCGCAAGCTCAACAAGCCCCGCTACGAACGGCTGCTCCAGGAACTCGTCACGTTCGCGGAGGGCCGCAAGCGCGAGGACCACACGCGGGGGATCCCGTGGTTCATCAAGGACGGCATCCCGCTGCTGGAGAAGGCGACCGGCGAGGAGATCCCCCACGACGTGACGGAGGGCTCCCTGGCCAAGTGGCTGGAGCAGCACCACCCCGAACTGCGTGAGGCGTTTCGCGGGTGAGCGACATCGAAGACATCCTCCGCGAAGACGACCCCCTCTTCGGTCTGAGCGAGGAGCAGCGGGCGGCGATTGAGGTCTGGGCCAAGGCGCAGATCATGGGCAAGGACGCCCAACTCAAGTCGCTCAAGCGCGACCTCCGGCTGATCGAGCGGGAGGTGGCGGCGCGCGACCAGCACATCGCGATGATGCAGCACTTCAAGGACATCCCGCGCTGCGTCCCGAAGGTCGCCAGCCGCGCCAAGCCCAAGCACCCCTCGGGCACCGCGACCGCCGTGTTCGTGGCGAGTGACTGGCATATCGAGGAGAGCGTGGACCCCCAGGCCGTGGGCGGGCAGAACGAGTACAATCTCGATGTTGCCTGGAAGCGCGCGCGGCAGTACTTCAAAAGCGTGGTCTGGCTCCTCAAGGCCAAGAGACACGAAGCCCGTATCGATGATGTCGTTGTCGCGCTTCTGGGCGACTTCATTACCGGCCTGATCCCGATGAGCGACCCCTCCCTGCTGCGCGAGGTGGGGCCCACGCGGGCGGCAGCGATTGCCCGCGATATGCTGGACGAGGGGCTGCGCTACATCCAGAAGCACGCCGGGGCGCGGCGGATCATCGTGCCCTGCGTGGGCGGGAACCACGGGCGGCTGACTATCAAGCCCTCCTTCTCTCGCGGGGCGCAATACAATCTCGAAACCTTCATGCTGGGGGAGTTGGCCCGTGAATTCCGAAACGACAAGAACTTCGAGTTCGTCACGACGGACGACTTCGCTATCACCCTTGATATCGAGGGCCTTCGCGTCCGATTCAGTCACGGGGATAATGTGCGTTACGCCGGAGGTGTCGGCGGCATCACTATCCCTCTCAAAAAGGCACGCCATCGGTGGAACGCTACGCCGGGCGGGTACGCGGACCTTGACGTTCTGGGGCACTTTCACCAAGCGTTCGACGGCGGAGATTTCGTTGTCAACGGATCGCTTATTGGCCCGACTGGCTATTCGAGGAAGGGAGGCTTCGAGTACCAAGCCCCCGAACAGATCGGCTTCCTCGTAAGGCCCGAGTCCCCCGAGGCCGCGCGCGGGAGTCGCGGCAAGGTGGATACATTCAAGGTCTTCGTGACGTGAGCGAGAAGTATGTCTTCATCCAGATGCCGCTCTGCAAACTCGACAACCCGCCCGACCTCCACGCCCAGTGCCCGGTTCGTGTGATCGGCCAAGAGAAAACCTGGGTCTGTTCCTGCCCCTGCCATGCAACCCGCAAAAAAGACGTTTGAGATGTGGCCGGAGATCATCCGGCTCCTCGCAATGGGCAACCGCCAGAACGTCGTGGCCGAGCAGTTCGGCATTGCGCCCTGCACGATCTCGCGCTGGAAGAAGAACCCAGCCTTCTCCAAGGAGCTAGAGAACCAGAAGCGGCGCTTTCTGCGGGGCGAACTCCAGGACCAGCAGGAGGCCCAGATTGCCGACGACGAGTTCACGCGCATCGCGCGCGAGGCCGCGATCTGCAACCTCGATCTCCGCCCCTCCCAGCAACGCATCGTGGAGGCGTTTGACCGGGGCGCCAAGATCGCCATTTTCGGCGGAGGCAACGGGGCCGGGAAGACGCTGCTGGCGCTGCGGGAGGCGCTGGAGACGTGCTGGGGGCTGAAGGCGTGGGCTCCCGAGTTGTCCACGGTCAAGATCATCGGGCGCAACTGGGAGCAGGTGGCCCAGGTCTTCGCGCCCTACGTCACGAAGTACATCCCCGAGGACTTGGTCAAGTCGTGGGGCTCGCGCAAGAACGGGCTCCCGACCCACATCACGTTCAAGAACGGCTCGACGCTCGACTTCGGCACCAACGAGCAGGGCTGGGCCGCCCACCAGGGCCAGCGGTGTAACCTCATCATCTACGACGAGGAGCCCGACTACGACGTGTTCGAGGAAGGGCTGGCCCGAGGCACGCGCGAGGGCGGCGCGCCCCGCGTCCTCTTCACGATGACCCCCACCAAGGGCAAGGGCTGGGTGTGGGAGGAACTCATCTGCGACCGCGAGCGCCGCCGGGTGGTGTACGAGACGTGCGCCATCTTCGAGAACGGCGCCGGGACGTGTGTGGCCTGCGACACGACGCGCGGAGAATGGGACGCGATTCTCCGCAACCTGCGCCTGGAGCGCGACCCCGGCGAGTTCCCCATCCGGGGCGGGCGGTGGCTCAACCTCCAGTTGGACGCGCTGGAGAACACGACCTTCTCGCGCGAGCACGGCTACTGCCACCGCTGCTGGACCTTTGGCGTGAAGCCCTTCTACGAGGAGGACTTCATCCGCAACCAGGTGGTGTTCAACCCGAACAAAAAGCGAATCGCCATGCGCCTCCTGGGAAGCTGGGAGAACCTGGACGGCTCGGCCGTGTTCCCCAATGACCACCTTTCCGCGCTGGAGGCGTTCGTCTCCCACCCCAAGACCAGCGACGAATACTCGCTCCAAATCTGGGAACAACCCCGCCCCCGCAACCCCTACGTGATCGGGGTGGACCCCGCGCGCGGGACCGGCGGGGACGAGTGCGTATTCCAGGTGGTGAACGCCGCCACCGGGATGCAGGCGGCGGTGTGGGGGGACAACGAGAAGCGGGCGGTGGCGCAGTTCCAGGAACTCAAGGCCCTCGTGCGGCGCTACCACAAGCCCATGTGCGTGATCGAGAACTCCAGTTCGGGCGAGGGGCTGATCCCGATGGCGGAGGAGGACGGGCACATCCCGCTCTACGCCCCGACCAGCGTGGGCAAGGACGGGGACATCCGGGTGAGCACGAACCACGGGCTGCAACCGACCCAGCGCAACCGCTCGCGCTGCCTGACCAACATGATCGCCGCGATCCGGCGCGGGCTGGTGCGGGACAAGTGGAGCGAGAAGTGGACCGTGGAGCCCGGCCGCAAGGACGCGCTGTACATCAACGACCCCGAGACGCTGCGCCAGTTGAGCCGGATGTACTACGACGAGGAGGGGAAGTTCGTTTCCCCCCAGGGGCGCAACAGCCACGACGACCGCGTGCTCGCGCTGGCGTTCGCCTGGGAGGGCGTGCGGCACCCGCTCACGCGCAACTCCATCGCCCCAGAACGCAAGACGGATCACAGGAAACAGTTGCGCCGGATGTACCAGGAAGACTATAACTCATACCAAACGCACAAGAATCCCTGGGCGAGGCGGAGAATCTAATGGCGCGACATCTTGGCACCCTCTGGACCGAGCGGCTGAAGCGCGCCGACTTGGAGCGTTGCGAACGCGATGACGGCTGGATGGCTGCGGCGGTAGCCAGCGATTGTCACTACAAGGGCGAGGTCGAGCACAGCTCACATAACGGCCGACCCATCACAAAGAACAAACAATACGCGGCCACGCAGACCATCCACGCCGCCGTCGTCCCGAAAAGCATCCGCATCGAGGTCAAGCCCATCCGCCCGATGGACGCAGGGCCCGCCAACCTCATGGAGACACTCCTGCGCTGGAATCTCCATGTGGCGGATCTCAAGCGTGTGGTGGAGTACGTCGAACTCGACGGCCAAGTGAAGGGCGTGGGCATCTCCTACGTCTCCTGGGCCACCCAGGCGGCCCCCGAGGACGTGGACGGCGAGGCCGCGCTGACCGACAAGGACGGCGAGGCCCGCGAGGAGTTCATGGACGCCATCGTGTCCGCGATGCCTCACCGCTTGAGCCACGCCAATATGGCGCGGATCTTCCACATCGACCCGTATGACTTCCTGCTGGACCCCCTCGCGACCAAGATGGAGGACGCCCGCTGGGCCGGGCACCGCATCTGGTTGACGAAGAAGGAGGTCATGGACTGGAAGAAGGCGGGATTCTTCGAGCGCAAGGAGATGCACTACACCCAGGAACTCCCCTCCTCCAAGCGGTTCGCCAAGCAGCGCACGGCCGAGGACATCCTGAACGGCGGCGGGACCACCGACGAGATCGCGCAGGGCGCGCTCAAGGACGAGGACGCCGCCGACTTCGTGAAGTGGGAGGTGTGGCAGATCTTCGACTTCCGCTCCAAGGAAGTGCTGTGGGTGATCCCCGGCATGAAGGAACTCGCGCGCGACCCACGCCCCAACCCCTACGGCAACCCCTACCAGGACTACCGCCCCAACCGCACGGGCGACACGTTCTGGAGCAAGCCCGACTCGTGGATCTACGCCCCCGCCCAGCAGCGCCTGGACGAGGCCGTGGACGCCGTGTGCCACCTCCTGAACGTGATGGCGAAGCCCTCGCGGCTGGTGTCCGAGGAGGCGGCCGAGGAACTCGACGTGATGAGCCTCGCGGATATGGAGCCCGGCGAGTGGCGCGCGGCCCCGCAGGCCCTCATCCAGTCCATCACCAAGCTCAACGACGACTTCCGCCTCCCGCCCGGCTTCATCGAGGTGATCTCCATTCTGGAGAACGTCATCACCGAGACGAGCGCGGTCAGCGAGACGGCCTCGGGCGCGATCTCCAGCGCCACCGCCACGGCGCACAACCTGAGCGCGGGCGGGCAGTCGCTCCGCTCCGGCCTCAAGCGCCGCATCCTGGACGAGTGGGTAAACGAGATCGCCCGCCGGGTCGCGTTCATGCTGAAGAAGTTCTTCACGCAGGAGATGGCGATCCCCGTCCTGGGCAGCAAGGCCGCGCTGTGGGGCGCGGACGAAGTGGACGCGGTGGCGATCAAGAACGAAGAGATCCAGGGCCAGTTCGATTACCAGGTCGCCGCAGGCGATGAGGCCCGCGAGGTCCAGGTGGAGCAACGCAAGCTCGCGATGGACCTCCTGAACCTGATGCTCCCGCTGGTCCAGTCCGGCATGATCCAGGCCGATATGACTCGGATCGTGCAGTGGGTGTTCGACCAGATGGGGCTCCCGACCGATCTCGTGCAGCCGCCCGCTACGCCCCCGATGCAGCCGCAGTTGCAGGCCCCCGGTGGCCCGCAGGGCGCGCGTCCGACCAGCGGTGGGCCGAACGGCGGCACCCCGACCGACAGCCAGGGCGCCGCGAACCCGGACATGCTCAACCGCGACCGCTCGCCCACAGCGGCGTCCATCGGAGGAGCAGCCAAGCGTGCCTAAATTCGTTGAGTGCTCTATCACGCTGACCGACGAGATTGTTGCGGTCATGCGAAAACTGGACGTCGGCGACTACCACTTCATTGTGCGGGCGGCGGGCCTGTCCGATGAAGAGATGGTTGTGCGGGTCCTGGCTAAGGATCTGCCCGATGAGTGACATCCAATTCGGCAAGGACGCCCAAGACAAGGAAGTGGACCGCCTGGAAGACCTCTTCTGGGAGGCCAACCGCGACACGCTCGATAAGCCGAAGTTCCACAAGGTCGTCGCGGACCAGGAGCCCCCGAAGAACACGGAGGGGCACTGGCGGATGGTGAGCGTGCGGCGCGCGGAACTCGCGGACTACGGCCTGGAGCCGCCCGACGACAAGCCCCGCTACTCGATCTGGAAGCGCGGGGACCGCGACTTCTGGCAATTCGACGGGCCCCCGCCCCGCATGGACTACAGCAAGTGCGGCACGGGCGAGAACCGCGAGAAAACCCGCAACGTGGACAACGCGGTGTACTTCAACCATCTGCCGGGTGGCTACCGGGAGTTCCCGAACAAGCGAGCCGCCGCCGCGTGGCTCTCGCAGAACATGCCCGGCGTCGAATTCAAGGACTAGCCTGAAAGTTTTTTCAGGAAAGTGTTTGGTATGTCTTCGCGTATCGGTTATAGGTCTTACCTATAGGAAGTTTAGATACGACCGATAGCGGGAAGAGGCCGAGGGTCGCAGCCCTCACAGACCGGGAAGGTATATGACGGAACCCACAACCACGACTGAATCGAAAGTCTTCGAGCACCCCAAGCTCCCCCAGGCGCACAACAAGGCGCTGAACGTCTGGGCCGTGTTCCTCCAGGACGAGGATGGGACGCGCTACGCCGGGCCCACGCCCGCGCTGCCGGTCTGGAAGGACCAGCCCTACATTCTGGAGAAGGGCGAGTGGGAGGGCACCGTGCCGCTGTTCGCCACGAACGGCGTCGAGTTCGCCCGCATGGAGAACAAGAAGCCCCGCGTGGAGCGCGATAGCCGTGGTCGACCGAAGACCCGCAACGTCCGCGTGTGGCAGCACGCCTTCTCCAAGACCAAGCAGTTCTTCGAAGACCCCGATGTGGCGGCGACCTCCAGCCGCCCCCGCGTGATCGGCCAAATGCTGTGGTGCCCCAATTTGGGCCCTGCTGGCCTCGGCCAGGAGCCGCACGGCGTGTACGTCGGTCTGGGCGAGAACGTTCCCCTCAACATGCCCGGCAAGCCGGGTTACTGCCCCAAGTGCAACCACGACCCGCTTGAAGAGGCGAGTGCGATGGAGCACATGTACGAACTGTACAAGCGCAGTGGACTGCCCATCCCGAGCGACCTCACCAAGGCGCTGGCGACGGCGCGCGTTGAAGGGAGGGCGAACTAATGCCGACCGAACAGGAACTCCAGGCCGAGATCGAGCGCCTGAAGCAAAAGATTACCGAGAGCGCGGCCTCCATCGCGGAGGCCAGCAAGATCCAGAACGCCTTCCGCAACCTCCCCCTGAAGGAGCGCAAGTATCTCGACGCGCTCGCGAAGGGCGAGGAGCCGGAGCCGTTGGTGGTGCAGCCCCCGACGCCGGAGCCCGATCCCGACGTGGACACGGGCGCGGCGCTGAAGGCTCTCGAAGAGCGCCTGATGGGCGCGGTGGAGCAGCGGCTGGGCGGCGTGGTGAGTCTGCTGGAGCAGAAGGCCAACGTTGCCCTGACGCGCGCGATGGGCGTGGAGTCTCAGAACTCCATGCGTAACGTGCAGCAGTGGTTTGAGCAGACGTATCCGGGGATGTCCTTTGACGCCTATCGGGCGAAGGCCGCCGAGAAGGCCAACGGTAGCGAGGCGCTCCTCCAGACGGAGGCGGGCCTGAAGACGCTACTGGAGGCGGCGGTGGCCCCGGACCTCATCGAGTACGGCCGCACGCAGGCGGCACAAGAGAAGGCCCGTGTACAGGAGATGGCGAACTCAGTCTTCGGTGGTCCGGTTCCCGGCGCCGCTAAGGGCGGTGACGAGGACGACTTCTCCGATCTAGATTGGGACAACGATCCAGACGGTGCCTTTTTGAAGGCTTTTGAGCGCGAGGGCGTTCACCTTCAGGGCCACTAAGACAGGAGTAAGTAATGGCGGGTATTCCCGAACGGACTGCTCAGACGACGACCTTCAATCAGATGGTCGCTCGCGTGGCCCCCAAGTACCTTGCGGGTGTCCACGATCAGGTTTTCAACGACGCCGCCGCGTGGCGCGCGTTCTCGGGCCGAGTGTCCACCTGTGGTGGTGGCGCGGCCGATTACAAGTGGAACGTGGACCTTGGTACGGGTACGGGCGAGCCGTCCTACAAGGACCTCGACACCATCAACACCCACCGGCACGACACCGAGACGGTGGCCTACGTTGACACGAAGGAATACTTCGAGCAGTGGGCCGTCTCGTTCCGTGAGCGGGACAAGCATCGCGGTGAACTCGCCGTGGTGCAGAGTGCTGCGGCCTCGATGATGAAGGCCAAGAAGCGCATGGTGGACGCGCTGGACACCCATCTGATTCTGGATGGCTCCGGCAACTCCAGCAAGCGGATCCTTGGCTTCGCGCAGTGGCTCGACTCGGATCCGACTTCGGACACCGTGGCGGGCATCAACCGCGCGAACGTCACCGCCTGGCAGAACCAGTACCTCAACAACGCCAACGACGCGACGGACATCCTGCTCGACATGCGCGAGCTGTACGCCGAGTGTCGGTCTGGCGCCAAGAAGCCCAACCTCATCCTCGGTAACGAGATGTTCGTGCGGGCGCTTGAGGGCCAGTACACGAGCGACATCAACCACAACCTGCCTTCGGGCGGCGAGGGTAAGGGTCACTCGGGTGACGGTGCGCTGACCAGCGTGTTCTACAAGGGCATCCCGGTCATCGCGTGCGAGAACTGGACGCAGTACGGCACCGCCACGGGCGGCGGCCAGTGCGTCCTGATCAACACGGATACGTGGCGCATCGTGCAGGCCAACGCCCGCGCGGGCGCCGACATGTTTGAGCTTGTGCAGGAGCAGCGCGCTCCCGCTCAGACGGCTGTGGTCGGCGGCTTCCGCTTCCACGGTGAAGTCATTTGTCTTGAGCCGCGCCGCAACGGCGTCCTGTTCAACGTCGGCAACGACGTGGGCTAAGCCGGAAGGCATAAAGGAGCAATTCTATGGCGACTCTTGATGTTCGACCTGGCGACGGATTCATTCTGTCGCAGCACCCGGAAGAGGTCAGCACCGTGCAGCAGCACGAGCTTGGCCGCACGTTCACCGACCAGAAGGGTCGGGTCTTC
>JAAOEI010000766.1_pt1 | contig 12060 bp, 14 predicted proteins | sample 7059261 | NCBI WGS metagenome assembly JAAOEI01 (sample SAMN14008812, study PRJNA610033) | viral metagenome | isolation source: viral particles filtered from seawater | place: China: Hangzhou Bay, Yangshan Deep Water Harbour | collected 2017-10-31
GTACACCTGATAGATTTTGTCGGCTACGTGTACCTAGTTTAAAACTCATTCTATTACTCCTGTGCTGCTAAATGTGCCGCATAAGCATCCTTGACTGCCTGTGTGTGAACTGCTGCGCAAATGGCTTGAACCTCTGTGCTTTCACCTGTGATGTCTGCATCTGGTGCAACGACATGGCGTGAGAAGGATCGGCTGATCTCTACTCCGTCACGCTTGATGACTGTGGCTGTGCGCACCTGAACGTGCTTAAAGTCACCGACTACCTCGATTTTATCTTCTACTGTTTCTTCTGTTAGTGCCATTGTTTATCTCCTTTATGGCTTGGACTGACTACCCTGTGATCCAACAGGGGTGGTTATGAATCAGTTCTGTATGATAACGTCCAGTTTACAACATCTGAACTTGTTCCATTAAAGCTTGACACTTTAACCGTAGTATCTCCTGCAGCGCTTCCTGAAGCACTTAGTTGCGCACGAGAGTTACTATTACTTACGCTTGGCGTTATCATTGTCGTACCAGTTGGGAAGGTTACAGCATCTAAATGACAAGAGCCACACGCACGACCTGTGCTAGACGCCGCAAAAGGCAACGTAAAGTATACTGTATTTCCTGAGGTCAAGCCTGATGTGCTAACATTGTTTAACGCATAAAAAGACGCAATGACTTGCTGCCCGATTTTAGTGTATCTACCTGTAATTTGACTAGATGATGCATTACCACCAGATGCCGCGTCATACATTTCAACAGTCCACGTCCCCTCCTCATACGAGTCCAACAGGTTCGCCGCACCAGTGCCGCCAAGATAGATTCCGTCAGAAAAAGCAAGCTTAAACTCAGAGAAGTTTATTTTTTTAGTTTGTGTAGTAGAGGTATCAACTATAGCAAGGGCATCATCGTCAGCTACATTAGACCCTAGTAAAGCTGTGAGTTCTGATATTTTTTGGTTAGCCATTTTATATCCTTGCAGGGGTTAGGTTGCGAGGCTTTAAGATCATGTACTTCTGATCTACATCATTCCTCTCGCTATACTGTATCTTCCAACTAGAGGTCTCTACTTCACTAGCTAATTCGGTGAAGTTATCTCCGTTGCTTTCTCTCTCAGTGTGCTCTCCTAAGAAAGCTCCATCTGGGGAAAACTTGTAGTTATGTAGGTTGAATGGATTTTCGTGCTCTATATAGTAGTGCTTGTACTGAGTTACTTCTTCTTTTATCTTGTCTACAAAGAACCCTAGACCAAGAAACTTTTGAGTATCATCTGGAGCAGGGGCATTAAAAGGAAACTTACTTGTGTTACCTCTTATAGCCTTTATATAAAACCTTACTACGTCTTGACTAACACTATCTAGGTCAATAATTACAGTCTCAGCTAAACTAAAGAGTTCTACTAACTTGTTTGTAATGGGAGCCTCTAGTTGTCTAAAGAGTTCCACAGCATCTCTACTAGGTATACCTATAGCTGTTGTAGTCTGACCTTGCCTAGAGGCTATTATAACTACACTAATACTATTATGTAATTCTTCAGAAAAGTTGTATTTTTCTAAGATCATGAGGAAACCCAACTTGCAGTACGACTTGCAGTGCTAGAAACAATATCAAACCAAACCATAGGAGCATCATCATTTCTTCTATAGATATCAGCTATCCATCTTAGGTAGTAAGTACCAGCAGAAAGAGTAGTAGCTGATAGGGCAGATACACTTACATCAGTAGTAGACTCACTGTTTAAGCTCTCTGCATTGCCTCTATTACTTGTCACTAATCCCCCAGAACTGTTGTATATCCCATACCCAGGATTCTTTATACCAGAGTAATCATCAGCAGCATTGCCTTGGTCTGCATTATCAGAACGTATTCTAATAGTCATAGAGGGAACAGTAATATCAAAATTGTTAAAGGGTACATTAATAGAAGTAGAGTAAGAATTTGTAGTATTAGCAAAGAACCATGACTGGTTAGGAGTACTTGTCCAAGAGCTATAACCACAGAGGTTCCAAAAATACTGTGTGTTTATATCGTACATAGCTTGGGTGTATGACTCAGACTCCCTAGTACCATAAAAGTCTTCTATAGAAATCTGTGCAGAAGCGCTCGTAGCTACAGGTATGTTAGGAGTAATATCAGCTACATAAGCTCCACCTCTGTTGTACTCTGTCAAGCCAATAGGATCAGAACCGCCATGCTCTGTTTGTATGTTTTCTAAGCTAATAGTACCACTGGTAGGTAAAACCATTAAACTGTTCCGTTAGCCGTTACGTTTCCTACTACAGTAAGATTACCACTTGCATCTATCTTACCTTTATTAGTTCCGTTGTACTCAAAAACCAGAGAGGTGCTTGACAAAAGCAGTTTCCAACTACCTATAATAGGATTAAACCTGTTGTTAGTTTGGTCTACCTCTCCTATAATAATCCAAGTAGAGTTACCTTCATCTCTAATCTTAAGGTAATTGTTAGTAGTATCATACCAAAGTTGGTTTGCATAAGTTGTGCCCGGAGCACTTGTACCAGAACTACTAGAAGCTAAGGCTTGCAAGGCATTGTTTATATCTGTCCTAGCAGCATTAGATGTCTGGTTAGCTATTTCAAAATCATGTTGACTCATATTAGTACTCCACTATTCCTTTCAGGACTGAGATACTTGGTGTTACATTGGCTGCACTGTTAGACAGCTCTGCCTTAAACTTAAAGGCTCTTCCTGTAATTTCTCCTGCTGCTGCAACCCAACTACTCCAAGTAGGAGAGCCTGATGGATCATCATCAGTAGAGGCTACATACAAAGCTACAGCTACGTCCCCCATAGGCTGATTTTCATCCGACCAATCATCAAAGTTGTTAGGCCAAGTGTCCCAATTACCAGTTATGTCGTCCCAATTAACTTGACCGCTTGTAGCGTTAGCATGGTGTCTTACAGAGGTGACTTGGTTAGATACCCTGACTGTACGCACGGAAGAGGTGTCTAAGTAACCGTCAAACTCATAAGTGCCGGTCGAGCCAGAAGAAGAGTAGGATGTTAGTTGGAGATGTCCTGCATAAGTGCCACTGGCTATTTTAGTTACATTAGTTTTAGTGCCATTAAAGGCAGGGTTATCTGTATCAGTTAAAGTAACACCTAGCACAGGCAAGTCTGAGGGGTTTACAACAATACTTGCTGCAGAACCTGCATTACCTGTTTTGTCGTAAGGGACTATGAAGAACTTGCCAGAGATGGCAGGATAGGAAATAGAGGTAGCTGGCCTAGCAACCTTACTAACAATAACTTGAGAGTTTCCTAGTACCTCTGAGGTATTTGAACTGTGGTGTATTCTATAAAAACTTAGATCAAGATCAGGAGAGGCATCCCAGTTTAAGAATAAGCTACCACCAGATAGCTGCTTACTAAGATTAGTAGGAGCACTGGGACCAGTAGTATCTCTCTCGATAACTCTAGATTGGTGGGTGAAGTCGCCTTTAACTCCTAAAGCATTAACAGCTCTTGCTCTTACCTCGTAAGTAATAGTAGTAGGATCATTAGCTAAAGGTACATCAATATCAAGTATCTCAAATCTGCCCAACTCTCCTATGCCTAAAACACTATACTCACTGTCAGTAGACCTTTTGTAAAACACTTCTACATAATCTACCCTAGCTTCTGTCCCTGCAGAGCCTACATTAACTACAAGTATATTGTTTATGTGCTCATTAACAATGCGATACTCTTGACTTAAAGTTACAGAAACTCCGGGAACATCAAAGGCACTTAATAGGTTAGTATTGTTTGTCTCAAAGGTAGTCTCATCTGCGTTCCAGTCAAAGACTGCACTACTGAGTTCCTGTAAAACCATAGAAACTTCTAAAGCCATTTCTGAGGAAAGACCAAAGCGCCATTCTACTACTTCAAATGGTTTAGAAGAAAACCCTAGACGACTATTAGTAATGTTAACAATGTCACCTACAGTTAGAGCCATTGCTTCCATACCAAAAGAACCACTGATCCTAAGCTGCTCACGGTTTCTGTATAAGGCAATCTTAGAGATACGTTGAGCTTGTTGTGGTGTGTCTACAAAGGGTAGGCTCATCTCTAGCTCAGTCTCAAAGCCACCATCCACCGTAACAAATTCTGGTACAGACAACGTAGGGTAATTAGTTTCGACGTAGTTACTGGCTGGACCTCTAAAGATACCACTTACTTTATTAAAGGCATCTCTTCTTGACCTTCTGGTTTGTATCTCAAGGCTTGATCTAAGATCGTCCTCATCAAGGGTCTTTACTGCAGTAGTCCAACTTGCTGCCTTACAACCCCACTTACCTTGGGAGTACCAGATCATACCACCCATAGAACCTAAGAGATTGCTTATAACATCGTTAGGACTGGCATCAGAAGTAAATGTCCCATTAGTTGTATACCGTTTTTGTGTGCCAGTAATAAGAAGAGACACATCTTCATCACAGATATTGGCTGCAGTAGCAAACAAGTTGTCGTCTATTTCTGTAGAAGTGTCAGCCAAGTTTGCAGACACCAGATAGTCTCTTAAGCACAAAGCTGCATTGTTAGAATAAGCAGTAGTAGCAGTCCTAGGGTCGTATACTTTTTTACCCTTAATAATCGCAGTGACTGTGGGTACACCATTAGGGAAGGCATCTGCATTATACTCAAATCTGGCATAGATGTAGGCTATACCTCTTGCTCTGTGGTCTGCAGTCCAGTAGCCATCACTCTCACTAATCAAGTCAGAATCTGCAGTCTGGGCATCTGTACCTAGGTGAGTATTAATTCTTACAAGTGACGTACTGTCTGGGTAATACTTAACAGGGGCAATAACATAGCCGTTACTGTCTAAGGTTACTAGCTCATCATTTAGGTAGATAGAAACAATAGAGTCAATCTCATGTCCAGCTAGAGCTATACACCTGTGCAAGTACTTGTCTTGAGTTGTAGTCTCTTGGTAGAAGACGACACCACCAACTTTAGTCTCACCGTAAATAGTAGCAGTAGGCCCAGCAGCAGCAAGTCCATTTACCTGATAACCCCTGTCTGCTGCAGGAGTCTGTGCTTTGGGCTTAGGAGTAAGAGCATTAAGAGCATAACCTAGGGCTGCATTAAATGCAAAGGTAGCAGCTATAGATGTCCAACCTGCAGTTAAACCAAATGCAGTATATCCAAGTATTGTACCTCCTGCCGCAACTGTAGACGCAGTAGACGTAGCAGCTACAAGCAAAGTAACAGGGTCTTGTGGTATATCTTTCATCCATGACCTAGGGCCAAAGGGCATCTGGTCTAAGAATGAAGAGCTACGGTATAGTCCTCTAAGAGTCATTTAGCCTCCCAAAACATAAAATCATCTTGAGGTCTCATAAAGATTAATCCTTCTTCGCCTACAAACACACAGTACTGGCTGACTACAACACCAAAAGAAAGAGGTAGGATACCCTCTATAGGCATAGCAACTACAGCACCCCTGGGTGGGAATTTAAGCCTTACCCTGCTTAGTATATCATCAAGGGCATCTGTAAGGCTGTGGTACTTACTTTTTCTTAACCATCCTATGTACTTCTTTGATGCACCTAGAGCAGTCTTGTACCCAGTGAGATGTCCATCAGCAAAACCATGACCTGTCTGACATTTAAGAGCATTGTTAGCAAAGGTTATGCAGTCGTGCTTACCCCATTCAAAAGGGACATACCTTGCTTGTTCTACATACTCAGCAAGACGGATTTCCCAATTATTGGTTTTCAACTATTTCACGCTCACGTTTTGACAAGCTATGATCTCTTCCCCAAGCTAGGGGTCTGTCCTGCAAGTCGGGTATAAAGTCAAACGCTTTGTCTCCAGCAAACCTAGATTTTTGACTACCAGAAGTATACCTGTTGATCCTAGGTCTCTCTAGATCAATCAGCTTACTCTCCACTGCTAATGCAATAGTAGAAGTCTCTGGACCTTCGTCGATATTCATCTGATCCATGTAACCTACAAACAGGGTGCTTAACCCACCTGCAGAGCCTATGTCTATTCCATCAAGGTTTTCTAGGAGAAGTTGATCTGAGTCTTCTTTTAACAACAAGTTAGTCTGACCATTAAGAAGACCAAACTTAATCCTACAAATTCGTCCTTGGTAAGGGGTCTTCAGAGCCATAGCAACTATTTCTGTAGGAATACCTGTAAGGCTTATAGTGGCTCCTGCTGCTGAGATATCTGCTGTTTCTGTTACCTCTGAGATACTCATCAGGTTTCCTGTGCCTGTATAAGTAATAGAACCTACAGTCAGATCACCTAGGCCTGTCCAGAAATACAAGGGAGTTACATTAATAGTCTCTCCATTGTGTACAACTGTAGTATTATCAAACATTAACTCTACAGTAAAGAAAGGGTAAATTTCTGGTTCTAAGATACCTGAGCTTATGTCAGAGATATCCCTACTCATGTGATAGCCTCTACAGCAGCAAAGGTTATTCCATAGAAAGAGGCATTATCAATAGACCAGTCCTGCTGCCCAGAATTAAGTCTCCACCGACCAACAGTATTAGAAATAATAACAGTACTGTTGTCTGCAGGGGCAGTCCTTATTGAAGGCCACAAGTCTAGCTCGCCCTCTCCGTTTGAAGCTACATCAACATCCTGCAGTACCTTGTGTAGTGTGGCAGAAGCGCCAGTACCTAATTGGATGTAGTCTCCAGCCTTTAACCACCCAGCAGTAGAAGCAGTACAACCATCAATAGTTAGGGAAGAGCCAGTTTGACCTGCTCCATGAACTAGGGGTGTGCCTGTAGGTGTCCCTCTAGCTGTAGCCCTGTTAGGGTCTCCCATAAGAAATGTACCTGCTCTTCCATTAAGGCTAAGTAGCCAAGCTAACCACACTTCAGCATCTTCATACTTCATAGGTGGTAACTGTAGTTCTGCTTCCCAACGCTGACCAGTGTGGTTGTGTACTTGTTGTTTATAAGTAAAAGGACTCATAGTCATAGCTGTCTGATTAACAGCCCTAAGAGTTAAGGAAGAAAACCCTATGTTAGTGGGCAGAGTTAGTGGGTAGGTAATTGCCATTAAAACGCTCCTGCATATGCACCGCCACGCCTCTTGGCATCTAGGACAGCTCCTTTAGAGGCGGCTGCAATCTGTGGCATAAGTCCCATAACTTCAGCACGTACAGTCTGTTGTACACCAGTGCTTACATTGATTGTCTGGTTGACTACAACTCCAGAGCTTCCACCTTTGGTATGGTCAATAACAGTTTCCCTTGGGTGCAGCATAGCCATAAAGCCACCCTTACCATCAAGGCCACCTGACCTTGGGCCATTACCTGTGTAGCCACCACCATCAGCAGACTTGATAGTTGGAGCACCTACTTTTCCTAGGTCAGACCACATAGTTCCAACATTATCAAGACTGCCTGTGATAAAGCCAGTAATTTGCTTAACTACATAAATATCGTACAAGTCTTTAACAATAGCGAGAGCCATTTTCTTAAAGGCATCTTCTATTTTTGTAGTACCATCAACTACAGACACCAGCATTTCCCCGAAAGCGTCTGCTACGTTCTCATACATTTCCTGCTGTCTCTCAAGCTCTCTGGTTTCTAGCTTGATGGCGGTTAGCTTCGTTGCAGCGTCTTGTAGTTCTTTCTTAGTGTAAGGGTCTTTAGCCTTAGCGTTTTTAAGCTCTAGGTCGTATAAAGTTTTCTCATAGACAACTTTTTCATCTGTAAGCTTTACAAGCTTTCTTTCAAGTTCTTCCCTTTTAGTAAGACCTGCGACTACACTTTCCATAGTCTGACGCCTGTCTTCTTTAGGTTTATTTTTCTTTTTCCACTCTGCTATAATTTGGTCAGGGCTTTTATAACCAAACTCCCTAGTGTATTGATCCCCCATCTTACGAGGATCGCCACCTCTACCAGAGTAAGTAAGTTCAGGCCTTAGTTTTATTCTAAGCTCTGCAAGAAGTTCTTCATGCTTCTTACGTTCCTCATATATTTCTACAGCTCTTTTAAGCTGTAAATCGTGAGCTTTTTTATCTGCCTTGTACTTAGCATTATGAAACTTTATAAATGCTTTTTTCTCAGCAGCAGCTACCCTATCGTTTTCTGCATACAGATTTTGGAAGTAAGCATCTTGACCACGCTGTCTGTACCCGTTGTACTTCTGTAAATCCTCAAAAGCCTTCTGAGATGAAGCGGCTCGTACTCTTGCTTCTTCAGCCCTTTCCTCTACAAGATTAGATGCAATATCTTGTAACCCTGTTTCAGCTTTAAAAATATTATCTATTGTTGTAGCTATTTGAGTGCCACTGTATTGCTCTCTTAATGCTATTAATCTTTCTACAACATCTTCTATTGGTCTAGTAACACCCGGCTCTAAATAAATAGCACCCGCTAGTTCTTCCATAGCTGTCTTAAGGGCTTTTATTTTCTTTAAATCATCATCAGAAATTACAGCCTTTTGTCTTGCCCCCTTAACTTCACCTTTTAATAAATCCTCTAGCTGCCTTTGCATATCTCCTAGAATACCTGTCCTAGGGTCCATGAAGGCCAGCTTCATAGCTCTGCCAGTCCAACTCTCTGTACCCTTTGTTCCAAGGGCTTTACTTACAGAAATGGCTAAATCTTTTTCTGCCTCGTCTGCAAGAGCTTTAAAAAATGCCTTAGCAGCTTTAGTACCTTCTTGAAAGGGGGTAACTATGGCACTCTCTAGAACACTCTCGAATTTTTGTATCTGAGAAACCTGATCAGAAAACTTTTCAAATACTTTCTCAAGTCTTTTTACGTCTGATCCAAGACCTTGGGTCTGCATTATAATAGTAGCAATAGCAGTACCTACTGCAAGTAAACCCCCTATAACCGCACCCGTTGGCCCGAAGATACCTGCAAGCTGAGAACCCTGTTGACCAAGAGCAACTAAGGCAGATTGCCCAGACTGTATTTGTACAAAGAAGTCGCCTACTTGATAACCTGCTTGTTGTAAACCAGTGTTAAACCGCCTCTTAAAGGTCTGCGCAGTTTTATACGCTTGCATATTATATCGGGCAAACTGGTTAGCCCCATTTGCTAAACCTGAGTGAAATTGTCTAAGTTCTTTATCTAAGCTGTCTATAGCTTGAGCGTAGACTTGTGGGGTTATAGCTCCAGCTTCTAAGGCTTTATCAAGCTTATATACTTCTGATAAATATTGCGCCCTTACTCGATTGGAATGGTCATACTTAGCTGCAGTGTTTGCAACTTCGTCACCCGCTTTCTTTTCCCTCTTGGCAAGCTCTTTGTTAGCCTTTATAAGATTTTGATCAGTCAGCAACTTCTTTTGCATTTTAAACTGAAGTTCTGTTAAGGCTTTGCTATACTCCTCATCGTTTATTCTACCTTTAGCTTTTTCTTTATTTAAAGCTTTAAGTTCTCTTTGAAAGGTTTGGTTAATTTTAATATAGCGAAGTATGTGCGCACCAGTAGCTCTAGTGACTGCTCCAGCTTCTTTTGCAAGTGAACCTGTTTCAGCTAACTGTTGATTGACCTCCCTGAGTGATTCAAGGCCAACAACTTTAAGATTCATTGTTACATCAGCAGTCATTCTTTGTTCCTAAGTAGATAACATCAAGGCGCTTTATTACTTCTACTTCTCTTGCATCTAAGGTAGATTGAGTAAGTTCTTTCCAAGCAAGTATTTGTTCAAAGGTTATCGGGTTAGGGCCACTGAAACCGCCAGTTCTACCAGAGCTTATACTAATAAAGGCAGACCAGATATGCGACAGTAAAGGTGGGAAATCAGGTTCTTCCAGCTCTACAGGTGTCTTTCCAGTCTGCCTCTCTACTTGCTCTAAGTGTGCTCTTTGACTTACGCCGCTTTGATCTGTCAAGTTAAGTTTAAAGGTATGTCTTGCATACTCTTCTAACTTTAAGATCAGGCCTTCGTAAAATCCAGGCTTTCAGTTAGCGCCTCCTCAATCTGGTCTCTCAACCAAAAGATCTCGGAGTATACTTCTTTAGCTTTAGCAACTGTGAGTTTGGGCTTTTCATTATTATAAGTAATATCCCAGCTTTCAGTAATCTTAGCTAATAACTCTATTGAGTCTCTCTCTAAATCTTCTGCAGTGTAATTTATGCCACCCTTCTTCTGGGTCGTAGCTATACGTCGATTAGTCTGGTCATGCATAGCTACCTTGTACTTCTTAGAGTGTGGCAGAGCTACAGTGACGGACATCTCACTTCCATCTTCATTAGGAAGGGGTTCAAGAGTATTAGGGTGCTTAAGAAGTATTTCCGTAACTTCAGATTTTGGTTTCAGATTTGCTAAATCCATGTCGAGTTTCCTTTTGTCAGGTTAGTCGGGTTAGATTAAAGGGGAAGACCGAGACCCGACACTCAAGCCTTCCCCACCCTAGCTAGGGATTCTATGGTGCTCTTGTGATTGTCAAGCTAGTTGTGTCTGTAGAGTCATACAGAGCTACAAACGACATATTGATCACACGGCTAGTAGGACCATCTACACCTACGTCAGCACTGTTAATCTTGACCCGTGGGAAATTGAAGGTCAGAGTGTTAGGAGTTGAGGCATTGTCACCCACAACAACTTGTAACTCAGTCTCAGTTTCGTTGATGAAGCGGTTAATCATTGCTGCATCTTCAAAGTAGACTGACATATTACCTTCTATTTCTGCACGTCCTACTTCTAGCTGTGGAGCAGAGTCGCTACCAACAACAAAGGTAGGTGCAAAAGAGTTATTGATGTTGAAGTCTACAGCAGTAACAATAGTAGATGCTGAAGGTGAGCCACCAGTATCTCCTACAGACACGCTACCAGAGTATGCATCATAAGGTGACGCACCAGAGTTAGCAGTCTGGGTCTTCTGTGTTTGGCTGATAGTCATGTCTTTTCCTACCATACCAAAAGTAGTAGTTACCATTTGGTTAGGAGCAATAGATACCCCCAGAGTAGAAACAGTCATACCTGTGAAAAGACGAGCCTGATCAACATCTGCTGCATAATCTTCAATAGAGAAGAACTTAGGTGTTGTACCAACTTTAAGAGTGTTAGTAGCCCAAGTGTTAAGCATAGCTGATTCCAAGAAGGCATCAAAGTCACCATCTCTAAGGTCAGCTACGATGTCACCACCAGTTTGTTTGTTTCCGTGACGGTCATGCCGAGGCATACGGTCAGATTGGATATCCGTACCTGTTACACGATCCTTAGTAAGGTTCATGCCGTGGGTAGTAAACGGAAGATTAATAAAAGATCCAGCAGGGGTCGTACCAAACGTGCTCTCCACGATATACGACAGACTGGAGCGAGAACCCTGTGCAAAGGCCATGTTATATTCTCCTAGTTATTTGTAAGTGTACCATCCGATGTTGATCGGAATATAGTACCAAGGACTGTCCAAGAACCCTTGCTGTCTCTCAGCATAATCTATGGACACATTGATTGTTGTTCCCCCACTTGGTGTGTAAGGGATATCGGTAGTTGCTTCAAAAGCTTCTATGATGGTGTTAGCAAAAGCATCAGCAGTGGCAGGGCCATTACCTTCTGGGGTATAGACATTTATTCTAAAAAGCCCTTGATACCTTTGTTGGGGATTTAGCCCTCTAACAGCAGGTTGCCTAGTAGTAGGAATATACTTAGGCTGTATGTAGCTAACACCTGTCGTAGGTTCAAAAGATACATTCTCATAAGCAATAGAAGTAGGAAGCCCAGAAGTAGCAGCAAGCTTAGTTTCTAGTGCTGCACGGATATCGTTATGAATACTAGCCACGTAAGACATTCCCTAACTGAGCAAAGACTGCGTGTCTTTCTTCTACTTTATCTGCATGGGGTGCATTGTTGACAAAGGTAGCACCCTGCTCTAAATCTATGGTTTGTAGATCAGCATAAAGCTTATCTTCCATAGCCTCTATTACTGGCCCTACAGATACGCCCTTCTGTCTCCTAGAAGAAGATACCGAAGGTCCAGAGGTATCTCCAATCTGATTAAGGGTCATTGACTCTGCATAAGCACCAGTGTCAACTGGAGTTATCATCCCTAACCTGTCTATCCCTTGTATCAACTTATTAGTTAAAAGCTTCTGAGCAAACTCTGTTACTTCTTGCTTTTTCTTTGTGAGCCTAG
>JAAOEI010000767.1_pt1 | contig 12047 bp, 12 predicted proteins | sample 7059261 | NCBI WGS metagenome assembly JAAOEI01 (sample SAMN14008812, study PRJNA610033) | viral metagenome | isolation source: viral particles filtered from seawater | place: China: Hangzhou Bay, Yangshan Deep Water Harbour | collected 2017-10-31
GATCAGATGATGCCATTGTTTCTGATCCACCAGTTCCATATGCTTGCTGATATTGCATTCCCATTGATGCTCCACCTGCAACACCTCCAAGGATGTTCATAAAGGCATTTGCACCTCTGGCTCGGTTTAGTCCTTGAGCACCTGATCTCAATGCATCTGCTTGGGCATATCGCATCTTTTGTTGGAAACGTGCAGATTTTTTCATCTGTGTCGTTTTCCATTTAACATCATCCCACATAGCATTGACTTGCCCTCTTGCATTTTGTTCTGCAATCCGTGCTTCTTGGTCACCTACTTCCATCTGCATTGCCGCCACCTCCAATGGAGTGCCACCACTGACATCGGCTCCTCTGCCTGCGGCTTTGACAATGAGTGAAGATGCATTACGTTCTGCTCTTGCCTTTATCTGCATTGACTGCATTGCAGATTTGTTCATGATTCCAATGCTATTGCGGTATGCAGTCCGTTTCATTCGTTTAGAAGACGTGTTTGCCTGATCTAGGATCTGATCACCATAATCTTCTTCCCAACCTGCCTGACGATACATTGCGTTGATTCTGGCAAGCGTCTGTTGGTCCTGCATTCCTGCACGTGCCAACCCCATCAAACCACCTGCCAACATAAAATAACCAATAGCCATAAATACCTTTACAAGTCGTTAGATTCGTAATCGTAACCAATCAGTAAAATAGACAATGGGAATGCTCCGTTTTGACCAATAACAATGTTGTGGTCATCATAGGTCATGTTCCCCATGGTCAACACTTCATCACCACTAAAGAAATCAACGGCCTGACCAAGATTGTCTGTAGGAAATCTAAATATCATCTCGTCAAGTTCTGCTTCTGATGGTCCATACTGAAGTCCCATTGTGTCTAAAAGCTTAACTACAATTCTGTGTATCTTCTTGCGGTTACCAACCAGGATGCCTTGTGGCCCATTAGGTAGGTCCAAAGTCGTTACAAAACTGTCAAATCCTAGTCCTGCATGTACTTTGGTTGATGCTTTGGTAATGGTTATCTGTCCAGATGATACTGTTGCATCGTTGTCTTTAGCACCATTAGCAAGGACTCGGACTGTTTCTTGTTCTAAATGAGTGAGTCCTGATATAGTCGTTGCAGAGCTACTGTTATAGTAGATTCCTGAATCCACATAGTGTGCATCTTCAAAGTCCAGTTCTCCTGAGTCATAAAACCGATCCAGATACTCGACATACCTTACTGTTGCACTGTTAATGGTTCTTTTCACAACCATATAAACTTGGGTGTGAGTCGAAGAGGGTATGGATGTAATAGACTCAACCTTGGCGTGTGCAGAAGACTCAGTTCCTCCTATAACATGATTACTCCATGCCATCATGTTTAAGGATTTGTTGTAGGTGCAGGCTATGAGCTTCCCATCGTTTAGACGTGCCCAGATGATGTTGTAAGGCATGTCTTGGAAGGTGATGTCTTTAATCTCTCCCAGTGCAATATTGTCTGCTCTAAGAGTCATATCAGCCGCCTGATTCCCACCTGCGGATTGGCTGTATGCAATCCCTCTTAGTTTTCTGCCATTCTTTTGGACGTAGATGACATCCTGGTCAATAATTAATGGGAGAGCACCTGTTTCTGTCGGGTAAGTTGTTACTCGGTCAATGGTAAAGTTAAATGGCGTTATGGTCAGTTCTGTTTCAGAACCATACATTTGAAACACACCACCTGATGTTCCTACAGTAAGTTTCTTTCCTGATATCATAAAATCAATCAGGTCCACTGTAGATGACGATATGGTAAGCGTTAGACCATTATCATCTTTGATTTGTTCGCCTACGACTCTTGCACCTGTTGCAGATACATTTCCTGATGCGATACCAATCTTTTCTGATGGAGAAAAATTGAAGAAATCTGCTGTTTTAGAAAACCAGACTGTCTGTGGATTGTTATTGGTTCCTCCAAAACACATTCGTTGTTGAAAGATTTCAACACTACGAGGCCATCCTAAGTCATCGGTCCAGGCATACAAACGCCACTCATGATTTGGTCCTTCTGCAACCAGTTCTTCTTTTACTGTTCCTGTGATTTGTAAAGGATTGCTAACAGAATCTATCTGAAAATAACCCCAGTTGATTGCAGAACCTTGTAAAGGATTAAAACGAATGTATCTGTCAACATCAGGGTTGTTTGCGGCGGTTACTGTCGTATCAAATCCTAAACCATCATTAATTTGTAGTTTTTCCCAATACGTTGGTCCGTCTGGACCTGAAGGATCGTTGGTATTGGTTGCCGCACCAGACGTATGATTTGCCACACAAACCCAAAAAATGTTGCTACCACTTTCTTTGACAATTGCTCCTTTTGTGTATGCATTGCCTGTTGTCCATGTAGAAGAAGTACCATTGCCAACATTCACAGCAATGCTTGCTCCTTTTTCGTAAACACGTTTTGAAATGGTTACTGTTGATGGAGCCGCAATAATAAATACAGGTCTACCTTTTAAAGAAGTTGATAATTGAAATGTTGTTGCAGTTGCGTTAACTACAAAATAATCAGTATTAGCCGCAAATGAAGTCGGTGTTGCAGTAGCACTAGAATCAGTTTCATTATAAGTAGGGAAAGTAGCTGAAGATTCTTTACTTATATGAACTTTCATTCCATCCAACAATTCATGATTTGAAAGTTGGAAGAAATTATCTGTTACATCAATTTGCGGATCACCAATAGAAACAGAAGTTTCGTTTGATGTTATGTTTAAAGTTGCGGCTTCTGTAGTATTGATGTCTAGGTAAGGTCCATCCAGTGTTTCAACATATGCAAACTCCCAACTCGTATCTGCATTTCTTATTAGTTGTCTGGGTTGATAACTAGGATGTGCAAAGAAGATAATGTCTGCACTCTGGGTGAAGCTCAGATTGTCTAAATCAGCAGTTCCGTATGGAGATACAATTTCATAAGGAGATCCACTTGATTCTAAGACTGCACCATTTTTAAAAAATCTAACGTAGTTATTTCCAAATTCCAGGACATACGCCTGATCTTGACCAAAGTTAAATGGGATAAGTCTAACCTGTGCATTATTTTTTGTTGATGCAATGTAACGTGTTCCAGGTCTTCTGGTGATAGAACCTTGTGGCATTACCACCATGTTCTTCAGATCCTGGACTGAAGACTTGTATGCTTCTGTATCAACAAAGCCTTTCAGCTTTGGCGATATCTGTCCGTCAGCAAAAGATGTCTGGTAGGTAATGAGTCGTGCCATCAGTAGGCATTACTTTGCACCACGTCTGCACTAAATGGCCTCCATGAGTCAATACTGGTGTAGCGTGACTCTAGCCATAGGTCGGATTCTATTTTCTGTGGAGTACCCTCTGCGGCATCTGCACTTCGTGCTTCTGACATAACTTCTCGGTACTTCCTCATCAAAGCTTCCTTCAATTGGGTTTTACCAGTGATGTCTTGGGCAATTTCGGTTGCCAATCTAAGTGCGATGGCCTGGATCAGGAGGGCATCATATTTTGCAGTATCCGTTACTTGTTCAATGTAAAGGATATTTAAAGATGTGCTGTTTGTGACAATGTTTTCTCCTTCTATTTTAAAAGGATATTCATTCTCTTTAACAGATATCAGTCTCAGCATTTTTGCAGGTTTTGGGTACGCAACATCGTAACCCCAGACTGGTGCTGTGGCTGAAGAGGTCAACTGCTCCCTCTTCAACGCACAGTTCCATACATGACTCCTCAGTACGAGATCTCGAACATCATCGAACCGATTATCACAAGCTCTTGCTCGTTGATTCTGATCATTCCTAGCAGTGATAGGACGCTCCCCCAGATTCGAGAGAGCGATGTTACAGATATCGACTTCGGAAGCCATAATCAGTCAACCACCCAATTTAGCATTGAATGGATGGTAATTGCGGCAGAAGCTCCTGTTCCACCTGCATGATGCAGAGTGATATAGGATTCTTCTGGGAGTTCAAAATCAACTCCTGCGGCCGCAACTGGCCCAGATATAATCCAACCTGCTGATGTAGCCGCAGTAGCGGCGGCAAATTTGACATCATCTCCAGCAGTTGTTCCATTTGTTGGCAGATAACCAACAGATAGAGTTTTGCTAGATCCCATGGTTGCTGAGATGTAGACACCTACTTCCCAGATACGAGCACCTTTAGGAAGCACTCCGATAGTCACAAAACTATCTTTTGCAAAAGTTCCAGTGGTTCCAGGCGTATGAGTATCATGCATGACTCTCATTCGTCCACCCCACTTGCCTACATCAATCATTGATGAAGGACTTGCTCCTGATTGTGCTGTCAAGGCAGTAATAGTGCCGTGATAAGCAGGAGAGGTTCCAGCAGTAATAGCGGTCATAATTCAGTCCGTGCTAAAGGTTAAGAGGTTGCACCTTGCAAGCAAGCAATCTGAACAACACGTTCTTCTTCAAGACGAGTCGCACCCAGCGTCATCCTGTAGTAGATGTATTGACTAAATCGCTTGTCAGGGCGTTCTGTAACTCTTGCCACAATGTCTTCCCAGATACACATCCCAATACCACGTCTGTGAAACGCAAGAACACTGTCACAAGTTTGTGAATTAGACGTAACCGTTCCAATCCTTTCGGTTCGGATGATGTTGAATCCCATGTACTGATTCAGATCACCTGCAACCAAAGCACGAATCTGGTTAAAGTCTGCGGAGTTGACCTTTGTTGAGGTCAGGAGATATCCAAGTTGCTGTGCATTAACAACCAAGAAGAGGTTGCTGTTGCCATTGACATCATAGTCATCAGCATCTGCGGCTCCAAGGATCTTCCTAGCTTCAATCAGCTTTCCTACAGTAAGAGGCTGATTATTAGCCTGTGTATTGCTGTCAACATCAAAAGTGTTGGCATTAGTTTCAATGGTTTGCCCAGCAGGTAATGCGGTAGTAGTTCCACCTGTTTTACCTGCAAAAGCATTTCCGGTTGCGGCGGCAATGATCTCGTCATCCATTGCACGTCCCATTGCCATAGCGGCATTGACGGAATATGCAGATGCAGGATCAATCAGCGTTCGCAGTCGATCAGGATTGTCAATGAGATCACCCCAATCGTAATCCACTGGAACGACTCTGCGTCTGTCATGTGGAGTATCGATTTGTGGTGAGTCACCATGACGTGAGGTTACCTTTTGAGCATCGGTTGCAGAGATTCGGTCCATATAGACTTCTTCTCCAACCTTGCCTGTTTCAACGGTCACGGCATTTTTCAGACGTGAACCCATCTGTTGCACAAGCAGTTGTACGTTCGCACTATACTGCTTTACAAACGAAGTTGTAATTTGAGTAGACATATTAATCCGTTAATAATTGTTAAAAAAATCAACAACATACGGATTGTCTACTAAAGGTAGGTCCGCTACGTAACAGGTAGCTTCAGGCCCCGATTGGGGTTATCTGATCAAGAAAGTGCGTTATGCAGTCGTGTCATTTCCTGAACCGCTTGAGCATGATTCGGATGAGTACCATCCAAGTATGCTTTTTTGAATTCAGGATCTGCCATCTTAGAAGAAATGGTTTCTTCTGCGTGCACAGGACTCATTGCCCCTATCGCACCTCTTGTTCCAGGCAGGACATTATCCTCAGAGAATGCCTGACCTATCCTGGCAAAGGTTTTAAGAATCTCAGGATGGTTTGCCAGTCCTGTTTCTCTTAAAACTTCAACTGCACCTTCAGATGCGAAACTGTTAAAGCCTCTTCGAGCAAGTTCAGCATTCTTGTTAAAATCATCTCCCCACTCCTGTTGGATTTCCTGGAGATATTCAACATTCATCTGATCAAACTCTTCATCCTCCTGTGCAATTTCAGACTCAGCAAGTTGGTTATAAATGCCAAGTATTGCTCCTGCCTGATCATTTGTGAGGCCAAGTTGATGTGCAACATTTTTAAAATCTGCAACATCCTCGGCTTGTTCACCATCACCAAGCTCGAAGTCGTATTGATCAGGAGACTCTGGCCTCCCAATCTTATTATAAAACTGATTCCAGGAATCCTCGTCACCATCTTTAGGCAACTGGATCATTCCGTCTGGATCAGCCCCAATCATCTTTCTGGCATGGATGTAGGACTTTGCCAGCTTGTCTACAGAATCAAAGTTCTGTAGGGATGGCTCATACCTCAATTCGTCAGGCAATGCACCTGGATCGAATGCCAGAGGATTGGATTCTTGTAAAGGCAAAGACCCATCAAGGATCGATGCCGTAGGGTCTGGTTGACCGATCGATTGTGGTCCGTCAGTTAAGATCGAAGGACTGCTCTCGGTTGTCGGTGCTGATTCTTCCATAAATCTCTGCTTGATCTTCCATTAGTTCGGCAGGTGATTTTTGTAGATTGTGCATGATTGCCAATACTACAGCACGCCTACCTTCTGCAAACGCCATCTCCATAGGATCTGAGGCTTGCGTTGAATTAAACACGTAATTGTGTCTCATAATATCATGCAAAACTTCTTGACCTGCTTCTGAATTAAATACCTCTTTATAAAGAGCTTTTTTCTGTTTCTCTTTGTTGAAGATCATACAGGTTCTCCTGCACCAAGAAGTGCCGCTTCTGCGGATGCACGATTCGCTTGTGCCTTAGACAGTGATTCCTCTGTTTGTGCCAATGCCATTTGCTGTTGCAATGCTTGTTGTTGCTGTGCCATTTCCTGTTCCTGCATCATTTCCATTCTCATTTCTTCTTCAGATTTAAGAACTGATGGTGGAACTCTCAGGATCTCTGCACCCAACTCTGCAAGTTTCCCAGTGTTGAATCGTCTTATGACATTGGGATCAATCTGTGCAAATGGAACCATAAACTGCATCAACTGAGATACTGATGATAATTCACCAGATCTCATCGCAACGGATACAGGATTCTGGTATTCGAGTTTCATATTGTTTTGCATAAGTGCTGGGGGAGGAGGTGGAAGAAAGCCTCCTCGACCAAGCACCGAAATGGTACGCTCGATCATGGGCCCCAGCATTTCAATTTCCTGACGTGCTACAATAGGTCCAAGTATCGATAGTCGGTCACGTTGACGTGCCGCAATTTCAGTGGCAGTAAAACGCATAACATCTCCGTCCTCTGCCGTAGGTCCAGGCAACTCCAACATATCCAAATAGAAAGACTGCTGAATGGATTGACGTACCTTTGCCATCTTTGCTTCTGCATAGTCCACACGTTGTGGAGTCGGCATAGGTACAATCCGATCATCCTTTGTCATTCCTGCACGGAAGTAGTTAATTCCTCCAGGTGTTGTTCTGATTGGTGAGATAAATCCGTCATCAGGAACCATGAGTGGTGGGTCAACTGCTTTTTGAAGTGCTTTCAGAAACGTTTTCTCCATCTCATTAAGCATCTTGATATCTGCCAATGCTTCCATTCCTGGACCTCTACCATACGTCTCCATTGAGTTTCTATCCCATCTGGAGCATATAAATGGCTGTTCCATGAATCCTTTGATCGAAAGGATCTTGTTCTCGCCTTTGAGCCAGAAGATAGAGACATAAGGCATGTTGATAGGAACAGGAACATTAAGATGTTTAGAAGGTTTTATGACGTTGACACACTCGAATCTTTTGAATGCATTATTCTTTTCCAGGGCATTGATAACACTTTCTGGTAATGCTTCTGGTCCATAGGCATCAAGCAGTTCTTTTGCAGTGTGCTCATATAAACGATAAAGGGTATCAACACGACCAAGATCGTTGATTGCTAGGTAACAATCGTACAGTGGAATAGTCATGTAATAGGGACCTTCTCCTGGCCTGTCTACAACCATCATCACTGCGGTTCCAAATGCACCCATGTCCTGCATGTACTCATGAATCGCAGGATGAAAGTTATTACTTGGAGTATTGAATGCGTCTTGAACGTATCGTTGCAGTTCTTCCAGATACAGAGAGATATCACGATCCTTGGCGGCCTGACGATTCTGAGTCGTGATAATAAACCAAGGAATCGTTGAGGGAACCAACATGTTGTGAAGACCCGATGCAAATCTGGTCAATGAACGTACTGGTGTTGATTCAAAGATTCGGTTTCTTCGATTCTCCCCTTTTGCACGTTGAGTATTAAAATCTGCACGTGCAGGGATCGTCAGTTCTCCAATATCCTGCCACATCGATTCCCAGTTATGCCTGGAAGATTCAAGTGAGGCAAACTCTGCTTTCAGATGTTGTATCAGCTTTTCTTTAAGCTGTTCTAAGTCAGTAGTTTCGTGCACCTGTTCCGCTCGTTCTGATGGTGTCTGCTTTATTGAAACGTGCTTTTAATGCTCTGCGTCTACGTGCACGCATCTGGGCTAATCTTGCTTTCTCGTTGGGATCAGTAAGATCACTCATTTTGTCATCATCAACGGTGCTCTGATCTCCTGCATCATCTGGTACATCCGTGTCATCCAATGATCCTTGGTCTTCATCACCAGAGTTACGTAGTGATCCAAGACCAACACGATCCATCCAGTTTCCACCTCCAAATCCTTCATTAAATTGTCTGCCACAGGATTTACCTCCTGCACCACCATGTGCTCCACCAAAAAAATTCATAAGCCCCCTTTAATATTCCGTGTAAAAAATTTCATGTTGCTAGGTAATGGTTGATACCCTATTCGTTCCATATTTTTGTAATAAGGACTCTCCTCGTTGCATGGCATCACAAACGAATCAATTCCTTCATTGGCAAGCAATGTTTCCATGCATCGTGAAACAGTAAATGATTCTCTTGAACTACTATCTTTTCTCATCCACCAGTTGACCATAGGGACCATCAGTGCAAATGCACCCACAATCTCCTGTCCTTTCATCACTGCATGAGTTGCATCAAAGAGATCGTCATCATCGTTGTGACAGGCTTCCATGACCTTCGCATAAAACTCTTCTGACTCAATGGGTATGACACGTACATGATCATCAATCATAAATAGGATCCTGCTCCTGCTTTTGATTTCTTAAATCTTTTAGACTTCAGATTATCAGTATCTGCCAATCCTAAACGCTCAAACTTTCTAACCCTTGATGCAACATTGGCAAAATCCGTTGCAAGTTCAGAATATTTAGACTTTGCATCACTAAATCTTCCTTTAGCAGTATTCAAACTCATTTCTGCTTGGCTTGCTTCTGATTGTTCTTTACCAAACGCCATCTGTTCTGTTCTAAAAGATGCGGTGTATTTCTTATAATCTTCTGAGTCAAACAACGTAGAAACCTTCTGTTCACGTCCATATGCATCTCTTTGTGACCCTGTTAAGAAACCAATGATGTCTTCTTGTTTCTTAACTCCTGAAGACTCGAACCTAGACTGAAGAGCACTGTCTAAACCTGCCATGATCTCACCAGTCTTATCTTCTGTATTGGTTGCAAAAGGATTCCAGTAGGTAAACTTGAATGGTCCGTATCCACCCGTTTCATGTCTACCTTTTGTTGTTTTTATAAACCTTCCATCCCTTGTAAAAAAATCACTGTATTTGTTTCCATACAGTTGTCTCACAGAATACTCTGCATTAAGGTCACGTCTTCTTGAATCAATACCACCTTTTAAGTTTTTGTAAGACCACAGCACATCACGATAGTTGTCTCTTGCAGATCCTTTCTGGATACCTGAATTAGAAAACTTGGTGAAGTCTCCTGTGTTCTCACGCATTTTCCTGCCAATTTGACCTGCTTTGGTGATGTCCAGGTTCTCATCTCCAAGAAACTTAGCAATGTCCTTAAATCGTTTTCCTGTTGCAGTAGCATCAAAAGATCCACGACTTTTTTTCATTGCGGCATCAAGAACACTACGTGCCTCAGTAGATTCTCCAAATTCCTTGTCATAAACAGATTGTGCTGTAGAACGCTCAGATCGCCTCATATTCAAGACGTTCTGTTGCGTGCTCATTCTTTTGCGTGCAAGGTTTCTTTTTCTGATAAGTCGTTGATAGTCCATAGTCAGCTAAAGTAAACGTAGTCTTGATCCGCAGTTCCTACTGCTGTTTCAATTCTAGGCTCCCAGTTCAATGTTCCTGCATACCTCAAAGACATTGCGGCATAACGTGTTGCACTCATAAGATCATCTCGTTCTTTAATGATCTTTCCGTCTTTTCGGTGGTACATTCGCATTTCAGAAAACCAGTCGGATAAATGGTTGAAGACCTTAAATCTCCCAGACTGCATCCGCATGAAAATGTCGAGCACTCCTGGCTCAACTGCGTTACCCCCGTCAGGATTACTGAAATGAGTGCCGAGCATATTGCACCCAAGCCTGCGATACTGTTTTGCCAAAGGTTCTCCAGAACCCTTTTCGTGTTGCATACCATCATGCGGCCATGAAATCGGAATCCATTCACCACGTTTCTTGATTGCGTCTGCATGGACCACTGGAGTTGTTGCAGAAACCCGATACGTGTCATAGACATGGATCGTGTCCGTGTCCCTGTCATGGGCAATCCAAACTGCCGCAAATGGGTGATCCCATCCAAAATCAATCCCGCAAATCTTCGACCAATGCTCTGGAATCGCAAAGGCTTCTTCTGTAATAGACTCTTCATCAATTGGGAACACCAGACCAGAACCAAGAACTGGTATCCCTTTAGAACGCATATCACGTTCATGAGGTGGAAGTGCCGAAAGGATCTCTTCTTTTGCGTCATCGGTGAGGTGCGGTGCATCATCCCAAGTTGCATGATAAAGGTTTTGTGACTTCTTCAGATCGTTCATGAATGCACTCACTGTTGCAGTCATTCCTGATTCTGGAGTAAACGTCATCCATACCAATCCTGCTGATTTTAAAGTTGCACGAAGTGCTTGGGAATAAATAGGTTGTGGAGGTTCCTCATCCAGCCAGACACAATCCACTGCTGATCCCATCCACTGTTCCTTACCCTGTTCATAGGATTTGAAAAACAGTTTCGAGTTCTTCCCAGAAATATGTTTAACCACAACTGCACTAAGAGCATTCGGGATTCCAGGTGCTCGGTCTGTGGAAACAATCGAATCTTTAGGCAATGCACCTTTGCCGTAATCTTCTGGATCTCCTGGCTCACCCAACAACTCTGCCTGGACAATATCTCTTGTGTTTCCTGACGTGTTGCCTGCGGCCCATGCACGTATCGGTTTGTAGAACTTATGTCCTGTCCACCAATCTGGATATTTTCCTGTGAGATGTATTGCGAGTTCTGCGGCTCCTGAAAAGGTCTTACCCACCTTATTTGCCGCCATAAGGAGTCTTTGCTTGGCTCTTGTGCCAAAGAGATCTTGTGCTTTGTGAAATTCTGTTTGGTAGGGATAAGGCTCATAATGGTCAATCCGATTGACTTCTTTCCTCTCTTGCAGTTCCTCCGCAAGTTTCAGAGCTTCATCGACTTTTTTTAAGTCCATCAGTTAATCGTTTGATGAACTTCTTCAGTTTGTTCAACAATGGGTGTGACATGTTCATCATCTTTCTTTTTCTTGCCAAGTAACATCTGAGCCGCATCAAGGCCAACGAGTCCAATAATTCTCGACTCGATTTCCTCAACTGACCTTTGTTCAGTGCTAACATCAATCCTTTCCACTGGTTTATATCCACTGCGGTCCAGAAGATCCTTTGCCGCCGCCAGACGCACTGTGTCGGAATTGGATTGACGCATTAGGTCTTCAACCACCTGAAGTGCTCTTGGACCCTTATCGCCCATTCTCCCTTCCATCTCACGTGCTATCTCACCCTCTAAAGCTTTCTTCAGACGTGAACCTTCCTTCCTAAAATCTGCATCAGTCTCGTATTTGTACCCTGCGTTGCGTGCCGCACGTGCCGCATCACCATGAGTACAATACTCCTCAAGCCACTTCTCTCGTCTAGGACCTAGTTTCTTTTCCATCAATAACCACTTTTCTTTTTCTTTTTATTTCTTTTGTTTAGGTACTCACGGAGGTTCTTTGATCCAGATGCTTTGACATCCTCTTTTGTTACTGCGGCATAAGATCGCTCTACACCATCTTTACCCTTAAACTTAAACGTAGAGTCCTTACCCTTGCCACCAGCATATGCTTTTGCAAACGCCGCACTGAATGACCCTGCACTTGCTTTCGGTTGTGAT
>JAAOEI010000768.1_pt1 | contig 12045 bp, 17 predicted proteins | sample 7059261 | NCBI WGS metagenome assembly JAAOEI01 (sample SAMN14008812, study PRJNA610033) | viral metagenome | isolation source: viral particles filtered from seawater | place: China: Hangzhou Bay, Yangshan Deep Water Harbour | collected 2017-10-31
TCAACATTTCCCTGCACGTTACGAACAAACCAGCCATGAATGGCATTGGCTTTCCTCCAATATGCAAGCTCAAGCTCAATAGAAGAAACTTTCCTGCCATTGGTGTACTTGTCCACCTCTTCCCAAGCATCGTCTTCACGCTCATTGTGCCACAAGAAACGCTTGCCTTTTAAATACATATCAAGACCCATCATATGCTCCTTCATAAATACCAGCTTCAAGAATAGGCTTGTTGTTGTTAACGCAAAGCCTTGCCACATCTGCAAACCATATAGGCTTTTCTGTATGGTCTACAAAACTGTCAAACAGATAGGGATTATACCTTATTTTATGCCATGTCAAGCCAGCCAAATAGAGGTTGCTCTCTAGCTCAAAATAGCCAGCAATGCCAGCATGAACATTCTTACGCTGCTCTCTAAGCACACGCTCACGCCCTGCCTTGCTCACCTTAAACTCAGGCGTGTCAAGCCACAAGCTAGGCAAATGTGCAACAACCCTTCCCTTGCTCTTGCCTTCCAAAGCTCTAACAGAGAAAAGCTTCTTGTGTAAATTGAAATAGACAAACACCTTCATACGGACTCCTAATTTAATGTACCACAAACCTCAACTTCACAGGTTTCATCATCAAACAATTTTTCCATTATATCTTCTGAGCATAGATATTCGTTACATACAATGTCTAAAGCCTTCTCTTCTGATGAAGCTTCAACATCAATATAGTAGTATTTAGTCTTTCTAACTTGAATAGTGTACACCTTCATCTCAAAAACTCCTCTCTTATGTCTGATAGTTGCTTAAAGATTTCCTCCTTTGAGCCCTTAAAACCCATCTCCTTGAGGATGGAATAGGCGCTCCGTCCTTTCTTATGCAACCCATAAATTTCTAGCTTTAAAGCTTGTCTAAGGGCAAGCAAACGCAAGTTTTCAACTGCTCCACCTACTAGCATAGTCATGCTGCCTCCCTCATTAAGAGCTCCAGAAAATTCTCTCCAATGTATGGAAGCTTCACCCAAAACTCTCCCTCTTTATACCCTGCAATGTCATGGGCATAGATGCTTCCCATCTCTGTATATGTACCAAACACTGTTGCCATACGAATTGCACCACGCTTATTGTCTTCAATGATGGCTTCCCACCCATTGCGAAGAACCACTCTAGTGCCCTTCTTTAGTTTGTTTGTCTCTGCATATTTGCTCATGTCTGCTCCTTGTGGTTGATAGTTACAATTTTAATCATCTTCCTTCCATGTGCTGGATAGGCAATGCTCCTAGCTTGCTTGCTCCAACACTCCCTACACCCATTGCACTTGCCTTCCTGCTCATAAGCTGGACAAACATGGGCATTGTCTGGCCTTGTGTGTGGCTTTATGACAAGGGAAACATATTTGCCAATAGGCTCTTTGTCAATGCTGTCACCACTAAAGCGAACAACAACATTGGGCAAGGCATTGAGCCTATCAAGCACATCATGAAACTTGGCAAACTTATACATCCTTGTAGGAATCCAATGTTTACACCACGGCGTGGCTTTGCAAACATCATACACCTTTTCTGCAAGCTCAAGGGAATAGAGGTCTCCGCTGTCCAGCCATCGAAAATGGCTCTCATGCTTGAGCAAATCCACCATTGTATGTGTCCAGCTCGTGAGCTTCCATTCCTCTTTGTTAACAGAACGAACACGCTTGACATTGGAAAACCGATAGTTGCCTGTCGTGGCATAACAACCCTGACAAACCTCAACAAGCCCACCATCAGGAGCAACAGAGCCTGGACAAGTTTCTATGGCTTGCAAGCTCCAGCTCTTGCAGCCAAGCTTAGATGTGTTAGACAACATTCAAAACCTCCATGAGCAGCCAAGCTGCAAGAATGGACAAACACGCAAGGGTGAATTGTAGGTCGGTCATTTGTATGCTCCAAAGCTGGCAACATTGCCACGCAAAAGCACTCGTTGGAATGCTCTTGCATTATATGTTACACCCACAAAGCAAGCTTCTCTTGCTTCACCTTCAGCCTCATGTGGTCACGGTGGACACGCAAAACATTTGTGTGCTTCACCTTGACAAATCTGTTGCTGTCTGGGCGGGCTTTTCGTATTGTAACAGAAAACATCCCAATGCTTGCCACTTGCCCATTGACAAAACCATTGCCAGCGTAAACTGTCAAAAACCTATTGCCATGCTGCTGGACATACTCACGTGCAGCAAAATACTCACGAATGGTTGAAAACATAAAAACTCCATTGGTTGTCGATGCGAAAGTGCATCCTCAAGAGGCCTGCCTAAGCAAGCCCCTTGCGGGGCGCTCTCTCATGCCTTCTCGCCTCGCCCGATGCTGGCCATTGCTTGCTGGATGAGGTCTGCCGCGTTGAGGTATCCGGCATCGTAGACGGCTTGCATCACCTTCTCAAGGGTATCTATCATGGCTGGCTGGCTGTCCACTTTCACCACCACCTCATCCCCTTCTGTCTCTGTCTCTCCTTCTGCCTTCTCTGCCTTAATGGGCTTAACCTTCCCCTCCTCATCTATTTCTGCCGTGCCCTTTTCGAGCTTGCGCAGGTCACTAACCAGCTTCTGCACCGAGTCGTAATTGCCGATGATGTTCATCAGGTCGTTTCTGGTTTCTTGCTTGCTGGCATGGTCTGCCACCTTCTTGAACTCTGACTTGCGGACTTTTGCAGTGGCCTTGTTGAACACTGCATTGGCCTGCTCTCCGTAGCCTTCCACCATTGCAGTGTACTCTGCTTCCTGACCTGCTGTGTAAGCTTGGATTGTTTGTGTGAGTACCTTGATAAGTTCTCCACCCATGCTGGCTTGAATGTTTGCGAAGTGTGCCCCTATTGCTTGGGGACTGTGCTTCTCTCTCTTACCCATTGATTCTCTCCTTGGTTACTAGCTAGTTACCTACTAGCCGGATGCCCTGCTCTTTTGCTTGGCATATGGGGATTATATCAGAGAATGGCCTTGTCTAGGGGTTGAGCATGGTTTCCCGATTATAAATTTTAATGGGCTCAATAGGCTCCCTCTATTGCCCTCACATTATACACTACCGAGTACCCTAAAAAGACACGGGGTGTTGCTTTTTAGCCACAAAAGATACCCCTGGGGGGAGGGAAACACCAAAGCCCACGAGCGGAGTACCCCATTAGCCACAAAAAAGAGCAAAAATGAACAAAAATGCACCAAAAAGGAGCATTATTCTATGTGTATAAGCTGTGGATAACTTATTGATTTACAACTATAAAAGCTAACATCTGTGGATTTCCTGTGGATAACTAAGAAAGGAGACACAGAAGCTGTCCTGAATGACATATAAGAAGGAAAGCATTACTAGTTTCAGCAAATAAAGCTTGACAAATTTGTTTTTATATGTTATAATAATGTACATATAAGTACACTAAGGATGTATTTATTATTTACATTAGATGTGTACATATAAGTACATATATGTTATAAGCTTAATATGTTTTGTTATAAACATATAAGCTTGCTTATAAGGACTTTAATGAACATTGAAGAAACCCTCATTGCCCCTGTTAAAAGACGAAGGGGGAGACCAAGAAAGGGAGAAGTTGTAGCAAAGATGCCCACAAAGAGGGGCAAAGTTGGTCGCCCGTTAGGCGAACAGAGCATCATCAATGAATATAGGGCTAGAATGTTAGCCTCTCCTAAAAGCTCTAAGGTGTTAGAGAAAATTTATGAGGCTGCCCTGAATGATGAACATAAAAACCAAAGTGCTGCATGGAAACTCATTATGGACAGAATGCTTCCGCTTAGCTATTTTGAGAAGAGCAGCAATGTTGCTGGTAGGGCTAGTGTTAACATCACTATCACTGGTGTCAATGGAGAAACTTCCATCATTGGAAGCTCAGACGAAGCAGATGATGTCTCATATGTGGAGAAAAACAATGGATTTTGATGTGTATAAAGATGCGTTAGGAAGGCACGAAAGCACAGACAACTACGAGAAGGTGAACAAATACAACTACCTTGGTCGTTATCAATTTGGTTCTAGAGACCTTCAAAGCCTTGGAATGGTGAAGAAGGGAACAACACAAGCAGGGCTGAACAAAGACAGCAATTGGCTTGTTGGAAGCAAGAAAGAATTTTTGTCTTCTCCTGAAATGCAGGATGAGGCTTTAAGAAAAGCAACAGAGAGAAACTATGCCTACCTAACAAAGAAAGGCATCATTGATGAAGACACTTCTCCTGATGAAATGGTTAAGCTTTTGACAGGAGCCCACCTTGTTGGTGGCTTTGGGCTTCTTAAAAGCCTAAGAGGAGAAGATGTTAGAGATGCTAATAAGATGTCTCCTGCTGTTTGGGGAGAGAAGGTGAGACAAAGCTATTTAGGAATGCTTCCTAAGCAAGAGGCTATGCCAGCAGCAATGCCAGAGCAAGGCTCTTTTGAAACCTTCCAGAATATGTTGTTAGGCAATCCATTAGGAACAGCTCCTTGAGCAATTTAAACATTAAGCTCCTCCCTTGGCAGCAGCAAGTGTGGGAGGACAAAGCTAGGTTTAAGGTGGTGGCTGCTGGACGTAGAACAGGGAAGAGTAGGCTTGCGGCGTATCTGCTCCTATTCAACGCTCTACAAGCGGAGAAAGGTCATGTGTTCTATGTTGCCCCCACACAGGGACAGGCAAGGGACATTATGTGGCAGACATTGTTGGAGACAGGACATTCTGTTATAACAGGAAGCCATGTTAACAACTTGCAGATAAAGCTTGTTAATGGAGCCACCATTTCCCTAAAGGGGGCTGATAGGCCAGAGACAATGCGTGGTGTGTCTCTGAAATATTTGGTGATGGACGAATATGCAGACATGAAGCCAGAGGTGTGGGAACAAATCTTACGTCCTGCTCTAGCTGACCAGAAGGGAAATGCTTTGTTCATTGGAACACCAATGGGGCGTAACCACTTCTATGATTTGTTTATGCATGGCAAGGACGAAGAAGACGAAACATTTAAGAGCTGGCATTTCACAAGCTATGACAACCCTCTAATTGACCCAAATGAAATTGAGGCTGCTAAGAAGAACATGAGCAGCTTTGCTTTTAGACAAGAGTTTATGGCCTCCTTTGAAGCACAGGGAGGAGAACTCTTTAAGGAAGAATGGATAAAGGTTGATGAAGAAGAACCTGCTCAGGGAGACTATTACATTGCCATTGACCTTGCAGGGTTTACAGATGAGAACAAGGCAAGCAAGAGTAAGAAGCTAGACAATAGTGCAATTTCTGTTGTTAAATGCAATGAAGAGGGGTGGTATGTTAAAGACATCATCTTTGGACGTTGGAGTGTAGAAGATACGGCACAAAAAATATTTAATGCTGTTAAGAAGTATGAGCCTGTTTCTGTAGGCATTGAGAAGGGAATTGCTAAACAAGCTGTTATGCCCTACCTCTCTGACCTAATGAGAAGAAGACAAACATTCTTTAGAGTGGAAGAGCTTTCACATGGAAACAAGAAAAAGACAGACCGCATTGTTTGGGCCTTACAAGGACGCTTTGAGCATGGACAAGTTGTGCTCAATAAAGGGACATGGAATGTGGAGTTTTTGGATGAACTCTTCCAGTTTCCAAACAGGCTTGTGCATGATGACCTCATTGATTCATTAAGCTACATTGAACAGCTTAATAAGCAGAGCTATGCTCAAGACTTTGAGGAAGATGAATATGAACCAATGGACGCTTTCAGCGGCTACTAAGGAGAAGCAATGAGCTTTGAAGAAGAAACTTTTAAGGAAGACAAGCTTGCCTCTTGGGTGATGGAGAGAGTGGAGAAATGGCGCAATCACTATGATGGCAATTACAAGGAACGCTTTGAGGAATACTATCGCCTATGGCGAGGACAATGGCTTGCCTCTGACAAGACAAGAGAAAGCGAGAGAAGCAAACTCATTAGTCCTGCTTTGCAGCAAGCCGTAGAGAGTGCTGTTGCTGAGGTGGAAGAAGCCACCTTTGGTAGAGGCAAATGGTTTGACATTAAAGACGATGCTAGAGATATTCAGAATGAAGACATTGCACTAACACGCAAACTCCTAGAAGAAGAATTTGCGTACACTAAGACAAGAAAAGCTGTTTCTGAAATTCTCATCAATGCTGCTGTGTATGGCACAGGGTGTGGAGAGCTTGTCCTAGAAGAAACAGAAGATGTTAAGCCAGCTTCTCAGCCCATCCTAGATGGTGCTGCTAGGGCTGTTGGAGTTATGGTGGCTCCTCGAACAGTGGTGAAGCTACGTCCTGTTTTGCCACAAAACTTCCTCATCGACCCCAATGCTTCTTCCATTGAGGAAGCTCTGGGCGTAGCCATTGATGAGTTTGTCCCTAAGCATCAGGTGGAAATATTGCAAGAACAAGGAGTGTACAAGGATGCTGACATTGATTCAGCAGCTCCAGACCAAGAACTAGAGCCAGATCAAGACCTTGTTATCTACCAAGATGATAAGGTGAGGCTCACTAAATATTATGGCCTTGTTCCCACAGACTTGTATAAGGCATACCTGGGGGAGTATGAGGAGCCCTCAAGTGAAGAAGCTGATGAGGAAGAAGACAAGAAAGAACCAGAATATACAGAAGCCATTGTCATCATTGGCAACGGTGGTGTATGCTTGAAGGTGGAAGAAAACCCCTACATGATGCAAGATCGTCCTGTTCTTGCTTTCTCGTGGGATGTTGTTCCTGGGCGCTTCTGGGGCAGAGGCATATGTGAGAAAGGCTATAATAGTCAGAAGGCTCTGGATGCTGAGCTAAGAGCTCGTATTGATGGTCTTGCTCTCACTGTCCACCCCATGATGGCTATTGATGGAACCCGTATGCCTCGTGGTGCTAAGTTTGAAATTAGACCAGGAAAGACAATTGTTACCAATGGCAATCCTCAAGAGATTTTGCAGCCCTTTAAGTTTGGCTCCATTGACCAGATAACATTTGCTCAGGCTGGAGAGCTACAGAAGATGGTGCAAATGGCTACAGGAGCCATTGATGCTGCTGGCATTCCTGGCTCCATCAATGGAGAAGCAGCCGCTGGTGCTGTCTCTATGTCCTTGGGAGCCATCATCAAGAGACATAAGCGCACCCTCATCAACTTCCAAGAAACTTTCTTGTTGCCTATGGTGAGCAAGACAGCTTGGAGGTATATGCAATATGACCCGGATAGGTTTCCTGCACAAGACTTCAAGTTTGTAGCTTCTAGTTCTTTGGGCGTAATTGCTCGTGAATATGAAGTGACACAACTTGTGCAGCTTTTACAAACCCTTAGCGACCAGAGCCCCATCTATCCTCTGCTTGTTCAGGCAGTTGTGGACAATATGAGCATTTCCAATAGGGAAGGAGTGATTCTTGCTTTGCAGCAAGCTCAGCAGCCCAACCCACAAGCACAGGCTTTGCAAGAAGCAGACCTGCAAGTGAAGCTTGCTACGGCTAAGGCTCAAATTGCCTTGTTGGAAGCACAGGCAGCAGAGAGCCAAGCAAGGGCAGCTAAATATACAACTGAGGCTCAGGCTGTTCCTGTACGTTTGGAGAATGATCGCATTCGTGCCATCTCTTCTAACATTAAGCCTGGAGATCAGGATGATAGGGAATTTGAAAAGAGAGCAAGAGTGGCTGAGCTTGTCCTAAAAGAAAGGGAAATTGCAAGCAAGGAAGCCATTGTCTCTCAACAAATGAGAGCTTGACAAAAGCTTTCTTTTGTGGTATACTATATTGTCTATGCTTATATAAGGGAACATGGATATAACTGAATATTACGAATCTCTGCTGGAAATATTCGCCAAACCAGGATGGAAGCATTTTGAAGAAGACCTTCAAAAGAACTTAGAGGGCTTAAACACTCTTAACAACATCTCTGACAGCGACACTTTCTGGCACAGAAAAGGCGAAGTGTATGTTCTTCAGACGCTTCTTGGATATAAGGATGCTATTTCAGCAGCTTATGAAGAGATGCAGAATGATTAGAGCTTACGATTTTATTTGCCTCAAGAGCCACAAGACAGAGAAGTTTGTCTCTACTAACGTAGAAGAAACAACTTGTCCAGAATGTGGCACATTAGCTCACAGAGCTGTGAGTGCTCCTAGTGTTAAGCTGGAAGGATGGTCAGGCTCTTTTCCTGGGGCAGCAATGAAGTGGGAAAAGAAACATCAGGAGAAAATGGCTCAGGAGCGTAAGCGGAACAGCAACTAAGGTTGCCAAAGTTCTTTCTTTCCATAATGCTATATCATTAGCACGGAGATTTTAATGGCACAATTTATAGACGCGAGTGAGGAAGTCGAGGAACAAATTTCTAAAATTGATGAACAAGAGCAGGAGCCACAACAAGAGGCCACCCCTGCTGCTTCAGAAGAAGAAGAAATTCCAGAACGATACAGAAACAAGAGCCCTAAAGAACTTATTAGGATGCACCAAGAAGCTGAAAAGCTGATGGGCAGACATAGTAAGGAAGTGGGGGAATTGAGGCGTGTTGTTGATGACTTTATTAAAACTCAGAACGTTACAAAACAAGCCCCGGCGGAAGAAGAGGAAGTAGATTTTTTTAGCAATCCTCACAAGGCAGTTGAGCAAGCTGTAGCTAAGCACCCTAAGATTAAGGAAGCTGAGCGTATGTCTGCTGAACTTGCAAAGCAAACAGCCTTGCAACGTTTACATACAGCGCACCCAGACTACCAAGCAATTCTTGAAGATGTTTCTTTTAAGGAATGGATTGAGAAGAGCAAGGTGAGACAGGAGCTTCTATCTAGAGCAGACCAGCGGTTTGACTTTGACGCTGCTGATGACCTTTTCACATCGTGGAAGGAACGTCAGGAGATGTTGAAGAATACAGTTGAGATGCAAAAGGCTGATAGAAAGCAGCAAGTGAAACAAGCCTCTACAGGAAATGTTAAAGGGTCTGCTGAACCCATTAGTAAAAAATGGTATAGAGCTTCCGATATTCGTGACCTTATGATTAAAGACCCTCAACGATACCAAGACTTGCAGCCAGAAATTATGGCAGCATACGCTGAAGGTAGAGTGAGGCGTTAATGTATAACATTTTGTAAAGGAAATTTTAAATGGCAACTTCTACGTTTCCCACCATGACAGGTGCTGTTGGCCTCACCGAAGCCAGCAACTTCCTGCCCGAACTGTGGAGTGATGAAATCATCGCTGCATATAAAAAGAACCTCGTGCTGGCTCAGTTTGTTCGCAAGATGAGCTTTAAAGGCAAGAAGGGTGATGCTCTGCACATCCCGAATCCTTCTCGTGGTTTGGCTGCTCAGGCTAAAGCTGAGAACACTGCTGTCACTATGCAGAATCTCTCTCAGTCTGAAATTGTTGTTAACTTGGACAAACATAAAGAAGTGTCCTACCTCATCGAAGACATCGTTGAAGTGCAAAGCTTGCCCTCGCTGCGTAAGCATTACACTGATGATGCTGGCTACGCTATGGCTAAACAGGTTGATGATGACCTGTGGGCCTTGGTGAAGAGCCTTGGTGATGGTGATGGCTCTGACTACACCCACAGCCGTTCGTTCCAGTTTAACACCTCTACTGGTGTTCTGGAAGCCTATGATGCTGACGGCACTGCTGACATTGGTGTATTTGCTGACGTTGGTTTCCGTCGTGCCATTCAGTATCTTGACGATGCTGACCAGCCGATGGATGGTCGTGTGTTCATTGTTCCTCCTTCTCTGCGTAACGCTTTGATGGGCAATGCTCGTTACACCGAACAAGCCTTTGTTGGTGAAACTGGTTCCTCTAACACTATCCGTAATGGTGAAGTGGGCAACCTGTATGGCATCCCTGTCATTGTGTCTAGCAACTGCCCCACCCTCGAAAGCGGTGTGAAGGGTGCTCTGCTTGCTCACAAAGATTGGGCTGTTCATGTTGAGCAGATGTCTGTGCGTTCGCAGCAGCAATATAAACAAGAGTTCTTGGCAACTCTGTTTACCAGCGATATGCTGTATGGCACTAAAGTGCTCCGCAGCGATGCTGGCGTGTTGATGGCTGTAGCAGCCTGATAACTGGGGAGCCCTCACAAGGGGCTCCCTTGTTTTGAATGGGTATTTATTCAAATGCCTATTCATAACAAGGAGACAACATGGGTATCTTCCGTGGAATAGGTGGTACTGGTGATGCCACAAATGATTCTACTATTTCAGCAGTAACACAACAAGCTGTTAATGCTGCTAATAGTGCTTCTGCTGCTGCGTCTAGTGCCACTAGTGCAGCCTCTAGTGCGTCTTCTGCTTCCACTAGCGCCACCAATGCTGCCTCTAGTGCTTCTACAGCTTCTACACAAGCAAGCAATGCTGCCTCTTCTGCAACTAGCGCAGCTTCTAGTGCCTCTACAGCAACAACACAAGCCACTAATGCAGCTTCATCTGCTTCAGCAGCTAGCACCAGCGCCTCTAATGCAGCCTCTAGTGCCTCAGCAGCCAGCACTAGTGCTACTAATGCTTCCAATAGTGCCTCTAGTGCAAGCACTAGTGCTTCTAACGCAGCTTCTAGTGCTGCCACTTCCATTGCTTCTGCTGAGCTTGCTCAAGATTGGGCAACTAAAACATCTGGGCCTGTAGCTGGTGGAGAATATTCAGCTAAATGGAATGCTCAACAAGCAGCTTCTTCAGCCTCTAGTGCTTCTACTTCTGCAAGCAATGCCAGCACAAGTGCTACAAATGCAGCTTCTTCAGCCTCTAGTGCTCAAGCAGCTAGTGATGCTGCTCTTGCTGCTCTTGATAATTTTGATGATAGATATTTAGGACAGAAAGCATCAGACCCCACATTAGACAATGATGGGAATGCTCTCATCACTGGGGCTCTCTATTTCAATACAACAACCAATTCAATGAAAGTGTATGATGGCAGCTTATGGCTTGCTGCTTATGCTTCATTGTCTGGTGCTTTGCTTGCTGTTAACAACTTAAGTGACTTAAGCAATACAACTACAGCTCGTACCAACCTTGGGCTAGGAAGTGCTGCTACAACTAGCTCTTCTGCTTATGCAACGGCTGCTCAAGGAACTAATGCAGACACAGCTTATGGGTGGGGCAACCATGCCTCTGCTGGCTACCTCACAAGCTTTACAGAGACAGACCCAATATATGTAGCTTCTTCTTGGTATAGCACCACTAACAATGCCACCAATTGGAATACAGCATATGGATGGGGAAACCATGCAAGTGCTGGCTATGCTGTCTACCCCTCTCAAACAGGCAACAATGGCAAATATCTAACCACTAATGGAACCACCACTTCCTGGGCATCTGTAGATGCTTTGCCTTCTCAGACAGGCAATAGTGGTAAATATCTAACCACTGATGGCAGCACTGCGTCTTGGGCGGTAATAAGCTCTAATACAACCACACAAGGCTTGTATGAACACGCCAATACAATTTCTTCAAGCTACACAATTGGAACAAATAATAACGCAATGAGTGCTGGCCCAATGACAATTGCATCAGGAGGAAGCGTAACAGTTCCTTCTGGAAGCACTTGGGTAATTGTTTAAGGAACAAACATGGCAATAATTTTAGACGGCACAACAGGTATAACAACACCAGCAGTGTCTTCAACAGGTGATGTTGGAGTTGGCTCTGTTGTCACAGAATATTTGGCTTCTTTGCCTTAAATAAGGAACATATATGGGAACTCTATCATTAAATGCAGCAAGCAGTGGGTCTACAACTCTCACTCCTACAAATAACATTACAGCAACTGTAACGCTGCCAGGAGCCACTACAACCTTGGTTGGCAATTCTGTTGTTCAAACCTTTTCAGCTTCTCAGCGAGGCACAGTGACGACAGACAATGACCTGTCTTTCGACATGAATGTGACAAACAACTTCAAATGCACCCCAACAGCAACAGGCGCACTCACATTCACCAACATCACAGCAGGGCAGAGCGGGTATGTCCTCTTGGTCAACTCAGGTGGCTATGCCATCACCGCAGCGGCAACTACAAAGGTGGGAACAACATTCCTGTCCACAGTTAGCGCAGCGGGTACATATTTGATTTCGTACATGACGGACGGTACGAATGTCTATTGCACAGCATCAGGAGCCTTGTCTTGAGCCT
>JAAOEI010000769.1_pt1 | contig 12038 bp, 10 predicted proteins | sample 7059261 | NCBI WGS metagenome assembly JAAOEI01 (sample SAMN14008812, study PRJNA610033) | viral metagenome | isolation source: viral particles filtered from seawater | place: China: Hangzhou Bay, Yangshan Deep Water Harbour | collected 2017-10-31
CTGCTCGATCGTCCACCCAAAACTTCCAAAAATGCTCGTTTCTAGCAATTCTAGCCGGTTGCTTTTCAGGTGGCTTATCAAGGGCAAGACCTTGCAAGATATCTGTTTTTGGAGATAAAAATAGTGCGTCTATAGAGGCAACGTATTCTATGTCTAGAGAGACAGAGCCGTCCTCATTAAAATTCAAAGTGTATTTTGTCAAATTTAATATCAGAGTTCTCTCCGAGTCTCTAATAGCCTCTATACATTATCTGGGACAGCATAACCAACGACCACTTTCAACTTTCTAAAAGATGCTCCAGCGTCTTGTTTGCAGTCTGGCTCCCCTGGGAGGCTGGGCCTTGTACCTGACTTTAGTGCTTCTTTTCTTGCACTAACTCTTTTTTCTAGCCACCTTAATCTTTTACCTTTCTCCTCTGGCGGAGGTGCTAAATCTGACGGCTTGGGGTCAACGTTTAGGTGCAAAAAGTCTAGGTATGTTTCATTTAGCAGGTCTATTAAAGAACCAAAATGAAGACCAAGGTTAGCTTTTACCACCCTGTCACCTTCATGTTTATTATCAAAATTCCACGAAAAACTTTTGATCCCCACATTTGTGCCTATAACGCTACTAGGTGAGGTTATTCTGTCTAGACTTCCCTGTTCTCGCAACCCAGCGTACTCAACCATTTTTTCACCCAAAACAAAATCACTAAAATAGACTGGGTGGTCACCCCAAGACTCCTCTATAAAAAATCTAAGTGTTGGCTGTAGAAGGGATAACTGATCATTAGTTGCATTCATGAAAGCCGATGTTGTCTTGGGGTTAATCGCACCGTTTGGGAAATAAGATAATTCGTCTCTGTACGAAAATACATTTTTACCCGTTACCGGGACAACATCTACTCCATTTGGCTGAAGGTTTGCCATCGACCACAAGAGAGTACACTGGGCATTAACACGTCTTAGTTCCTGTAATTCTGATTCTGTAGGTTCTGACATAGTGGTCTAAATCCCTAGAAAAATTCTAAAACTCTTTGTAAAGGCATAGGTATGTAAATGACATCCCCAACATTAAAATGCGACTCAGTAGGTTTTTTATTATACCAGGCTATCACCCACCAAAAATTGGGAGACTTATAGTATTCATTTGCTAAATTGTATAACTTGTCTGTCGCTTTCCAGACGTGCGATACGTTTTGCAATTGGTTTATTTCGTGATTGTCAGGATAATTAAAAATCGCTGTCTTATATTGAAAAATTCTTTTTATGTCTCTTTTTTTAAAAAACACTTTTCGATGGTTTTCGTCTTCGTTTAAAAAAATCTCTCTTGTGTCATATCTAGAAAATGCCATTTTTTAAACTCCTATTTTTCTTCTTTTATCGGAACGTTAAGGGAATACATATTTTCTCCAAATTTATTCCCAGAGTTAAAATCTCTTGATGCCTGCAATAATGCACTCTCTTCTGCTCGGGCTGGAGTATTGTTGTCTTTGTTTGCTGGTATTGGCACTAACGCAGGCTGCGGGCCGGCGATCTGTCCAGGGGTGATCGCCATACCATAAGGGAATCCTTTTTCTCCACCTCTAAAGTAATAATTATTTTGTTCTCCCTTTCTCCATCCCAGGGGATGCTCATGAACAACTGTCATTTCAAAATTTAGTCTTATGGTCTTAGGGACATATTCAACACCGCCGGTCTCTAGTATTCCGTTACTCGAATATGTAAAGAACCCCTCTTCCAATATTGGATCCATAGTAAAACCATTTACATACCCAAGTAGCCCACGCCCTGTCCTAGCATCCTGTATAAGATTCCCAAATTTCACACGAAACAAAGGACCCATGTTGATAGTACCTGCGCCGTTGCCCATTTGCGGCGTATACAAAGGATATAAAAATTGAAGCAGTTTATTGACCTTAAAGAAATTTTCGGCTGCTTGTTGTGCGCTGGAAGCGGGAATGTTCCAGGCTACAGATATTGCTCTTCTGGTCGAACGAAAAGTTGCAATCGGATCCATTCTACCAAACACATCCTCTGCATTCCAATTGGAATTATATGCATCACTAAATGTGGTTAGAAACGCTGAAAACTCCACCGAGTTAATTTTCTTTTCCGTGCTGGTAGGAACATGCTCAATTATTAACTTATATCCTTGCTTAAATAGGTCCGCCTCGCCAGGCATGGCATATTGCAACACTTTTTGATCGCCATCATTTTGAGACATGTTTCTCCTCCCAGGCTATGATATGCCCGTTACGTCTGCTCTTTCCTCAAAAAGATCTACGACTGTGTTTCCAAGAACCTGCTTATTGACCACCAATTGAATTGGTATCTTGGTATTCAATCTTGGTGTTCTAACGTTCTGAACTGCATCGGCTGCCCTTTCAAAGACTTGTCTATCTGCTGCCTTGGAAGCCACAAAGGTTGCCCTAACTTCGCCCATAACATTTCTCATGTTGTCTAGTTCTGTAGTATCCACACTTGTCGCTACCGTTATTATTTTTTCTAGACTTCCCAGAGCGTCTGTTGATACCGCTATTAAAGCTAAGGAAGCTGCTATACCTGCCAAGTACACCGTAAATAAACTTAAACCAGCTATCAACATAGGGTTCAAGAAAGATATACCAATTACGTTCAAAGCTACACCTAAAGCACCCAAAGCTATCGCTGCCTGATACATGATTGGTATCTGTTGTCCGAGCAACTTTATAGAGGATGCTATTTCTTTAAAAGAAGATGAAATAACAGAGCCCGCACTAGCAGCCGAAGTGGATAAAATTTGAAGCGTAGTGCCTAGCCTCTCAAGCCTTGTCGATAAGGCGTTGAATGCGAAAAGGGTGATTGGATTAACTAGTGGAATCATCGCAATTGCTAGTCCCATCATAGCCTTTGACACAAGGAACAGCCCTAAAGCCAAGGGATAAGCTGCCAAAGCCATAGGTAAGAAATGTGGTGCTAACTCCACAAATCCCTCCACAAGCATGGCAAGACCTTGAGCCATGAACCCAACACCAACACCAGCCATCATGAACGCAGCGCCGATGGCGAGGATGGGAACTGCGGCGACATAACCAGCAGCACCAGCAGCAGCGATAGCGGGCGCAGCAAAATATAAAGCCGCACCAAAAGCTAAAATACCAGCCACAGCAGCGATTGCTTCAGCACCCATTCCCTTAAACGCTTCTACTATTTGAGCAACGCCAAATGCTGCTACACCGATGGCAATACCAACTGCTAAAGCGCCGGCTGCAAGAGCCATTATTTGCTTGGCGGTCAATTGACTAACCTTCCCTAATGTTCCTACCTGAGGTGTCGTGGCGTCACTTGATGCACCAAGCGTAAAGAAACTGGCAACCGCATCTCGGACCCGTTGAGGTATTATTTTTAATGTAAACATCAACGGACCAAAAGCCATGGTTAGTCCTTTAACAGCGTGTATCAGCAATAGTGTTTGTGCAAGAAACTTTACCCCAGGGGTTTTAACAAATTCCATAAACCCTGTAACTATCGGGGCAAAGACCATAAACATTTCTTCTAAGGCAACCTTAAACTTGTCCATGGCTGCGGTCATTTTTTCTGCTCTTTCCTGTATTCCTTTTTGTTCTTTTTGGTATTTTCTTAACTGCACAGGGTCTCCAAAAAGCTTGCTTGCCAGATCGACATCAACGCCTAACATCTCGGCGACGGCTTGCTTTTGTCGTCTTCCCATTTCTTCAAAGTTTTTCCCTCTAAGAAAAAATTCTTCACGCATCATGTTAAGTCTTTCGGCATGACTCGCAGTCATTAGTCGAACAGAATTAAGTTGCAAGCCTATTTGAGCATTTAGTTTACCAGCAAAGTCGGCAGCCCCCTCAAAGGTGTCAAGCTTCTCAGTTAGGTCAAAAGCCTGCTGAACTGAGATTCCTAACTTCCTTGCCTCCATAGACAATTTTTCAAATTCAGCCTTTGCTTGGGTGCCGAACCTAGCCAATTGGGGACCCAGAGTATTAAAGTCCTTAATAAGTTGAGAGGTTGGAAGTCCTAACTTTTGACCCAACATATCAAAATCTTGTAACGCTTGGTTTGCTGCTCTTGCAGACAGCCCCATACCACGAGTAAGAAGTTCTAATGCTTGTCCAGTTTCCTCAGCACCGACGCCCATTTTTGTAAGAGCGGCTGCTGTATCGGCGATCTGCTCTCTTGTGGCTGCTGTCTCAATTGCAAAGGTCGTCATGGTTGTGGCTAAACCACCAATGATCTTAGCCGAATCAGCAGCACCAATCCCAAGCGTAGCAGCACCAACAGCTAAGGTTTGCATGTCTCCCTGAAGGGCTGATGTATATCCTGTTGTTTGGGCTAATTCTACATTTGCTCCATCTAGAGCCTGAGCAAACTCAAGCGCAGCGAGCGTTAAACTTTTTGCTGAATTTAACTGGTCTAGCTGGATGCCAAATATAGCCTTGGATATATCCGCTATGTCTTGTTTTAATTTTCTTTCTCGTTCGACTTCTTCTCGGAGGGCAAGCTGTTGCTTATACATCTCCTGAGATTTTTGTAGTCTCTCGTCGTCGACCTCTGCGATTCTCTGGAGTTCAGGAATTTGATCTTGAAGCTCCTGCCTTTGGGTTTCGAGGGCATCTTTTATATCACCACTTGATTCAGCTATTTCTTGATCTAATTTTGCAATCTCTCTTTGTTTTGCTAGTATCTTTGATAAAGCTTTGTCTTTGTCATCGTCTAAATCAAGCATCTCCCGCTGGAGTTCTAACTTACGGGTAAGTCTTGCAAGTTCTGCCTCGGTTGCAGTTCGGGGTCCGTCGTCTTGATAAACTCTTACTCTTGGTTTCCCAGAATTAGGAAACGGTGACTCTCCGTCGGGTAAGATTATAAAGTTTTTAGGATCTTGATTTGACACCAGCAATTACCTCAACGGATAGGCCATTGGATGCCTGCTTCTCTCTCAAATCTTTTGATGGCAACATCTAGCTTTGCTTTTTGGTTGTAAGTCATGGGATTATCAAGACCGTATTTCTTAATGTAGTCCATGTATCTTTTCTCATTAACGAGGGCGTCTGTAAATCTTGTGACCTCTAGTTTGTTGCCACGAACTTTTACGGGGATACGACGACCCTTGTACATTTTAGAGAGCAAATACTCAATCCATGCGGCAAAAACATGAAGGATATTTTCGTTTAACTGCCCCTTACGAGCAGCACCAAGATCAAATACTGTTTCTTCTAATTCTTGTTCAGTAAGCATAGTGGTTCCTCGGCAACATGCACAGTTGTTTAATAAATAGTCTGTAACTTATATTTCTAGTATCTTCGAGGAGAAGATTTGCCAGCCTTTGCTTGGCGCATCGCCTCTTGGTTAGCGTCGGACTCTTCTTTCTTTTGTTTAGCCAAGCGACGCAGAAACCACCTTCGAATAACTATAGGCAGATTATATGCTTCAAATAAGCTCCAGCCACCATGATACTTTAAGTTAAAAAACTCTTCGTAAACAGATTCAGCGTATTCGTCATCAAGGCCAAAAAAAGTCGGCGGTCAGCGGAACCTCCATGTCCGCAGAGTAGCCACATGAACTGCACTCGTATACTTGTGAAAGGTCAATATTTGGTGTAATGTCTGAATAAAAAGTTCTGAGATGGCGAGAATCTCTAGCCGGCATAGCCTGGATAAAGGATCTTACTGTAAGCGGGCTGCTGTCACCATTAACCGATACTATAAAAGATTTGAACTGATCTGTCAACATCGTTTCGTTCATTTTCTTTTTGGCTTTTCTTTGCGTCTCTTTGAATGTTTTCATTTCGTCAGCGCCAGTTAGAAGACGGCACTCTACCTTTGCCTTGGTCATGGGTACTTGAACCACAAAGGTGTTACCCTCTGTTTGCACCGCAGAGTATTCTTCTAAAGCGTTTTCTATACTTTTAATCCTGCTCGTGTCTAGATCAAAAGAAAACTTGTCGCTTTCGCCGCAGGATGGACAAGTAACTTTTGTTTCATATTCTTCGCCGTAACCCGTAATTCGTGCAGCAACAATAAGAGCGTTTTTGTCACCCACCAAAAGAGAGTTAACATTAATCGTCTTGTCTAGAAGGACGCTTTCAATAAGCCTGTCGATTGCGACACCCTGCTTAAGTAAAGACTTAGAGGTAAGAATGTCTTCCTCTTTAGCTGTCATAAACTTAATTTCAACTGTATCTTTATTGTGGAGTGGGTGATTCTCTGTGTAAAATCTGCCTCCGCTTGGTAGCGTCACAAACTGAGTGGGGATAGACCAAGAAAAACCACCACCGCTTGCAGCGCCCTGATTAGGTTCTGCCGCAGCGGGTGGTGGATTTTCATCGAAAAATACTGTGTCTTCTTCTAGGCCAAGCCTATCTTTATTTCTACTCATTCTAGTAACCTTTCTTAAGCACTAACGCTTAAAATGTTTTGTTTATTCTGTTCCAGTAGCCTCATTACCCCTCTTGGTCATGGAAGCCCAATCGTAAGCAATTTCTACCGCAATCTCATTCATGTCGTCAGAGGTGTAGTCAAGAGCGCCACCAAAATCGATACTTACAAGCCATGGATTTTTAAGCTCCCAAGTCTCAATAATGTCTCCTGCGCCATTAATCTGGTTAATCTTAACATACCTTAGCCCATCATCAACAGATGCTTTTTTGCTAATTGTCCCTCTGACGTTTGCGTCAGTTGGATACTGATAGCCAGACCTTTGGAGTTTTCTAAGCATGGTGTAAGCCATATCTGGGTCAAGAGGGTCTACCAAAGTCAGAGAAATATTATCCCACGTAACTCTACCAGGGTACTTAAAGGTGTGATTAATGTACTGATGCTCAACCGTACTTATGTTTGCTTTTGGTTTATTCGCTGTTTTAATAGTCCAAACAGGAATATCCCCTATGTTTAACGTAAACCGATACCTGCGTTTTGGATCAGTATCTTTATCTGCCCAGAAAAGTGCCATTATCTTTGGTCTCCCATTTTATATAAATAGTTCATGCTGTAACTTTTAGTCCTCAAAAGCTGCTCCGCTATTTGTGACTACAAAGTCAATAGCAAAGAACTCAACCGACTTAGTTGGCTTAACCAAAAGCTTCGCATAGATAATGTTTTGATCAATCAAGTCTGGCGTTGTTGTGGTTTCATCAAGGATTAACCTAAACTCATCAATACCAAACTGTGCTTTTACTTTGTCCAGAATAGGTGTTGCTTGTCCTGTAAAGCGTGCCCAAGTGTCTGGCACGTTTGGTGCAAACAGCAACCTAGACGCTATGAAAGATATTTCTCTCTTCAAGAAAATCATCAAGCGACGAACATTAATTCGGTCTAAAGCAGAGCGTGTCTGTTGAAGAGTTTTTTGCCCAAAGATCACAATTCCTTCTGCCGGGAACTTAGCGATTGGGTTAATGTTGTTTTGATACAAAGTATCACGCTCATCCGAGGTCAGTCTTCTCGAAACATCCAGAACAGGGATTCCTGCTGCGCCGTCAGTTAGTCCGCCTCTAGCAAATCCTGCTGGAGCGAACCAAGGAGCAGTTTTGTTATCCGTGCTCGAATATGCGCCGATGGCTGCAATCGAAGGAGGAGCCCAGAGAGTTCGATTTGAAATGGAATCTCTAATACGAACCCACGGGTAGTAGGTTGCACCATAGCTAGTATTCAGGTCACGATCCTTAAGCGTATCGGCTGCCTGTTGAACTGTGAATGCATTTCTATCTGCCTCTGCGCTAGCATTTTCGGTATCTGGGGTGTAAACCTTTTGGATATCGATAACTGCCAAAGCGTCACCACGATCTTCACAGGTATCCAGAAGGTACTCTGTTGCGCCGTTGTGGGTTATTCCTGGCATCGAAGCAAGATTCATTTCAACTTGTTCTGCGTCCGATACGAGATTAACAGCTTTTCTCAAAGTGTGAAGCTGATAAGAGCTATCCTCATTACTAGCGTCTGCAAAGGCTGTAGACATTCTAAATGGATCTCTTTCCCTTATGTCAAAGCCATCAAATCCACCGTGGAGAACTGTGGTGAACTGAGCGTAGCCAGCATCCAAAGTCCCGGTGTAAGTGTGCTTGTACGAGATACTTTCTCCATTTCTGTAGAAATAATCTTCGTATGTTCCCGAGGTAGCTACCGTAGAGCCGCCCAAGAAAGATCCGGAAACATTATCAAGCGTAAAGCACCAAGCGATCTGAAGCGGGTCACTAGAGGCAAGGGCAACTTCGCCGCCACAAGGCTTAATACCACAAATATCGTGTGATGTGCTTGATGGGCTTGATTCTTGCCCAGCCGGCATAGGACGAAGAAGATCAACCAAACCTTCGTTCATACGAGGGTCTGTTGCAGAGCGCCCTGTCCAGGCACCCCAGAAAACAGTCTTGTTTGCTTTGGGGCGACCCCATGTACTCTGTGTTCTCAAGGGAACAGATGGGAACGAAAGCGACATGCTAAGTGGGAACTTAACCTTGTCATCACCAGCAGCGACAGAAACCATGTTCACTCCGAAAGAGAGACCCATACTTTTTCTTACTGCCGGTAAATAAATCGAGTGTCCGCCAACTGCTCCGTAAGCAGCAGTCGAATTGGCATCCACCAAAGTGTGCTCGGCTCTTGTTGACGAAGATACCGGAAGCCGGCTTGCGCCAGCGGCACGGAACCCACCACTACCAGAAACTGTAGAAACATCTCTTGGCTTAAGAGGTCCAAAAACACCAAATGGCAAGTATTCTGGATCAAGCGTACCTCGCTCCAGTTCTGCGGTCATGACAACTCTAACATATTTGGAGCGATTATCATACTGTCCGTATGTTCTTAGGTTCTTGCGCTTAGTGTCATACTCTTGATACTTGTCTCCGATCACCTTGGCAATAAAGTTTTCGGATGCCGGATTCAAGTTTATGTTGTCAAATCTTTCGACAATAACTGGCTTGGCGTCAGTATCTGAAAGTTTTCTAAGAAGAACCGAGAATGTTCCATACTTTTCAAACTCTCCACGAGGAGCCTTAATGTTTGCAATAGATACCTTAATGCTCTCTTGTGTGCTTTGTCCCGATGTTATAGCCTCAAGACGGAAAAGCTTCTGCTGGTTCTTGGGATTAAACGAACCAGTTGCACCGCCAGCGCCAGTCAGATTTTGACCAATAAAGAATCCTGTAGTTCCTTTTGTAGATCCAAATTGGAAGTCAGAAAACTGAGTAGTACTGGATGGGTTTTGATTGCGCAAAGGAGCGACAAAAGCAAACGCCTTAGTTGCAATAGTGCTACCCAGGACACCGATGCTAGATGTGGCATGAGGTGTCAAGAATCTCTCGTAACTTTGCCCAAGCCAGTATAGCCCGCCTTGAGAAGCAGAGAGAGTATTTTGCGATGTAATCGACTGATTAGTAATAGTCGGGTTTGTGTTAAAAACTTTTCTAATAAAGTTTTTCTTGTTAGGATCGGTCAGGCTGAACTCTACCCTGTTTTGATTTGCGATCGTTCCGTCCTTGGTGACAGAAATCGTATAAGTATCGTTACTAATCTCATACAATTCACAAGCAGATCCAGTCTTTGCAGCTTCAACGCTTTTTCCTGCCAACACATTATCGACACGATTTCCAGAAAGGAAAACACGACCTTCGTGGCAGTAAAAAACAGCAGCCAAAGCACCGGACAAAGTTGCTGGTGCTGTACTTCCTGAATAGAGGGAGCCAGACGGGGAAACAAATAGTCCCCATGCTCCGCCGGCGGCGGGTGTTGCATTAAGCGTTCCTGCTTTAAACCCTGCCTTACCCGAAGCCAAAGCGTCATCAGATTGATCACCCAAAAGGCGAACATATGTCAAAGGTGCGCTGTTACGAAGCCATGCCTGAGCGGCATAAGCGCCATAAGTTGGAGCAGTAAGATTTCCGTTTCTCCAAATATCGCCAGGTTCCGTTCCAGCGACGGGCTCGCCGAAAGTATCTACAAAATCAGAAAAAGAATTTATTTTGATAGGGACCATTCCGGGTCCTTTTCTGGCGGTTCCAATTACAACTGGTCCTACATCAGACGGGGTTTCTGGCAATTGAGAATTGTCAATCTCGTTAACAAAAACGCCGGGCGATACGAACTTAAATTTACTTGAAGGGTTATCAGCCATCTTAACTCTTGTCTCCCTTTATTATACTAAAGTTTTTTTTGCACAGGAAGGTGCTAATAATAAATAGTAAGGTGAATATGCAAACTCCCAGCTATATTAGGCTCGGTATTTTTCTTTCAAAGGAAAGTGTGCCTCTATCTCGTCACCCAAGACAACACGCTCTCTTTTAATGGTTACTTTAGCTGCACCTTGACGATGAACGATTATTGGAGTGTCTTGATTTTTATCAGACCCTATTATATACCCAAGCACTTTCATGTTGATATTTGTTTTAAATATTCTTTCGTCCGTTCCTAACCCAGATGAGTTATCTTCTAGAGAAAAAGATTGATCAACAAAGCACTCATATTTGTTTCCGTTGTTTTCTATCCTGAATACGGATGGGGTGCCGACCTTTGACATAAAGGGTGCCACTAATTCATTCATCTGCTGTTGATACTCTGACACGAGCGAAATTTCATACGTTACTTCGACAAACGTTGGCATGGGTACATATAGTGAATCATATACAACCTTTTCGTTTGCTCTTGGTCCAGTTTGTAAGTTTTTATCTTTTTTTGTTGCAGACTCCCTAATAGAATCAGCGTTCGTAAAGTTCTTTGTTTTAGACTGCTCGATAACTGTTGCAATCCTTATTGATCCACCTTTTTTATAATAGTCAAAGTACGGTGGTACATCAACCCCATACCGAGCCTTGTTTTGTGGGTTAACAGTTAGCCCAGATCTACGAATGGAAATCAAGGGGTAAACTAAAGTTCTCCCATTCTCTGTTCTAAGGTCAGGGTTTTTCTTAATTTGATACGCTCGTTCAGGCAGAGAATATATTACTGGGACTTTTTCGAATCCCTTATTTGTATCAACATAAATGTTATACTTATCATTAATGTGATTGTATATAGCCGTATCTATGTCCTCTAGTTTCGACCCAGCTAAAGTGTAGGACGTTCTTCTGTCTGACTTGTCTGGAGTTCTAATTGGCATCGAACAATCCTCTTCTTGCTTGTCTGCATACTGCTGAAACTTCTAGCGAAGTGCCGTCAGCAAAGTCACTATCTTGCCCGAAAAGATAACGAGGCTCAGATACATCAACTATTTCAAAATACATTTGATCATATTGAACAAAATCCCCAAGACGCACATATAAATTTTGATCTTGTGTTAATCTTCTCTTATGAAAATGGACGGTTATGTTATATACGTTATCAAAGCCATATTTTTCTTGGACCCTTGTGGAGCCGTTATATTCAACAAGTGCATATGCTCTGATTGGCGGTAAAAATGTTTTCTTTAGAGCTTCCCCATAAATTTTGTGATAGTCGGTCATCTGCATGTCGATTGGCAGATAAAGGACCTGTTGACCAACGACCTTTTCGATGATCTCATCATTAATCTGTTTTACGAAATTTCGTTCAGCCTGCCCTACGAACATAGGGGGCGGCGGAGTTGCCGGTTGAGTCCATTTAGCCATTTAGATTACCCCACGTAAATGCCATAAGGTATCTTAGATAAGGCGTTGCTAACATTTTCTTGTAACTGTGCATCTCCTTCAGCTAACTTGCCATACACTAGTTCATCCAAAACAGTCTTTAACTCATCTCTTAAGGATGACTGTTCCTCTTTTGCCTCAGATATTAAAGCTGGTCCGTTTAGTGTAATATCGTTGCCTGGGATTGGGATGCTACCAAGTTTTGACCTAACTTGTCCTAGAGTTTCCTTAGACAAAGCAAGAGCAAACCTTCTAATCCACTGTTTCCCTATACTGTTAACATTTTCATAAGGCACATTAGGGAATGGCAGAGTGTTCATGTTATTAACACCGCTAGCACCATACTTTCTATCTTCTTCTTCGTCAAAAGCATCTTGCGAAACCCGAAAATCAACCCAAAACTTATCAGGGTTTGATCCATCTGGAAGGGGGAATATCCTCAGTTTATTATTATTAATTCTAAAAG
>JAAOEI010000770.1_pt1 | contig 12035 bp, 11 predicted proteins | sample 7059261 | NCBI WGS metagenome assembly JAAOEI01 (sample SAMN14008812, study PRJNA610033) | viral metagenome | isolation source: viral particles filtered from seawater | place: China: Hangzhou Bay, Yangshan Deep Water Harbour | collected 2017-10-31
AAAATATTGCCAAAGATATTGGAATGAGTCTATCAGGTGCAGAAAAAATAGCAAGTAAAATATCAAAAGAGTTTAACTGTACAAAAAGAGAGCTACAAGGTGAAGCGTTAGATGACCCACTTGTAGCTTATCGTAAACGACATGGCGAAATTGTAGAAGTAAAGCTATTTTATACAATGAAGCAAGCAGTTAGAGATGGCTTTAAACAGCCAAATGTTTATTATAGCTTGCAACATCAAACTTATACTCATAGAGAGCGAAGTAATTGGTATTTTTGCTTAGCTAAAGACTTTGATGCTAACGAATGCGCTGATATTAAAATGAGGCGAGAAATTAGACAGATAAAGATGAAAAGTTTATCTTTTTTAGTATAATATGAACATGAGAATACTTGAATTTAAACTTTTACCACATCAAAAAAACTTTATTAAATCCACGCAAAACACGATACTTGTGGCAGGATATGGCTCGGGCAAATCATATTCTGGCACACTTAAAACTATTCTCAAAAAAATACAATTTCCTCAACATAAAGTAGCTTATTATTTGCCTTCTTATGGGCTAATTAGAGATATTGCTTTTGATAAATTCCCGTCGTTACTTGAAGAATTGAAACTAACATATAAGCTAAACAAAACAGACAAAGAACTTGAAATAGTTAATTATGGCAAAATTATTTTTCGTACATTATCAGAGCCTGAAACAATCGTTGGATATGAAACTGCATACAGCTTAATTGATGAAGCAGACATATTGCCAATGGAAAAAATGGACTTAGCATATAAGAAAATATTAGCAAGGAATAGAGCTATTGAAAATGGAAATGTTGATATGGTATCAACTCCTGAGTCATTTAAATTTTTATATGCTCAATGCAATAGTGGACATTTTGAAGTCATTAAGGCAAGAACCTATGACAACAAATTTTTGCCACCTGATTATATTGCTCAATTAGAAGCTCAATACCCAGCTCAGTTACTTCAAGCTTATTTAAATGGAGAGTTTGTTAATCTTCAAACAGGAACAGTTTTATACAATTTTAAAAGAGAGGAACATCATTCAAATGAAGAGTATAATGGGCAAAATCAAATATTTGTGGGGCAAGATTTTAACATTGGCGGCTGCGTTTCAATTATATATATTGAGTCTGGCGATACACTTACGGCAGTAGATGAAATTGAAAGCTATGACACACAGCAAATAATTAACAATATCAAAAGCAAATATCCAAATATTATTGTTAATATCTATCCTGATGCAAGTGGAAATCAAAATAAAACATCAGCACCTCAAACAGATATTAATATGCTCAAAAATGCAGGATTTAGAGTGTTTGCAAATGCAATAAATCCAAGCGTTAAAGATAGATATGCAATAACAAATAAAAGACTTGAAGATAAAAAGATATTAGTTAATACAAATAAATGCCCTAAGCTAACTAAAGCAATGGAGCAATTAGCATATAATGAATCTGGTATGCCGATGAAATATAATGGACCTGCAACTATCGATGATTACATAGATGCTTGTTTCGAGGGAAATACTTTAGTTTGCGTAAACGATAAAACAATGAAGTTTAAAGATATTCCTAAACAAGGAACAATAACTAGATATGATGGAACAAGGGTACAATACACAAATGGTGGCTATATCCGACACGATGATATATTCGATATTAAATTAAATAATGGTATAATCATAAAAGCAACAAAACACCATAAGTTTTTAACACACAATGGGTGGATTGAGGCAATAAATCTAAAAGGTGAAGTATTATGCAATACACAATTATTTCAGACAAATGCCAACAGTTCAATGGACAAAACTATTTCAGAGGAACAAACAAGTATTTTTACAAAACTCTTTCTACTAATCAAAAGGCAATTAAAAACAAAGCAAGAGAGTCAATCCATAGAGCAATATGGGAATATTTTAATGGAAAAATCCCCAAAGGTTATGCAATACATCACAAAGATGAAAACAAAGCTAACAATGATATTTCTAACCTTGAAATTATGGAAATTTCAGCACACAGAAGGCATCACAGCACACAATGGCACAAAGATAACAGAGAGTTATCAAAATTCAACATTCAACAATGTATTGAAAAGGCTAAAAAATGGCATTCTAGTGAAGAGGGTATTCAGTGGCATAGAGAAAACTATGAAAAGAATAAAAACAAATTGCATAAAATTAAAGACTTTATTTGCACAGTATGCAATGCAAAATACACAGCAGTCGAACAATCAAACAATAAATATTGCTCAAATAAATGCTGCGCGAAGGCGAGAAGAGATAGCGGAATTGATAATGAAACAAGACAATGCAGACAATGTGGCAAAAACTTTGAAATCAACAAATACAAAACAACAGCTACCTGCTCTAGCAGTTGTAGAGGTAAATTTTTTGGAAAAAAATCAACCAACATACTGCCTAACAGTTGAAAAAGATTCTTGCTTTGCGTTAGATAATGGAATAATAGTATCTAATTGTACCTATCCAATAGCGTTTAAATATCCAATTACGGTTAAAAAACCTTATGTTAAGGTTGATATAATTCCAACTATTTCACCAATGGCTGGAAAATTCGACATATATTAAGAAAATAGATAAAATTAAGCAAATAACAGGAGTTAAAAATGAAAGACTTGAGTGATATTCACGCAGAAGCCATCAAAAACTTTCAAGCAATTCAGACAGCAATGAGAGATGAACGATTACAATGCTTGCAAGATAGAAGATTCTATTCAATAAGTGGCGCACAATGGGAAGGTGCTTTAGGCAGACAATTTGAAAATAAGCCAAGATTTGAAATAAACAAAATTCATTTATCAGTAATCAGAATTATCAATGAATACCGAAACAATCGTATTGATGTACAATTTATAGGCAAAGATAACAAAGAAGCAGATAAACTAGCTGATACTTGTGCTGGTATATTTAGAGCAGATGAGCAAGATAGTGGAGCGCAGGAAGCTTATGATAATGCTTTTGAAGAAGCAGTTGGCGGTGGGTTTGGTGCATGGAGATTAGTCACAGCTTATGAAGATGATGATAACCTCGAAGATGAAACACAAAGAATAAGATTTGAACCAATTTATGATGCCGATAGTAGTGTATTCTTTGATTTAGATGCAAAAAGACAAGATAAATCAGATGCTAAGTATGCTTTTGTTATTCACGCAATGACTCCCGAAGCTTATCTTGAACAATTTGGAGAAACTCCAAGTATGTTTACTAAAACAATTCAATTATCCTTTTTTGACTGGACATCTCCAAGAATGGCTTATGTTGCAGAGTATTATAAAGTTGAAGATGTAAGTGTTGAATATAGTTTTTTCAAAAATCAAATCAATGATGAAGAAAAGTATGAGAAAAAAGAACTTACCGAAGAAATGTTGAAAAACATTTATGATAGAGGCTTTATATTTGACAGAAAAAGAAAAGTAAAAAAACAAAGAGTACATAAATATATTATCAGCGGACAATCAATTCTTGAAGATTGTGGATATATAGCTGGAGAAAATATACCTATCGTTCCTGTTTATGGAAAAAGATGGTTTATTGATAATGTTGAGCGATGTATGGGGCATGTAAGATTAGCTAAAGATGCTCAAAGAATTAAAAATATGCAATTATCTAAATTGGGCGAAATAGCTGCATTATCAAGCTTTGAAAAACCTATTTTTACGCCTGAGCAAATTGCTGGACATGGATATTTATGGGCAAGAGATAACATAGATAATAATCCATATTTGTTAGTTAATCCTGTAACGGATGCAAATGGAAATATTAGCTTATCTGGTCCTGTTGGTTACACTAAGCCACCACAAGTACCACCTGCAATGGCAGCATTATTACAAGTTACCGATGCAGATATGAATGATATTTTAGGAAATCAACAAGCTGGTGAACAAGTTGTATCTGCTATGAGTGGAAAGGCAGTTGAGCTAATTCAAAATAGACTTGATATGCAAACATTTATCTATGTATCAAATATGGAAAAAGCAGTCAAAAGATGTGGAGAAATTTGGTTATCAATGGCTAAAGAAATATTAGTTGAAGAAGGAAGAAAGCTCAAAATAATAACGGAGCAAGAACAAACTGATTATATTGAATTATCTAAGCCTATAATATCCGATAATGGCTCAATAGAATATGAAAATGATTTATCTAATGCTAAATTTGATGTTGTTGCTACAACAGGACCATCATCTGTATCTAAAAAGGCTGCAACAGTTAGAGCGGTAACAGGAATGCTACAACTTGCAACAGACCCTACAGACCAAGCAGTATTGTCGGCAATGGCTATGATGAATATGGAAGGCGAAGGTATTTCTGATGTTAGAGATTATTATCGTAAAAAACTATTGAGAATGGGAGTATTACAACCAACTAAAGAAGAAGCTCAACAATTAGCACAAGAAGCTCAAATGCAACAACCTGATGCACAAACTTTATATTTACAAGCTGCTGCTCAAAACGAACAAGCAAAAGCACAAAAAGCTCAAGTTGATATGCAAAAAACTTTAGCAGAATCTGATAAGATAAAAGCTGAAACAATGGAAAAAATGGCTGAACTAGATAGAGGCGGTCAAAGACACTTTTTGGATTCAGCAGAAAAACTTATGAAATTACAGCAAGAATCTAATAATAATCCTGTCGCACCTGCACAACAACCACAAGAATCTACACCAACTTACTAATCTTGCTACACTTAGCACGAAATTTGATATAATTCGTGTTAAGTTGTACAATTACAACAATCCCAATGAATTGGAGTTATTTTTATGTTAACAGAAAGTCTTGACGAACAGGCAGAAGTTGTAGAAACATCTACGGAAAATGAAGAAAATCTAAGTACGGAAACAAACGAAGATGATTTTCACGATGAAGATGTTGTCTATGTTGATGGGGACACGCCACCCGAGCAAGAAGAAAATAATGAAGAAACAGTTGCAGCACCTAGCTGGGTTAAAGAATTAAGAGCTAAACATAAGGAACAAAGAGCCGAGATTCATAAACTACAAGAGGAATTAGCAAAAACTAGAAATGTGGCACAGGTAGCACAAACAAAAATTTCGCCGAAGCCTAAGATTGAAGATTTTGACTATGATACTGAGTTATATGAAAATGCTTTAGATTCTTGGTATAACGAACAACAAGTAGCTAAACAGCAAGAAATAATGAAGCAAAAAGAAGCTGAGAAACAACAACAAGAAGTTTCAACAGTTATGCAGAAGTATGCAGCGAAAAAGCAAGAGTTGAAAGTACCTGATTATGATTTAGCAGAAGATAGTGTAAGTAAAAATCTATCTATTGACCAGCAGAATGTGATTTTAAAGTACGCAAGCAATCCAGCATTGGTAGTTTACGCACTTGGTAAAAATAAGTCTAAAGTTGATGAATTTTCATCTATTAAAGACCCTATTTTATTTGCAATGCAAATCAAAGAGTTTGAAGGCAAACTAAAGATTGAGAAAAAACGACCATCTACTGCACCTGAGCGAATTATTCAAAGTAGTGGAGTCAAATTATCAAACGATATGCACCTTGAAGCTTTAAGAAAAGAAGCAGAAAAAACAGGGGATTACTCAAAAGTATATAAATACAAAAAAGAATTAAAAGGATAATAAATGTCTAACGCTTTTAGTAAAGAAGAAAGAGTTGCGTTTGAGCAAATGCTCGAAGGTTTCAATGACGCTCTAGTATTGAGCAAAAATGTTGCAGTTTATAATACAAACTCACAAGAAATGGAAAGAAGTAGAGATATTATTTGGAGACCACAACCATATATTATGACTTCATATACAGGTACTGACGCTACAAACAATTTCAAAGATGTAACACAATTATCAGTTCCTGCAACACTTGGTTATCAAAAACATGTTCCTATGCAATTAACTGCAAAACAATTAAGGGATATGCTACAAGAAGGAAGACTTGGTGGTTCAGCTGCTCAAAAACTTGCATCTGATATTAACCTTGCTATTTCTAATGTTGCTGCTCTTCAAGGTACTTTAGTTGTTAAAAGAACTGCTGCTGCTAGTGGCTTTGATGATATTGCTCAAGCTGATTCATTAATGAACGAAAATGGCGTACAAATGAACGATAGATATATTGCTCTATCTTCAAGAGATTACAATAATATGGCAAGCAATCTTGCTGGCAGACAAACAGTTGCTGGTAAAGTATTAACAGCTTATGATAAAGCTAATGTTGGTAATATCTCAGGCTTTGAAGCATTCAAACTTGACTATGCTTATAGATTGGCTGCAAAAGCAGGAACAGGTGTTACAGTTAATGGTGCAAATCAATACCATACTCCAGCTGCTACAAGTACAGCTACAACTGGTGAAGTTTCAAATGTTGATAACAGATACCAAAGCCTTGCTATTACAGTTACAAGTGGCACAGTTGCAGTTGGCGATTGTTTTACTATCGCAGATGTTTACTCAGTTCACCCAATTACTAAACAATCTACAGGTCAATTAAAAACATTTAGAATTGTTGAAATCGTAAGTGGTGCAGGTGGCACAGGTACAGTTAAAATATCTCCTGCTATCGTTTCTAATGGTGGAAGCACAAATGCTGAAGCTCAATATCAAAATGTTAGTGCTACTCCAGCTAATGGTGCTACAATTACATTCTTGAATACAGTTGCTGGTTATGCTAACCCATTCTGGTTCAAAGATTCAATCGAACTATTGCCAGGAAGAATTCCAGTTCCAACTGATAGCGGTGCTGCTGTATTGAGAGCTACTACTGATAATGGTGTTGAAGTTGTAATGCAAAAATTCTATGACATCAATACTCAAAACATTAAATATAGATGGGATACTCTTTTCGGTGTTGTTAATACTAACCCTGAAATGAATGGTATTATCTTATTTAGCCAAAACTAATTAATGAGGGGATTTTCCTCTCATTATAAAAGGATTAAAAATGTTAAAAAAAGGTTACTCTAAAAAAACAGTTAGTCAAAACATTAAAACTGAAATACAAAGCGGAAAACCTCAAAAACAAGCGGTAGCAATAGCATTAAGTGTTGCAAAAAAAGCAAAAGGCAAAAAATGACATCACTATACATCAATGGAACATCTAACTTATGGGAAGGCGTTAGCTTTGATAAAATTATCGTAGATGATAATGATGTAGAGCAATTTATAAAACAAGGTTATGTTAGACATCCTTTTGAAATTAAGCACACAGAATTGAAAGTTGAAAAAACTGCTCCGAAAAGTAGAAAGGTAAAAAAAGATGAGCTGGACAAAAAAACAGTTAATTAATGCTTCGTTTGAAGAAATCGGCATAGGCTCTTATCAATTTGATATACAGCCTGAAATGTATATTTTAGCACTCAATAGACTTGATGCTATGATAGCAAACTGGTTTTCTTTAGGTGTAAATTTTAATTATACAGTACCAAGCAATCAAAATGATAGCGATTTAAACGCAGAAAGTGGAGTTCCTGATTTTGCTTATGAAGCTATTTTTCAAAATTTGGCATTAAAGTTGTCACCTGTCTTTGGTCGAGCAGTAAGCCCTGAACTTAAACAAGCAGCTTTTTTAGCTTTTAAAAATTTGTTAAATAAAACTCCTGAAGTACCACAAATGCAACTTAACAATACTATACCTGCTGGTGCTGGTAATAAATTACTAAGAGCATATTGGACAACTTTGAACACTCCTGAAGTGCAAGCCTCAGATGGTCAAAACGAACTTGTAGATTATTATTAAGGATATAAATGGCAAGTGTTAATCAATTTCCTACAATTTCTACACTATCAAGTGGAACTTTGTTTTTGTGTTATGATACAGACAATAGCGATACAAGAAAAGTTAGTATGAGTGCAATATCAGATTTTGTAAATACAAATCTAAATATAAATATGAGTGGTTTTCGTACTCAATACTCAGCCCCAAATGGCAACTTTTCATTAAATATAACAGATACACAACAAAATATTCACTTGATACTTACACCAAGCACAACTATTTCAGCAGGAACGATTGTGTTACCAGCTGCAACAAACACGCTTGATGGTCAAGAAATTTTAGTTAATTCAACTCAAATAATTACAACGCTAACTGTAAGTGCTAATGGAGCAACTGCGGTTTATGGTTCACCTACAACTTTAGGTGCTAATGGATATTTCAAACTGAAATACGATAAAGCCAATTTAAATTGGTATAGAATAGGATAAATAATGGCAGCAATTCAACCATTTAGTCCACACTATACAAGTGGACAAACAGTAACAGCTACCACAACAGCAGCAAGTGCAACTATAAATGGAAGCTCTTTGAATGTTTTGGTAACAAATACAGGCTCAAATATTGCTTATGTTAGAATTTCTGGAGTTGCGACAACTGCAACAGCGGCAGATATGATTATTTTACCAAGCACACAAGTTTCATTAACTAAAGGCTATGGAGAAACTATTTTATCATATCTAGGCGTAGCAGCTGGAAATACAACTTTGCATATTATGACTGGGGAGGGATTCGCAAGATGAGTTATATATCTCCTTATTCACAAAAAACAATTATACTAACAGCTGGTGACTATATAGCTATTTCATCTATGGGTGCTGGTCAAACAGAAGTTTATTATAGAAATGTTGGCGTAGTAGATTACAATCCAGTTCTTTTGGCAAATATATCAGAAGATTTAAAAACTTTTGGTGGATATTCAAGAGATAAAGAAGTAACTATTATTAGTTATGGAGCAGAAATTGAATATGCTACAGGCTCTATGCCTTTGCTCAGAGGAAACTTTACTAAATCTTTTGGTAGTTACTCTCCACTCACAATGGTAGTTGCAGCTTCAACTTTTGTTACTTTGACAAATTCAGATGATGAAGATGGAAACACAGTTTTAACATCGGAAGGCGCTCATGGACTAACAGAAGCTAATGCAGTTGGCAATAAAATATACATCACTTGGTCAGATGGAGATGCTACAAGCGGATTCTATGAAATTCTTGCAATAGATGTGGACACAGAAGGCGTAGCAATTACTATTGATTTAGCTTATAGTGAAACTCTTGGCGAAGCAGTTGTGGCTATTGAAGATGATACAATAGTTATGAATGATTATATGCTTGATGCTAATACTCTCAAACAAGGTAGTGTTATCACAGTAGAAGCATTATTTAGTTGTTCAGCCTCAGCTGGTAAAAACATAACAATCACTTATGGTGGTGTGGCTATTTTAGATTTTGACATAGCTTCTTCAAGCAAATCACTTTTAACAAATAAAAGAGTTTGCCAATGCTCTCTTAGCGAAATATTGACAAATGCAGCTAATCAACCAGGATTTGGTGCTTCAACAAGCGAAGTGGTTAGAGATAGTGTAGATGCAACAGCTGATAATGAATTTATAATTAGTGCAACTTTGCCAACAGCAGACGAGCCATTTACTTTAGAATCTTATAGAACTGAGATTCATTACTAAGATGCAAATATCTATACTTAGCGGTATATTTACGGACAAGGCAGCTCAAATTCGGACTGCCTATCCGAGAAATTTAATACCTGTACCTAAAAAAAGTGGTATATCTGATGGCTATTTAAGACACACAGACGGAATTGTTGAAGTTTGTGAAGCTGATGGCACAGATAGAGGCGGAATTAATTGGAATGGTGTAATGTATCGTGTGTTAGGCAATGATTTAGCCAGAATAGCACAAGATGGCACAATTACAATTATTGGCGATGTAGGAAGTGGAGGACAATGTACCCTTGATTATTCTTTTGATTATTTAGCAGTAAGTAGCGGTGGAAGATTCTATTTGTATAATGGCTCAACTTTACAACAAGTTACCGATGCAGACTTAGGCACAGTTATTGATTTTATATGGATAGATGGCTATTTTATGACAACAGATGGTGAATATTTGGTAGTCACCGAGTTAAACGACCCATTTAGTGTTAATCCTTTAAAATATGGAAGCTCGGAGATAAATCCAGACCCTATTTTGGCAGTTCAAAAAGTTAGAAATGAAGTCGCAGCAGTTAATAGATATACAATAGAGTTTTTTCAAAATGTTGGAGGCGATAATTTTCCTTTTCAAAGAATCGAAGGTGCTACAATCAACAAAGGAAGCATAGGAACATATACAAATATAGTTATAAATGATTTAGTATGCTTTATGGGAAGCGCATTAAACGAGGCAATATCTTTTTATATCGGTCTAAATGGGCAAATAACCAAAATTGCAACAAGTGAAATTGAACAAATATTAGCAACTTATAGCGAAACAGAACTTGCCGATGCAATAATGGAATACAAAATTTATAACGGGCATATTCATATTATGACCCATTTAGGCAACGAAACTTTAGTTTATGATGTTTCAGGAAGTGAATTTATGGGACAACCTGTATGGTGGACAACAGACTCAGGAATTACTAATAAGGCTAAATATAGAGCTATTAATCATATTTGGTGCTACAACAGATGGAATGTTGCAGACCCAACAACAACAAAGCTTGGATACTTAACAGACACTATTTCTTCTCATTGGGGAGATATGATTGCTTGGGAGTTTTCAACGCAAATGTTGTATAATGAGGGAGCTGGAGCGATTATAAACTCACTTGAATTAATAGCAACAACAGGACGAATTGAGTTTGGCAAAAATCCATTAATTTCAACATCTTATAGCTTAGATGGTATCACTTGGAGTCAAGAAAAGTATATAAGAGCTGGAAAAGCTGGAGAATTTCAAAAAAGATTAGCTTGGTTTCTTCAAGGTTCAATGAAAAAGTTTAGAATACAAAAATTTAAAGGGGATTCAGACGCTATGATTTCAATCGCAAGATTAGAAGCTAAATTAGAGCCTTGCTATGTCTGAAAAAATCTTTTTAACTCGTAATCAGTTGGCAAAATTCTTGCCGACTCCTGAGGCTATTAAAGCCTTTGAAAATCTATTTAAAATAGCAACACAACAAACACCAAACAATCTTGATGAAGTACAAATATCAGCCGAATCTGCACTATCTATGGCTAATTATTCTTTGTCTGTCTTAGATAATGTTTCAAAATTGATTGAAGCTTTAGAATTGCAACCACCTGAAATTCCAACAATATCCGAAGATGTTATTGATATTCCTATTGTAAATATAAACGAATGTGAATGTTTAGAAATAATTAAAGAGCCTGATTGGAATTTTATTAAGAATCATCCTACTACTATCTCAGGCTATGGAATCACAGATGCTTATAGTGCAGTCGTAGCAGATGCACCATTGGCGGGTAGTGGAACAACATCAAGCCATTTATCAATCCCAGCTGCAACAGCATTAGTAAACGGATATTTATCAAGCACAGATTGGACTACTTTTAATAATAAGCAAACAGCCTACACAAACTTAACAAATATAGGAAGTCTAGCAAATAGTAGTGGATGGCTACATAATGATGGCTCAGGAGTGTTTGCATATTCTACACCAACCAAATCAGATGTAGGACTAAGCAATGTAACCAATAACGCTCAAGTAACATCAGTTTCTGGAACAAGTCCAATAAATTCAAGTGGTGGCACTACTCCTACTATAAGTATTGATAAATCAGATGCAACACATAATGGTTACCTTTCTAGCACAGACTGGAGTACATTTAATAGCAAAGAGCCAGCACAAACTAAAGGTAGTATTACAGAGGCTACAAGCTCAGTTTTAACTATCACAAATGGCTCAAACTCAACTGTAGGTCCAAATGTAACTATACAAGTAAAACAAGCTACTAATGCAGTATCAGGCTATTTAAGTTCGACCGATTGGACAACATTCAATGGTAACCAAGTGGCATATACTAATTTAACTTCACTAGGAAGTCTAGCTAATAGTTCAGGATGGTTAAAAAATAATGGAAGTGGCACATTTAGTTATTCAACTCCAACAGCAACAGATGTAGGACTTGGAAATGTAACTAACAACGCTCAACTAATGGCACCATCTTATACAGCAAATTATTTAGCTAAGTTTAGTTCAACTACAAATACATTGGTTAACTCTATAATGTCAGA
>JAAOEI010000771.1_pt1 | contig 12031 bp, 13 predicted proteins | sample 7059261 | NCBI WGS metagenome assembly JAAOEI01 (sample SAMN14008812, study PRJNA610033) | viral metagenome | isolation source: viral particles filtered from seawater | place: China: Hangzhou Bay, Yangshan Deep Water Harbour | collected 2017-10-31
GGGAGGCGGTGGGGGGGGGGGGGCCCCCGGGGGGGGGGGGGGGGGAGGGGGGGGCGCGGGGGGGGGGGGGGGGGCCCCGGGGGGGGGGGGGGGGGGGGGGGGGTGGGGGGGGGATGGCCCTCGCTTACGCGAGGACCGTGGCGGTGCGGGGCTTGACGCGGAGCGTGGTGACCAGAGAGGTCTTGGAGCACGCGGCGACCTGCTCGGCGGTCAGGAGAGCCTTGGCAGCCGCGCTGTCGAGCGTGGTGCGCTCGGAGAGGGCGACGGTGACGACGGCTTGGTCGCCGGTGATCGTCTCGACGCCAGAGGCGATGATCTCGGCTTTGACGGCGTCGAGCTGCTTGGTGAGCGCGTCGATGTCGGACTTGAGGATTGCGTAGCGGTCGGCGAGGGAAAGAGCTGCGAAATTGTTGGTCATGGTCATCTCCTAAGTAGCGGTCATCAGCGACCGTGAGTCAGTTATAGGACATTTGTTCCGGGGCGTCAAGCGCCTTGTCAAATAAATTGCAAAAAATAAAGGGGGCCGAAGCCCCCTCAGTCCCAGCGGCAATCGTCCTTGGCCGCGTCCACGATGTCCGCGTCGCAGGCGTCGATGATCGCCTCAAATACCGGGTGCCCCTTGCGAAAAAAGAACGGGCCAGCCTCGTCCCCGTCTTCCTGCGAGACGGTGACGACCATCTCGCCAAAGCTCTCGACCTCGACGCCGCCGCTCCAGCCAGTGGAGCGCTCCGGGCGGCTCGTGCTGTAGCCTACGTCCACGCTGCCGGACGCCCAAAAAGTCGTGTCGTCGATCTTGATCTCGACGGCGTCAAATTCGAAACTGAACTCGCTCATGGTCATGGTCTCCAAATTAGCCGGTCATCAACGACCGTGAGGACAGGCATAGGACATTTGTTCCGGCTTGTCAAGCGGGTTGCCAGAAATTATATTGCGACCCGAAGGAGGGCAAAATGACAAACAATCAACTGCAATCCATCGTCGAGCGCATCGAAACGCTCGAAAAAGAAAAGGCCGCGATCGCCGCCGACATCAAGGACGTCTACACAGAAGCCAAGGGTAATGGATTCGACGCCAAGGCACTCCGTACCATCGTCGCCCTACGCAAAAAGGACGCAGCCAAACGCGCCGAGGAGCAAGCCATCCTCGCTACATACATGAGCGCGCTAGGCATGCTTGCCGATTTGCCGCTGGGCCGCGCGGCAATCGAAAGGGAGTCTCGGTGACATCGTTAGAAACTATCACGCACCTGTCGTCGCAGATCACTGCGCTCGACCTCCAGCTCACGCGCCTGAAAGCCGAACGCGCGCGTCATATCCTTACCTTGCGTCGCGCTGGTGCTTCTCTCGGAGCGATCTCCGACGTCTCCGGCCTCACGCGCCAGCGCGTCCTGCAGATTTGCCAAAAGTATGAGGGTGGAAATGCCGCGCGGTAAAAAGGCCAAACCCGTAGAGAGAAAGCGTGGCAGGCCATCTAAGTATAGCGAGGAAATCACAGATGTAATCTGCGAGGAAATCGCTCTCGGTCGCGCGTTGCACAAGCTTTGCGAAGAGCGAGACGACTTCCCCGGGGAGGCAACAGTCTACAGGTGGCTCGAGGAACACTCTAATTTTCGGGAGAAATATATACGCGCGCGCGAACGACAGGCCGAGCGTCGCGCCGAAGAACTAATCCTCATTGCCGACACCGAGAAGGACGCTGCGGTCGCGAGGAACATGATCGACGTGCGGAAGTGGGCGGCGGCGAAGCTCCTGCCAAAAAAGTACGGTGATCGCACGACGACAGAAATCACTGGCGCGAACGGCGCGCCAATCCAACTGGAGGCGAAACGCACGATTAAACTCGAGAACATGGATGATGAGACGCTGGAGCAGATCGAGCACGCGCTGCGATTGGCGCTGGAGAATAAATCTGATTAACGATGAGGAGATGATAGATGAGCGTGAACTATATCCATAACAAACCCAGAAACGTAGATTCGTTGAATCATATGATTGATACTATGGAAATGCATTATGGGTTCGATAATGTTCCATTATTCGACCTCGACGATAGTGTTCTCGACGCCGTTGATGTAAAGACGGCTGCGGACACTTTCGACGATATGATCTCTTTGAATATACACAAACCGCCCTTCGAGAAGTTTGCACTTAGATTTAATTCGACGTTCTTGAATAAAGCCAACGCACATAATTCCGGCTTTATTGATCCAAATGACAGGTCGAAGATTTATGTCAGATTTAGGGTTAATTTGAAAACGGGAGACATGGCTTATCTTGTCGGTGCTCAACCTCAAAAAGGTAATATAAATTGGAATTTCAGAACCACTACAAACTTCAATGAGGACAAGACAGAAGAATTTAAGGATTATTGCTCAAATATGCTCGTTTTTCTAATCGTCCTTCTTGCCACGCAAAACGTCGAGAAGATAACGCGCGAAAACAGCCCGCGCGCGTCAAGCCATCGCGTTCGTGAAGACGCAAAGCTTTTCTCGACGACAACGACGATACGCGTCGGTAAGATCACAGAGACGCTACGCGGCGCGTCGAGCGGTACAGGCTCGACGACGCGACCGCACCTGCGTCGTGGTCACATACGCAACCAACGTTACGGCACTGGTCTGAGCGAAACGCGACAGATATTCATCGCGCCTATGTTCGTGCGCGCCGATGAAAATTGGATCGCTGAGCAGAAGACATACGTGGTTAAGGTATGATACCCGACACGATCCACTTTATTTATCCCGCGACCACGCGCACGCGCCCGTGGTCGCTCGTCAATCATGCCGCCGTCAGGTTGGCGCGCAAGCATCATCCACACCACAGGATTATCATCTGGACGAATGAGCCGAAGGGCAGCTTCCAGATGCGTATCACTGCGGCTCTTTCCGGCGCTGAGATTACTGCCATAGATTTGTCAACGCAGATCGGCGGCGTCGAGATTGGATGGCCGCAATACATCTCCGACGTGCTGCGCCTGCAGATCTTGATCAAGCACGGCGGCATATACATGGACACTGACATTCTCCTGCGGCAACCGCTCGATGCCCACATTGAATTTGTGCGCGCTTCCAACACGGCCATCATGTCGTGGGAGACGCCCATGAAGACGTCAGTCTGCAATGCGCTGATGATCTCACCGCCCGGCAACGCCTTCATGGCCGAGTGGTTGCGGCGCATGCCAGAGGCATTGAGGTCGCAGACATGGGCGCAGGGCGGCGTCGTGCTGCCGGCGCAGATCGCCGCTGATCCCGATCTGCGCCTGTCGCATCTGATGCTCGATCATACGTTCGCCTGCCCGCTCGACCTGTCGCGCCCGTGGTTGTTTGACCCGTCGCTGCGCGACGAGGCCGTGGCACTGTCGGCGCAGTCTCATGCTATCCATGTGTTTGAATCTTTCTGGCGGACGATCGTGAAAGACATCGACCACGATTGGATCGAGCGGACGCCGTGCTTGTTTTCTGACATCTATCGAGACGCTGCGGAGGGTAATCATGCGACCGAAGAAAACGACTGAACAAAAAGATCAGGATCAGATGCAAGATCTCAAAGATGAAATTGAGCACCTCAAAGAGCGCGTTGAGGAGCTTCAATCCGCTCTCGAATTTATTTACGACCGCGCCTCGCGCCCGAACATATGGTATGCTGTTGTCGCGGCTGACGCGATTGTCGGATATCAGGTGAGGGGGAAGTGAAAGACACACTGCTGAAAATCGTCTGGCACTGGCAGCTCGGCTGGCTGCGCCGTCCCGAGATGGATAACGAGCACGGCTACTGCTACGAGGAGCCGGACGGGGATCTCGTGTACACCAGCCATCCGTGGCACGAGAAGAACATGCGCCTGTGCGTCTGGGGAGACCCTCGAGGCGGCGAGAAATATACGACGATATCCAAAGCGCCTGCGCCTAAAACGAGGTTCGTGCGATGAGCAATCGCGACGCAGTCCTCAATATGTACGATCAATTCGCCGCCGAGTTTGGTTCTCTTGAGCAGGCGAAGATCGAGATCGATAAGGTGATGAGCGCCAAGAGCCTTGCGACTTTCGTGCGGCTGGCGTGGCACGTTGTCGAGCCTGCCGAGCCTTACGTACATGGTTGGCATATCGATTTTATCTGTCATCACCTTGAGGCAATCACAAGTGAGTTGCGCCTCGATGACGGCTCGATCTACAATCGCCTGCTGATCAACGTGCCGCCGGGCATGTCCAAAAGTCTGCTGCTCAACGTCTTCTGGCCAGCTTGGGAGTGGGGGCCGAAGCGCAAACCGAACATGAGTTATGTTTGCGCCGCGCACAAGGTCGAGAACCTGTCCGCGCGCGATTCACGGCGCATGCGCCTTCTGATTACGTCCGAATGGTATCAGCAGCGGTGGGGAGACATCGTAAGTCTAGCGCCGGACCAGAATGAAAAACTGAATTTCCAGAACACGGCAAAGGGCTTCCGCATTGCGACTGCGATCGGCAGCCTTACGGGCATACGAGCCAGTCGCGTGCTGCTCGACGATCCGCACAGCGTCGATAGCGCGAGTTCGGAAGCGATGCGCGAGAGCGAGGTGGCGACATTCCTCGAAGCCATTCCGACACGTCTCACTAATCCGACCAAGAGCGCGATCGTCGTCATCATGCAGCGCTTACACGAGGAGGATGTATCTGGCGTCATCCTTGAGAAGGAGCTGGGCTACGATCACATTATGCTCCCGATGCGCCACGATCCCCTGCGCGCCGCGCCGACAAAACTAGGTCTTGAAGACCCGCGCAGCAGGGATGGCGAGCTGCTCTTTCCGCAGCGTTTTCCCGAGCACGTCGTTGATCGTGACGAGAATGCGATGGGGCCGTACGCGACCGCGTCGCAGTTCCAGCAGTCGCCTAGTCCGAGGGGCGGAGGCGTCATCAAGCGCGACTGGTGGCAGTTGTGGGACGCTGGGACGTTTCCTCCGTTCGATTTCATTGTTGCCAGCCTCGACACTGCCTATACGACAAAGCAGGAGAACGACCCCAGCGCGATGACTGTGTGGGGCGTTTTTTCGGGCGACATTACGCCGATGATGGCCAACAATTTCGTCGCCCGGTCGAGCAAGCTCAAGAACAACGAGCGCGAGGCGCTGCGTTTCGATGAGATGTCGCGGGTGGCCAATTTGCTCCCTGATAACCCTGAGAGCGCGCCGCGAATATTGTTGATGAATGCGTGGACCGACCGGCTTGAATTGGCCGAGCTGATCGACCGGGTGGCGCGCACTTGCCGAAAATTTAAGGTCGATCACCTGTTGGTCGAGAACAAGGCGTCTGGCATCAGCGTAGGGCAGGAGTTGCGGCGGCTATACGGGCACGAGAGTTGGGGTGTGCAGCTCGTCAATCCGGGCGCGATCGACAAGTTGGCGCGACTGTACAGCGTCCAGCACCTGTTCTCCGAGGGAATGATCTACGCGCCCGACCTGAAGTGGGCGGATCAGGTTATTCAGCAGTGCGAGGTTTTCCCGAAAGGAAAGCACGACGATTTGGCCGACACCGTCGCCATGGCGCTGAAATATCTACGAGAAACTGGTATATTGGTTCGCCAGCCGGAGCGGATCGCGGAGATCGACGCCGGGCGGCAGCATCGCGGCAAGCCACTGGAGCCGCTGTATTCGGTCTGAGGGGATCTCATGTCTCGCGTACTCGCCAACGCCATTGTCGATGTCGAACTACCCGCCACGCCGGTTCGCCTCGGGCGCTACCGGGTCGAGGTGTGGGGGCGCGAGCCGCACGATTATTGCCGCGTCTACACAATTCAGGCGTCATCTGATACACTGGCGGCGCAGGAGGGCCTTCGACGCTTTGTCGAGGAGATAGAAGCTTTGATTGCCGAGAAAGGCTAACCATGCCCATGACGCCGGGCCTTGCGCCGATGAACATCCGCCAGCTCCCGCAGGATGAGCTGGACGCTATGCCGGTTGTGCAACTGATTCCCGGCGAGGACAAGGAGCAGGCGAACGACAACGGCGACATCATGCGCATCGAGCATGACGACGGCTCGATCACGATCTCCATCGACGGCAAGCCCCTGCGGGACGGGGACGAGCGCGGGCCGGAGGGCTGGTACGACAATCTTGTCGAGGACATCGACAGCGGCGAGTTGAGCCGGATAAGCGAGGAGCTTCTGAGCGGCATCGACGACGACATCCGGTCGCGGACAGAATGGGTCGATGATCGCGCGCAGGGCATCAAGCTACTGGGTCTCAAGATCGAGATTCCGGGGCTCGGAGGGACGCCAGACGGGGCTCCGGTTGAGGGAATGTCTCGCGTGCGGCATCCGCTGCTTCTCGAGGCGGTCCTCCGATTCCAAGCCAATGCGCGGTCTGAACTGTTGCCGACCGATGGGCCGGTGAAGATCAGGAATGACAACAACAATGCGAACTTGCAGCAAGATCAGCTTGCCAATGCGTTGCAGCGCGACCTGAACCATTACCTGACGACGACGGCGAGCGAGTATTATCCCGACACCGACCGCATGTTGCTCATGTTGGGATTCGGCGGGACGGCGTTCAAGAAGATTTACTTCTGTCCGCTTAGGAACCGTCCGGTGAGCGAGACGGTCGATGCTGACGACCTGATTGTAAACAATTCAGCTACGGACCTCGATAATGCCAAGCGCGTGACGCATCGGGTGTTCATGAAGCCCTCGACGGTGAAGAGGCTTCAGATCCTTGGGGTTTATCGCGACATCGACCTGACAATGCCGATGGAGGCCAAGGAAGACGCCGCGCAGCGCGCCAAGAAGGACCAGCAGGGCATTTCGCAAGGCAGCTTTCGGCCAGAGGACCGCGACCGCGAGATTTACGAGTGCTATTGCGAGCTGGACATCCGGGGCTTCGAGCACAAGTTCAAGGGCAAGGAGACTGGGCTCGAGATCCCGTATCGCGTGACGATCGACGTGTCGTCGCGTGAGATCCTGAGCATCGTGCGCAATTACGATGAGCCGACTGAGGAGTGTGCTTCGCCGCTTCCGATGGCGCGCAAGACTTTCGTCAAGTACACCTTCGTGCCGGGCCTTGGGTTCTACGATATTGGCCTGTTGCACATTCTGGGCAACACGACGAACGCCATTACGGCGGCATGGCGCGAGATGCTCGACGCTGGCATGTTTGCGAATTTCCCCGGCTTCCTGATTGCCGACAGCGGCATGCGCCAGAACACCAACATCTTCCGCGTGCCTCCGGGCGGCGGTGCGCCGGTAAAGACGGGCGGCCTGCCGATCAATCAGGCCGTCATGCCACTGCCCTACAAGGAGCCCGGCGGCGCGTTGATGAGCCTTGTGCAGAACATGGCGGAGACGGGACAGCGCGTGGGCGGGACGTCCGAACTTGCCGTCGGCGAGGGGCGCGCGGACGCGCCTGTGGGCACGACGCTGGCGCTGATCGATCAGGCGACGAAGATACTGAACAGCGTCCACAAACGCATGCACGCGGCGCAGGCTGAGGAGTTCAGGCTGCTTGTGGAGTGCTTTAAGGAGCATCCAGAGGCGTTTTGGCAGCGTAATAGGTGCCCGGCGTATCAGTGGGATCAGCAGACGTTCCTTCAGGCGCTGAATGACTGCGACCTAGTGCCGCAGGCTGATCCGAACACGGCGAGTCAGACGCAGCGCATGATGAAGATTATGGGCCTGAAGCAATTGCAGGCGGGCAATCCCTCGATGTACGACCCGATTGCCATCGACACGGCTGCCTTGCAGGCGATGGGTTGGAGCAACCCGCAGCAGTTCATGGTGCCTCCGCAGACGATGGGTAATCCGCCGCCCGAGCTTTTGGAGAAGCAAGCGAAGTCTCAAGCTGACAGCATGAAGGCCAACGCATCCATGATGGATGCTCAGTCTCGCCAGCATCTCTCGCAGGTGAAGGGCGAGACCGACATGATGAAGGCGCAGATTGATATGATGAAGGCGCAGAATGAGATGGAGATTGCGCAGCGCGAGCTTGAAAGCCGCGCAGCCGATCGCGCGTCTCGTGAGCGTATTCAGCTTGTGGATTTGGCGCAGAACCTTGCCGTGCATCCCTATAGCGCGGAGATTGTTAATCCGTTGATTCGTCCGACGATGGAAGACATCGCGCGGTCAGAACAGGAAGCGCAACCGGGCCTGATGCCGCCCGCAGGACCGGGAGGTCAGTGATGGTTGATACGTCTGGTTTTTATCGCCCTGAAGTTACAAGCGAGATGTTGCGTATTCTTACGCCGAGCCGCCCGGTATCGACGTATGTTGAGCGCCCCCTTGACCCGGAAGAGCGCGCAGCTATCGAGAGAGCTGAGGTTGAGCGACTTTTGGAGCAGGCTAGAGCCCAGCAGCGTCTTCATGACATTCAGACGCGGCGTCCGGGCTTTCAGACCCTGAGTGGTTATGGCGCGCAACAGGTTAATCCGCTCTCTCGGGCGCGCGCAGCGGAGGCCGCTAGTAATGAGGCGGAACGCCGACTAGCGCATCCGCTTTATCGACGGTTCATTGAGGGCCAGATTGACCGCGCGGCTAACGTGCAAGAACCGCCGGTGGTCGATCTCGCGCGACTGATATTGAGTGATCGCGCCCCCGCCGCCGCCCCTGCTGCTCCTGCGCAAACCACTCCTGCTGCGGCACCGCCGGTTCAAGCGCCTGTGCAAGGCGAAGGCCCGATTGGCGAGCCTGTTGGCGGCTATGACCGCATGGCTGCGCAGGGCGACGTGGCGAAAATGTATGAGGGTTACAGTCTCCCTGCTTCACCCGCAGTACAGCGCGCCGTTCAGCTTGCACGGCAAAGCGCAGGCGTCCCTGCCCCGCCTCAACGCCCAGACAGCCTTGCGCCGCAGCCGCCATCGGCGGAAGCAGCTGGGGTCGCTCGCGCTAATAACATTCGCGCTGCATGGGACCGTTATAACGAGTCAGGTAATCCGGCAGACTTTATTCGCGCCAGTGCCCTGATGCAGGCCAGCATGCCGGAACGTCAGCAAGAGGCAGATGGCGGTTCGATCAAGGCTAAGGGTGCCGCCAAACCAGACCCCGTTCATAAGGCGCTTGAGATCATCCACCACCTTCTCGTTCACGGACGCTGACATGGACTACACAGTTCGCCTCGCCAAACAGGTCATGCAGTCAGTGCGTCCTCGCAGGGCGGAGGGTGGAAAGACCGCGCCGCTGTATGACGCGATGGATGAATGGCGCAAGCTTGCCGGGCAAGTGTACGGGATGCACCAGCAGCATATGGCCGCTGGCGGTATGCCGGACCCGGTTCAGTCTCCGACCTTGGCTCCGACATTTCAGAAAGAGAACCAGCCGGGGGTTATCGTTTCGCCCCGTCCCGGCAAGGGGTCTGGACCGACCATTAACCCTGAACCCGGTTTCCAATTTGATCCGACCGCGCCTGTCGACGAGAGCGCGGAAGCCCCGTGGTCACCTGCCACGCCTAATCTGCTCGGTGCCAAGCTGCCGCCCCCCGTTCAACATCCCGCTCTATATGAGCCGCGTATGGATAAGCTGACGCAGGCCACCGCAAAGATCTTCCAGAACAAGAAGTTCCAAGATTTTGTTGAGCAGCATACGGGGCTGCGCGGCGTTAAGGTGATGCCTACGGTCGGGACATGGATGGGCGAGATGGAACCGTCCTTCATCTTGCAGCATCCCGACATGACGCCGGAACAGGCCAATAAATTGGCCCACATTCTTGGTTTTGGGTTTCAACAAGATGCAACTGTTCATGTAAAGCACCATACAGGTGCTCCAGAGGGGAATGATGCTCTGCTCATCGGCACCGGCAAAAAGCTAAATAGTCAACAAATTGATGCCATCCACGACAGCGCCCGTAAAGAAGGTCTCGATTTTACGGTTACAGGAGACGGAAGAGCCGCAAAATTCTTGCATTTTGGACCAAAAGAAGAATATGATAATTTCCTCGATAAGGTTAGCCGGATTGCTGATACACATAAACTCAATGAACGATACCACGCCCTCACCGAATCGGAGCTTATAAATGCCAAAGACTATCTCCCAACTATCTTTCAGGGAAAAACTGGCGGCCAAGGGCTTCCGGCCAGCACCGAAAGATCACCCGATCTATTCCGAGGGCTCGTCGATCACATTCTTGCGCCATACGGCAAAGCGATCGCCGCAGAAGGCTACCGGCTCTCCCCGGAAAGGCTCGCGCAAACCTACGGTTTGACGCCAGAAGAAACGACTTATGTCCGCGAGGCAATGTACCCGAGCGGCAGAAAGACCGACGACCGCACTACAGTTCCACTGATGAACGGGCAGGAAGAACTCGACGTTGTCCCTACCGGCAATCGTGGTCAATCAACTGTCAGCGACGTTTTGCAGGCTTTACAAAATAGATCTGCAAGCAAGGGGCAGATCGATCCTGACGATCGGAGCGACGCTGCGAAGCAGCGAATTGCTGCCGACATTGCGCGAGAAGTCGATTTTCACGTTTCTAATTCAGACAAGTCTGCAATCGGCTGGTACGATGCTGCTTTGAAAAAGGCTATGGGTCGTTACGCGCAAGTATTCCCCGAACTGGCCACTGATAAGAATGCCGAAATGCTTTTCCACGCAATTCTCGGTATCACATCTCAAGGTAACGACGTTTACAATAACAGCATTCATGCTGCCCGCGTTTATGACCAAGTGCGGCAGGGTAAAAGCTTGCCTGAAGCGTTGTCTACGTTAAAGGGTTCTTTCGGCGACAAGACTGCTGCCATCGAAAACAACATCAATAAGTTTCGGCATCTCATTGATACGAACGGTTACGACAAGATGCGGGACTTGTTCAATCAAAAGAAGACCGTCAGTGAGTGGAACAAGATTCTTCGCACCAATGAAGATTTACATGGCCCAAATGGAGAGCCTCTCTCTATGGAAGGTGGAAAGGATCAGAAAGTCACCGGCTGGATGGTCTTTGGTCCCAAGATCGGATCTTTCATCAATAATTTGCACGGCGATTATTCGACACTGACGGCTGACCTATGGTTTAGCAGAACGTGGAACAGGCTTCTGGGTCACAATTTCATTCATACGCCTATTGCTGAAAGCAAGCAGTACGGCGACCTTCGTGATGCTATGAAGGCGGAGTTTTACCACCACAATGGCTTGCCGCATGAACAGCAAAATCCATACAAAACAACCGAAGGTGAAACTATAATTCGCAAAGGTCAGCCGCAGCCTTGGGATTATGGAAATGATCTCAAAGGAATGTCTCATGATGAGTTTCATGATCTCATAAACGATCCTGATAAGATGTTGCAGTTTGCGCAGGGTGCCGAAGAGAGCTATCGCAAGGGCCAATACAAAGAAAAGTCAGATGTGAAGCGTCGCGCAAAGAATTGGATTGAAAATCGCGAGCTTCCCCAAGCTGCCCCTCGCGGAGACACCGAGCGCGCCTTTCAGCAGGATACTGTCGAAGAGGCGCAAAGGCTTCTAAAGAAGAAATATGGATTGGATATCAGTGTTGCCGACATTCAAGCGGCGCTCTGGTTCCACGAGAAAGAATTGTTCGGAAAGTATGGTGTTGCTTCTGAGAAGGCAAAGCCTGCCGATTACGACGATGCTGCGCAGAGAACCGTTGGCCTGCTCAAGAGCGGCGATCTCTATCGCATCAAGTCAAAAGAGAAAAAGCAAGCAGCTCCGCAACCTGAAATGGCGCGCGGTGGCAGAACACCTAATGCCTTCGGCTCGCATCCCGCTCACAAGGTCCCCGGCATTCACATCGTCACTTCGGAGGCAGGTGATCCGTTCTTCACGGGAGAACGGTGATGTCGCGTGAAGAGAACCTCAGATCCTTTATACGAGACAGTCATGCTGTTGATGAGGCGGGCGATCCTCTTCGCCTGTACCACGGCACCGCAGACGACTTTTCTGAGTTTCGACTTCACAGCGCCAACAAAAAAGACGCTGGCTGGTTAGGTCGCGGTTTCTATTTCACGAATAGCCCGTCTCTGGCAAACAGTTATTCAATGATCAAACCCGGCAAGTCCCCGAATGTCATGCCGGTTCATTTGGCGTTGAAGAACCCGTTTTATGCAACACCGGAGCACAAGACGGCCATAA
>JAAOEI010000772.1_pt1 | contig 12021 bp, 17 predicted proteins | sample 7059261 | NCBI WGS metagenome assembly JAAOEI01 (sample SAMN14008812, study PRJNA610033) | viral metagenome | isolation source: viral particles filtered from seawater | place: China: Hangzhou Bay, Yangshan Deep Water Harbour | collected 2017-10-31
AAGAACCTCTACTGCGACTGTCACGGCACCGTGAAGATGGCCGAAGAGATAGGCGAAAAGGTGGTCGTGCGGGACAGGCGGAATCGGGAACACCACTACATCACTATTCAAAGAGTTGACAATAGTCGTATCAAGAAGGATAATCAAGCCAACTAAATAAGACGCCGAGAGCGTCGTACACAGGTTTTCAAAGCCGAATATCTCCGTTGGGGGTGTTCGGCTTTTTTTATTTACAGGCTTTCCAAAGGAGGGAGGCAACATGACTACACCTAACGAGGTGACGGAAGAAACAACTGAGGAGCAAGCGGTTTCTCAGGAAGAGGAGCAACAGGCTCCCGAACAGGTAGAGGAATGGAAGAAGGAAATAGAGGGACTTCGCAGTGAGTTACGTGGCCTTCAGTCTCGTGGAGACCGTGTTACCGCAGATGCGGCGAAACAAGCAGCCGCATTACTGAAGAAGGACTTTTCATCCCTATCCAAGTTCCAGCAGAAGGTGGAGATGGACGCGGCACTCGCACAGGTTCCTGAGGACATGCGTTCCATGATGGTTCCGCTGTACCAGCAGATAGCCGAACTAAAGAACCAGCTATCGACGGCACAGCAACCTCAACAGGAACCGCAGGAAAGCAAGCCCGAATGGAGGATAACGGCGGAAGATTACGCTGAAAAGTATGGGGTAAACCCGAAAGACACGCGTATCGACTGGTCGTTGCTCAAGAACGGCGAGTTTACAAGCGGTGATTTTGCTGCGTGGAATCACCACCTATCCCGACTATACACACCACAACCAACACCGAAGACTCAATCACCTCCGGTAGATACCGGCCCCCGTACACCGAGCGGACTTAACTCCGCAGATGACATCATTGATGCCGTCGTGAGAGGAAAGTTATCCCCTCAAGAGGGCAACAAGAAGCATTATCAGGTAACGGGTGCGCCTATCCCGGGGTTCAAGCCTCCGGTGAATTAAGGAGCATACATTGGCAAACGGACTTTCACTTTCAACAACGTCCAATCTGTCCACGGGACAGAAAATCGTTGTTGCGAACGCGAACATGGCGCTGGAGCCTGCGGCACCGGACGTAGACCTGGTCTTGTCCGACCCCATGCCCGCAGGACATAAGCAGAGGGACGTCCTCACTTATGCGCGGTTCGCAGACGCAAGTGCGTTGACGGAAGGTGTTGACCTGTCCCAGACACAACAGATTGTCACCGCCTCCCTCTCGCTTACCCCGACAGAGCACGGCATCATCGCGGCTCCGAGTAAGCGGCTCATCATGCGTCAGGGCGACAACAACATCGAAGCGGCTGTCGGGCGTATGCTCGGCGGCTCGGTAGGCCGACGTCGGGGCAAGGACATCGTGGCCCTGTACGACAGCCTTAACAAGTCAGTATCCGGTGCGTCCACGACATTGGACATCACCGTGTTCCGAGGCTCAGTCGCCTATCTGCTCACGGATAACGACTCCGGCTACGGCCCCGCGCCGATGCCGCTGGACGCCGTTCTTCACATCGAGCAGATTTCCGACATCATCCTCGACGTGTCCGACCCCGGCACAGCAGCCGGTGTACGCGAAGGCTTCTCGGCAGACATGATGCAGCGTTGGTGGAGAGGCAGGGACAGACTCTACTCTGCCGGCATCTTCCACTCCGGCATCATCGAAAGAGACGGAAGCTCGGACGCGAAGGGCGCGATCAAGAACTCGGAAGCCCACGTCTACGTCCCCGCTGTCGGTACGGACGAAGTGACACGCGAGGTGGACAACTCCCTGCGTGTCATCGAGTTCGGTGTCTTCGCGGTATGGGCCGAGGGCGAACGGGCCGACCCGTGGGGCGTCGAGGTGTACTCCGACGCGACAGCTACCGTTTAGTGGCTAAGGACTAGAAGATGCAGCAGGTCGAACACACGGGTAAAAGGCAGCGCAGGAGGGACTATCTCCAGCAAGGTGCCGACTACCAGAAGCTCACCGACATCCCCGGCGAGGAACGTGCGGCAGGGTTCGAGGCGTTCGAGAACACCTCCGACCTCAAAAAGCGCATCCGCCTGTGGGACAACGCAGAGATGCAGTGGACCTCCCAGACCTTCGAGGAAACGGAGATACTCCACAGGGTTACTCTGCGGAAGATAGGCTGTAAGTGTTCGGCCTGCATCTTCTGGTCTGAGACGGAAAAGGGCTTCTTCACCCACATGAAGCAGGTATCGCAACGCGGCGAAACGCACGAAGACGCAACGCTGGAGAGCTTCGTCTCTCATGGCGAATCGCGCTGGCAGTGCAGCGGCTGTGGCGCGACCTTTCAGCAGGGGAAGAAATTAGCAGCACAACGGCATATAGAGGTTGCATTATCGGACCCGGCACGGCACGAGACAGCCAAGCCGATAACGATGAGGCGCTTTTCACTGGATATGCCCGAGAACTACAAGAAGCCGGAGCCTGTGGTTTCGGTAATCGAAGAAGAGGAGGGCTTTGACCCGTGGTCTATGTAGAAGAAAAGACAGACCTCGCATGGGACGCCTTTCTGGACGACTCCAAACGCAAGCATGTGGAGGGTTTTCAGAAGTTCATCTGGCCGACTATCAGGAGAGAGATAGCGTCCGAGTACGGCATCGTCGTGGAAGACGAACCGCACTGGGTCGATTCGGGACAGGTGGTTTTCTGGCAACGCCCTCTGGTACGACAGTTCGGGGGAAAGATTCTCGAAGGCGAATGGGAGCCGGTATCTCCGAGAGACGGCCTTCCCGTACAAAACGCCAACCAGATGGTTCGCTACTTCAACAAGGGGATGCGGCTGAGGCCCGGCAAGACCGACCTCAAGATAGTCGCGGATAATCCCGTCGTGAAGGAAGAACCCGCTCCTCCCGCGTATACGTGCGAACGTCACGGAGAAAACAAGTTTGCGATGCCCAACTGGAAGTCGTACGCACAGCACTGCTTTCACCACATGGAAGAACTCGAAGCCGAACCGCCTGAGAATATCAAGCGGCAGATGCGGGAGTTCCCCTACTTCTGCAAGTTGTGCAACGTGCCCTTCAAGTCGTTACAGAACGCACGCAGACACTTCAACGACCAACGCAGAAAGGGCAACCGAAACGCCCTGATGCACAAGGACTTTAGTGAATTGGAGATGACCGATGGCAGAGACGAATCTGGTGGAGAAGAGGGGTAACCCTTACTCCTACGCCATTAAAGAAGAGACCGGCTCCCGAAGGGCGGGCGCTATGCGTCTCGTCGTCTGGGATAACACCGGACGGGTGCAGTCCTACAAGATAGGAAACAAGGAAGAAGGCATGGCAATCGTAGCGGCAAAAGGCTTCGAGGAACTGCTTACTCCGCCTGCTCCCCCTCCGCCTCCCGAACCTGTCAAAGCGGCATCTCGCAGGAAAAAGTAAAACGAAAGGAGTAGGAAATGAGCTTTCCTACCATGAACGCAAAGTCGGTAGCACGCGTCATCATAGGTTCCACGGCTGCTTCGCCCACTGGCATCCTTGAGCTGCTACCGACAGGACAGTACAACATCTTCTCCGCGCCCGGTGTCATCGACGCTTCGGGCATGGAGTTCTCGGTCGGCGTCCGCCACGACAACAGCTCCGGCACAGCGGGCCTTGCGGCTTCAACAGCCGATGCGTCAGTTGTGAACATCGCCTTCCGCGACGGCGGAGCGTCCGGTGACAACGCCACGGCGGACAACCTGTTCGCTCCCACGACACTCACCAACTCGACAGCGTTCGTTGCCAACGTGCCCAAGGACAAGACGGGCACCACCGCGACCGACCTTGACGCCGACGACTGGGTGAACTACGCACAGGCTGCGAACCCGACGACCGTAGCAGGCGGTGCTGTGTACGATGTGGTGGTCAACTACATCTACGGCAAGCCCGGGGGCATCAACTAATGGGAGAGGAGCGGCTGCAACACCTGAACGGGCATAGTGAGTTACACACAAAAGACTTTTTCACCAAAGCCCGTGGTGCAAACAAGCGGAACTACATCTACGACTATGGCGAAGCGAAGACCTGTCCGCACAACGAACTGACAGCGTTAGCCACAGGCGGGACGTGGTATCGGTGCAAGCAGTGCAATTACGCACTGGACATCGTAGCCGCCAATATGCAGCCGCTCCACTCCTTAGTTCAGGGGTCTTTACTGAACGCACTTCACTTCGCCAAAGAGTTCGGCGCCTCTTCGCTATTTGAAGTAGCCCGCACTCCCATAGGCCAGTACGACGGTGCGCCGCATAAGCCTGTTCTTCCCGAAGGGGTGAGCATGATAGAGGCACTTGCTCTATTGGATCAGGTTGACGTAACCGCTGAAGACGGCGGCAAGGCCGAACTCAAGCAACTTCTCGAAGAGGTCTGGTCAGACCCGAAGCAAAAGGCGAAGTACATAGAGACCAAGGAAGATTACAGAAAGATGCTAGAGGGGCTGTATGGTTCAGACGAAGACACAAACAAGCTCGAAGGCGACGAAAGCAAAGCGTTGCCTCCTGTGCAGGAGTGACGACACACGGCAGGTAAGGAGTGGCGTTCGGGAGAACCCCGAGAAACCCGTCTACGCCTGCGGCAAATGCCAGCTCTGGTTCATCGAGCCTGAGTTCGACGACCTTCGTGAGTATTACCGAACCGAATACCGCAAGTCCCACGACGCATCCCCAGGTTCTACTCTAACCCCCGAAGAACGGTTCAAGGCGGTACGTCCTCTCGTATCCACGCGGGAGACGGCCAAACGCCTGAAGAGGTTCATCCCCAAAGGCTCCTCCGTACTCGAGATAGGTTGCTCTTCGGGCTTCATGCTCGACGCTATCGGAGACCAGTACGACAGGTTCGGCCTTGAGTGGAACCCCGACGATGCGAAGTATGTTCGTGAAGTTGGCGAGTTGCCCTGCGAGGAATCGTCCATAGACGAGTGCTATCCGGGTAAGAGCTTCAACGCCATCATCGCCATGCACGTTCTCGAGCATCAGCCCGACCCCGTGGAGTTCATCACCTCCGTACGGGAGAGGCTTATCGGCGGCGGGTATCTGTACATCGAACTCCCCAACCTCATGGACGCGATGGTGGCTATCTACGACGTACCGGACTTCAGGAAGTTCTGGTTCCGTCTCCCTCACCTGACCTACTGGAAGCGAGAGACGTTAGCTGCGTTGCTCGGCAACCTAGGTTTTGAGGCACAGGTCAAGAACATGCAACGCTACGGGCTGCTCAACCACATGAACTGGCTGCTTGGTGGCGGGCCTATGGACATCGCAAACGCAAGAGAGTATCTCAGGCCGATAGACGAGAAGCATCCCGTAGCAGCCATTTTCAACAGGAACCTATCCAAGCTGGACAACGAATACAGAATCCAGCTCACCTCTCTCGGTGCGGGAGACACGATATTCGCGGAGTGTCGATTGAGAGCGATATGAAGATAGACGGCGACGGCGAAGAATACCTGTACGAACGAGCTATCCCCAAGATAGACCTCGGCTACAAGTTGCCCGAAGATTCGGGACTTCGCTGCTTCGACGGGTTTGACTATCAGGGAACGCCCGAAGACGACTGGGGCATGGAGATGAAAAGCGTCTCGGCGTGGCCCGCATGGATACAGGATGTGCACAACCACCCAGATTACGTCGGCAAACGAGCCTTCGTGTTCGGGTCTGGGCCGTCTCTCATCAAGGAACTCCCGCTACTTCACCACATGAAGAGCGAGTACACGTTGACCGTGAACCGCATCAAACAGTGGAAGGAGATTCCCTTCGACTCCACATGGCACTGCATAGCGGAACCCGGCCCCTGCGACGACTGGGGGAAGAAGATATGGCCCATATTCCAGAACAACACCGCCACGAACCGCATAGCTATCAACTGGTGGCCCGTCACGGCACCGGGCTGGCTGTGGTGCCCCAAGGCTCCTGACGACATACAGGGCAGGTGGGAAGGCACTCAGGGTTTGGGGGATACGTTAGCTCCTTTGCCTACCTTCTGGGCCTCGCCTATGACCTCCTCCCAGTTGCTTTTGTGGATGGGGTTCAGCGAGATATATTTCCTCGGCATGGACACAACGCAGGTGGGGCAGGCGTGGGACGTGCAGCGGGGAAGAACAGCATACGCACGGAACATACGCTCCATCCTCGAAAGCGCGGACAGATTAACACGAGATATCCAAAGAGCAGGGCGCAAGGTGTTCGACTGCTCTCAGGGCGGAAGGCTGAATCAGGAGGGCGCGATGCCCTTTATGAAGCTGGAGGACGTGCTTGAAGCGGTCGCAGTATAGCGGAAGGTGCTTCATCATCGGCACAGGGCCGTCCCTGCGGGAGATGCACGGCCTTGAACGGCTGGAGCATGAGGACACGTTCGGCACCAACAAACTCGAACTGTGGAGCGAACTGCCCTTCACTCCGACCTACTACTGCTGCAACTTCACCGAGGTCTATTCGGGCTACTCCCCACGAGAGCCGAGAGTGAAGCGGGAGCGGTTCCTTTTCAAGTTCGAGGAACAGGACGACTTCGAAGTGGAGGACGGATGGACGGTCGTGACCAAGCGGGTGCGCGAAAGTTTCAGCGACATGGAGATGCGCGGCCTTGACGACGTTCTGGAACCCATCCCCGGCGGCGGGACGATTCCATTGACCGTCGCGCAACTGGCTTTGTACATGGGGTATCGGGAACTGTACTTCCTCGGCGTAGACCAGTCCGATGGAACCGCGTACGACCCGAACCAGAGGATTAACCGACACGGGCCGGAGGGGGTCAACAGCATCAAGTGGAAGGTGTGGCCTGCCTTCAAGGAATACTGCGAATCGAACGGCGTGCGGGTACGGGACTGCACTCCGGGCGGCGGGTTGAATCACATACTGGAGTACGAAAGCCTTGGCGCTGTACTACAAAGCAAAAGCGTATCGTTACAGGAGGCTGTGGGTTAGCTGGATGTTCAAATGGCTGTTCGGCTGGCTCATAGGCATCGACGACAAGCAGGACGTGTGTTCCGTCTGCTACGAGCCGTTCGGCAACGGATATCCCTTGCACGTCCCGTTCATCGGGGACATCCACTATACGAAAGAGTGCTATCGTGCGGCACTGAGGAAGATACTTGACGAATAAGCGGATATTCATGCTAGGCAACGGGGCTTCGCTCCTCCATGAGCCGAACCTGTGGCGGCTGAAGGACGAAGCTACCTTCGGTTGCAACTACCTATTGCATTGGGAGGGCTTTCCTTTTCTCCCCACCTACTACGGCAACGGCGATTTGATGCGAGACCTTCTATCTACGCACACCTATGAGGGTAAGAGCATGAAACGCTTTGCGGTAGCCAGAGACAGAACGCTGGTGGACAAGTATCCCGAATGGGAGTTCGTGCAGATGTCTCCCGATATCGGTGAGAACAGAATCATGTACGGCGGGTTCGTCATGGACGATAGGCCATTACATACGGGCCAGACAGGGCCATTAACACTTGCTCAGGTAGCGTGGAGACTAGGTTATCGGGAGTTCTACTTCCTCGGCATCGAGCATGAGGGGGGATATTGCTATCCGGTCAAGGACGGGATGGTGAACCACAAGCAGATTCATCCCCGAATCATGCACCGCATCAGGGAGAACTTCCGACGCGCAAAGGCAGACGTTGAAGCGGCGGGCGGGAAGATGGTTGACTGCACAAGAGGCGGACTGATGAACGACATACTCGGCTTCGAGCCGCTGGAGGGGGTTCTTCGTGTACTGGCAGCGTAAGCGGGTTCTCATAACGGGCATAGCGGGGCTGATAGGTGCGCCTCTGGCGAAGATGCTTTTGGATCAGGGCGCACACGTCATGGGGTTGGACCTTGAGTTCCCCGGATGCCTCAAGCACTACGCCGCATCCGACCGCATATCGAACTACCGTGTGGACATCACGGACAGAGCCGAGATGCGCAGGGCTGTTGAGGCGACCTATCCCGACGTTATCTTCCATCTGGCCGCGATATCGCATGTGGAGAACTCCAGGGCAAAGAAGGCGGTCACCTTCGATGTGAACGTGGGCGGTGTATTGAATGTACTTGAAGCTGCTAACGATAGAACTCGCGTCGTGGTTGCCTCCAGCAATCACATCTACGGAGCGCAGGAGACAACGCCGACTCCTGAAGATGCTCCCTTCCGACAGCTTGACACGTATTCTGCTTCAAAAACGATGGCAGACTATCTTGCCCGAGCATATCATCACAACTACGGAAAGAATGTCGTGGTCATAAGGAACACCAACTGCTTCGGGCCGCACGACCCCCACACAGACCATATCGTACCATCTACCATCCTATCGGTAGCGAAGGGGGAAGCCCCCGTTATCAGGTCTCAGGGACTCGTTAGGAAAGGGTTCCTGTACGTGGACGACGTGGCGAGGGCGTATATGCTGCTTGCCGAGAAGGGTGAAGCGGGTGAGGCGTATAATGTGTCCAGCGAACTGTCCTACTCGGCACGGGACATCGTGGCTACTATACTCAAGGTGATGGGTTCCGACATGAAGTTCATCGTGCAGGGACAGCCCAACGACCAGAAGGACGAGTTCCTTGACTGGTCGAAAGCAAGAGCCTTGGGATGGGAGCCGAAGGAAACCTTGCAGTCGGCTATCGAAAAGACGGTCAAGGGGTTCGTGAAGGAAACTATCTACGCATGAACACGTTAGCAGTTGTCCCTTGCAGAGGGGGGTCTAAAACCATCCCGAACAAGAATCTAGCCGTCGTGGCAGGCAAACCCCTGCTGTGGTGGACGCTAGAGGCCGCTGCGGGGTCGGACGTGATAGACCTCATCGTTGTTTCTTCGGACAGCGACGAGATACTGGACTCGGCCAGGGAGTGTGCGGACTCGTTCGGGAACGAAACGTCGAGGGCGTTCATCAAGATACTGAAAAGACCGCCCGAACTCGCGCAGGACGACTCATCGACCGAGGACGTTATCGACCACGCTATCAAGTCAATCGAGACGGAGTACGAGTACACAGCCGATACCATCGTGCTATTGCAGCCTACGTCTCCCATCAGAACTCCGCTCCAGATAGACGGTGCGCTATTGAAACTCACCGACAGAAACTTCGACTCGGTGCTTTCGGTTGTCGAGTCTCACGCCTTCGTGTGGCAACAGACGCAGGAGGACGTGTTCTACCCCAACTACGAGATATCGCAAAGGCCGAGAAGGCAGGACTTCAAGCAGTACGAAGAGAACGGCTCCATCTACGCCTTCACCAAGCAGGTGTGGAATAAGGACAGGAACAGGATAGGCGGCAGGATAGGCTTCGTGGTGCAGCCCGAAGAGTGCCGCTTGCAGATAGACACTCCGCTGGACTTGTATCTGGTGGAGAAGATACTCGAACGAACGGGCAGGAGAGTTTTAGTCAGTGTTAATTAGCAACTACGAGTTCAGCTACGGCCACAAGGCTCCGTACATCGTTGCGGAAATCGGCGGTAATCATAACGGTTCGTTGGCAAAAGCCTTGGCCTTGATAGACATGGCGAAGAAGGCCGGGGCCGATGCGGTCAAGTTCCAGAAAAGAAACTCAGACATCTCCGTCCCCGAGCACGAGAAAGACGCCAAGCGGAATACTCCATGGGGGCACATATCGTACATCGAGTACCGCTATAAGATGGAGTTCGGCAAGGACGAATATGATTCAATCGACGAGCATTGTAAACGGATAGGCATGGACTGGTTCGTATCGGTATGGGACGCCGACTCGGTAGCGTTCATGGAGCAGTACGATCCGATAGCCTACAAGATAGGTTCTGCGTGCATAACAGATACCGACTTGCTCGACGCTGTGCGTGAGTCCAATCGTCCCGTCATCATGTCCACGGGCATGAGTTGGCCCGACGAGATACTGGAAGCTACAAAGCGATTGGCACAGAAGGAAATCGTGCTGTGCAAGACAACCTCGGCCTACCCTACCGAGTTCAAGGAAGTTCAGTTGCGGTCTATGAACCTGCTCAGAGGCTACAACGGTGAACCCGCCTCTGTGTTCATGGGATATTCTGGACATGAGAGGGGGTGGATACCGACGCTCGGTGCTGTGGCGTTGGGCGCTGCGTATGTCGAACGCCACTTCACCGACGACAAGGCCCAGTGGGGAAGCGACCAGAGCATATCGCTGGAGCCGCAGGAGTTCTCCCAGATGGTTTCAGACATCATGGACATACACGCATCTCTGGGCGCGGGCGCGATGGGCGTATTTGAATCGGAACTGCGGGCGATGCGTAAGCTGAGGAAGCATCCCGGCAAGGTGCATCCAACCACCGCGTTTGCGGAGAAAGTTCCCTATGGGCAGAAATCTTAACGCAACCGCATACGGCGACTACTCGATTACCACGACGGCTGGCACGTTGTTCTCGTTCGCCAACGCGGGTTCTCCGAGTTCGCTTACTGCGGGGCTAAGGTGCTTCAAGGGCAGGGTGGAGACGAACGACATAAGGGTGAGGATGGACTCAACCAACCCGACAGGCGCATCGAACGGAGAATTGGTAAGTGCGGGAGACGATATACTGTTGGATGAGGCACAGTTGAGAAGTTCGCGGATGAGGTCGGTAACAGGAACAGCGCAATTAAGAGGACATTTCTACTCGGTTGAAGCCGCAGTGTTCCTCGGGAGTTAGTAGTGTGGCCCTATACGATAAGAAGAAGAAATCAAAGAAAAAGGTTATGGCGTAGGGTATGGTACTCGGTCGTGCTGGCTTTGGAGACGTTGACCTTGAAGTTTCGCGGGGGCTGAGAGATGGCTTCACCGCTATCCACAAGTTCGGCGAGAACCCTGACGTTGCCGTGTCCTCAACCGAGGACATCTGGTTCGGCGGCGGGTCGTACGCGGGCTGGATTACCGCAGCCGATGAGGTGCGAATCAAAGCCGGTGGCAATGCTGCCGACGACTCAGGCGGAGCGGGAGCGCAGTCAATCGTTGTCGAGGGGCTTGACGGGAACTGGGCGGACGCTTCCGAAACCATCGTCACGAACGGAGCAAACGTTTCTACCAAAACAACCACAGCCTTCTTCAGAGTGTTCAGGGCGTATGTTGCGAACGTCGGAACGTACGGTGGCGCCAACACCGGAAACATCACCATCGAAACCGAAGCGGGGACAGTCGTTGCTATCATACCTGCGGGGAAGGGACAGACGCAGATGAGCATGTACACCGTTCCTGCGGGGAAGACGGCGTACCTACAACAGTTATTCGCCACCGTTGCGGCTGCAAAGGCGGCGGACATCGAACTCTTCCAGCGGCAGAACGCAGACGACGTATCTACTCCGTTCACAAGCAAGCGTCTAGTGGAGGCTTTTATCGGCATCACGTCGGAGGGAGTAATCCGGTATAAGGCGATGCCTTCCTTCCCTGCCAAGACAGACCTTTGGGCAGTGGCTACTACGGGAACCGGAGCCGCCGCGTCGGTGGTTATATCCTATGATTTGATACTGGTGGACAACTAATGACATCACTTATACAGCAACTCGAAGCGTCTCAGGGGCTGAAGCGTCCCAACATCCACCCTGCGTTCCTCGCGGAGTGGTATCTGACGAGAGAGAACGGGGCGAAGTCGGTCCATGCCTATATCGAATGGTGGCCCCACGACGAACCGCACGGCCACATGGTCGTGTTGGGAGACGATAACACCCAGAACATCTTTATGAACGGGGCCACGTTCGAGGATGCGGTAGAAGAGTTGGCGGAGCAGATGGAAAGATGCGAACCCTCCAGACATGGAGGCAGGGGGAAGAAACACTCTTCTGAAGATATCAACGAGGCTGCGAAGGCGGCTTTTGAACAGTTGCTAACCAAGGAATACGACAGAGAATTTGCTTATGAAAAGTGGTGGGGCAGGATGTACAGGAAGTGGGGGAACCAGCCTATGCCTGTTGCAGCCGCCTTGCTACACGAAGACCGCCATGTGGTTGTGATGCCGGACTCTCAGGGCAACCCACAGCTATACGATATGCGGCCCAACACGTTGCAGGAGTTCCTGCCCGCAAGGAAGGGACTTCGGCAGACGGATATCGGATACCAGATAAAACGAAGAAAACGAGCCAGGAG
>JAAOEI010000773.1_pt1 | contig 12020 bp, 16 predicted proteins | sample 7059261 | NCBI WGS metagenome assembly JAAOEI01 (sample SAMN14008812, study PRJNA610033) | viral metagenome | isolation source: viral particles filtered from seawater | place: China: Hangzhou Bay, Yangshan Deep Water Harbour | collected 2017-10-31
GAAAAAGCGCACAATGTAGAGGCTGAATTATTACTAGATCCAGAGAACGGCGAACGCTGGCACGTATTAAGCAAATGCTACGCTATGCTTGTGGCGGTCCCAGGTATGGAACAATACTACATTCAGCGCATGGTAGCTGCAAATGATAGAGTTATCGCATTAAATCAAAACCACGTTGACGTAGCTCATTCAATGATGGAAAACGCTACTGCTAAAAAGTCAGTGCTCGGTATGTTCGAGGCATTTGAGAACTTCCCACAATCACCGGATGCACTTTACACGCTCGCACGTAATCTTGAAGCACAGAAGTACCACAGGACAGCCGTGATGCTATACGAAAAAGTCAGGGACATTTGCAAGGGTGGTGCGATTCTAAACGGACACGGTGACACAAGTATTAATCAGCAGATTAAAAACGACTTGGCAAGGGCAAAAGCGTTATGTCAGTAACTTCTATCATTCTCGGTATCCTGATAGGGCTTGCAATGTCCGAAAAACGGGTAAAACATTGGCAGCGCCAGTACTATCGAATGACTAAGTACATTCAAATGACACGCGATGAAATAGCAGCAGATCAGCGAGATATCAAAACATTCACAAATCTATGTGAGACAGGCGACACGTTTCAGTACAAGGGTGCTGAGCTAGTTGTTATGCCTGTTGAAAAGTTATACAATCAAAACAGTGTAAATTAAAACAATAGGCCCGTATGATAAAATGGTGTTATGGAATCTACGGACAGTATGGACACATTAAAAGGTGACGAGTTAACGGTCAAGCGTAAAGAGAATGTATTACTCGCGCTTATTGAGACTCACGGTATTGTTACACCGGCGATCAATGCGGCACACGTCGCACGATCAACTTTCTATCAATGGAAAGAGCAAGACCCCGTATTTAAGCAAGCTGTTAACGATACTGCTGAGATAGCCATTGACGAAGTAGAATCAGCGTTCTTTGATAATATCAAGGCAGGTAACGTAACAGCGCAGATATTCTATCTCAAGACCAGAGCCAAACATCGCGGCTATGTTGAACGTGTCGAAGTCGCAACTATCGAGCAACTACAGGAATTAGACGATACACAGCTAGACCAATACATAGCTGGTGTACCTTACTCGCAACTTGTCGCAAACACAGCAGTACATTAACCCAACGCTACCGGCAGCGTTAGCGATCAAAGCCAAGCGTCAAAAGCATCGCGGCAACGTCAAGCTATTCAAGCGGCTTGATATGTACCCGAAACAATTAGCGATCATTGAAAGCCCTGAACGGTTCACTATCTGCGAGGCCACAACTAAGGCAGGCAAAACCTTTTCACATATCGAATGGCTGATTGACGTAGCAGAATCAGCGGCGGGCGGTAATCATTGGTGGGTAGCGCCTACATACTCACAGGCGAAAATGGCCTACCGTAGAACTAAAGACAGACTGCTAGGCTATATCACATCAGGGCAGGATGTACGTCTTAAGATTGCGGATCAGATACCGTTTGTTAGTAATGAGTCAGAATTGTATATCAGGGTGTTCGGGAGCTTTATCTGGTTCAAGACTGCTGAGAAACCCGATAACCTCTACGGAGAAGATGTACACAACCTGGTTGGTGATGAAATAACCAGATGGCGCGAAGAAGCTTGGCACGCTTGCTACTCAACACTAGCAGCCACAACGGGACGCGCTAAGCTAATCGGTAACGTAAAGGGCCGTCGCAACTTCGCTTATAAGCTAGCCCGCAAAGCTGAATCAGGCGAATCTGATTGGAGCCATCACTTACTGACAGCGTTAGACGCTATTGACGGCGGTGTTATATCGTCAGACACGGTAGACGCAGCGCGGCGCGATATGCCAGAGGCGGTTTTCAATGAGCTATTCATGGCTAAACCGTCAGACGATGAAGGCAACCCGTTTGGCATAACAGCGATTAACAGCAATCTGATTGATGAACCTACCGGCAAACCAGTTGTGGCATGGGGCTGGGATCTTGCAAAGTCTGTTGACTGGACTGCAGGCGTAGGCTTGGACCGTAATGGAGACGTAGCCGCTATACATAGATTCCAGAACGATTGGGAACGTACAGAGATATTCATCAACACTAAAGTATCTGACGACCAGAATACATTGATTGATTCGACAGGCGTGGGTGATCCGATAGTCGAGCGCCTGCAGAAAGATAAGCCACACATTGAGGGGTTTAAGTTTACTGCCTCAAGTAAGCAACAACTCATGGAAGGGCTAGCGAGCTATATCCAGCGCGGTTGTGGCAAAATTTGCAAAGGTGTGTTACAAACAGAATTAGAGGCCTATGAATACGAGTATACACGCACAGGTGTTAAGTATTCGGCGCCTGACGGGATGCATGATGATACCGTATGCGCTTATGCACTAGCGGTCAAAGCCTTTAAGGATGTTGATGATCTCAGTAACGTTATTCAGATACGAGAGCTTTAATTAATGGGGTTTATGGACTTCTTCAGGGGTGGGACAAAGCAATCAGAGACTAACCGTTCTGTATTGGCTGGTTTACCGGGTGCAGTATTCACTCAGCGCGATTACGCGTCGTTCGTAAAAGACGGCTATCAAGCAAACCCGTATGTATACGCAGCAGTCAGATTACGCGGTCTATTATTCGGTTCTGTACAACTCGAAGTTAAGGAAATGGCAGCGGACGGTAGCACCCGCGTCATTGAAAATCACCCACTATTAGACTTACTTGACAGGCCGAACCCTAGACGCGGCGGCTCAGACTTTCGCAGCGATCACCTGATCTATAAAGATTTAGAGGGTAACGCATACATTGAAAAGGCTGGTTTTCTCGACAGGCCTGAAGAATTATATAACCTTCGCCCTGACAAAGTACAGATTCTAGTAGGTGATTCTGAGAATCCAGTTAGAGGTTACAAATACGGCACCAATAGCCCTGTGACATTTGAGCCAGAGCGGATTCTACATAGAAAGTACTTGGACCCGATAAACGATTGGTACGGTCAAAGCCCATTAGAAGCGGGTAGCCAGTCGATTGACCTATCAAATCAGGGTAGAGCGTGGAATCTGGGATTACTGCAGAATCAAGCAAAGCCAGCAGGCGTATTAACAGCACCCACAGCGTTAGCCGATAAGACATACAATCGCCTGCAGAAAATGATTAACAAACGGTTGTCAGGTGGTTCAAATGCGGGCAGACCGTTATTGCTTGAAGGTGGCCTAACATGGGCGCAGCAAGGGCTTACACCTGTAGAGCTTGATTGGCTCGAAGGGCAAAAGCTCGCTGCCATAGAATCTATTATCCCGCTACAAGTACCGCCTGAGTTAATCGGTATCAGCGAGGCCAAAACATACGGCACATTCAAGGAAGCGTTGCGGGCGGTGTGGGTCAATGGCGTATTACCTGAACTTGACAGCTTCATGTCAGACCTTAATAACTGGTTGACGCCGGGTTATGGCGACAATATCAAACTGTGTTATTCAAAACAAAGTATCGACGTTCTAGCAGAAGATCAGAAAATGATATTCGATCAGAACGTCCAAGCTACATGGCGAACGATCAACGAACAACGCGAGGCAGACGGCAAAGTGTCATTGGGTTCAGTGGGCGACGTTGTTTTAGTACCTGCTGCTGTTGTCCCACTAGGTACGCCAGTACAAACGAATATGAGCAAATCAATCAAGGCTATCAATATAGTCCATGACGATGAAAAAACTGTCTATTGGAAAACGATTGACGCGGCACGAGAAGAAGCGATACCAGGTGCCGAACGCTACGCTCAGTCCATACTCGACGCAGAAGCTAAGCGAGTGACTGACGCTGTACTGAGTTCTACTACAATCGAAGGTGCATTAACTGCAGGCGTCGGCGCGGTGCAGGCATCTAAAGAAGAATGGACACAGTTTTTTAATGACGTTTATTTTGAGGTAGGTGAACGGTTCGCACAGAACGTATTCGACAGGGTAGAAAAGCAAGCGCCACTACAATTACAGCGCAAGGGCGTGTTTGAAGATTGGAAGTCATGGGTACGTGACTATATTGGGCGTGTCGGGCTTGAGAAAATCACAATGATAACTGATACGTCTATCTTTGATGTACGCCAGATTCTATATCAAGGCATTACAGATGAACTTAGCATACCGCAGATATCGGCTTTAATACGTGACACGCTAGACGATGGAAACAAGATACGCGCAACTCGTATAGCTCGCACTGAAATTATCGCCGCAAGTAATGCAGGCAGTCAGGCGGGCGCTGCTGCTACGGGCTTAAACCTTGTTAAAACGTGGCTACCCACTCAAGACAGCAGAACACGGCATGGTGATAATCGCGGCGGCTTTAATCATCGCGCTGTAGTCGATGGTATGCAGGGTATCGCAATGGATCAACCTTACACAGTAAGTAATCAGAAATTAATGTTCCCCGGAGATACGTCACTCGGAGCGTCAGCAGGCAATATAATCAACTGCCGATGCTCGGAAATCTACGACACGGTAACAGTGGACGGTATCGAAAGGATAGACACATAATGGATATCAAAACATTCAAACTGAAGATGGACAGCATAGACGAAACAGGGATGTTCGAGGGCTATGCGGCAGTATTCGGGAATAAAGATTTAGGTGGGGATGTGATTAAGCAAGGCGCATTTAAGCGTACCTTAGACGCTACAGGCGGGCGTATCCCGATCCTATGGCAGCATAACCAGACTGAACCTATCGGCGTTGGCGTAGACGCGTCAGAAGATGGCAAGGGCTTAAGGGTCACAGGTCAATTAAATCAGGATGTTTCACGCGGGCGTGAGGCACGTTCATTAATGCAACAGGGCGCTTTAAAGGGTTTATCTATCGGGTACGCGGTGCCTCAAGAGGGCTATCACTTCGACAAAGATACGCGGGTATTAACAGAGCTTAAACTACACGAGTATAGCCCTGTCACGTTCCCAATGAACACCCGCGCTCAAGTTGACACGGTGAAAGCTGACACTGATATCAAGGCACTGCTACGCGGCGTTATAGCTAAAGCTGCTGGCATCACTGACGATTCTCAGGAGCTACAACTGCTAATATCACAAACAAAATCTGTATTGAATACACTTGTATCTATTGACCCGCTAACGCACTCAGTAGAGCAAACGCAACCCGTAGAAGATATAGAGAAAATCGCAACGGAGTTAAAAGAAATACTGCAACTCCATAACTTAAAACAGAAAATATCTGACAGGAATATATACAATGACTGAAATATTAGAAGAAATTGGTAAGGAATTTGAGGAGTTCAAAGGGATTCACTCGAAGGAATTAGCCGATATAAAAGAACGGGGCGCGGCTAAAGCTGACGTCCTGGAACAATTTGAAAAAGTAAACGCTGTTTTGGCAGACCTTGACGAAAAGATCCAAGCGGCGCAGTTAGCACAGACTCGACCAGTAATCGAAGAAGAAGAATGTAAAAGCGGCGTGCGCAATGATGAAACGTACACCAAAGCCTACAAAGAAGCGTTCACGCAGTACTGCAGAGGCGCTAAGTCGTCTCTGAACCCTGAGCAAGTACAGGTACTTGAGCATGGCACTAAAGCACTGTCCAGCGGCGACAATGTAAATGGTGGATACTTGATGCCAGTAGAATGGGCGTCGGAAATCATCAAAGGTGTCACTGACATTTCACCTATGCGATCTATTGCGAGTGTTCGTAATACTTCATTGAAGATGGTCAAGACACCAAAGAGAACAGCTATCCCTACGGCTTACTGGGAAGGCGAAACCGAAAGCGCAACAGCTTCTAACGCTACTTATGGTAGTGAGGATCTGACAGTACACAAACTGCGTGTTAAAACGCTGGTTAGTTCTGAAGCACTTGAGGACAACGCTTATAACCTTGAGCAAAACATTATCATGGACGCTACAGAGGCGTTTGCTGCTGCTGAAGGTACTGCTTTCGTACTTGGTGATGCACCGAACCGACCTGAAGGGTTTACAATCGCGAGCGCGGGCGTAAGCACTACAGCCGGAACGGGAACGACATTGACTGTTGATGAACCTAACGACTTTTTCACGGTCTGGGGTGCTATCAATGAAAAGTACGACGCTAACGGTACATGGGTTATGCGTAAAGCTGTATTAGCTGCAATGCGTAAACTTCAGGACGGTGCTGGTAATTATATCTGGGCGCCCGGCGTTAATGGTGTTATTGCACCATCTTTCAATGGTAGCCCATACGTGTTAATGCCTGACATGGCTGCCTTAGCTTCTGCATCAAAGTCAGTTGCTTATGGCGATTTCCGCGCTGGATATCAGATCATTGACCGAGTACAAATTGAAGTACAGCGAGACGAATTTAGCGCTGGGGATACCGATCAAATTACATTCAGGATGCGTAAACGCGTAACCGGTGCAGTTCGATTGGCTGAAGCAATGCATATTCTTTTGGCTGGCGCGTAAACCATAACTATTAACTAAAGGAAAAAGAAAATGACCAGATTTTCAGACGGAGAAGACCTAGCGATAGTTAGCCTTAGTTCAAACGCTGCCATCAGCGCTACTACCGAGTTTAACTATGTAGACACAAACGGATATGAATCATGCATGATTGTAGCGATTGAAAGAGCTATCACGGCTACTTCTAGCGCGTATATCACGCCTGCACTTATGTCCGCATCAGTAACACCAACGTCAACGGCCAATTACACCGCTGATACTAACTTTAATGGCGGCTCAGGCACATCGGCAACGATCACTGCAGCTGTTACGCCATCAACGGTAGTCCACAAGTGGGCTTACACTGGCAATAAACGATATCTGCAGATTAAAGCGACTGCGACAAGCACCGGAAACGGCGCATGGCAAGTATTCGCTATTCTCGGCAGGAATCGACACCAGCCTAGTGTCTTGGACGCTCCTACAAGTGGAACGGTGACATAATATGGACAGAATCGTAACAGTACGGTTCTTAGTGGATGTTAACGGTGGGGGCAGAAATGCCCCTGCCGCTTCTGCCGGTGATGTTCAGGACGTTACACGAGGCCGCGCACAGTTTTTACTGCGGCGTAAAAAGGCTGAACTATTTTCACCAGTTGAAGAAGTCAAGGCTAAACCGGAAAAGAAACCCGTTAAAAAGGCGACAACTAAAAAGAAGGCAGTTAAAAAGTAATGCTTTCAACGATTTCAACAGGGCAACAGGAAAGTTTTGACTGGATAGTTACAACTCAACCCGCAGCAGAACCTATAACGGCGGCACTAGTTGCCGCACAATTAAGGGTTACAGCATCAGACGATGACACGCGGATACTGAGTTATTTAATACCGGCAGCACGTTCTATATGTGAAGCGTACACAAATCGCGCTTTTATCGATCAGACGATTACATATATTTATGACGGCACGCCACCATCAGTTATAGAACTACCTCGCGCCCCGTTATCGTCAGTTACGAGTATTACGACATACGCAGAAGATGACACAGCAACGGTATTTGCAACAAGTAAGTACACGGTTGATACTCAGGTAGAACCAGGGCGCGTATTCTTGACACAAGATGCTACATGGCCTGACGGTATGCGGACGTATAACAGCGTTAAGATTATCTATGTTGCAGGGTACGGCACTGCAGGGACAGATGTACCAAGCGATATTTTACAAGCGATTATTTTACAGACAGCGTACATGTACGAAAACCCGCTAGGGCTTGACGGTAAGGAAGCAAGCTTTGTCGATTCAGCGCGTTCTATGACGCCTATACATGACGCTCAAATGATATTGAACAGATACAAGGTCTGGAATATATGAAAGTAGCCCCGCTACAGGAAAAGGTTGTTATACAATCTAAAGTCACTGCCACAGATTCGGCAGGCGGGCGCTCTGTAGGTAGTTGGACCCCACATACTACTGTATGGGCAGATATTCGAGAATCTACCGGATCAGAGATATACGAAAGTGACCAGACACAGAACCCTGTAACCCATGATGTAGTTATTCGTAACAGTACAGACGTTGCGAACATTACACCAGCGATGCGGATACAGAGACAAGACACCACCAAATATTTATACATTGAATCAATACGATTCTCTAAACGATTAGAAAACAAGATAATGCTGCGCTGTAACTTGCAGCCGTTCGTGCTATGAGCGTCCAATTAGTAGGCTTAGACGTGGTATTGCGCAACATAGCGAGCGCAGAGGATAAGTATCACACGGCACAGGCGCTTGGCATCAATGAGACTGCCATTGCTATACAAAAGGATGCGCGTTATGCATCACCGGTTGATACCGGCAGGCTTAGGGCATCGATTAACCTTAAGCATCGAGCAACACGGCTTAATTTGTCTGCAACTATAGCGGCAGAAGTTAACTACGCTGTACCTGTAGAGTTCGGTCGTATAACATCAACGGGCAGGCATGTAGCAGCACAGCCTTACATGGTGCCAGCAATGGAAAAGAATAAAAGAAGTTTATCTAAGAACGTGGCCAAACACATGCGGGCAGTCAAATGAGTACCGTCGCAATTTTTGAAATACAGAAAGCGATGTACACGGTGTTAGCTGCCGACGCTCCGTTTATGGCGTTGATTGGTAGCCGTTTATACGATGATATACCCGACAATACAATATTCCCGTACTATCAGATAGGCGAAGCTACAGAGGCACCGCTGGACACGTTTAGTACTATCGTGCATGACGATACTGTAACGCATCATATATTTGAGTCACGTAAAAACTATGAAGGCACCGGGGGCGTTGTGCCGATAATGACAGCGGCAAACGCTTTACTTGATAGACAATCATTGACAATTACAGGCGGTTCACATATCCAGACGCGGCGCGAATTTCATACAGTTATCAGAGATCCGGGCGGCATCTATCACGGCGTAATGCGGTTCCGCGTAAACTTTCAGGAGACATAATGGCATTCATAGCAGCATACAACGGCAAGGTATACATATCGGGATACGATTTATCTACCTACTTTAATCAGTACGACATTACAAGCAATGTAAACCTTGCAGATGTGACTACATTCTGTAATTCGCAGATGGTCAGAAAACCGACTATAGCCGATGGCAGCATATCATTGTCAGGGTTCAGTGATAACACCGCTGGCGCTGTCACGGCTGTACTTAACGCAGCAGTCCAACAAGATAATAAAGTCTATACAGTGTAGCCTAACGGGGACACCATAGGCAATTACGGCTACGGCTTAGCGACGGACCTTGACAGTATCACGAATGAAGTACCATTCGACGGCATAACAACGATCAGCGCGTCGGCACAAAGTAATTTTGGTGTGGAATACCTGATAAGTTTACATGATTTGAGCGCTGAAACGTCAGCGGGTTCGGCAACGTCACACGATCACGGTGCTGTCCCTGATAGGGCTACTGGATCAGCGTATATACAAGTAACTGCCTTCACCGGTACTAACATCGACGTTATTATTGAAGAATCGACCACCAACGCGTTCGCAGGTGAAGAAACCACACTGGTTAGTTTTACGAGTGTTACTGCGGCCAATACTTCAGAGCGTGTAACGTTTGCTACTACGCCTGATAGATACTTGAGGGCTACATGGACAGGCACCTTTACCACTGCAACGTTTAACATAGGGGTAAACTTCACATGAGAATCTTAAACATAACGTGTGCTGACTGTAATAAGTCAGTTACAATTGAAACAGATGGCGATGACACGCATTGTCCTAACTGTAAATCAGTAATCAAGATCAATATACCAACAGTCAAAGTTAAAAAGACTACTAAGAAAGGAAAAAGATAATGGCATTCGTAGCAGGATATAACGGAGAGATAAAGCTTGACAACGCCGTCGGCGGTGCATTAACAAGCTATAAGGCATACGCTAGAAGTGTGAGCACTAATCTGCCTATCAATTTAGGTGATACGACAGTATTTGGTGATACACAGAATACGCGCCTACCATTGCTAAAGGACTTTAATTTTAGTGTGGAGTTCATACCAGACTCAGCAGGCGTGTTATCTGCGGTCCTTAACTCGCATGTACAGAGTTCTGCATCTATCAGTTTTGAGATTGATCCAGAGGGCACAGCGGTAGGCTCACAGAAGATCACCGGGGAGTGTTATCTGGAAAGCTTGACACCAGGTGCTACCGTTGACGGTTTAGCCACACTGACAGCATCGTATCAAGGCACCGGAGCTACAACGTTAGGTACTAACTAATATGGACTATCTTAGTCTTGACCAAATACTATCCGCTGAAGATTTACCCACTAAAGATATCGAAATCCCTGAGTGGGGCGGTGTAGTCAAGATACAAGGGTTGTCTAAAGCGAAAGCTGACAAGGTATCTCTTGAGTGCTTTGACGATGACGGCGAAGTGGACACTGCAAAACTACAGGTACAGATGGTTTTACATTGTTTGGTAGAGCCTAAAATAACAGAGGCAGAATTAACATTACTGGTTGAAAAGAAGGCGTCTGTATTTAATAGGCTCGCTGTGGAGTGTATGGCACATAATGGAAGTACTGAGGAGGTGGCAGAGCAATCTGCCGCTACCTTTCCTGAAGGCGCTGAACTACAACACGAGCAACCAGAAGATTGATGACAGCATAGAACTATTTGAAATGATGGAATACTTACATAAAACGCCTATAGAAATAAAGTATGGCTTTGAATCTGCCAAGCAGTACAAAGACTATATAGCGTACAGGCGTGCGCGTGCGCATATTGCATCATTACCCAAAACCGCACCAAAGAAAGAGGCGCAGTTAATCTATGACTGAAGCAGGCAGATTAACAGTTAAGGTTGATGCAGATACCGCGAAGCTCGACAAGGGTCTTAAGGCTACAGCGGGAAAACTGAAATCACTTGACGATAATGTTAAGCAGTTTTCTGGAACATTCTCTAAAGTGTTCGCGGGTGCTATGGTTGCGGGTTCTGTTGCCGCTGTGAAGTTGGCTAGTGACGCAGCGGAAACCAGATCAAAGCTTAATACTGTATTCGGGGATATGTCAAAAGACGCTATAGCATGGGCAGAATCTACGGCAGAAGCTACAAACACAAGTAAGTTTGCATTAGAGGGCTATCTATCTACCTTACAGGATACGTTTAAGCCGTTGGGGTTTGCTACAGACGCAGCAGCAGCGATGTCAAAAGAGGTCACAGCGTTAGCTATCGATCTGGCGTCTTTCAATAATCTACGGACTGAAGATGTTGTTAATGATTTACAGTCTGCTTTAGTTGGCAACACTGAGACGCTGAGAAAATACGGGGTGGTAGCTAATCAGGCTGCGATTGATTCAGAGGCTTTAGCGTTAGGGCTTGAGTTTACTAAGGGCAAAATGGACGCGCAGACAAAGGCCGCTTCCATCATGTCACTTACTTTGAAGGGTACAGTAGACGCTCAGGGCGACGCGATACGGACTAGCGACGGCTTAGCGAATCAGATGAAAGGGCTACAGGCAGATGTAGAAACATTAGGGGTAGAGCTAGGTACCAGGTTGACGCCTGCTGCACTTGAACTTGTAAAAGCATTGCGGCAAGTCGCTCAAATAGGCGCTGAGTCCTTTGACTTTGTGAACTTTGCAGTTATCGACTTTTATAAGAACATTGCGATTGCAGGGGTCAAGGTTAGTCAGTTCTTTGAACTACTAAACCCGTTAGCCAAACGTACAGCACGCGAAATACATGACAGTGTAGTTGCTGAGATAACGCTAATAGAGCAAGAGGCGCGGCGATCACAAGAGGCGATAATCGCGAACTCTAACGAGATGGAAAATCTAGGTGTTAAAACTAATGAAGCTACGGGGGAGATGAAGAAATATGCTGATACATCAGTAAAGGGCGTTAACGAAATTAAGGGCGCTGTAGAAGAATTAAAGCTGACATTCGCGGATCTGAATATATTGGCAGGGAACTTCACAGGAGAACTCGAATCAGTGAACGCAGAAATGGAGTTGATGCAGCAGGAAATGTCTGCAATAGATGAAATAAACAGCGGGGATACGCCTTTAGGTAATGGCGATAGTGGCGACAGTGGCGGGTTTGACAGTGGCGGTTTCCAAGATATCGG
>JAAOEI010000774.1_pt1 | contig 12015 bp, 18 predicted proteins | sample 7059261 | NCBI WGS metagenome assembly JAAOEI01 (sample SAMN14008812, study PRJNA610033) | viral metagenome | isolation source: viral particles filtered from seawater | place: China: Hangzhou Bay, Yangshan Deep Water Harbour | collected 2017-10-31
GCCAGCAGGCCGCCACCTCCGGCGCCGCCCGCCGCGCCGCCCGCGCCACCGGCAGCAGCCCCGGCCGCACTCGTTCCGGCAGCAACCATCCCCTTGCCGGCCATCATCAACGCGGCCAGGAGCGCCTGAAGTGCCATCGACTACCCCCGCAGACCGAACCACGAGAACGGACGCGACGTCGAGGCCTTGCCGCTGGTCGTCCCCGACACCGGCCGTCCGATGTGCTCCTTGTACAGGCTGAGCCGCTGCCAGCCCTCGCCCTCTTCGTGCCCGTGCCGCGCGACCTCGTCGTCGAGCCGCCGCTGCGCGTACTCCTCGGCCGCGACGCCGGCGCCGTAAAGCGCCTGCCCGGGCGCGTAGGCTCCCGCGGCGATGCCGCCCGCCATGCCGGCCATCTGCTGCATCCGGCCGCGCTCGGCCTGGTAGTTGCCGCCGTAGATCGACGTGGCGAGCTCGCCGAGCTGGTCCCCCAGCGTGTCCGAGAGCATCCGGTCCCGGTTGAAGTGCGAGCTCCCGCCGATCCGGCGGCCGCGACCCGAGCCGGTCAGCATCCCGGGGCGCGCGATCCGGTTGAACGACTCGCCGACCTTCGAGGCCGCCATGTCGTAGGTCTTCGACAGCCACGGGTTCGATGCCGGATCGAGGTACTGGCCGCCCAGGACGTCCTGGCCGTGCTGCACAGCACCAGCCGTCAAGGCCTGGCTGCCGCCCCCGGCCGCGCCCGCGACCATGTCCAGGCCCGCGGCCGCGCGCGGATCCCGCGCTGCGATCGTCGACCCCGGGAAGTAGTCGATCTTGTCGCCGTAGAGCCGCTCGGCCTCGGAGTAGATCCGCTTCAGGTGCGGTACCTGCGGGCCCCAGGGCGTGCTCTGTGACCGCTGATTCGAGCTCTGCCTGGAACTACCCATGCCCCAGCTCCTTCGAGAAGACACGATAGGCCTCCTCGTACCCCTTGAACAGGCGCGACCAGCCCGTCCGACCGTGAAGCTCGATCGCCTGGAAGCCGTTGCCCTCGGCGAAGGCCTCGATCTCCCCCATCACCCAGCGCATCTCCTCGTAGGCGATCGCGCCCCTGAGCGTACCGCAGAGCCAGACGACGAGGATCGTGTCGGAGCCGTGGTGCTCGACGTCCCCACCGACGACGCCCAATACGCCGTCGTAGGGCCCCACCAGCACCCAGAGCGTCGTCTGGTTCGACGAGACACGATCGCGCACGAGCTCGGGATGGACGCGGCCCTGCGTATGCGAGCAGCCGATCTCGACGCACTGACGGAGCTCCGGCCAGATCCGGTGAACGGCCAGGCCCTCGAAGCGGTGGAGACTACGCCCCGTGAAAGGCGACTCCGACGACCCGATCGGTTGCCGGAGAGGCATCGTGGTGGAGGGTGAGCTTGCCTCGGGTGAGTGTGACATGCGTGATTGCTCCCGCCGCGGACGCGCTACAGGGCGTGACCGTCGGCACCGTCTCCGCGGAGATCCGCGGGTCTTCGTAGTCGGTCGACGTGGCGTCGGCTGTGAGCGTCACCGACACCGCATGGTTGTGCGCGCCCTCCAGCACGCGGTTCAGCGTGAAGCCGATCTTCCGCAGATGCTCGTCCAGGCGTTCCTCGCTCCAGAACTCCGGGACCTTCTCGAGGTTCGGCATCAGCGACTCCCGGACGCACGCGCCTCGACGTCCAGGCCGATCGCGCTGCTGAAGCCGCCGGCCGGGATGATCAGGCGGATGAAGTGGTAGCGCGCATCGAGCCGACCACCGCAGTCACCGTGCGAGTCCATCGGCAACCGCCGCCCGTAGATGGTGGTCAGATCGGGCGGCACCTGGCCGCCGAGCTGCTGGACCCCACCGATCTGCACCGTCGCATCGGCGCCTTCGACCAGCGGCCGCACGTTCCGGAGGAATGCACGCGCACCGGGGTTGAGCTCCAGGGCACCGACCTCGATCGTCGCTTCGAGCGCGGCCCCATTCAGCCGGCCGAGCTGGTCGTTCGTGTCGTAGGCGCCGATCAGCCCCGCGCCGAGCGCCGTCCCCCGCTCGTCGAAGGTGTCGGGATGCGCGTCGACGTCCGGGATCGTCGCATCGAGATCATCGAGAGACGTGTTCGGCGGGATCACGCGGACGAGGAGCTCGAGCTCGAGCGCGTCCACGATCGCGAACTTGTTGGCGATCCAGTGGTAGACGAGGATCTTGTTCGGCGTCCCCAGGGTGTTCCCCGCGCCCGGGTAGAGGATGTACGACAGCGGCAGCTTCGGGTCGGTCACGGCCGAGATCCGGTGCAGGTACGCCGTGTCCAGATCGGCCTGGAACTCCCGGTTGATCACGTCCTCGCCGATCGGCTTCGAGCGCGTGTAGTCGCAGCGCCACCAGCCGTCCTGATTGAAGTAGAGGAACTCGCGCCCCCAGGCGATCGCCAGGCCCGGGATCATCGAGCCGCGATCGGGCTCGATCCGGAACAGGTTGTAGACGTCCACGCCCCCGACGTAGTCCATGCGCCAGATCGCGCGCTCCTGAAGCACCGCGCCGACCTCGGCTCCCTCGACGATCGCCTGGACCCAGCCGCCCGGCCCCTGGAGATCCTGATACCCGCTCTGCACGCCCACCGCCTCGTCGGTCCGCGGCGCCGGCCAGTAGAGCGGGTCGCCGATCGCCGGCCACCAGATGCGTGCCTCGGCCTCCCCGTCGGTGTTGTCGTAGGTGTTCCCGACGACCAGATGGTCGCGGACGACGCCACAGTGCTTCGCGCGGGGCGCCGTGCCCCGCACGTTGTCCGGGTCCGCCGTCTCCGTCACGTTCACGAACGTCGACGAGCTCAGCAGGTTGAAGTGCTGGATGACGTCGTGCTCCGTGATCGCGAAGAGCTCGTCGCCGAAGCGGCAGAAGTGCCAGCGGTCCTTCGTCGCCAGGCCGTAGCCCCCCGAGCGGGAGACGTCCTCGGGCGCCGTCTGCGCGGGGCCGTAGCGGTAGATCTTCGTCGCGTTCCCGACGAAGTTGTAGGCGTTCCCCTGGTTGTCGAGCGCCATGAGCGCGCCGCGTGCGTAGGCGTCGATCGCACCGTAGGCGAGGCTCGTGAAGCTCGGCATGGGCCCGTAGCCCACCTGGCGCGGGATGCAGTTGCGCGCGACCCGGACCTGGCCGTTCCCGCCCACCACGAGGGGCGGTAGATCCGGCGTCCACGGGCCGAACGGCACCCGCATGGGTTACGGCCCCGTCGTGCCGATCGGCGTGTGTCGGCCGGCCGCACCCGGCATCGAGTCGGGTCGGATCGCCAGGGGGCCACCGCCGGTGCGGGCGCGGGCCTCGACCTTGTTGAGCGTCTTGAGCGCCCGCTGGAACAGCGAGTCGTACTTCGACGCGCCCTCGTTGTCCTCGTCGAAGACCTTGCCCTCGAACAGCGCCCCGTACAGGTACACGTCCGGGTGGTTCGTCAGCAGGTAGTTGGTCGGAGCCGCGGCCGTCAGGCTCGTGATCCCCTTGTAGAACAGGATGTCGTAGCTGTGCGTGTCCGTGGGCGTCGGCGCGAGCGCGATCTGGAGCCCCCGCATCAGAAGCACCTGGGGGATGCCGCCGTCGTCCCGCCAGCGCACGCGGTCGAAGATCTCCGGGGACACGACCTGGCACCGCCGCGGCGGGTTCGTGTCGATCCGGATCCACCGCACCTCGATGGCGTCCGTGGGCAGATCGACGTAGTCCTGACCGCTCGTCATGGTCAGCCCGGACGTGTAGCCCTCGGTCCAGCGGTGCCGCAGGTTCGACTCCCGCTGCGCGCGCATCTCCGCGAGCTTGATGAAGGTCGGGATCTGCTCCGTCAGATCCGGCCGCGCCAGGTACTCCTGAATCTCCTGCACGAGCTCTTCGTAGGTGGCGAGAGGCATCTACAGCTTCCCTCCGATGGTTCGGAACTGGGACCACTCCGAGTCGTTCAGCTTCTTCAGGAGCTCGCTCGTCGGAACGGTGTAGACGTTGAAGCCCTCGCGCATCCACTTGTGGACGATCCCGTTCGGGATCAGCGCGACGTGCCGGCCGAGCTCGGTGTCCCCGCCGGGCCGGCCGTGGACTTGGAGCTCCTTGCAGAAGCGTGTGATCGGCTCGACGTCCTGGGTCGTCTTGACGATCAGGTGCTCGTCCGTGTCGTCCCAGCGGGCCTCTTGGATCAGGTGCCCGGCCGCGTTGGCCGCGTCGCCGATCCGGGAGATCTCCCGCCGACTCAGGAAGCCGCCCTTCGGGGGTCCGTAGCGCATTACGGCAGCGTCTCGTCCCCGCCCTCGTTCGCGAGCGGCGTCACGTAGAGGATCTCCGCCGCCGCGCCCTGGAGATGGCGCAGATGCGTGAACCCGACCACGTTGACCACCACCGGCGTATCGGCCGGGAGGAACATGAGCGAGGCATCCGCCGGCGTCTCCCCGGTCTGGATCGGCCGGAAGAACAGATCGCCGTTCGCGATCACGAGGATCAGCTTGGGCTTGATCGCGGGCGAGTCGAGATCCGGGATCACCGTCTCGGCGGCCGCGCCGGTGGTGATAGCGGTGGTCGCGCCCCCGATCTGTAGTGGCTGATCGAAATTCATGGCTCCACTCCCCCCTGGCCGTCTACCCGGCCACGTTACCCGTTCCCGGCCGCGAATTCACAGAGAACCATCGTCTCGAGCCCCTGGGACGCCCCCCCGTCGCACTCGATCTCCAGCACGTCTCCGGCCTCGAATACGGCCGTCAGGTCCCCATCGGCCGTGAACTCCTGCTTCGTCCCCGCCACCGCGACCGGCATGCTGAAGGTCGCCCCCGCTACCGTCGTTCCGCCCTTCTTGAGCGTGTAGACCGAGGCCGTCCCACTCACAACGCTACAGGAGGCCCAGCCCCGCACCAGCCGCCCATCCTTCGGCACGCGGATGTAGCTGCTGTCGGCGTTCTGATTCCGGAACACCATGCCCTGCACGAGGAAGGACCCGAGGTTCATGCCTCACCGTCCGCCCGCCGGATCACCAGCACCAGCGAGGCTTGCGACCCGGCCGCGGCCGTGCCCTGCGGGTTGAAGTTGAGCTGCTCGGCGATGTAGTTGGCGTTGGTCACGACCTGATCGTAGTCGACCTCCTGCACCTTCCCGGGACCATCGAGAATCGAGGCGTCCAGCGTGAAGGTGAAGTCCTCCGTCCGGGCCGCCACGGTGCCGTTCCAGCCCTTGACCTCGCAGTCGGTCACGAGATCGACGTCCGACTGCGCGAGCACCTTGACGAGGTAGCCGGGCCAGGGGACCGCGAACGTGCCGTGATCGACGACACTCAGATCCTCGAAGTCGCACGAGAGGAAGTATTCCTCGTGCGGCCGCGGTTCATAGGCCACCGGGCCTACCCGCTACCGGCCTGGAACTCCGCCTGAACGTGCGCCTCGCCGCCGACCGTCGCACCACCGTCCGACTCGAGCTCCAGCACGTCGCCCGCCTCGAAGACAGCCGTTGTGTCGCCATCGGGACGATCCTGGGCTACGAGGCCGATCAGCGTCGTCCCGCTGTGCCCGACCGACAAGCCCGCGACCGTCACCGACTTCGTGGCGTTCTTCGCGATCACGGCGTTCGTCCCGCTGATCACGTCCACGTTGCCGATCTGCACCCGAACCAGGCGCCCCGCCTTCGGCACGCGGATGTACACCTGATTCGGGGGGGCCGAGTCGATGTCTTGCAAGAGGCCGTTCACCCAGAAGCGATTGATGTTGTCCATTCAGGCGGCCCTCGTGAACTCGAACTGGATCCAGGCCTCACCGCCGACGGTCGGATCCGCGCTGAAGTTGACGGCGCAGGAGTCACCCTCCTCGAAGGTGAGCTCCGTGTCGGTCGGGTCGAGGATCTCGCCCACCAGGGCGGCCCCTTCGGCCGTGCCCGTACCCGTGATCGTCCCGGTCCCCGCGGCCGCGCCGTTCTTGTGGATCGCGCCCGTCAGCGTGCCCGTCAGCGCCGCCCCGATCGTGATCGAGAAGCCGGTCAGCCGGCACTTGGTCGGGATCGGCACGCCGTAGCTGTTCCCGGTCGCCGCCGTCGTATCCGGAATCCGCCGGGAGAGGTAGAAGTCGTTGGCGCTCATACGTCCGACCCTCCGTCCTCGCGGACGACCAGAACCACATGCCCAACCCCGGTCCCGCCCGCCCCAGTGGTGAAGCGCATGGCAACGTCCGGGACTACCCGCACCGCGTACTGCTCCTCCAGGCCTTCGCCCAGGAAGTCGAACTCCTGCACCTTGCCCGCGCCGTCGAGCGTCGCGGCCGTGCAGGACAGATCCAGCAGGGTGTTCGTGACGGGCGAGGTGCCCGGCGTGTTCCCGTGAAACGCGGTCAGCAGCGTGTCCGTGACCAGATCCGCGTCGACCTGCACGAAGGCCTTGACGATGTAGCCCGCATTCGGGAAGACGGCGGCGTCGATGGAATTCGCCGCGCCGAAGTTGACGTCGAGCCCCACGAAGCGGTCGTTGTGCGGGCGCTGCTCGTAGGCCACGAACGACTCCTACCAGATGGATCCAGGGGCCGCCGCCCAGGTACACGTAGGCGACGGCCCCCGTCTCCGGGGTTTACGTGGTGAGGTCTGCGACGATGCCGCTGCCGCGCTCGTTCCGGCTGACCAGCGTGTACTCCACGAGGAGCTGGCGCTTCTCGGTGTCGCCGGTCTTCGACAGCGCGTGCTGCCGGAAGCTCCGCAGGTAGGCCACCGCCCAGAGCGACGGGTCGAGCACGTGGAGCGTCCGGTCCCGCGAGAAGCGGTTGGGCACGATCCGGTGCGTCCCGAAGTCCGAGACGTACACGTCGACCGCGGCCACCAGGCGCTTGTCCTCGCCCCGGTCGAACCGGGTGCTGTTGCCCGTGAACGCCGAGATCCGCTGCTTGTTGACGGGCCCGCTCATCAGGACCGAGGGGTCGCCACCGGCCGACCACGTCTGCTGGATCACGGTCTTCACCAGCGCCTCCGTGATCGCCCGCTGCGTGCCGTCCGTCCGCGTGGTCGACGGCTCGCCGGCCGCCGAGTGGGTGGCATCCGCCCCCGTCGCGCCGACCGAGCTGTTCGTGTCGTACCACGTCTCGAGCGAGGCGAGGTGCCGTGCGGTGGTCGCGTCGCCCGTGACCATCGCGTAGTTGCCCGTGAGCACCGTCTCCATGTCCCGCTTGAGCTCCTTCGACTTCTTCGCGAGCTGGTACGCGAGCTCCGACTTGCGGCCGGCCTTGGAGATGGCCTCCAGGGTGCCCGAGATGGTGACGGTCTTGTCGCTGATCTGCGTGCGGTTGCCCACCCGCAGCGTCGCGACGACCGCGTCCATCGTGGCGTCGTCACCTTCGATGACGGCGTTGTCGACCGCCGAGGCCAGGACGTCCATCTGCCACTCGTGGTAGACGGCGTCGCACCGCGTCCGCCCCGCCATCATCAGAAATGGCGTGTCGGTCGGGTCGATGTTGTAGATGATGTCTTCGAGGTCTTCGCGATCGCCGACCACGTCGAAGGCGTCGAAGGTTTCGGTAGGCTGGGCCATTACAGGATCTCCTCGAAGGCGGCGGCCGCCGTGGCGACCGATCCATCTGCCCGGTGTCGGCCGAGAACTTCACGGCGACGTCGGGTAGAAGCCTCGCGCTCCGAGACTCGTGCCCCGGGCGTGATGATCTTGGGCGTCTCGCGGACCTTCTTGACCGCGAGCTTCCCCTTGCTCGTGAGAGCTCGGTATCTCATCGCGTCTCGCACGACGAGAACGTAGCGATGATCCTCCAGCGCGACGAGATCGTCCGGGGAGAAGCCCCGGTGCGCCAGGAGGTACTGCTCCATCTGCTTCGCTTCCGCCTGGGCGAGCTCGTTGTCCTCGACCCAGTCCTTCGCTTCGGGATGCTCGACGAGGGCCTTGCCCTCGTTCTCGATCCACTTCTCGTGCTCGCGCTGCGACTCGCGCTCGCGCTTCTCGGCCTCGCGCATCAACAGCTCGTGGGACCGCTTGAAGGCCTCGCTCTTCTGCTGGTGCTCGGCCCACTGTTTCGCGTACTCGATGGGGTCCTCGTCCTTGAGCCGCTGCCAATCCGGCCGCTCGGCCTGGTTCTCGAGCTGCACCATCGTCTCCAGCGCGTTCTGGAGCTCGTAGAGCTTCGTGCCGTACTCGCGCTGCTGGCGGTCGATCAAGCCGCTGAGCTCGGCCTCCTTCGCCCGGACCGCCTCCGAGCGCGCCACGGCGTCCGGGGCGCTGCGCGCCGCTTCGAGCACCTGGGAGAGCGGCACCTGTTCGCCGCCGAGCTCGATCGTCAGATGCGCGGCGAGCTCGTCCGGGGCGACGTCGAAGGCCGCGGCCATCTCGTCCCACGTGTTGATCGAGCCGTCGCTCTGGGCGGTGGCCTCGTCCGCCTCCTCGGGCTCGCGAACCTCGTCCGCGTCCTCCGCGACCTCGGCCTCGATCTCTTCGTTCGCCTCGGCGAGCTGCTCTTCCGCGGAGGCGAAGCGGCCGCGCTCTCGGGGTTGCCTTTCGGCGCGCTGGCGGCGCTGCTCGGTCGGATCCGGGCCGAAGTCCGGCTGCGTATCGAGGAAGGCCTCCATCTGTTCCACAACCGAACCCTGTGAAACGGGTGACGGCGCTTCTGCTACGACGTCGACTGCGGCGTTCTCATCCGCCACTCGTCTCTACCCCCTCAGCGGCCCTGCGGAGCTCCTCCGCCTCTCGCTCCTTGAGGACGAGCTTGCCCGTCTCCATGACGCTCCGCAAGGAGGCCTCGAACATCCGGACCCCGCGGGCCATGTAGTACAGCCGCTCCCGACCCTCCACGTCGGCCGGGTCCGACCGCTCCCAGGTCCGTGACACGGACCCGCGCATGATCTCCAGCGTCTCCTGAAGGAGCGGGTTCGCCATGAGCTGCTCGGCTTCCCGGGCGCGCGCGACCGCCTGCGCGGGCGCGAACTTGCTCTTCGGGAGCTCGTCGCTCACGCCTCGTCCTCCGCCTTCGCGGCCTTCTTCCGCCGGGTCCGCTTGCGCGGCGCGGGCTCGGGCTCGGGCTCGGGCGCGGGCGGTGTCTCGAAAAGCCGCCGGATCTGCTTGGTTTTCGCCCGGTAGGGCCGCCCCTCGCACCAGGCGTCCACGTACTCGCGGATCTCCACGAGCGCGTTGCTGCGGCTGCTACTCAGCAGGTCGATGAAGGAGCGCAGTTGCTCCGGGCTCTGTGTCGCGTCGCTCATGCCGCCTCCCGCTTCCGTTGGGCGTCGTTCCGGTTCTTCTCGCGGTCGATCTCGCACTTCTGGAGGCCGATCCGCTCCTGGCTCTCGATGCGGGCCATCTCCACCCGCTCTCGCATCAGGATCTCCTCCTTCCGGAGCTCCGCGTCGAGCGCGTCCTCCCGCTCCTTCAGGCTGAGCCGCTCCTTCTCCAGCTCCAGCCTCGCCGCCTCGAGCTCCTTCTTCATTTCGATCTCCAGCACCTTCGGGTCCGGAGTCGGCTCGGGCGCCTCGCGGTCGCCCGGGTCGGTGAAGAAGTGCTCCGGGATCGGGAAGCCCATCGCCTCGGCCACCCCCTCCAGGGCGTTGAAGGCGTTGGCCGGCGTGACCATGAACTCGCCGAAGCCCATCTGCGTGAGCTGGGTCTGGAGCTGCAAGATCGTCTGGAGGTTCGCGATCCGCTCCTGCGCCTGGCCGACCCCGAGGCCGACCTTGATCCGCACGTCCATGTCCTCGTCCCACTGGGACGGGTCGACCGTGACCCACTCGCCGCGGAGCCGGAAGACGCGGTCCTTCACGCCGGCCTGGATCATCTCGCGCAGCAGGAGCTTGAACATCCGCTTCAGCCCGGTCTGCGCGAAGATCCGCGCGATCAGCTCGATGCGGACCTGGGCTGCGTCCATGATCCGCGAGATCCCGGTCGCCGTCTGGTTCAGCGAGCTCGCGTCCATGCCCTGCGTGTAGCGGGTGATCCCGGTGCGGTTCTGCTTGACCTCTTCGAGGTACTCCATCATCGCCATCGCCATCGGGCCGAGCTGGCCTTGCTCGAGAGGGCGAACGGCGTCGAGCTGGTTCGCGCGCACGATCCCGCCGGGCCGCGACGTCAGCAGATCGTCGAGATCCACCTCGCCGTCCAGCACCACCATGCGCTGATTGTTGATCAGGTACAGGTTGTCGAGCATCTGCCGCAGCAGCGTCGACCGGATGAGCTGCAAGTCCATGATCAGGTCCGCGAGGGACATGCCGTGGAACTTGTGAGGCATCGGGATCGGGCACAGGTCGAAGAACGGGTTGTGGCTGATCTCCACGTCGTCGAGGATCTCGACCGTGTTCTCGCCGGCCACGATGAACTTGTGGAGCTCGGCGTAGCCGTCGCCGTCCGTGTCCATCCGCAGCACGCAGTCCGTCGTCCAGATCTCCCGCGAGGCCGCGTCCGCGCGCTCGGCCGTCGTCACCGGGAACGTCTCGTCCTCGCTCAGGCGCTCCGTCCGCCCGATCGAGAACTCCGGCGTGTCGTCGGACGGCACCGAGAGCACCAGATCCTTCGGGAAGCCCATCGCGATCAGGTCCGACGCGGTCCGCTTGACCCGGTGCGCGGTGAACTGCGTGGTGTCGTCGAGCCGGATCGTGCGGCGCGCGATCAGGAACTCTTCCGGTGGGATCGCCGCGACGCGCACGTCCACGTGCGCCTGCATGTGGCGCACCTGCACGTTGTAGAGCTTCTCGACGATCGGCTCGCCCGTCTCGGGGTCCCGGCCGAGCGTCTTCTCCTCGACGTCGTGCGCGACCACCTCCAGGCCTTCGTCGTCCAGCAGCAACCCGAGCTCGGCCTCGGAAAGCCCGTTGTACCGCTCCAGCATCGGCTCGTACTTCTTCTCGGAGTACACCTTGCCGGGGCTGTTCTTCTCCAAGAGCGCCGTCTTGAACAGGTCGTAGAGGATCCGGAAGCCGTCCTGCTCGTCCATGAACAGGTAGTTGACGAACTCCGTGGCCTGCTTCGCCTGCTGCTCCTGACCCTGGCGCCGCGGCTCGTACTCGACGATGTGGGTGCCGCCCGTGAACATTCGCATGAGCTGGGGCATGACCCACTCGATCGTGTCCTTGACGTCGGTGAGCACCACCTGGCTGCGGCCGTCGATCTCGTTCCCGAACGGGCGGCCGTAGTAGTACCGGATCGCCTTCTGCCGATCGTCCGCGATCTCGGAGCCGAGCCCGCCCAGCGCGTCGTTGATCTCGAGCTGGATCACGCTCTTGATCTCGCGGATGTCGAGCGGCCGGAGCTCGTAGCCGTGGGTGTCCCGGAGCGTCAGCTCCTCGTCCAGCCCGAGCTCGTCTTCCAACATCGCGACGACGTCGGGTTCGTTTCCCGCAGGCATGACCATGCGTCAGCTCCTACGCGAAGGGGGCTTCGAGCTCCTCGGCACTGGCTTCGGCCTCCTCCTGGGCGACCTCGGGCAGAGCGTAGCCCATCGCCTTGAGCGTCTCCGGGAACGGCGGGACCGGGAACAGCTCCGCCTGCTCCGAAGCGATCCGGTTCAGATCCTTCTGGAGCCCGTGCAGCACCACCTCGAAACGCTCGAGCTGCTCCCGGAGCCGGTTGATCTCGCCCTGCATCTTCATCGACATGCGTGTCTCCTACACCACCGCGGACGGCACGATCAGCCGCTCGGAGTGAGTCTGGGGGCGCCGGTGTCCCACCGCAAGGGTGCGGAACGCATCGGCTCCGTTGGACGCCCACGTGTGCTGAGGGGTCTTCGCGTACACCGGCTTGCCCTCCGGGTCGTACATCCCCTCGATCTTCTGCCGCGTGTACTCCTTCAAGGCCTGCACCCCGCGCTGGGTGTTCTTCGCATCGAAGAAGCAGCGGGGGATCAGCATCCGCGCCGCCTCGATCCCGTCCTGCACCTGGCGGTTCGGCAGCACCGTCCCGCGGATCCCGAGGTCCCGCAGCATCGCCACCCGGCTCTTGCCCGGCCCGAGCTCGCGCACCTTCGCGTCGTGCGGCCACAGATGCCGCTCGTACACGTAGGGCAGCTCGGTCAGCACCTTCGCGTAGTGCGCCAGGCCCACGCCGGCCGCCTCGTAGTAGT
>JAAOEI010000775.1_pt1 | contig 12004 bp, 7 predicted proteins | sample 7059261 | NCBI WGS metagenome assembly JAAOEI01 (sample SAMN14008812, study PRJNA610033) | viral metagenome | isolation source: viral particles filtered from seawater | place: China: Hangzhou Bay, Yangshan Deep Water Harbour | collected 2017-10-31
AGATTCAAGCAGTCGGGGCACATAAGGTGCTTTGCGGTGATGGATCGAATGCGGTGGAAGCGACGGTGGGGGGAGTGCTCTCTGCTACGTATGCAGCGGGTGTTCTGACGTTTGCGTTTTCAAATTCGACTGCTGCGGGTGGTTCGCTTCAATATGCCCGATTGGACGAGAAGGCGAATAGTGGTATCAGTGCTGGGGCGAGTTCGGCTGCAACGTGGACACAACCGAGGGGTAATACCACCGCGTGGACTGAGGAAGATGCGGCAGGGATTTTGACGATTACGAGCGGTGGTTCTTTTTCACTCAAAAAGGGCACCTATCGAGTAAATGCCTTTGCGGTGGGTAACGAGGTGGGCTTGCATCAGTTGCGTTTGCGGAAGGTGACGGCAACGGCAGCGACGGTGTTAACGGGCAATCCGAATACTGCTCCAGCGACGGTGCAGACCACGGTGGCGTTGCAGGGGGTGATTACGGTGGCGGCGGATTCGGATGAGTATCAGTTGCAGCATTATACTACAAACGCTGTGGCTGCGGATGGGTTGGGAGAAACGGTGGGTGCGGGTGAGCAATGTGTGTTTGCTTCGATTGAGTTCTTGAAACTTGCATGAAAACGACTAAGAAAATTGTCCTTCGTGATAAGATGGTCGGCGGGATGGTGAGGGATACCCGACCTGATCTGTTGAGTGGTGAGCAGTGGAGGACCGTTTTCAACTTTAGGCCGTTCAGTGGGAGTTTGAAGCAGGTTCCGCGCAAGACATCCTATATCAATATTTGCTACAGTGCGCTGGAACCAATCAAATCGTTGTCGCTGGTTTCGACGGGTGTGCGCGATGAGGCGTTTGTGGTCGGATTGAGCGATACTGCCGCATTTCGAGTGACACCGGATGGGGGTGTTCGTTTGTTGGATGAGGAGGGATTTGTTGATCCGTTTGTGGCGAACGAGGTGTATTTGCGGTGGGCAACGGTGATGTATCATAATGAGTTGTATTTCACAAATCCGTTGAATCCCATTCGCCACACCGATGGGTTGATGCTTCGCACGATGAGCGAAGTGCCGGCGGGACGTTACTTAGAACATTATTACGATCACTTGTTGGTGGGTGCTCCCACTTACAACGGCGAGGTGGATGAAGGTAAGGTGATGTGGTCCCATCTTGCGGACTTTACGAGGTGGGATTCTCAAACGTATACTGAAGCGGATGAGTATAAACCCGGTGAGCATAGTCACGGGTTGGAGGCAGTAACGGGAGTGACGGGGGTGAAACGGTTGGGAGATTTTTGTTATGTATATACTCCCAGTTCAATTTCGGTGATGCGGTATGTGGGAATTAAGAATGGGGTTTTTCGCACTGACCCGTTGAAATTGGATTCGGGATGCGGGTTTCAGTATGGGCTTGTTTCGACAGGAACGAAGCATTTTTATCCCGATTTGACGAACCAGACCTTCATGATGTTTGATGGGCAGAATGTCCAAGACATCGGGAAGGCGATTATGCCGTTTGTGTTGGAGAACCTGAATGAAGACCCCCGGTTGGCACAGCGGATGTGGGGGTATGTGGATTTTCAATATAATGAAGTGCATTGGGTGTTTGTTTCCAAGCTCTCGACGGGGGATTTTGATTTGGAAGTAGTTTTTAATTTCGAGAGCAAGACGTGGTATGCAGCGAGTGTGGAGGATGTACATTCGTTTTGTGAGGGTGCACGGATGCCTAAGAGTGCCGCGGATTTGACGGGCACTATCAATTTGTTAACGGGGGAGGCACAATCCCTTTCGTTCCAGAGAAGGGTGATTCCGCGAGTGTGGGGGAGTGGATTGAATTATGTTTTAAGGGAGGAGATTTCCACGGACGAGTTGAAGGACCTGCGGTATCAGGATTTGCCGTTTTTGGAGACGGGGGATTTTTATTATCAGGGTTTGTATGAAACAAAAGAACTCGAGTCGTTTGCGATTCAGGCGAGTTACGCCACGAGTGGGGGGATCGAGGTGTATTATGCAGTGCGGGACCATTTCGATGAGACGATTGCGTGGACATTGGCGGGGATTTGGACGAAAGGGTTGTTCGAAAAGATTTTGAGTTTTCCGCGGGTGAGCGGGAAGATTTTTAGGTTCAAATTCGTGGCGAGTGCCACAACTCAGCCGTGGTTGCAGCCGGTTACTTTCGGGGGTGGGTGTCCCGAGGAAGGCACTCCGATTGTGCCACCCCCACCGCCCATCCGGTGGGATTGTCAGAATGGGCAGTGTGTGCAATCCATTAGTGGCAGGTACGCCACGCAAGCGGAGTGCTTGGCGACGTGCTCACCTCCTCAAATGTGGATTTGCGACAATGGGGTGTGCAGGGTGGATGCGAATGGTCCTTATTCTTCGCGAGCGGAGTGCGAGATGGTGTGTGGATTGGTGCCACCTCCCGATGTGTTGTTTTGCCACCTTCCACATATTACTGCCAACATGGTGAATTCTACCACGTTTGCACAGGGTGAGAATTGGGACCAAGTGTTTTCGCTTGAATTTACATTAGCGGCAGCCCGAGAGATTCTGTCGATTTCGGTTTATCAATTCGATTCGGGGTCGATTGCGGGACCGGATACGGTTTGGTCCACTAAAAATAGTGTGGTTTTTGGGGCCACAACTGTGACTCCTCGGCCTTTGCGAATTATTGACTCGCTGCACGAAACGGGTTCGACGGGATTTGCGGCTAGTTTGGGCACTTATCCGATTGGATTGACCCGCATTTTGATGTTCGGGGAGCCATTCGCGGGTGCGTGGAGCCAGGCGTATTTTTATGCTCACGTGATTTGGGCGGATGGGACAACATCGGTGGCGATTGGGGGTTATGGGCGGAATGAACCACAGTGTGGACATGTTGATCCGCCGTGTTTGAGTGGGTTGACGGTGTTAAGCGGACCGGGTTATAACGATGAGAATCATCGGGTTACCTATCATCAGGGGGATATTGAACCGTGTGAGTTTGTGGCTGCTGTAGGAGGTGTGACGGTGGATGGGGGTCACGGCGCGTATACGTATCGCTATCTTCATGTAGAGACAGGGAATGATTTAGCTCACACAAATGGGGTGCTGGATTCCCGTGCGTGGAGTGAAGGGGTTTCAACAGTGTTGGCGATTGTAAATGATTCGAGTGTGCCGCCGTGTGTGGTTCGCTATATGTTTCAGGTAGAGGTGATTTGCCACGTGGGACCTCCGCCTCCGCCCCCTCCGCCGTATTCGTGCATTGACGGGGTTTGTCAGAATGACCCCAATGGGCAATACACCTCGCTGAACCAGTGCGCTGATGCGTGTGGGTGCTCGGCAATGGATCAGGTGAATTTTGAAGTGGGTGATTGTTTGCCGGGGACGGTCCGCACGATTGGACATGATTGGTGTGTGAATTGTTGTGTAATTCCCAATTATGATGCAACTGCTGTGGCGGCAATTCGGGATGCGTATCGGGATTTGCTGTGTCGAGTGGCTGACTGCGGTGGGTATCAATATTGGCATCGTCAGTGGCTTGCGAACGGGTGGAATGCCGGGACGTTTTTGACAGCTTTCCAGGCGAGTTCGGGGTATCAGTATGAAATAACCCATGGAGGAGGTGCTTGTGGGTCGTGCTGTATGCCGGATGGCACTACGTGCGTTGAGAGTTATCAAGAATGGTGCCGGTTGGTCGGGGGTACTTTCACTGCTGGCGGGGATTGTAGTCCAAATCCGTGCGGTACTCCCCCACCTCCGCCGGATACGGGTAGTTGTTGTATTGGCACATCTCAGGGAGGGGGGAGTGTTGAGTGGTCTTGTGTTAATGGAGTAACAGAAGCACAATGTGATTTGCTGTCAGGCCAATGGACGGCGGGTGGAACTTGTCCTGATCCCGCGTGGGGTTGTGCGGGTCCGTGTCCTTGTCAGGAACTACGGGGAAATTTAGATATTGTGATTGTTGATCCCGGTACTCCTGGAGTAGACACAGACGGATGGAGTTGTTCTTTGGAACTTGGCGAAACTAGTCCAGGTGTGTGGGGGACTTCGTATGTTTTTAACCCCCATCTAGGAGTAAATATGGAGGTGTTGTTACTGTGCCAAGAAGGTTATTTTCAGATGCGGATTATGTACTCGGCTGGATTCGCGGGAGTTCAGCGAACATATATTAAATATCATAATGGGGTGTGTGATCCAACAGGGTCTTATTTTTTCTTCGATCTGTATGGTGGCATGGGAGGGACTAATTTGACGGTTACTATTTCTGATGTATGAAATTCTTTGAATCAAAACATTGCACAAGTGAGGTACACTGTGCGGCTTGTCGGGGAACTAATCCCGCATTTCGCCAGATGATGTTGGCAAAGGACCCGAGTTTGGAGAAGGTGGATTTTGAGTGCCCGAAAGGACGACGTTGGGGAGTGCAGATCGGAGATGTGGTAGCAAAAGTGGCCACTCCGATTGCGAAGGCGTTGAAGATGGATTGTATTGATAAAACCACTATGCAGTTGAAATCCGAGAGTCCTTGTGCAAAACGCAAACGATTGTTAAATAGCTTATGAGTTTTAACCTTGCAGCATTTGATGGTGATGTGACCGCGGTAGCGTTTACGCCAACGGGGTATTTGTATGTGGCAGGGCAATTCACCACCTACGATGGGGACGCGGTTGATGCGTTGGTGAGGTTGCAACCCGATGGTACGTTGGACACCGATTTTGATTGCGGGTTAGAGAATGGCACGGTGTATTATCCGCCTACACAATTGTATGTTACTGCCGACGGGGGTGTTGTGGCGGGGTTGAGCACGAATCGGTTGTGCATTTTGAAGGGCGGGGGTTTGAACGATCGGCTTCGGATAAGTGGGGTGAATGTGCCGCCCATTGTTAAGTTCTTTTCGAACGGAGAAACGGATGGTGACTGGCAGACGGGATTGAGCGTTGGGAGTATTGTGAAAGCATTTTCGCCGATTGGGGCACAAAGGGTGGCGTATGTATTAAAAGAGGGTGCCAATACGCGGGTGAAATTGGTGCGAACAAACAATCTGGAGATTTATGACCTTCTTGACACAGGATCTGGTGCTTTCAATGATGTCGTGGCTGTTGATAGGAATCGCTTGGTGGTTGTGTCGGGAGTCCTCTCGGGACAAGTGACACAAACAGCACCAGAGGCTAAGACATTTACTACGGCTGAGTGGCCGCTTTCACAGGGAATCATGGCAGTTGATTTAACCCTAACGCCCGTGCCGTTTTGGGTGTCGAGTGCGGGAGTGGTGGATAAGGGGTGTTTTGCGGGGTTGTATAGTGCGGAGTGGACGAGGTTGTATGTGGGGCAATTGCTAACGGTGAATGGCAGTTTCGGCCAATGGTGCGGTTCGAATATCGAACAGCACAGGGGGATGATTGCCAGTGGGTTGGATTTTGTGAGCGGTGCGAGCAGTGAGTGGGATTTGCGGACGGAAGACCCGGTTGTTACCTCAAATAAACAGGGTTTTGAACCCTACACAAACACGAGTGATGACGACTCCTTCGTGGTGGCAGCACGACCTCTTGCTATCAAACCCAGCACGGGAAGCGTATTCATAACTGCCCCGTTCGCAAAGCTCAAAGATGTGGCGGTTACAAAATATTATGTGAAAGAGATTGGGCGGGACGGGGTTGTAGGTGCTTTTGCCCTTCCGACGCTCACTTCGTCGGGCATCCCACGGGTGCTGTGCGCAGCATTGTCACCCAACGAGGATGTGTTGGTGATTGGCGGGCGGATTGACAATGGAATCATGGCCGTGGATGGGAGTACTGGGGCAGTTACAACCAATGATGTTGTGACGGATGTGCCTCACACGCTCAAACTCGGTGGGGGAGTCCGCTCATTGGAATGGGTGGGATTCGGAGAGAATCTGTATTTTAACCAAACTGCACAATGACATTCGATGTTTTAGAAATTACGCAAGTTGGAGCGGCATTGGACCACTCGAAGTTTCTGATGTTCGGATTGGAACAGCTTCGGGCGGAAAACAAGGCTCGTGAGGAGATGTCGAATGACGAATTCGTGGTGCGGATGATGTCTTTTCTCGCGAGTAAGAGGGGTTTGCTGTTGTTGCTGCAAACGCCGCAAAAACAGAACGTGGGATTTTTACTCGCCGAGGATTGTTCGGATTTCTTTCGGGACAGTTCGATGATGATTGTGGCGTTGTTTGTAAAAGACAAATTTCCTTCGGCATTAGCGTTCCTGTTTGAACGCTTTTTGGAAAAGTGCCAAGAGCGCAAGAAAACCAAGGTTCGTGCTTATACGCGGCGAATCAATGGGTCGGCAATGAAGTTCTATGAAGACAAACTGGGGTTCCGGCGTGAATATGTCTTGTTTCAGAGAGATGTATCAAGTGCGGAAAATAGAAACGGTGGGTGAATTATGTCAAAACTGGCCACTATTCGAGGAAGGCTTACAACGGTTAGAACCGGACGAACCCGACCGAAGGGTGAGTGCGTATTTTCGGCAATTAGCGACGGTTTTAACTTGGGATTCGTCAAAGCGGGCTATTTGGGTGTTATCGGACTCTGGCGAAGATTGCGCTTTTTTGGTTTTGACGGTGATTCCAAATGTTTACCTCGAAGAATTCCCGTGGGTTTTTCTCACCTATACGAGAAAGGGAATTCCCAACACAATCGACGTGCTCGTCGGCTATGCCTTGGAGTGGAGTCGGAATATCGGGTACAAAAAAGCTTATTTTCGGAACACGTCCTTTGGACCAACTGTCGCAGAACGGTATTATCGGCGTTTTGGGGCAAAACTAAATGCGGTTGAGTTTGTGACTGATTTATGAAAAACCTAAAAATACAACTAACGTGGTGGATTGCACGGATGCGTGCGAAGTGGGTGACCCTCAAATGGCGTTTTGCATTAAGGCGAACACCGGGGTGCACGATGAGCGGTGGTAAGGGTGGGAGTTCGTCGGACACCGCGTTTAGTCGGGTGGGCACCGACAACAAAACGTCGGGTTTCACAATTCCCTCGAATCTTGTTACCCTGATTGACAATGCCTCGAATGCACTTAGTCTCGATGCGGGTGATCCACAGACATCGTTGTGGTCAACAGTGATGGGGAATGTCAATTCGCCAAGTGCGGGTGATGCACAACTACAATCCATTTTAACCCAGAGTGCCACTAACGCTCCGTGGTATCAGCAGCTTTTAACCACCGCGAATCGGAGTCCCTACTCAAGCACCTATGAGGCTGATACCCAGGATGCTTACACGAACAGGTTGAACAATACCCTCGCGGGATTAGATAGTGCGACGATTCGCACGGGCACAAACCACCACGCATTGCTCAAAGGACAAGCGGTGGCGGATGCGAATCGTATGCGTGGTGAGGATTTGGCCCGCCAGCGGAGTGCGGATGCTGGAATCATTGGACAATCGCAAGGTTTGATTGCCGGGTTGGATCAGCTAAAAACGGGTCAGGCAATGGGTGCGGCCCAGATGTTGAATCAGAATCAAAATGCACGGATTGCACAGGCGTTGGAAGCGGGTAACCAACGCACGCAACGGGCAAGTGCCGCACTTGGGGGATTGGGACAATCTGCGCGGTTGCGTGGGACTACTAATGAAACCGTCAATACAAACCTTGCCGGTCGCGGGTATCAAGAGGGTTCCCAGTGGAATGTGAGTGCGGGTGTGGGAGATGTGTGTTGCTTCATCTTTTTAGAGGCGTTAAATGGACCGCTTCCGCCTTACGTGCGGAGGGGGCGGGACGAGTTCCAGACGCCAAGTGGGTTGCGCGGTTATCGGTGGATGGCCAACTGGCTTGTGCCGAAAATGCGGGTTTCGTGGGTGTGGAGGGGTTTGGTGAATGTGTTTATGGTAAAACCCATCATGCGGTATGGTGCGTTTTATTACAATGTTGAAGAAAAAGGCCAACGATGGGGATGGGTTTACAAACCCGTGTTACACGCTTGGCTTGGGGTGTGGAAACTAATTGGAAAGACTCGTTATGCCATTTGAAGGAATTATACCTTGGTATCGGGATTACCGTGCGCGGAAAGATGTGGATCGTTTCATGGGGCAGCATGCGGCAACGTTGCAGAGTGGTAACCCGGATGAAATCGCAAAGATACAGGTCGATCCGCGCAATAAATACCAGCGTCAAGCGGTGGCTGATGCGCTGAGTGCGTGGAATACTGCCGGGCAAGGTGGGTTGATTCGGGCGAACACTGCTTACACGGGTGCTCAAACGGGGTTGGTGAATCAGCAAACCCGGAATGCGGGACAGGTGTTTGACATTAATGCGGCGAACGAGGGTCGAACCAAAACTGCTGAGAGTTGGATTAATGATAAGTTTGGTGCTCCTAATATACAGGCTTGGAATGCGCTGTTGCAAGACCGCACGGCGAAAGTGGGTGAGCGGAATGCCGCGACACACGAAGGGCAGTTGGGGGTGCAAAAAGCGGACCAGAATGCGAGGTTTGCCGGTAACCGGGCTGCGGGACTCGCTATTGGTATGAATCCTATGGATTTAACCCAACCTATGGATATGGGTCCGATGTTGCAGTGGCAACAACTCCAAGAGGGTGATAAGAATCGAGAGAATCTTCGGCAAGTTAATGAGTTGTCACAACTGGGACATTTGTTGTCTAACCAACAGCTTTATATGGACCCTCAACAAGGTCCAGCGGTGTTGCAAGAAATGCGACGTCGGATGCGGATACCGGATGCGACGGGGGCACAACAAAACTCTCGAGGTGAGGTGATTCAAAATGCCACCCAAGATCTCGCAGAAAAAAACTTGACCTTCGGAAGAAATACTCCGCCATTGAACATGCAAGATGTGGGTTCAAACTTCCAAGGTTTGGAACGTCCGTTGATGGGGACACGACAATTATTGCATACAATCGGTTTGGCGGATGACCCGCTTCAGACGGAAGTGCGGCCGCAATATCCACAACGAGGTGAGCGGAATGCAAGTTTGCCTAACGATTTGTTGTTTCAACAACCTCCGAGGGTGGAACTAAACCAAGCAAACCAGAGTTCGAATGCCGTTTCTCCTTCAAGCCAAATGACCCCCGAACAACAAGCTATGCTGCAAGAAATGTTTAACGCCATGCTTTACGGTCAACCTCAACAACGCTAACACTATGGCTGGAATCTTCGGCGGACAATCGAATGCGAATGCCCAAAACCCCGCGTGGCAAGGGCAGCAACAGGTACAACAGCAAGCCACTCAACAAATGGCACCGTTGTATCAGCAACCAAACATGCAGGCGGGTGGGCAAATTCCACCCGCGTTGCAACAGCAAGTTAATTCTAACCCGTCGTTGTTATTTAGCCTTTTCCAGTGAGGTTCGAAAATCGAACAGGACATATTATGAATGAGCAACCCCTGACATTCGGAGATGTTGTTGACCTGCACAAACAACTTAAAAAGCAAGACCCGTTCTTTGCGAATATGACCACGTCTCAGTTTGCGAAATATGCAAACCAAGAAACAGGGTCGGATCTGTATCAAGCGGGTGAGAACGATTCGATTGCGAAGAAGTATAGTTATTATGTAAACAAAGCGTTTTCGCCCGTGTCGGAGGGTTTTAAACATCTCGGGCGAGAAGGTGCAGCGTTGTTTACTGACAATCCCCGGTATCAAGACATTATCGGTCACATGGCCGAGAAAACCCCCCGCATGATGTTGGAGGGTGCGCTCACCTTTGGAACGGGTCCGATTGGGTGGGCGGGCAAAGTGTTGGGGGGATTGTCGATGGCGACGGACACCTACGAAGCCACTGACAACCTGGGGGCAGCGGCAGTGACGGGTGTGTCGGGAGCGTTGTTCCCCGCATTCCAGCAAACGGGGAGTCGCATCGGTGGCAAACTTGCCGAGAAAGCCCTTACTCAAGAAGTAACAACGAGTGTCGGTGGCCAACAGGTGGTTAATCGTTTGCCTTATCAAAACAAGATGGCCGAGTGGGGATTGTGGGGTGCGGAAAAAGCGGGGAGTGTTGCGGGCACAGTGGCCAATATGGAAGTGGCAAGCCGTTTGACCGACTCGATAATGGGACAATCCACGCCAGAGGATGAACATCTTTTGAGTGTGCTGGCGGGAGTTGTACCGTTTGAGTCAGCAGCGTTGGCGAGCAGATTGTATAAAGGAGTGCCAAAAGGGATGCCCGCGTCAGAAACCCACGCACGGTTGAATGATTTGTATCAAGGCACCCGTGCCGCAAAACGGATGGCAGTTGCAGCGGACACGCAAGAAGCGTTTGTGAACACGGCGGAGATGGGAGTCAAACAACCGTTTTCGCCCGACAAACCGTTTTCGCCGGAACAACAAGCGATTATTGACCATCCGGACATGGAGTCTGTGCGGGAAGAATATCGGAATGTGCTGTATAGCATGGCGACCGACGGAAAAGCCATCACAAAAGAGGCTCTTACGAAGGAATTTAACCTCGTGCCCAAAGCGGCAGATGCGTTGTTGGAGAAGCTTCAAAATTTAGGACATATCAACCCCGACGGTTCGCTCAACGAAGCGCGTTTGATTCGTCCGAAGGATATTGCACAACTCATTAAACAGAAAAAGGGTGAACCCCTTGTGCCAACGCCAACGCCGAAAGCGGTGGACCCGGTTGTGAAAGAGGCGGACAAGGCAACGACAAAAGTGCTTGAAAAAGCTCTTGAAACGGAAGTGAATCCTGAACTCGACGAGATTAACGCCGCGTTAGAAGAAGCGCAACTCAAAAATGATAGTGTTAAAGTGGGTGAGTTGCAGGCGAAGAAAGATGTGGTGATGGGGAAAGCTCCACAACAAACCTTCTCGGAAGTGGTCGAACAAAATGGTCAGAAGGTGGAAAAAATCTTTGCAAAAGTTGAAAAGGGTGGTGCCCAACAGTTAATGACCGGAGAGGGGTTTGATCCGGTTAGTAAGTTGCCGAAAGAACTCACACCGACAATTATCAAAAAATGGTTCCGCATCAATCCGCAAACGGGAGTTGTGGAAGCGGTTGGAAAAGGTCCGAAGTCGAAGGAGGCACTCCAAAAATACTACCCCGAAATTGAAGCGGTGTTGAAGGGGCAGTCAAAACCCGCGAGTTCGGAGATGCCTCCAGTGGAAAAAGGTCCGCAAGCAATAGTTTTTGAGAATGCAGTTAAAACTGAATCAACAACCCAATTAGAATCTAGGTTAGACCAGCTAAATTTTCATTTGGAACAACTTAAATATGGATTACGTGCCGAAGGTGTAACCTCTGACATGGAAATCCGGTGGAAAACAGATTGGGAACGGCAACGTGAATTTATCTTAACTGAATTGAAAAGGCGTTCGCCCAAACCCGCGAGTTCGGAGATGCCGAATAAAGTACTAGAAGAAGATGGACAACCTTTAATACTTAATCATCACACAGCCGACCCTAACTTTAGTTTACATAACCTTAAAGAATGGAAGTCTACTTACGGTGCGGACTTCGGTGAGGGGGTGTATTTAGACCCGGGTTATGGATGGGAAGAAAGTGCATTAGAAGGGCCGGGAAGAACTCCAAAGAGCAATAAAATCTACACATTAAAAACTGCTGTAAAAGCGGGACTAAAAACATTAGACGAAAAAGAAGCGTATAAGAATCCCAAAGCAAAGGAATTTGACGTAGTAATAGATAGGCACGAGGATGGCAGTATAAGTCAAGTTTATGTAAAAGATTATCGCAATCTCGTACCTGTTACGGAATCAAAACCCGCAAGTGCGGAAATGCCCCACATGGGGGCAGACCAAAACAAAATCTACACCTTCGACGGTCCGAATGCTGACAAGAACAAAGCTAACGCGGAACGCACACTCGAAAAACTAAATTCCACAACTCCCTTTGAGTGGGTGATGACCCCCGTGGAAGTTAGTGATTTGCCACCGAAGTTCAAAGGCAAAGAAGTTCAAGCACCGAAGGTTACTACTTGGGTGGTGGCAAAGAAAAACGACCAACACTTGGTCTCGAGTTCGCAAGAGGCTGTGGACATTCCGCAGACGATGCCGAAACTGCTCACCGAAGGTGAAAAACCCCTTCCGCCGAA
>JAAOEI010000776.1_pt1 | contig 11985 bp, 6 predicted proteins | sample 7059261 | NCBI WGS metagenome assembly JAAOEI01 (sample SAMN14008812, study PRJNA610033) | viral metagenome | isolation source: viral particles filtered from seawater | place: China: Hangzhou Bay, Yangshan Deep Water Harbour | collected 2017-10-31
GCCCTACCGGGGCACAAGGCGACCACGGACCTACCGGCCCTCAAGGGGTTCAGGGCATTCAGGGTGATCAAGGGCCCGTTGGCCCGACCGGCTCAACTGGAAATACAGGCCCCACCGGCTCTACCGGTGACACAGGCCCAACTGGTCCTACGGGCTCCACGGGAAGCGCCGGACCCACAGGCTCAACTGGTGATGCCGGGCCTACCGGCCCCACGGGTTCTACTGGAGCGACTGGAGATACTGGCCCCACCGGCGCTCAGGGCGACGCTGGACCCACAGGGCCTACCGGTTCTCAGGGCGACCATGGACCGACTGGACCGCAGGGCGTGCAAGGTATTCAGGGTCCGGTTGGCGATGCCGGCCCCACCGGCCCTGCTGGCTCGGCGGGATCGACTGGGCCTACTGGTCCTACTGGTGCGAACTCGAATGTTGCCGGGCCTACTGGGCCAACCGGAGACGCCGGAAGCGCCGGCCCCACCGGACCTACCGGCACTCAGGGAAATGCTGGTCCAACCGGCTCCCAGGGCGTTCAGGGCATTCAGGGCGAGCAAGGGGATGCTGGACCTACTGGTCCCACCGGATCAACCGGAGCTACTGGCCCTACTGGTTCGCAAGGCGACACAGGCCCGACGGGTCCGACTGGTGATGCTGGCGCAACAGGCCCCACCGGGCCTACAGGAACCACCGGAACGACCGGACCTACTGGGCCTACCGGATTGTCCGGGGACAAGTACCTGACCACTAGCACCACCTCTTTGACCGTTCAAACGGCTACTGGGGTGACCGCAACCATCGGAACTGGCTTGGCCTACTCCGAGGCGCAGAACATCATCGTCAGCTACAACGGCGACACGACCACGCACATGCATGGTCCGGTGGTTTCGTACAACTCCGGCACTGGCGCGATTGTGTTCGACGTAGTGAACGTAACTGGTTCGGGCACATATGCCGACTGGACGTTCAACCTAGATGGCGCCCAGGGCGTGCAAGGCCCAACAGGTCCGACTGGCGCAACAGGATCAACCGGGCCGACCGGGGATGCGGGAAGCGCAGGCCCGACCGGTCCTACGGGAGCTAATTCAACCGTTGCCGGTCCTACCGGGCCAACGGGAGCCGCTGGCTCAAATGGGCCCACTGGACCCACCGGAGCGCAGGGGGACATTGGTCCTACTGGACCTCAAGGCGTTCAAGGTATTCAGGGCGTTCAAGGCGATGCCGGGCCGACCGGTCCGACAGGTGCGTCTGGCTCTGCTGGCTCTACCGGCCCCACGGGCCCAACCGGAACTACCGGAGATACTGGGCCGACAGGCTCGACTGGCTCTACTGGGCCGACTGGACCTACTGGGTCTCAGGGTGACCATGGCCCCACCGGCCCCCAAGGCATCCAAGGCATCCAAGGTGATCAGGGCGATGTTGGCCCCACAGGCCCGACGGGCGCCAATGGCTCGACAGGCTCAACCGGCCCCACAGGCCCAACCGGCGCGACCGGAGATACTGGGCCGACCGGCTCAAATGGGCCGACTGGACCGACCGGAACTACCGGCGCAACCGGTGATACTGGACCTACTGGACCTACTGGTGCAAATGGCGCAACAGGCTCTACTGGACCCACCGGGCCTACTGGTACGCAGGGCGCTGAAGGCCCCACCGGCCCTCAAGGCGTGCAGGGTATCCAAGGCGTCCAAGGCGACATCGGCCCCACCGGACCTACAGGATCTGCCGGCTCAACTGGGCCGACCGGCCCTACGGGTGCCGCATCGACCGTTGCTGGACCTACAGGCCCCACTGGTGATGCTGGCTCAACTGGCCCGACTGGTCCCACAGGGGCCAACGGCGATGCTGGCCCAACCGGACCTACGGGAACGGCTGGAGGCGCTGGACCCACTGGCCCGACCGGAAGTCAAGGGGATGCCGGACCCACCGGCCCTCAGGGTGTGCAGGGCATTCAAGGTCCTGTTGGCGATGCTGGTCCGACTGGCCCGGCAGGTAGCGCAGGCTCTACTGGACCTACTGGCCCCACGGGCGATATTGGCCCCACGGGACCGACAGGCGCCGCATCAACAGTTGCCGGACCTACAGGGCCAACTGGTTCTCAGGGAGATGCGGGTCCCACAGGTCCGCAGGGCGTTCAGGGTATCCAGGGCGACACCGGTCCCACTGGCCCCACGGGCTCAAATGGCTCAACCGGACCTACTGGCCCGACTGGCGACGCTTCTACCGTTGCCGGACCTACCGGCCCAACTGGCGCAGGCGGAACCGGACCCACTGGACCCACCGGCACAAGTGGCTCCGCTGGCCCTACTGGTCCGACCGGCGGCACGGCTCGTATCGTCACGGAATTCACCGCGACAGCGGGTCAGACCACGTTCTCGGTGACTTACACCGTCAACTACCTGGATGTCTACAAGAACGGCTCCAAGCTGCTTGGCGCGGACATTACGGCCACCAATGGAACGTCGTTCACGATTGCGGCTTGCGCCGCTGGCGACATTGTCCAGGCGGTTGTGTATGACACAGTAAGTATTGCTGCTGGACCTACTGGGCCGACCGGATCCGCTGGCCCCACCGGGTCTTCTGGGCCTACTGGCCCAACTGGGGCTGGGGCGACATATCCCGCCGCCGGCATTGCCAACTCAACCGGAACGGCCTGGGGCACGTCCTACTCGACCAGCGGCTCTGGCACTGTTGTGGCATTGGCAACGGGCGCTTCTCTTGTGACGCCATCGTTGGATGCCGAGACATTTACGACCAGTGCAACGGTAACTGCTGGCACAAACGCTCAGGGTCAAGGCGCCCTGACGAGCGACTTCAACGTCATCACCACCACGTCAAACAACCCTTCTGGCGTTACATTGCCAACGGCCACCACCGGTCGTCGAGTGATCATTGTCAACAAGGGCACAAATCCGATCTCTGTGTATCCGGCAAGCGGCGGGACGATTGACTCCCTGTCTGCAAACGCGGCATTGATTGTTGGTGTTGGCAATCTCGTCATGTTTAACGCATCGAGCACCACCCAGTGGTATTCGACCGTGAATAACGTGACATCGACAGAGGTTGTGTTCACTGCAAGCGATACGACATCTTTGGACATCAACCCAAGCAATGGCACGATTCAGTTGTGGACGCTATCTGCAACTCGTACATTGACGGCCAACAGCTTCAACAACGGCCAGAGCGTCACCATGATGGTTACCGCAGGCGCATTCACTATCACCTGGCCCGCAACAACATGGGTTGGTGGTAGCGCACCAACGCTGTCAACCACAGCCAAAACTGTGATTGAGTTGTGGAAGGCCGGAGGTACGCTCTACGGCGCCAACGTGGGGAATGCGTAATGCTTACGCACATGCTTCGAGCGGCGGCTGGTAACTCGGCCCCAGCTCCGTCCGGCGCCGTTGTGTGGTCAATGACGGGGAATTACATCAACGCAAACTGCTATGCGTTTGCTGTTGGAACTGGGGCGGCAGCATGGTCTGGCGGCGGAGCTGCAACGAATGGCGGAGCCTCATACACCACCGGAGCGTCTTATAACGGAACCACATGGTCTGCTAGCACAAGCATTAGTTCGGCAAGATCAAAAGGCGGCTATGGCGGCTCATTAACCGCAGGAATGATTGCCGGAGGTGGATCTGCTGGCGGAACGGGAACAATTGCTCAAACATACAACGGCACCGCCTTCACAACAACTCCAGCCATGTCGCTCGCTTGCGGCAACGGATGTGGAGGAGCCGGAAATGCTTCTTCGTTTATCACGCTTGGAAACTCCGGCACAACATACCCGGTGACGACAACTGCGTGGAACGGAACATCTTGGTCTGCCGGTCCCAACATGGTGTATGGGCGAATTGATGGCGGTTCTGCCGGAACGGGGACTGATTGCTTGAGCATAGGCGGACGAGATAACGTAGTCGGTTATTTCAACAAAACTCAAAAATACAACGGAACATCTTTCAGCTCGTCAACGAACTTTCCAAAAAACATTGGATTGAATTTTGGGATTGGGACTTCTTCAAGTGCCTGCACATCATGTGCTGGATTTGCGTCTGGCGCAACTCCAACGTACAACAACCAGAACTACGATTTCAACGGCACGGCTTGGTCTATAAGCGTAACGTCAACATGCGGCAACTTGTATTTCCCAACCGGGATCGGGACAAGCTCAAGCGCCGTTTTGCAGGGCGGCTCTTTGAACAGCGGGAACATCAATCCGCAAACAATGGCGAACTCCCAGGTTTTGAAAAGCACGGCAATTACCGGCGGCGTGTGGAGCGGTGTTCCGCCTCCGACTCTTGTGCGTAATAGAGGGGTTGGTTTTGGTACCCTGACAGCCGCGATTGCGGCGGCAGGACAGCTTGCGCCAGCGCAGGCAAACTCAAGCACCACTGATTCATTCAATGGAACGGCCTGGTCAGCCGCATCGGGAACCACGCCAGTTTCAATTGGATTTACACAGGGTCTTGGAACCAGTACGGCTGGCGCATCATTGCTTGGTCTCAACAATTCTGCAAACTCGCCACTGAACTACATAGCTTTGTATAACGGATCAGCTTGGTCAACTGGGGCATCAAACTCAATTGCGTTATCAAGGATTGCCTCTTTTGGGTCGTCTACATCTGCTTGCGGAGTAATTTGCGGATTTACCTCTGGCGGGGCTATTAACCGCATAACATATACATTTAACGGCACGGCTTGGGCCGCCGGAAATCAAAATACTCTTTCAGCCTATGCTGGCTGCGCCTCGGGCACAACATCTTCAGCAGTATTTTCTTGTGGATTTAATAGCGCAGCAGCTTTGCAAGTTTGGTCATCAACTTTTGATGGCACCACTTGGACAACCGGTGGAAACTCGGCTACTGCAAGAGCTTATTTGAATGGAGCCGGATCGTCGGCATCGTCTGCATTTATTTCTGGGGGAAATTCAGTTAGTGCGGCAGCATCGCCTGTTGCGGCAAGCGAATTTAATGGATCAGCATGGGCGTCAAAAGGAACTCCGACTGTTAGCAGAACTTTTAATCACCAAACAACAAGCGGCTCAACATCGGCACTTGCTGGTGGTGGTTTGTATGTGACGACGCCCGTATACGTTTTCAGTGTAGAACAATACAACCCATAATAAGGAGCAAAAATGAAAGAGCTTGAGATACTGAAGTCAATTGACATTTTGAATGGGGACGATTTTCAGTTCCTGTCTGAGATTGCCGATGAGATTTCCGACACGCTGAAAAAGCGTCAGATGTTCAGAACGGAGACGGAAATGGCAATTTCCGTTCTTGATGACATCCATTACCCAACCGCCGCAGCAAAATATTGGCAGGCTGTTCGAGAGCAATCCGTCATGTTTGAGGCGTTGATGTCAACCAGCTTCTTGTATCGGCGTAATGAGGTGAAGCTCAAGAGGGCCATGGCAAAAATGGAGTCGACGCAAGACCCGTTTGATAAAGAAGAGGCTCAGATCGAGATTGACGAATGCCTTTTCTCTCGCGCCACGATGGAGTTTGAGTCAAAGGATCGCATCCGCGAGCTGCGCCTTTGGAGCAAGTTCAAGAAAGAGCTTGATGACGGCTCTTTTGACACCAAGGATGTGAACACGCATCAGCTTGTCAGCTATGCCAAGCGCTTTATTTTCCAGGCGGTAAACGCTCCTGGAGACATGCCTGTTGCCGAAGCCAACAACCTGTATGGTCAGCTTCAGACATCAATCAAAGAGCTGTCGCATATGGGCCTGCTTGATCAAGTGCTGGATGGGATGCCGCAAGCAGTGATTGACCGGGTCTTGGTTGATCGCGGTATTGTCCAAAAAATCGCAATGGAAAAGAGTGACGATCATGTACATCAAGCTCCCTGACATCTACCCCTACGACCTGAACAGCCAGTTCCAACTGGATTTCCCAAACACGAGCAAACAGGATGTTTGGAACGAAGCCGCCTTGGCTGAGTTGGGGATTTTCCCCGTCGTCATGGTTGAGCAGCCGGATTTCGTCATGCACGAGCAGTCGGTTACTGAACTTGCCCCGCAGCAGATCAATGGCGTATGGACCCAGGTCTGGTCTGTCGTCGAGCGCACGCCGGAAGACAAGCAAAACTTGACGGAAGCTCGGGCATCTGCAATACGATCAGAGCGTGACCGGAGGTTGCGCGAAGAATGCGACCGTATCAATCCGATGTGGTGGCAGGATATGACGGAAGAGCAAAAGCTCGGCATGAAGGCTTACCGTCAAGCGTTGCTGGATGTTCCGTCGCAGTCAGGCTTCCCCTGGTCGGTAGAATGGCCGGCAAACCCCCTGTAATTCGGAGCAAACAACATGGCCCAGTCATCAAACCTTGGCGCGTTTGCCAACAACCTGAATGCTCAGGGTTCTCCTGTTCTGCCCAACCTGTTTGAGACGGCGGAGATTTCCGCAACTGCCGCCACGGGCACGATTAACTTTGATGTGATGACCCAATCGGTCATCTACTACACGGCCAATGCATCGGCCAACTGGACGCTGAACGTGCGCGGGAACAGCACCACATCGCTCAACAGCATCATGTCTACCGGCCAGTCGGTGACTGTTGCATTCTTGGTCACCCAGGGAAGCACGGCTTACTACCAGTCTGGATTCCAAATTGATGGCGCATCGGTGACGCCGGAGTGGCAGGGCGGAACCGCCCCAACATCTGGAAATGCCAGTTCTGTTGATGTCTATGTTGTGGTCATCTTCAAGACCGGAAGCGCAACCTTTACGGCGTTTGCTTCTCAGACAAAGTTTGCCTGATCATGCCGATCTTTACTTCTCAGGCCGTAGGCTCCGTCAAAGGGCTAGGATTTACATCTAGCTCGGCTACATATTTTGTTGGGTATTACAACACTACTGCGGCCCAGGCGCTTGGCTACCCATCAAGCATTTCCGCAACTCCATCTGGGTTTGTGTATCTTGCAAGCCAAACAGGTTCTTCAACTAAGGCCGCAACTGTTGTTGGAATAAGCCAATCTGGAAATTTGGTTTTCCAAAACAGATATGGCACAAACGGCAGTATAAATGCCGAAGGTCAAATTGATGCCTCTGGAAATTTAATTACTGTGGGCTCTTTTGCTACAGCATCGGCAAGAAACGCAATTTACAAATATGATGTCGCCGGAACATATGTGAATTCGGTGGGGATAAACACGCCTTCTACAAACTCTGGAAACACAAACTGCTACATTGATTCATCTGGCAACATTCATATCGCTGGCTCTAATGGAAGTGCAACTCAGGCTGGCATCTACTTAAAGTACGACAGTTCTTTTACTCTCTTAAACCAATACAATTTAACCCTTAGCGGTTCTCCACTTATATTAGTAGGAATTGGCGGAGATTCATCTGGAAACATTTACATTACTGGATACACCGTAATTTCAACTGTCTATTACATCTTCCTAATCAAGTTAGATAGCACTGGCGCAATTGTCTGGCAGTACAAGTACGCATTTGGAGCAACGGCCACGATGTCATATCAAAACTTGGCGGTTGATTCATCTGGGAACATTTACGTTGCTACAAATCTTTCAACAGAAATTATTTTAAGCAAATTTGACTCCAGCGGAACAGAGCAGTGGTCAAAAAAATCAACTCAATCTCCGAGTATTACTTCATCATCTTTGGCAATTGATCCTTCATCGACATATCTTTATGTGGGCGCCTACAATGGCGCAAAAGGCATCACGCTGAAATATGATTTGTCTGGAAATTTGCAGTGGGCAAGAAGCCTGAGCATTGGTACAACCGCATTGAATTCAGCCTTTTTTGCTGTCAATTCTTTTGCCTGTTACACCTTGTTGACTGTTCCCGTTTCTTCTGTCGTCAAATCTGCAATCGGGTGCTTCCCAACCGATGGGTCAAAAACAGGAACTTACTCTGTAAGCGGAATCACCTTTACTTATGCCGCTGAAACAGTTACGCAGTCAACGGTAACCTCTACAAGAACTACACTTGGCGCAACAAAAACAAATGCAGCATTTACTGCGGCGGGATTTTCCAATACCGCAGCGGCAGTAACGGCAACGTTTACATCAACAATTACATAATTTCAACAACCAGGAGAATGAAATGCCTTACAGCAGTAAGTCAGGAAAGCAGTACATCAAGGATGTGGTCAGGCAACTGCGACCATCAAGCATTTTGGATGTTGGCTGTGGAAGTGGAACGTACAAAGAAGCGCTGAAAGGGCTATGCGCCCCCAAGGCTTTCTGGCATGGCGTTGAGATCTGGCGCCCATACATTGAGAAGTTTGATCTGTTTAGCCGTTATGACTTGGTTACTGTGGGCGATGCCCGCGAGCTGAAGTTTGACCGACAGTACGACCTGTGCATTCTGGGCGATGTGCTTGAGCACATGACCGAAGAGCAGGCCAAGGAGCTTCTCGACAAGGCGAGAAAATTCTGCAAGTGCGTGATTGTCAGCATTCCGGTCGGCCACTACCCGCAGGGCGAGTTTGAGGGCAACCCGCACGAGGCTCACATCACCGACAACTGGACGCACGAGTCCCTGATTGAAGTCTTTGGCGCGCCATATGACGGCATCATTGACAACGAGATCGGAGTGCTGGTTTACCGCAAGCCCAAGATTGCCGTGTACGCCATCAGCAAGAATGAGTTGAAGTTCGTCCAGCGGTTCTGCGAGTCAGCCGCTGATGCCGACATGGTACTTATTGCCGACACCGGTAGTAGTGACAACACCGTAGAATTGGCCCGCCAGCATGGTGCCACGGTGCATGAGATTTGCATCAATCCATGGCGCTTTGATAAAGCTCGTGATGCTGCGCTAGCGCTAGTTCCAAGCGATTACGACATCTGTGTCAGTCTTGATCTGGATGAGGTGCTGCAACCTGGCTGGAGAGCCGAGATTGAGCGCGTCTGGAAACCCAACACAACCCGCTTGCGCTACAAATTTGACTGGGGCGCTGGCATTGCCTTTTTCTATGAAAAAATCCATCATCGCAAAGGCTATCATTGGCATCATCCTTGCCATGAGTATCCTGTCCCTGACAAGCGAACTACCGAGGTTTGGGCGCATACAGACATGCTATTGGTTGTACACCAGCCCGATCCCACAAAATCCCGGGGGCAGTATCTTGACCTGCTCAAAGTTGCGGTAACGGAAGACCCCGCCTGCCCCCGCAATGGGTTCTATTACCCCCGAGAGCTCACTTTCCATCAAAAGTGGGAAGAGGCCATTAAGGAGCTGCACCGCTACCTAGCCCTGCCTGGGGCTACTTGGCCTAATGAGCGGTGCTATGCCATGCGCTTGCTAGGTAAGAGCCACGAAGCCCTTGGTCAGCACCACGAGGCCATGCAGTGGTATCGCCGGGCAACCGCAGAGGCGCCCTACACCCGCGAGCCGTGGTGTGACTTGGCGATGTACTGCTATCGATCAAGCCGCTGGCCTGAGTGCTATGCGGCGGCCACCAATGCCTTGTCCATCAAAAACAAGGAAGAGGTGTACACCATGGATCCCTCTGTTTGGGGAGCCATGCCTCATGACCTAGCGGCAATTTCCGCATTCAACATGGGCATGAATACCGAAGCTGTTACCCAAGGGGCATTGGCTGTCAGCCTTGCGCCGGGTGACAAAAGACTGGAAAATAACCTCCTATGGTATAGGGGTGACATCGCCAAGGCGGCGTAAAGGAAATCAGAATGGCGGCAACAGGGTTTACTCCACTTCAGCTCTACCACAGCAGCACGCCTGGGCAGGTGCCCCTTGCCGCCTCCTTGCAAACTGGGGAACTAGCGATCAACGTAGCCGATGGTCTTTTGTTCTACAAAAACACCAGCGGGGCGGTCGCCCAGTTCTCTTCCTCCGCAGGCTCTGTTGCCTCCATCTCTTTCGGAACTACAGGGTTAACCCCTAGTGCGGCATCATCTGGTGCAGTAACGGTGGCGGGAGTCTTGGCGGTTGCCAATGGCGGAACCAACCTAAGCAGTTACACCGCCGGCGATGTAATTTATGCGTCAGGAACGACCACGCTGTCCAAGCTAGCGCTAGGCACAAACGGATACGTTATGACCGCTGGGGCTTCCGCCCCTGGATGGACGGCTCAGAGTGCTCTTTCTGTGGGTTCTGCCACCACTTCCACCAACGTGGCCGGCGGCGCGGCCAACAGGATCCTGTACCAGTCCGGCGCTGGCGCCACGACCTTTGTTGCCGCCCCCACGGACGGCACATTCCTTCGATACACAACCGCAGGCGGGTTCTCCTGGACATCGGCGGTAGGCGGCGGAAGCGTCACCAGCGTGGATGTGTCTGGCGGAACTACTGGCCTGACCACTTCCGGCGGCCCGGTCACCACGAGCGGCACGATCACCCTGGCCGGAACGCTGGTCACCAGCAATGGGGGAACCGGCCTGACGACGTACACGGCTGGCGACATCCTATACTACACCTCTGGCACGGCTCTGTCCAAGCTCGGAATCGGGGCTTCCAGCTATGTTTTGACGTCCAGCGGTACTGCGCCCCAGTATGTGGCCCAATCGACGCTCTCCGTTGGTTCTGCGGCTACTGCGGCATCGGCAACGACCTCTACGAACATTGCAGGCGGGGCGGCGGGTTCTTTGCCATACCAGTCAGCCGCTGCGACGACCACCTACCTGCCTCTAGGCACGCAGAATCACCTGCTCAGAGCTGGGGCTGCGGCGCCCGAATATGCAAGCCTGAACACGGTTTTAGATGGTCTGACCACGACCCAAGGGTCTGTAATCTACCGCGGCGTGTCCGGCTGGACCGCATTGACGCCGGGAACCGCGGGATACCTTCTGACCACTAACGGCGCAGGAGCGGACCCAAGTTGGTCGGCGGCGGCGACTTCTGGCGTCACCAGTATTAGCTTTGGTTCTACTGGCCTGACTCCCAACTCGGCTAGCACCGGCGCCATCTCGGTTGCCGGAACCCTTGGAACCGGCTATGGCGGCACTGGTCTGACTACCTTTACTGCGGGCGGGGCGGTGTATGCCTCCAATGCTAGCACCCTGACTACCGGAACGTTGCCTACCACAGCGGGTGGCACAGGTCTCACGTCATTCACGTCCGGCGGGGCGGTGTATGCCTCCAACACTAGCACCCTGACTACCGGAACCCTACCGGCCTCTGCGGGCGGCACGGGGAACTCATCCTACACCAGCGGCGACCTGTTGTACGCATCCTCTAGCACCGGCGTTGGAAAGCTGGCTATCGGCTCGGCCAACCAGATTCTGAGCGTAACTTCTAGCTTGCCAACTTGGAACAGTCTTTCTACCCTGCTAGATAGCATCTCCAGCACCCAGGGTGTAATCTTGTACCGTGGCGCCTCTTCTTGGTCGGCTCTGGCTCCTTCAACCGCTGGTTACCTGCTAAGCACCCAAGGTGCGGCGGCAAACCCAACTTGGGTGGCTGGTGTAAGTGGAATCACCGGATATACCGGTGCCTTGAATACCGCCTCCCCTAATGCAACCAACAACGTCAGCTCCCTGACTGCTAGCGGCGGAACGGCTATCCAGTTTGCAGCTTTGGTGCCAAAGTCCACGGGAGGAGTTTTGGCGGCCATACCAGATTCTGCTGCAACGGGCGGTAATGTGCGCGGCGCAACTTCTGTGGATTGGCAGACCAACCGGTCTGCGGCCACCATGGTTGCTAGCGGCACCAACTCTGTTATTGGCGGCGGTCAAGACAACACGGCAAGCGGTACTGGCTCCATTGTGGCTGGCGGTTACACCCAGGTCGTTAGTAGCAACTATGGCGCATCTCTAGGCGGCGCTTTTGGCTCGGTGACAGGCAACTACAGCTCAAACCTAGGTGGTCTGTACTCGACCGACCGAGGCGTTTATGGCACAGTAGCAAACGCCGGTGCGTACAGTTACGGAGGCACGACCTACGGCGCTTTGTTGCGCACTTCCCGCTTGCTGGGCGCGGCTACTACTGATGCCACCACGACCGTTCTGAGCACCACGGGCGCTGCCGCGGCGGCCACAAACCAAGTTGTTTTGGC
>JAAOEI010000777.1_pt1 | contig 11970 bp, 22 predicted proteins | sample 7059261 | NCBI WGS metagenome assembly JAAOEI01 (sample SAMN14008812, study PRJNA610033) | viral metagenome | isolation source: viral particles filtered from seawater | place: China: Hangzhou Bay, Yangshan Deep Water Harbour | collected 2017-10-31
TAGCTCTAGCCTTGTCCTTAGCATTTAGAAGCTTGTCCGCAGCCTTTGCCACGCTCCTGGCACGTTTCCGCGCAACCTCCTTGGCATTGCTCTTTTCCTGTGCCGCTCGGGCTGTGTTTCTCTTGTTCCTTGTTGTCATCTTTAACTCCAAAAATTCTGTCCCAGTTGTCTGAGTATACCTTGTGATTGCCTGGCCTTCTCCAGGACCCTTTACCCATCATCATCTCCTAGTAGGTTAATTCTTTGTGCTTCTCCTATAGCGGAAATTGTTATCCAGAGGAAGTATGCGAGGATGTAGTATCCCCCACCGCCTAGAGAGTGGGCAAAGGCTCCCAAGGCGATGGGGGAAACTGATATAAGGAGGAAGAAGAGGAAGTTCATTTAGTCTCCGGGGTGACTAGTTCACTTAAAAGATGAATTACCATCAGTTGACTGCCGGTCATCCCGACCGATGCCCTTCACTGATGGCCGCCCGGGCCTCGCAGTAGAGACATAAGCCCTCCGCGATAGGGGCGCATTTACGCCCATCATCTAGCTCAGTGTAGAGGGTTAGCGCCTCCCGCAACTCCCGGTTTTGTTGCTCTAGCTCATCAACGTATTCGTCTTGCACCCCGCTAACCGCGTCTTTCCACGGGTCCTTTGCCAGACGTTGCTCTAGCTTCCGGATGGTTTCGCGTAGTTTCAAAACCTCCTCAACAAGTTCGTTTGCTACGAAGCTTTCGTGGTCATCATGTAAGTATTTGTCTATGTCACTCATCGCTATCACCCTGGGCCCGGGTACGCCCTCCGGTGTTCTCAGCATCCCTGATTCTGGAAGTTTCTTCCCTCAGACGGCCCCTAATCACTGCCGGGTCCTCGGTGACGATAAGTATCTGACAGCCCCTTAGGTAGCTCTGCGCTACGGGGCCAGTGCAGACGGTGAGTCTCCCGCCGGCTAGTTGGTCCACCGACTCTATCAGCGCCCAGCGGCCCTCGGGAATCACTATAGGGTCTTCGCTCTCCAGCTCCTCGACCCGGTTTCGCAGGGTGTCGCGTTCGGCCGACAGGTCATCAATCGTCTCCTCGGCAGCATCCATGAGGGCTTGAACGTCAGATTCCATCAATCACCATCCTCGCTACGCCGGTTTCCAGCACCGGTGGCGGCCAGCATCACGCCGCTGTCTGAATTCGGGAAGTAGGCCATCACCCCTCCTGTCTCGATTGTTATTTCATCGATTTCGCGCATGTTCCATCGTTTCTCGTCCTGTGAGTCATTTCTCTCCGAAAGTTACCACCTCGATACATAGCCTAGTCACCCCACCGCCGTGCTAAGCCCTGGATTTGGCAATCTCCAATCCACCCACTATACAAGGGTTCTACCCTTAGCGCTTTATTTAAGGCCTAAGCAGCTCGTGTGAGCTTTATCCCGCAGTGGGATTTTAACGCAGGCCCTCTTTTCTGCCTAGACAATATACCACGTATCTGGGTCTGTCAACAGCTCAGCCCCATCTGGAAGTTGGTCAGTCAACAGGTCAACGTTGACATACTTCCCGTCTTCCAGGGCGGTGGTCTTGAAGAATACCTCCTTGCCTACCTTGGACCCGAGATTCAACCCGACGTCCTTGATGTAGGCATTGATGGTTTCTTTCAATTCCTTGTTAAAGAGAATCGCTTCTTCCTCAGTTACAGCATTACCGTTGCTATCCTTGAACATCCCTTTGTACTTGGTAATAGGATAGGGAATGACCTCCCGGCCCTCCAAGGCTTGGGCAAAGTTTCTCAAAAAAGACCAACCCTTCCACGGTACACGGTTACCATTCTCATCAACCTTAGCCCGTGGAAGCCAAAGCTTGTGTCTACATGTGGGCTTAGAGGTGTTCCCCTCCCCATCCATCGGAGCCAACACCGTGCGGATGCACTTAGCGCCCCCTTTGGTAACCTCCGTGTCTTGTTCAATAATTTTCCCTGCATACCAACTTTGTGGACGCAGCTTTGGATACGCACGAGCCTCTGTAGTGGGGGCCTCGATACCATCAAAGTCTACGTCATCAAAAAAGTCTAGTTGTTCTGACATTTATCTCTCCTGTGTAGTTCTACACTTCTGGTTGTGATTCTCTAATCTTCTGAAACAATTGTTTTAGGTTAGCGGGCTGTTTAGGTTCTAAGAACCGGCCTAGTCTAATGCCTCCTTCTATACCCTTCGCGGGGCCTAGGTGAATATAGTAGTTATCCTGCGGAGGCTCCTTTGGTTTCTTAACGGTTTCTTTCACCACGGGTAGTATAAGCGACGCCCCGCCTTTGTAAAGACCCGCTGACCTACCAGTGATAGCCAACTTAAAGTCTGCTGAACCAGGGAGCATCGAGATCATCTGGCGCTTTTTAGACTTCTGCTCCACCTCTGAACCTTCGGACCCCCAGATGATATTCTCCGCAGGATGGACACAGACAATCATTCGACAGCCAAGTGACCGCAGTTTGTGAAATCGTTCGGTGTGTATTTGTCTAAGCTCCCCCCAGGGCTTTTCTTTACTGTTGGCGTACTTTCTGGAAAGGTAGGACATGATGTTGTCATCGTAATAGGATACCGAATCAAACACCACATTCTTGATAATACCAAGGGCTACCAACTGGCGGACCTTCTCTATTTCCGTATCAAATTTGTCCTCGTACTCTCGCAGTTCCTTCGGGGGCACAGTAAGGTCTGAATAGGGTACAGTTAGCCCTAGCTCTCTAAACCCATCATGTCCCCCGGGGTCTACACTGAACACCCAGGTGTCTTCTATCACCGTAAGTTTTTCGGTCGGGAGGGTATCAGGGAATTGGTCTGAGATGCTCAGCGCACAAATGGATTTACCGTTCTTCCACGCCCCTACTAAGACTATAATGCTGTTCTCAAAGTTGGTCTTGTGGGTCATCCGGGAACGGATAAATTCCAGAGCCTCTTCTTGTGACATAGGAGGCTCTTTTTCCTTCTGAGTCTTTGCCTTCAACATGGCGGAAATACTGGACATTTAGTCCTCCCCCTTCACAAACATGTAGTTAAAATCTTCATCAGACCACACTTCAAGAACTGGATGCTTAGATGTTGGTGACATTAGCACCACCCAATCGCCAATGTCAACTTCCACCACTTCTCCACTGGTTGTCTGTAGTGCCAATGTGCTCCATGGGGTTAATATGCTCAAATCCCCAGTGGTATTCTCCACCCAGGCTTTGATAACCTTCTTGTCTGCCTCACTTTCACACTTGACAGCCTTGACTTCTTTAGCACGGGTTTCGTAGTTCCCAATAATCACTTCATGCCTCCGATTTGGTCACACTCCCCAAGGAATTCACAAGAGCGAAAGTAGTGTTGACAACCTGATGCAACGCCTAGGGTCATATCTGTGTTTAACAGTAACTCTCCATTGCGAAGGAAACTTCTAGTCATTTCTAAACCCCTTCCTGTAGCAGGTATCGCCGCATGTTGAAATCCTGCTGTTTTGGTATTTATGACTCTGTGATAAATCATACCCATACAAGGCTCATTATGAAGAATGTTATACACTGCTGGATACACAAAACCTTGTGGACTATTGCTATACACCTGCATGAGATTGCTTTCCCTTCTGGAAGCAGTCTTGTAATCGTGCAACCAAATGCCAGGACTTACATCCATATAAGGAAATTTCTCCTTTATCCGAGAACAATCATCGGCCGTAATACTTGTTTTCCAATCGAGCCGCATCGTGAACTTAGCAACACCGAGTTCGTTTGTCAACAGCGCCTCGTCAGTTTCGTCACGCGGGAACCTTTCTTCTCTGGAAATGGTGGTGCCCCAAAAGTTTGCCGGGTACTCCTTTCGCCAAGCTTTATGCAATGCCAATGCGGCATGCCACTCTTTGGCGAAACCGAGAGCTTCAAACTCTGATTCAAGTTCTTGGAAATGCATAAAGTCTCTCCAAATATTCATACTTAGCCCGCTCGGCTGACCAGGGTGTAATGATTAGCTTACTCTTACTATAACTATAAGACTCTACCCCTAAGTCCCAATCCGGGTGCTCACTGGGGAAAAGTTGTTCATACTCTGTCTGGCACATACGTAAATCAACTGCGTGTATAATTGGTGACGACTCCCTGACCACAACTCTAGAAATACCAAGCTTTTCCCAAATCAATCGTTGTATGGGGCCTTCCACTAACTGAAAATTTGGCTGTAGAAGGCTCTTAAGTGGTGAGTTTATATCTCCTGTGTATGCCTCATGGTCGTCATGATGCAGACCAAGATTTCGATACAAAGGCGTATCCAGCATGTCATGTACTAAACACGCATGTTGTGCTACAGAATAGTGGCAATCCAAAGCCCCAGTGAATCTACAGATTCTAGATAAATGATGTGCGATGTCTTCAAAGTTAATCATCTCCTTGGTAGGGCGCTCTAATTCGAATCGTATCCCACTGTGGGTTATCATCCACGCACTAGAACTTTTTTCCACCATGCTTGTGTGACCTTTCTCTGTTGTACTCCATCTTGGCTTCAACAGCTTTACCTACATCAAAGGCGCGCTGCTCTGAGAAGTCCATGATGCGAATGATGCAATCTGCCAATTCTTCCTCAATGGCTAGGAATCCCGGTATCTTATCTGAGTTAGCCATATTGCGGAGGCCTTCTAGGCCCTCTGACAATTCACTATGCATGAGAGCAATACAGGTCCCATCATCCCGCGGATCTTCCCACCAGCCTTTCTCTGTTGCAATAATGTTTGCTTCCAGCGACCACTCGTCCCATACGTCTTTGAAAGATTGTATCATTTGTCTTTCCATTCGAAGTACTTCTCGATAAGCCAAAAACTGGCACCACAGAACACCTCAATGCATAATACAATGATGAGGAGAACAATGAAGCTCGTAAGACCGTAGAGTACCCACACTATAGATTCTCTCCATTGAGGTTCTTCTCTACCAACGTCGAATACCCACTAATATCATGCCAATGATCAGCTATGTCGGGATTCCCATTGAGTATCCTGCCAATCTTGTGGGCAATCATCTCTAAAGCCTCTCGCTGGTCAAACTGTAAATCCCCCCAACCACTCGTAGCCTGCATGACTTCTTTAAGTGACTGTGATATGATAGCATGGGAGATAAAGGGCCCATAATTCTCCCCGCGTTCCTTCAACGTATCCTCTAAACTCATTTCCTATCTCCGTCCACCTCTTGGAGGTAATGAAATATAGTGCCTAATACTAAAGCGTTGGTTTTATCTGGGTCTGGTATGGGCAACTCGTTTCCAATCTTCCTCAACCCAAAGCGGGCCTTCCTTGGGCAATAGTGAGCTGTGGAATAAAGACTTACCCCATAGCCACTAGAACCTTGTGTAAGAATGTCATAGGCAGTTTTCATGAGTAATCGCTTTGTTAAGCCACATGGCAGACTCTTCAAGTTTGGTTAAAGCTAGAGAAAGAGCCCTAGAAGGTTGTAATCCTTCGTGTTCTATCGCTTGTTCTAATTCTGTATAAGCGTGCCGCATGGCAGTTAATTTAGCCAATTGGGTACGTGTAGGTGTGTTGTATTTAAAACGTGAACTAACAGGCATTAATTCATTCCTTTCTTGTCCCTCGGGATTTCATCTACCACGCTAATTTGAGGCGCACTACCCAATGTTACTAACTCTATAGCCCGCGCCAATTGTTTATCATTGTAGTGCATAATTTCCAGCTCCCTTTTATGAGCAGCCCGCATGAATATCACAAATAAACCCGAAACTATGCTACCTACAAGCCCTAATACTCCTAATGTAAAAGCTACCCAAGCCACCACCATTTACTCCACCTCCGAGAGACCACTAGCAAAAGTCCCCATTAACGTTTCCATAATCTGCTCCTCAATCTCATCTTCATTACGAGCCCCTAGTGCCTCCAGTAGCTTTACCTCGCCTACCCCATTAGCCTGTAGCTCTCCAATATCGGTAATCTTTTGCAGTAAACTATTAGCCACAACTTCATCGGCGGTTCCCTTCATTATAAGGAACCCTATGTTGGTCTTCTCTCCACCTAAACGGGGGAACCTGTTCAATGCTTGTATCACCGTCTTAGGTCTCCAGTAAAGTTCTGCAAATAGGGCCTCCTCGAAATGCTGCAAATCGAGACCCTCCCCGACCGAGTGCATTGTGGCGACGATTGTTGCATTTGTCAAGTCGCGTGTTTTCTCAATGATGGCGTCGCGTTTCTTAGCTGATACAGCCCCAGTTAGAGCAAAGATGTTTTCACCCTCTAAGGACTCGGCGATAACCTTTACCAGTTCTTTATGATGCACAAATATGCACTTGTGGGTAGCCTGGGTTTCCTCATACCATTTTTGTATGTGGGGCAACTTTGCCCTGCATGCCCAGTTCAATGAAGACCCAAGCCAATCCCGCACGTCACCAGAAAGCCTAGGTGCAGTGCCCTTGATGGGTACCTCGATGGTATACACCGTTGGCATATTCAACAGATGCATTACGTCTTGCTTGGTCGTTCTAACTGTAAAACAGGCTAACCTTTCCCGTAGTTCTACTTCATTCCTAACTCCTTGGTACTCATAACGGATTTCATCATTGCCTATATCTACAGCTACAGCATTGGTGTAACGGAAGGAAAACTTACCATATGTGCCAAACTCCCCAGGTCGAATAGTTTCTGCCACGCTATAGAGATTCCTTGGTCTATCGGGAAAGATGGTAGCCGTTAATCCTATGACATGACAAGTGGGGCTGCCCTTTATGACTTCACGAACTTCTTTAGTGAAGGTGGTATCCTCAGATTGCAAATGATGAATTTCATCTAGTATGACACAGTCATACTTTTTGCCCACACGCTTTTTCAATGAATGATACGAAACTATCTCCATCGTTGGGCTAGCTGGCCACCAAGTAGACACCTCACGTTCCCACTTCTTTGTTAAAGCCGCGGGGCAAACTATTAATGGATTTAGGACATTTAAAAACTTCATACAATGGATAGCTTGATTCGTTTTACCCAACCCAGCATCATCTGTTAACAGAAACCTAATAGGCCTAGGCTCTAGTAGGGTATTATAAACGGCCTTAGCCTGATGTTCCAATAATTCTGGAGTACCATACACTGCATCTCTGTCAACTTGTGGAGACGTCTCTAGGGAGGCCCAACGCACTTGGTAACCCATTTCCTGTGCAACGGGTAAAACTGTTTCCAATAAACTCCTAGGAAACTGCCACCGTAGAAAAGGCTTGCCCAACCATTTGCATCCAGGAAACTGCTTTATATATTCCTTCCACTCATGAAAGGGTCCCTTACCATAGGGAAACTCTAATTCCACTAACCAATGGTATCCCTTATGTGAGGACCTCACTACAAGCGTATAGATAGTCCTGGGTGTCATTTTATCAACACTCCCACTAAACCTTTCTCTTGTAAAATTACATCCCCTTCGCACTCTTTTGTATACCCTACTCCTTGAAAACCCTCTTCCGTTGGTAAAATATCAACCACCAGGTATCTCGGAGAAACCCCACAACCCAGAGCAGATTCCATATAAAGTCTACCGTTCTTAGGTATGCCTACTACGTCTAGGCCATGTATACGCCAGTATTTTCCGTATCTGTCAAACTTGGCATGCAATACCGAGCGGAAGTTGGGCCCAAGCTCGTTGAAGTAACAGTCTACCTCTATAGCATACTCACCCTCTTTGAAAGAAGGTTCTCCTCCGCACCCTATTAGGGCCAACATAATACAAATAAAAACTAACTTAGCCATCCTGGTATCTCCTGTATCTCTTCACTTTGTGCCGTGGACAAGGGGCATTTTATACCATGCTTAGGTATGCCCAATTGGTCCAAACGCTTTTTGAAATCTCTCTTGCTTCCTATTGTCTTATGGTCTGCTCTCTTAGCCCATGTCTTATAAATGTTAAACAAATCATCTACTGTAGACCACATATCAGGTTTACTATCTACTCTAGAGCATTCAGTTCCAACAAAGTCTGCCACTGGGTCACTATGACTTAGCCACTTGTTCATGGCTGCATCATGGGAAGGGGGCTCGGTGTAGGTTCCATTTTCTACTAGCCTCTTGTATCCCAATAGCGCCCAATATCCTATGGCACTACGTTCCTTCGCAAGTATCTCGTTAACTATGTCCTCCTTCACTCGTACTCCAGGCTGTCCAGCCACAAACTGCCGGTTGAATTCCAATATGAGGAACCGTCGTCTATATCCGTAGGAAAAGTCCACGACGGTTGGCAACTCGTTGCAGATAAACCAGTGGGCAGCTCTACATCGGAATTCAAACGGGTCTCGGTGTTTGTGCGAAGCCATGACTGGATCGCCTGATATGATTGGCTTGAAATCTGTATTGGAAAGTATTTTTGTGTCCTGCATGTCGGGCACCAGATTGAGCGCCGAAGAATGTAAACGGGCTCTGTAGAACTGTTCCCCCCACTGCTGCGGTGATATACTGGTAACGAAACTAGGCGGAAACACCCCTGACAGGATGTCAAACACCGTATTTTTTCCATTGGATCCTCCTCCAGTTGCCAAAAGGCAACGTTGATAATGCGTGGCTACCCCACCCATGGCAGCTCCGGTCATCTCCTGGAGGGCAGCTATCTTTTCTTCACTGTCTGCATCTGGGAAAACCTCCCGGAGCATAGCAAGGAATGCCGCGGGTTTTTCCTCGGGCACGTAGTCGAATGGGAACACCGCGCGCAACCTGTTGCCGGGCGCATGAGGAATAACTTTGAATCCCCCATTTTCCAAGGTAACCAGGCAATTTTGAAACGGGATACCCTCGGCCGGTTGGGAAAAGAAGCCATAGTTTAGAATATCCTTGTCCAGGCGGAAACACTCTGTTACGCCTTTGGTCGTGGAGGCTGAAATGGAGATAGTCCTGTTGATAGATGTCTTGCACGATTGGAACCTGATGACTAGTGACCTAATAAGGTCCCGTTCTAACTCCACCCAAATGCCCTGCGAGTCATCATATACATGGATATTCCCTAAGTCATATACTATTGGGTACAAGCCTACTAGTTGCATGAGTTCCTTAAGCTTACGGGCTATAAGGACTTCACTGGCACCAGAGGGTTTGGATGCAGGTATGACCTCATTGTATAGACGTTTGAGCTTATTCTCTACGGTTTTCACCAGTATATCCTCATCTCGTTATTAAGAACAGATCGCTCAATCGTGTACCCCAATTGTCGTAAAGGCTCTTTGCAGACGTGCCAATAGTCTACACTGACATGAAGCTGCTTTCGGCCTGCTCTGGCTGCCTTACGAATTTCATGCCCAAGTTGGATTAACTGTATCTTCTGCAACTTTGGTAGATGTTCTTCAGTCAATGCTCGGGCTTCCTCAGCTGTTATCATCTTCAAACCCTTTCCTTTACCATCTCACCGCTTCCTCCCCATACTTGGACTTCATTCCCAGCAAAAACAAAGTCAACGCTTCTTTATCTCCAGCGTCGTTCACGTTGAAAACCAACTCCGTGGACATGGAGATATGGTCGGGGATGTACTGAAAAATGGCAAGGTTGTCTTCCTTGGCTTTCAATCGTAGCCACCCAGACTTGCCCATATGTCTATGTGCCTTATCTTGAATAAACCTAGCATCATTACACATACACCATCCGTCCACTACGAACTCATTCTCTCCCCAGGGGTCACTGTACATCTTTATCCTCCTTGCTGAATAGGTTATAAATAAGGACCCCGGCAAACATTCCAAAGCAGGAGCCTAGAAAGAATGCCGTGGACAACTGGGCCCAAGAGACTGCCTTACACAATACTTCTACCGTTTCTGCGCCCATGGACAAAACCTTTCCACGCCCGCAGACTGGGCCTGCCTTACCGGACTCTCAGCGTAATAAAACAACTCTGGGTCATGCTGGCTATTGGAATCCCCTTCAACGTGAAAAGCCAATAGATGTACCACCTCATGGGAGATAGATGTATAGGGCAAACAGGTGGGGTCTGTCTGTGGTATGCGCACCTCTATGTAATCGGGGCTGTAAAATAGCCCGATGCAGCTTGGTGGGTTTCTCTTGTCTGCCCCTGGGCAGTACATGAAGTCTTCCACAAACTTAATCACAAACGTTGCCTTGGGTGAGGCCCATACTTCTCGCACGGCTTCCAATAGGTGTCCCCTGCGTAGGGCAAACTGTTTAGTGGTTTCCTCCACTAGGAAAGACACCTGGTCTACGTCCACTCTGTGTTCCACCGCGGGTTCTGCTAGAACTCTGATACCCTGTGAGGTGTGCCCAGAGGTCTCAGGGAGGTAGCCACCACATCCAAATAAAGTCACTACCACCACTAAGAAAATGGTCCATCCTAGAAAAAAGGTAAGCCATCCACCTACAACGCACATCCATTTCAGAATTTCCTTCATAGCTTCACCCACCCTTCGTCAAAGTCTTCCCGAGTAGTCAAAGTCTCCACTGGGAAGTGTTCAATGAATTCTTCCTCTGGTATCTCATTGTCCTTCCAACTTTCAACGGCCAATCGCAAGTCTCCCCGCAGTAACTCCTTCAGGGCCTCATTCTCACTCAACAACTGTGTCACCCGCGCCTCTTCTAGCCTGTCAGCAGCTTTTTGCAGTGTTGTCAACAGCAAGTTGTCTTGAACCACGAGTGTCACGCACAAATCCACAAACGCGCTCGTGCTCATACCATGCACGCTTTTTTTCAACCTGTCAACCGACTGCCATGTTGCAGTGCGTAAAGTTACCGACCGTTTGGCCCAGGCCCGGCTGTCCTTCTCCTGGTATTCAGATACCAACCGGTTCTTACGAAACACCTTCTTCCCGTACATCCAACGGCAAAGACGCAAAGCCACAGGATACTGGGGAATAAACTGCCCATCTACTATAGGCTTGAGTATCTTGTACTCAATCCCCAACTCCTCCGCTGCCTGTTTCACTGTTATCCCCCGTAGTTTTAGGAACTTGTGAATCTTTCGGGAGATATTCTTCGCAGGCTTGCCCATCCACGGGGGTAGATACAGGCTGTCGTCCTTTAGCTTTATTTCCACCTATGTCCACCTTTCCATTTGTCAACTCCTTTACATCCCTTTTAACCGTGGCATCCCTTCTTCGGGCAAACTCTATCATTACCACATTAGGGATGCACTCTATGTGCCAGTAGCGTTTGTTTTCTGAGGACCACCGCTTACTGGGTTTTCCCATTACACGTAGAACCCTAATCCCAGCTGGTATAAAGCCTCCACAACTAGTGCACTTTATCCGCCTACTAGGACACCTAACAAACTGGCCTTCATACAGCTTGCGTACCCCCCAGATATTACCACTAAACCTACTTCGCTCGTCTCGTGCAAGTTGCTCTCTCTTGGCAAATTCTGGGTCCTTTTTTCTATGTCTAAAAGGAGTATCCCTGGATATGTCTTGCATCTCGAAGATGACAGAATCAGTGTAACACTTTTCCACTGCTTGTATATAGGCATCCTGCCATGCTCCATCTTCTTTATTCCGAGCCACCACTTACCTCCACAATCAAGGGAGTCTGTGTTACACCTTCCTGTACTCCACGTTCAAAAGATAACACTACGTCGCCTATGAAAACCTCATCACATCCATCCTGCTTGAGGTTTTCCACCAGGTCTGCAAAGTATCTATCCAAACTGCCCAACTTCCTCCCAACTTCCCTAACTTTTCTAAGGAAGTCCTGTTCCTCATCATTGTAAGCCACTATTGCACCTCTCTGGCGATGATTTCACCAAAACGCTTTTCCATATCTACTCTGTGTTCAGCGGACCCATCGGCGCCCTTGGCGTGAGCTGCCTCATGCACCAACGTGGCCGCCAATTCTGCCTTGTTGACGAGAATCTTCTTTGCTACCATGATGTCCCCACCTTTGTACAACCCTAGCACGCCTTTGCCATCGAAGTCTACCACCGAGGATTGCACTCCTGTGACCCTTTGTGCCCAGAGGTAATTGGTTAACTCTTCTTTACTAAGTTCATCCGTAGTGTAACGTTTGTTTA
>JAAOEI010000778.1_pt1 | contig 11967 bp, 12 predicted proteins | sample 7059261 | NCBI WGS metagenome assembly JAAOEI01 (sample SAMN14008812, study PRJNA610033) | viral metagenome | isolation source: viral particles filtered from seawater | place: China: Hangzhou Bay, Yangshan Deep Water Harbour | collected 2017-10-31
AATGAGGAAAATTCCTACAAGATTGGGCTAAGTGCATGATTTTAATGGAAAAAAGACCGCCCACGAGAATATAGCTATTTTCAACGATCTTGGCGCGGCCTATACCCTAGTATCCTAGTATCAAACTATTTCAAACCCGCTTAAAATCGATTCTAGGCCGTTCTAAGGGTATATGATAGTTTTGTAACAGAAAATACAACAATTTTCCATAGGTTAAGGGTTTTGCCCGTGTAAAATAGTTTACTTGACAGGCAAACTTTGTGCTATACTTAACATTACCAAGTGAATAGTTTGCTTGGTTTTTTGATCTTTAAATTTTATAGGGGTATTAAAATGGAAAAATCCAAGGATGGTATTTTCACGGAAACTAATCTTGAATCGCGCTCATTGATCATAGAATTTTATGATAAAGGTACGCGGCATGATTCTATAAGCGTTTTCCTTTCAGAATTGTCTCCGGCCATGATCGACCAAGCCGCACTTCACGGATTGAAACAGAAAATCTGTGATGCGGCAGCAATAGGCCGTGATCCTGAAACCGGTCAAAGTGCAACGATAGCGCGAAAATTTGCGGCATCGCGCGAAGTATTCGAGCGGATAACCGGAGGCCTATGGAACAAACAAGCGGCTGGCGGTGGCAATAATGGCGGAATCCTTCTCCGCGCTCTTTACCGCTTGTATGAGGGCAAAAAGGATCTTGAAACACTAAGAGCATTCTTGGCCGACAAGACTACACAAGAAAAGAATGCGCTAAAGCTTAACAAGCGGATAGCGCCGATAATCGAAGCTATCCTATTAGAAGGAAACTCTGAGGATATAGATAGCGATTCAATGCTTGATGAATTAGAATAATCCAAGCTTCCGGCGAGCTAGTTAACATTCTAGCTCGCCAGTAATTCTCAACCTTTCACAGCGGCAAGGTTCTCTACTTTGCCGCTTCTCTTTTACCCTTCCCTGTAAATCATTCTCATTATTATTCTGATTCGCATTCAGCATCGACCGGGGGGCGGTTACCAGATCCGGAGTCCCAGTGGCAGCGTGGTATTAATGGCATTACCATCTCCTCGCAATCGCACACATTTCGCACATCCCAACTGACTCCCCAATTCCCAACCGCACACACTCAGGGCCGAGGTTGACACTCGCGCGCGAAGGGGATAGGGTAGGCTGGTTGAAGCAACGGAGAACGGCGATGGCAACACCACTGGAAACATCAAGCATATCGAATGGGATTGAGAGGGTAAGATACACGCACGATGCTATGATCGATCTCGTGCTGCAGGAACCACACATCTCGCAGGACGCGATAGGGCGGCACTTTGGCTACTCGGCGGCCTGGGTATCACGGATATTCAATTCCGACTCGTTTCAGGCTAGACTGGCGGAAAGAAAGACAGAGCTTATTGATCCTGCGATAACACTGAGTATTGAGGAAAAATTAAAGGCATTAACTGCACGGAGCCTGGACATACTCCTAGACAAAGTAAATGTTGGGACGAAAACTACTGAACTTATATCAATAGCGGAACTGGGATCGAAGGCTCTAGGTTACGGAGCGCAAAAGGCACAAGCCCCTATAGGCCCGACTTTTGTAGTGACTGTGCCGCCAAAGGTAGACAATGAGAATGAGTGGGCAGCGCAGTACGGGCCGAAAGTGGAAGTGGCGAACGCGGAGATAGTGACTGAATGAAGCCCTCGGACCACTCCATAATCTGGCAGCCTCAGCCCGGACCTCAGACGGCGCTGATCGCTTGTCCAGTGTTTGAAGTGTTATTCGGGGGCGCTAGGGGTGGGGGGAAGACTGAATCTTCAATAGGGGATTGGCTTCAACATTCTGGGACTTACGGCGAAGGTTCCACAGGGATTTTCGTTCGTAAGTCTATAAAGCAACTGTCAGAGGTCATAGCCCGTACGCATATGATCTTTCCAAAGATTGGTGCTAAGTGGAATGAGCAGAAAACTACCTGGACCATGCGAGGTGGGGCTAGGTTGAAGTTTGTATACCTCGAACGGGACTCAGATGCAGACGAATATCAGGGCCACTCGTACTCTAGGGTTTATATTGAGGAAGTTACGAACTTTGCCTCCCCTGCGCCAATAAACAAGTTGAAAGCCACTCTGCGTTCTGCCAGTGGGGTTCCTACCGGAATGAGACTGACAGGGAATCCAGGTGGACCTGGCCATTCATGGGTAAAAAAGCGGTATATCATTCCCGCGCCTGCGGGCTATGAAATCATCACCGAGGCCGAGGACTTTGTTATTGACGGCAAAACCACCACTGTAACCCTCTCAAGAGTTTTCATTCCGTCGAAGATTAGTGACAATGCACTGCTTTTGACGAACGATCCAGCCTATTTAATGCGATTGAAGCAATCCGGGTCTGAAGCTCTCGTGAAAGCATGGCTGGAAGGGAACTGGGATATTATCGATGGCGCCTTTTTTGACGAATGGGATGAAAGCCTGCATGTTATCGATACTGAGTCCTTCTTGAGGATAATGAACAGGCATATGACGAAGTTCCGCTCATTCGACTGGGGCTCTGCCAAGCCTTTTTCGGTGGGTTGGAACGCAGTCCTCGACAAGGATTATAGGGTTGACGGGCGATTCCTGCCAAAAGGAGCTATAGTACGTTATCGCGAATGGTATGGGGCGAAGGGCGTTAATACTGGGCTTAAGATGACAGCCGCAGACGTAGCGGAAGGGATACTTCACAGGGAGATTGGCGAACATATCCATTATGGAGTGGCAGACCCTGCAATATTCATCCGAAACGGTGGGCCGAGTATTGCAGAGGCTATGGCGAAGGTAGGGTGTAACTGGCGGGCGGCGGACAATAAGAGGATTCCAGGCTGGTCGCAGCTTCGAGGCCGCCTAGTAGGGGAGAATGGAGTACCGATGTACTATGTTACGGATGAGTGTGCCGAGGCTCGTAGACTAATCCCTATAATCCAGCACGACGAAAAGGATGCTGAGGATATTGATACTGATGCCGAAGATCACTTGCTCGATGAGGTAAGGTATGGGGTAATGTCCAGGCCATATTTGGTAAATCATACCGAAGAAGACAGTAAAATTATACGCATAGATAGGCCGACGGTTAATGACCTACTCGCTGGTAGAATGGCAAATTCACAGAATCTGAAGATTTTAAGAGGATATGGCAATGAGTGATATAGATTTTGACAAGGCTGTAGAGAAGGTAAATGCGGAGGCCGATAAGAAGGAGTCCCCGTATAAATACTGGATGAAGGAGATTGACGCTGCTAAAAAGCGAGAGAAGGATTACAGGAAAAGTGCTAAGGAAATCGTAGAGATTTATGAAGGGGACAAGACTGATGAAATCCCATTCAATATCCTTTACTCCAATACGGAAACACTCCAGCCAGCACTCTATTCCCAGTTACCACGGGTTGTAATTGAGCGAAGATTTAAGGATGAGGATCAGTTAGGTAAGACTGTAGCCACGGTTGTAGCAAGGGCTATAAGTTACTTACTGGATGATAATGACGAGGATGGAACTTCGATGGACTCCCACTTTCAAAGTGTGGTGTTGAGTAGTCTAGTTCCAGGAAGAGGGATTTTACGATTCAAATACTCGCCAGTTCTCGAGGAAATCCCTGTCGAAGGTAGTGCTCCTGAAAGTGGCGATTCTAGCGATCCTGAGAAACCTGAGTCCACTCCTAACGTCATATCTAGGGTTGTCAGTGAGACTATTGAATGTGAGGAAGTGCCCTGGGATAACTTCTATCATGGCTATGCATCGCAGTGGAAGAAAGTCCCTTGGATAGCTTTTAAACTTTACATGGGTGTGGCTGAGTTTAAGAAAGAGTTTCCAAATGTTAAGGAAATTCCATCATGTGATGCCTCATCGAAGACTGATGAGTATGAAGAAGGTGTAAAGGAAAGTGATGAAGAAGCTGACTTAATTACAGTGTATGAGATTTGGGATAAACTCAACCGAAGAGTGTATTTCCTAGCCCCTGAGTGTAAGGATGAACTTTTACGGGATGTGCCAGATCCATTAGAGTTAAGTGGATTCTACCCATGCCCTGAGCCTCTAACTTTCCTTCACAGGATTAAGGACAAATCGCCTATTCCACTCTATTCTATGTATGAAGCCCAGGCGAAGGAGTTAAACGCGATAACTGTGCGGATACGGATGATTACTGCCGCTTTGAAGGTTCGCGGATTCTACGATAGCAGTCTGACAGAGTTGGCGACACTTTTATCCTCGGGGGATAATACACTACTGCCAACAAGCAACCTTGCCATAGCTTACGATAAAGGACTTGATAAAGTTCTGTGGTTTATGCCATTGGAGGAGCTGGCAGGAGTGCTCAATAAGCTATCACAGCAGCGGGAAGAGATTAAACAGGTTATTTATGAAATCACTGGCATGTCAGACATTATCCGAGGTTCGAGTATGGTATCGGAGACAGCGACTGCACAAGGCTTGAAGGATAAGTGGGGGTCGCTGAGATTGAAGTATATGCAGCGAGCAACCGCACTCTATATTCGTAGCTGTATACGGATAATGGGAGAGTTAATCTCAAATCACTTCGGTCAAGAGACACTGGCTAAAATGACTAACCTTAACTTTCCTACGATGGAAGTGAAGATGCAGGTTCAAGCACAAGCCCAACAGATGCAAATGATGGCGCAACAAACTGGGCAGGAACCCCCACCTATGCCGCAACAGATGCAACAGATTCTCGAAATGCCTACCTGGGAAGACATCATGGGGGTGCTGAATGATGATATGGCTCGGAGATTTAAAGTCGATCTGGAGACTAATTCAACTGTGGATGTTGATGCTACGAGTGATAAGGAAGCTATGGCAGAATTTCTCAATGCCTTATCTCAGTTCCTCAATGGTATGATGCCTATGGTGCAGCAAGGTATACTTCCGTTCGAAGCTATGCAGTCTATTCTCATGGCCGTTGTTCGGAGGTTTAGTTTTGGGACTGAGGTAGAGGATCAATTAAGAAAAATGCAGCCACCGCAACCACAGCAAGGGCCTGATCCTGAGGAGTTAGCTAAGAGGGAACAGGAATTGCAAGCTAAAGAGGCGGAACTTCAAAAGCAGGGCATGGCTATGCAGGAGTCTGCTGCGAAGGCTAAACTCGATCTTGAAATTGAGTCTGAGCGGGCGAAGGCTAAGCTGGAAGTGGAAAGAGATATGGTTAAGTTCGAGAAGGCTCAGTCTATGATGGAGATTAATGCTAGTAAGCAGCAGGCACTAGACGAGATCACGCATGAGCAGAAGATGGCCGACATCGCTCTGAAGGACAAAGAGGATGCTACTGGACGGAGGATTCAATCTAAGCAATCTATGAGTGATATACAGATCAAAGAGGCTCATAAGAAGTTGGAGGAGCGGGCCGCAGAACTTGGAGATTTGGCGCAGGAAGTTGACCCAGTAGAGATAGTTAAGCCTATGATCGCAGTCATTTCAGAGAGTATGGACAGAATGTCGAAGATAATGGCTCAGGGAGTGATTGCGGCTTCTGCAATACAAAAGAAGGCTGTAAAGAACCCAGACGGATCGTGGCAGACAATAACCCTAACAGATGAAGGAGGTAGTGAAAGTGAGTGATTTAACTGGAGCGGTAGGAGAAGTTAAACTTACAGTTTCTATAACTCGGAAAGAGACTGGTAAGGTAGAAACATTTGAAATGACTGGCAAAGTAACACAAGATCAACTAAACGAATTGGAGAAGGAAAATGGCAGTAACACACTCAACATCGGCGCTTAACGCTGCTACAGATGCAGTAACCGCACTCATTGGTGCTAGTGGGAAGTTAAAGTTTCGGATAAGCCCTTCAAGCGTGGCAAGTCCTGGTGCAGCGGCGGCTTCGCTCAACCTATCTGCTACGGCATTTGGGGCGGCCTCGGCTGGCGTAGCAACCGCCAATGCCATATCCGCAGACACTAATGCTGCGGGTAACGCTTCTGCGGTAGCCTTCGCGTCGCTTGAAACTTCCGGCGGAACTATTCATATTCACTGTGCAGTAGCAGCTTCAGCAAGTGATATTAATATGACCAACGGGTTGACAGTGAATGCTGGGGATACAGTCTCTTGTTCATCCCTAACCTATAAAGCTATCAACGCATAAGTAGGGGATTATGGCTAACATCCAGTATGTAGGGGGAAGGACGCATTCGTGGGCTGGTAATGCGTCTGGCGACACTACTATATCCTTATCTGGCACCTTAACTGGAGGGTTAGCCTCTTCCCCCTCTGCTGGGGATGTTGTTATTGTAGCCTACTCTGTAGGTTCCACTGCTGACAGAGCTTTGGTTATAAAGGATCCAGGTGGCGTAAACTATCCAAATGCTGTTGAGATTTACGCTAACGGAACTTCCTATGACTCGAACCTTAGGGGTGCTATTAAGTATCTAACTGCGGCTGATGCTAGTGTAGTGTGCGGCCCTAGTGGTAATGCTGCTGATGCCGCTGCCGTAGCGATACATGTTTGGCGTGGTGTTGATCCTTCAGTATTCTCTGCTACAACTACATCAGCTACAGGTACTGGAACTGGCCAACCAAACCCTCCGGCTATAACTCCGACCGATACAGGGGCTGTGATAGTAGTGATTGGGGGCGGGGCGGCGGCTACTGGTGCAGTGTACACGACAGCTACACTTAGTAATTTCCGAACAGTTACCCAAGTCGACACCAACGATGCTATGGTTGGTATGGGGAGTTTCGCTTGGACTAGCGGATCATACGATCCTGCGGTATTTGGTGGTGGTACTACTGGGGCTGGGGATTCTTGGACAGCTATTACAGTAGCACTTAAACCTCTTAATCATGTTACAACAGGAGCATTAAACGCTGGAAGTGCCGACATTACAGGTAGCGCTAATCACGTAACTGTACATGGAACTTCAGGAACCTTAGAGTCTGGCAGTGCCGCAGTAGCTGGGACGGCTCTTCATTCAACTCTACACTCTACAAGTGGTGATTTGACCGTTGGCAGCGCTATAATTACTGGAGACGCCGCCAGAGCTGCTGGAGCAGTCTCACATTCTACGAGTGGTGCTCTCTCGGCAGGGGACTCCGTAGTTGTGGGTTCTGCTGCTCGTACTCGAATACACCCAACTGACGGTAACCTAATAGCTGGAACCTCTACGGTTGTCGGTGCAGCAGCAAGAACCAGAGAGCATAGCACTTCTGGAACTCTCTCGGTTGGGGTAGCTTCCATAACAGGAACCGCAGTACACAATATCCCTCATACTACTAGTGGGGTTTTGGATTCTGGCAGTGCAACAATTGCTGGAGCAGCAGCAAGATCGACGGGGGCGGTGGCTCATGACGTCTCTGGCAGTCTCTTAGGTGACGGCGCAATTATTGAAGGTATTTCTACCTTAGCTGGAAGTTCTCCCGAAACTCCTCAGAGTGGTGGAGGAGGGGCTGGTGGTAGAGTCAGTGTTGAACGTAAAAAAGCGTTTGATAAAATCTTTGACTTTGCAGTTGTTCCACATGAAGTTGAGGAGGTAGTGGAGGAGATTGAGGCTGAGATTGAAGCTGAAGGCACTCCGCCAGAGGATTTTGAAGAACGCCTACAAGCTATATCTAAAATCTACGATACAAGTGAGGTAGCCTCTCTTTTGGCAGATTATAATAAGCTACTCAAAGCCTATGTGAAGGAGCAATTAAGATTAAAGTTGGAGGAAGAGGTTAGACTGAAGGATGAAGAGGAAGCTGTAGTAATGTTACTATTATTGGAGTGATTTTTATGCCTATGTATGTATTCAGATGTGAGGACGGGCATACCTTTGAAAGGCTAGTTCCGCTGAAAGAGTTTGATAAAACGCAACTATGTGAGTGTTTGACAGTAGCACATAGGGTCATAGTACCTGTGATGATAGGACCTAGTTATGGCGGGTACAACTGTCCGATTACAGGAAAGTATATCGAAGGTAAAGCCGCCCATGAAGCCAACCTGAAAAAGCATGGATGTAGAGTGTTAGAAGCTGGGGAAGCCGAAGCGACAGAGAAGGCGCGGGAGTATGAGAATAAGAAATTTGAAGACAGTGTAGCTGAATCTGCTATGAAGTTTGCAGCTAACCTACCTACAAGGAAGAAGGAAGCATTGGTAGCAGAGTTGGCAAGTGGAGTTGGTACTGAGATTGTTAAATCATAAAGGAGCTGAGAATGAGTGAAGTAACTGAAAATATTGAAAATACGCCGGAAACTCCAGCAGAAGATTCATCAAAAATGGATGAGCTAGTAACTGCTCTGGGGGAGACTATGTTCCCTAATTCCGAAGTCCATAAAGAGTCAGAGGATGAACCCAGCGAAGGTGATAGCGATGATAAATCAAGCGAGGAAGAGCCTGACATTAAGGATAAGGATGCAGAGACAAAGTCGGAGGATACACCACCTGATGCTAAGGTTGAGCCTCCAAGAACTTGGAGAGCCGATGCCCTGCAAGTCTGGGATCAAATCCCCAAACAAGCCCAGGACGAAATCCTAAAGCGGGAGCAGGATATCTTTGCGGGTATAGAGGCTTACAAGGCGGCTGCTGGAGTGGGAGAACGTGTACGGCAGGTGTTTGAACCTTACAAAGAAATCCTAACTTCGCAGCAAGTTGATCCATTAGTCCTGACAAACAACCTTCTCAATGCTCATGTTACCTTATCCACAGGAGATCGTGCAGCTAAAGAGACTATGTTTATCAACCTAGCCAGAGCCTATGGCATAGAAATCCCTGGCGTGGATGAAGGCTATGTAGATCCTACAGTAGCGGAGTTGCAATCGAAAATACATGAGTTACAATCCAGACAAGACTCCATGCAACAGATGACTGAGATTGCGCAAAAGGCAGAGATAAATAAGGAGATTGACGCTTTCGTTGCACAGCCCGGTCATGAGGACTTTGACGAACTGGCTAGCGACATAGCCATGATGTTAAGGGCAGGAGCAAAGACTTTGCAGGAAGCCTACGACAAGGCTAAAGCATTAAACCCTGCTGTACAAGCGAAAGAGAGAGCACGCATTGCAGCGGAAGCAGTCTCAAAGGCGAAAGCAGCGGAAACTGAAAGAGTAGCTAAAGCGAAGAAGGCATCTAGTGCGAATGTAAGTACAGGCGGAAAGCTTGGCAATGGGAAAACACCCATAGGTTCGATAGATGATACTCTGGCAAGTACTTTTCGGGAATTGAAAGCTAAAGGTAAAGCAGCATAACTTAAACTTTAAACTTAAAAAGGAATTAAAATGCCAGCAAATAGTACATTCACGGAACTGGTCTCGACAACCTTCCGCAAACACCGTAAGGATATTCGGGATAATATATCCAAAAACAACGCCCTGTACGCGAGACTTTCCTCAAAAGGGAATCTGTCTGAAGTTGATGGCGGTACATCGATCGTTCAGGCACTAGACTATGCTGAGAATAGCACCTATCAACGCTACAGTGGCTACGATACACTGAACATTCAAAGTTCGGATGTTATCTCTGCTGCAGAATTCGCATGGCGTCAGATTGCTATCCATGTTGTAGCAAGTGGCTTGGAAATGCGTATCAACTCTGGTGAGTCGGCGTTTTTGAAACTGGTAGCAAATCGTATGAAAAATGCGATCCGTACTTTCAAAAACAACTTCTCAGCGGACTTGTATAGCGATGGTACAGCTACGAACCAAATAGGTGGTTTGCAACTGTTAGTGGCTGACGCAGGAACTGGTGTGGTTGGTGGCATTGACTCCAGCACCTACACGTTCTGGAAGAACAAAGTACAGTCAGCTGCGGCTCCATTGCAAGGTGGCGGCGCAATAACCCCTGCTGCTAACACAATCGAATCTCTGATGTTACCACTCTACCTAGCCTGTTCGGTAGGTGATGACCAGCCAGATTTGATCGTAATGGACAACAACTACTACACCTTCTTTGATAACTCTCAGACTTCCCTAAAGCGCTATGTAAATAGTTCTAATGAGAAGGCTAATGCAGGCTTTGTTACCATTGCCTACAAAAATGCTGATGTTATCTATGACGGCGGTTCAGGCATCCCTACCAACCATGCTTACTTCCTCAATACCGACCACATTGAGCTGGTTGCGCACAAGGAAGCTAACATGACAGTGCTGGATGAGATTCGCCCAACTAACCAAGATGCTGCTGTTGTTCCAGTACTGTGGATGGGTAATTTGACTGTTGCTAATCGTAGCCGTCAGGGTGTAATGAAGGCTTAATGTAAATTCATGGGGATTATCAAGTAATAATCCCCGTGGTTTATTTCCAATCTAACTAAAAAGGAACTATCATGACATATCGTTTTACTGAAGCATTAGTTGGGATGCAGCCTATCGCTGATACTTCCACAACGCAGCAACATCCTATTGGTATGCGGATTAAGGCTTTTGATCCAACTTATGGTGAAGGCGAGTTTATATACCTGAAAGGTGTAGCCTCTACCGTAATTGGTGACTTGGTCATTTACGATCAGTATGCCAATACAACCACACGCGCAGTAGCAGGTTCTCGTGGGCCAGCTGCTGTAGCCATGTCTGCTAACGTAGCAAGTCAGTATGGTTGGTATCAAATCGAGGGCTCTGCTGTCATTAAGGCTGGTACTGTAGTTGCTAACGGTAACGTATATGTTACCGCTACAGCAGGTACTGTTGATGATGCAGTTGTAGCCGGTGATAAGGTCGACGGGGCACGTTTCAAAACTGCAGACGGCACTCCTTCTGCTGGTTTGGCTATATGCCAGTTGGCTCGCCCATCGCTTAATGCGAACGGGTAATATATAAGATCAGGGGGCTACGGTCCCCTGACTTTTTTCAAACACAATCTGAGGATATTGTTATGATTAATGATTTAAGCCAGAATGAATCTCGCCCACCGTATGTAGAGTTTAAGGTTGTACCAGTAGAGGATAGGGAAGCCTCTTTAAAAGCTGGATGTTATATGACTAAGGATGAAGTATGGGCATATATAATGACCCCAGGATCGAAGGATCGTTCGGAGCGCATCGCGTCAGAATGGATTGAAACTTACAAAGCTCAAGCTGCAGAAGGGCGAATCCCACAAGAATGGGCTAAACATTTCGAGCAGGCATTAAAAGATTTTAAAGAAGGGTTGACAGTATCTGTATTAGGAACACCAATCGAACTGTTCACAATGGCCTCTCCTTCCCAGATAGCCAACCTTAAATCTCTCAAAGTTATGACGATTGAGGACTTAGCAGCTGCGAATGAAGAAGTCATAAAAAGAATTCCCCTGCAAGGTAGGCTGCTTAAAGAACGTGCAGTCTCATGGTTGCAAAGCAAAAACGATGATGGCAAACTTGTTTCAGAACTAGAGCGACTCCGAGTTGAACGGGACGGTTTAAAGGAACGCTGCGAGACCTTAGAGAAGAAGCTAAGAGCAGTGGAAGATGAATTAGCCACACTCTCAAAGGTTAAAGAAAAACCTTAAACCGTTAGGAGTACTGTATGACTTTACTAGAGTTAATACAGGAATTTTGTCGTAGATCAGCTCTTTCTGTGCCAGATGTTGTAATGACTGCAAGTGAGGACTTACACTTACAACTGGCCGGGATTCTCAACATGTGGCTGGATGATGTTGTCAATCGGTATGATTGGGCAGAGTTAGAAACAGAAGCCACATGGACAAGCGTAGCCTCAGAAGACCAAGGAGTTCTAGAGACTCTAGCACCTGGGTTCGTCAAGATACTTTCAGATACTATCTATGATAGGACCGCTAGAGTCGCCCTTTTGGGGCCTCAGACTGCCAAAGATTGGCAATTACAGGCAGCTACCACAAGCCTTAACACCTACCCACGATATAGAATTCTTCGCCAGCATTTATATGTGCAACCTGCACTAGCTGCAGGCCATACAATGGCGTTTGAGTATAAGAGTCGGTTTGCTGTGGTGAGCAGTACGTTGACGGCTAAGCAATACTTCACTGCCGATGACGATACATGCAAATTCCCTGACGCGCTGCTTCTAGCCG
>JAAOEI010000779.1_pt1 | contig 11965 bp, 10 predicted proteins | sample 7059261 | NCBI WGS metagenome assembly JAAOEI01 (sample SAMN14008812, study PRJNA610033) | viral metagenome | isolation source: viral particles filtered from seawater | place: China: Hangzhou Bay, Yangshan Deep Water Harbour | collected 2017-10-31
ACGCTTCCACGCCTGATTCAAGACTGTTGCCGTGAGTACGCACTTCAGCGCGGTATGTTGCCCATGCTTCTGGTACAGCCTTACCACCGTCTGCCTGTCTGACTACCATCCAGTCTGAGGATGATAGCAACGCGCCTACATTGGCTTTGATCTTTGCAATCAGGTCTGCCTTGAGATCATCGACATTCTTTTCCGTAGTCTCGTAGGAAATTACCCACTCGCCATCAGTAAAGGTGTATGACTCCGCGCCAGTGTTGTAGTACCGTGAGTCAGGTACTTCCACCCTAGCGGGAGCAATGCCGATCCCAAGCAGTTCTGCTTTAGACCATGCTCTAAAAATGTTGGCAGGGTGTTGAACGCCATCAACGGTCAAAGCGCGAGGCGTTTTAATTGTTCCAAATGTTTCGCTATACCACATATTTACCTCGCGTTTGATGTCTTAAATGGTGATTCGGCAAACGCTAATACTAGATAGTCTGATCCCGAATAATTGACGTAGTTATGAGTCGATCTAATTTTTATGCCGTTGGATACAAAATCTATTGACAATGATGTTGCATCATTTTCCGCATTGCTAAGGTCGGGAAACAAACTGTTATCCATCAGGTTGTACACGTTGCGCTTATTATCAAAAACAGTCCAGGACTGTGTGCTGTCCATTGCCTTAAACATAGCCCATGAAGGTTTAAAACCGCAGTAAAACATGGGGCCATCTGCGTTTGAATTTCCTGTGTATTTACCTACCTTGCTGTAGCCGTCTACGGAATGGAAGCAGTAGGCAATGTAATCTACTCCACTCGCTCCAATACCCGACCATGAGCCACCTTGCGGAGAAAATACTGTTGCTGTTGGAGCCGCTTGAAATACGTTTGTATCATCTGAAGCCGCGGCAGTTGTGTTTAGATACAAAAGATTGGTATCGCTTGCACTATTAAAAAGAATACTTTGCACTGCCCAGTTATAAGCATCATCACGGCTTTTGTTAATAATTAAATCTGGAGCCTGTGATAACCCATGACCAACTGTTGCGTTAGAGCCTGTGCCAGTCCAAGCAACTATCGAAAAACCCGCATCGGTATTCGCACTGACTGAACTTGTAATAGAGCCGTCAGTGTTAGAGGATGCTGTGCCTCCGGCTTTCCAAGTCCATCCAACATAGTTTTTACCGCTTCCATTACATTCTGTATCGGAACCAACAGTAAATCCTGTTGAGTCAAACGATTGCAATCCTCCTGATCTAGTTCTTTCTATGTCAGTAGAGTTAGAAATAAGTCTTTTTTGCGCTCCACGGATAGAGTCATAAAGACTATGGCTTTCTGTTCCAGTTCTATCTTTGTACCAAACCCAATCAGCATCAACTCCGCTAGTAATAGACCGACTAGAAGTTCCATCCCCAGACCAAGTTACGGCAGAAAAATATTCTGTAGGATTAGCGATACTAGGGTCACTGAGGTTGTCAGAGCAGAGTGCTAGATAGCCGGTAGGTGGCGTGTAGAAGAACGTACCAATCCCATTAGCGTCACTTGCCGCCGCCGATCCGCTTGTTTTGTTATTCGCAAACGAATCGTCTTGACCGAAGTTGGCTACAACAGCCTGACTTCCAGTGCTATGCCCACCGCAAGCAAATCCAATATAACTGGCTTCTAAAGCGGCTGTAGTGACATAACCTGTGCCACCAGCAGGATCGCCAGAGTTTTGCCAAGTATTATTTTTTCCAAAATAAATCCTGCCGGTAGACCCATCAAAAGCAACTTGAATAATATCGTTTGTTGTAAATGTAGATTCCGTATCTACAAGTGTTCCACCTTTATAAATCTTTCCATCAGTTGCAACATAGCCAATAGAGTCATTTGTAGTAGAACCGTTATAACCAATGCCACTTGACCATCCAATATTATTGTCAATGCCAATAACAGGCTCGCCAGATGCCGGTGTTCCTAAAACTAAAAACTCCGCGTACCATTTGTTTCCATCATTAATAGCAAGAGTGCTATGTGCTGTTCCTGATGATCCAGAATTAAAAGTTGATTTTAAATTTCCCTCGGAAATAGCCTTATCAGAATCGGGATCAACTCCTGTTGGGAAGAAGGTAGCAAAGTTATTCGTCGGGCTATCAAGTAGTTTATCTGTTGCGGTTATATTGGTAGCAGTAAAGTTGTTACCATTTCCGCTTGAGTCAGAACCAATAAAACTAACAGAAGAAGGAACAAGAATTACGGTTCCTGAACCGCCATTACCACCGCTATCGTTTGCGCTACCACCGCCGCCACCGCCTCCGGTATTAGCCTGTCCATTTTCGTTTCCTTCTCCGTTAAACTGTCCATTTCCACCGCCACCAGAACCGCCAATACCTATTGCACTTGCTTGTTGACGAGTACCACCGCCACCGCCACCTGCAAAGTATCCTGAGTCACCAACGCTGTCGCCAAAACGATAGCCGTAATATCTTCCAATGCCGCCATTTCCTGCTTTGTTTGTAACTGCGGTTGTTCCTGCGGCTCCCGCGCCACCACCGCCACCGCCATGATCGTCTGTGCCGCCGCCAGAGTATCCTGCCGCGCCGTTATTTCCGTAACCAGTACCGCCTCCTGAATTTCCTTGGGTAGCATTACCGCCATTTCTGCCCGGTTGACCACCACCGCCAGAACCGCCATTTGAGCCTTCGTGAAATCCCGCACCACCGCCACCACCAATAGCAGTAATAGTTGCGCCACCACCTTCGGCGTTTACATTAAATACCGTGTCAGAGCCGTTGGCTCCGTTAGTTGCTGTGCCAGTCGTACCTGCGCCACCCGCACCGATAGTAATGTCGTATTCGACTCCCGGCGTAACTGAATAATTTTCAGCATAAACTAAACCACCTGCGCCACCACCACCACCTTGTAAAGAGTTTCGGCCGCCACCACCGCCGCCACCGACTGCAAGAACATCAATACTTGTTACTCCTGCAGGACAAGTCCAAGTGTTAGACCCAGTAGAAGTAAATTGCGTATATCCTGAGCCTATTGAAAAATCTAAATAAAAACCGTTAGTGCCGTAACTTCCAGTGTACTGAATAGGAACCCATTGGTTAGTATCGGCGTTGGTTTCACCAAAGGAGGATGCGTCTAGGGCTGTGCCGTCGATAAAGTGCATTTCGGCTAAGTAACCGTCAAACTCTCCATTAATATCGCCGCCAATCCGATGATTAATTGCGCTATTAATAAGTCCATCAGCGTTTTGTGATGGATAAGTAACAGAAGCAGGAAGCGTTAATTGTTCTCCATTAATATAGAACTTTAAACGATTTGTATCTGTTGCTTGAGTAGTGTCTAAAGTAACTACTATATGACGCCACGCTGATGGGTCGCGGTATTTCGGTTCTGATGTTGACGTTGATGCAACAGCACTACCACTTTGGTAATCAAAAAACCTTAAAACATCATCCTCAAAAACAATGTACGCATAATTGTTTGCATCTGTATATGCGCCAAAAAGATTTTCCCAATAGTCAGAAGCAACAGTAGAATGTTTAACCCAACAACTCCAAGTCCAAGTTTTGCGGTTTCCCGCTCCGCTTGGGGTTCTGTCTAATTTTGCAGAATCACCATCCTCAAACCGCAACGACTGGTCTATGTCGTAGCCAGTATCGCCCTGACCAGATGAGCCAGCAAGTATGTTATTAAATATAGGCATTAGGAATAGTTAAGAGTAGCCACCGCATGAATGTTAGACGAGTCAAGAATAACGTAATCAATTCTATCTACTGCTCCTGCTGTCGTAGTTAATGTAGGTGCAGTTCCTCCTGCAAAATCCCAATCGGTTCCCCAACTGGCGGTTCTTGATCCAGTACCATCTTGCGTAATAAAGATGCTACCGCACTGACCCGCTGTATCGTTAGATGGATTTGCAAATGTAGCATTGTGGGCAAGCGTAACACTAAAGTTATTGCTGTCAGCCATATCAATAGTAATACTTGTTCCAGATGTAAGAGCAGTAATCTCTCCACGCTGTCCTGCCGTCCATGTATTAGCAGAACTTGTAGACGCTTTAGCATCAATCTGGGTTTGAGCGTTAGAACTAAGAGAGTTAATGTACTGGAATTCAGTATTAGATACAGAGCCGTCTGCAATTTTAGCGGCATCTATACCTGTGGCTACCATAGCGTCTTCTACAGCACTGTTAGCAATAGTTACTGCACCAGTGTTAGCCATTGTAACGTCACCGCTAAGAGAAGCGGCGGTAAATCCTGTACCATTACCAATAAGGACTTGTGTATCTGCTACCGCTTTGTCAGACGGAACTCCTGATGAGTTAGCATCTCTGACCTTAACGGTATTAGCGGCCATGTCAGCAAGTTTAGCGTTAGTTACAGCGCCATCTGCTACGCTTCCATCCTGCCATGATACACCGTTTGTCGCGGTAGAGTCAGCCTGTAAGTATTTTCCGTCAGCCCCAACTGGAAGTCTTGTTTCAGAGTCTACAGTATTGTAAACAAGCAAGTCACCTTTCGTGGTAAGGCGGTCAGGAGCAAGAACGCTTACTGGTTGCCATTCGTTAGATGAACTAGAATATTTAAGGTACTGGTCGTTAGTCGGTGCATTAGAGGATACGGCGCTACCTTGTATTTTTGTGACAGTAACCGCACCGGCATTGGTCATAGATACGTCACCGGAAGGAGCGGCGGCTGTAAAGCCAGTACCATCACCGATTAGAATTTCTCCATTACCCACAGCCTTATCTGAAGGAACACCGCTGGAGTTAGCATCTCGTACTTTAACAGTGTTAGCCGCCATATTGGCTAATTCAGCATTAGCAACGCCCTGATCTTTAATGCTTACTGCACCAGATGATACAGAAAAGTTATCAGTAGAGAATGATGCTATGCCTTTGTTTGACGTTGATGCGTCTTCTCCCGCGATTGTAAGTGTCGTACCTGTCGCTGAAGTATCAATACCCTCGCCACCAGTAACAGTAAGGCTTTCTGAATCAAGATCAATGTCGATAGTGCCGCTATCAGAAATAACATCCAAGTCTTGCGCCGTAACTTGGGCATCAACATACGCCTTGATCGACTGTTGAGTAGCAAGTTTAACATCCGAATCGGAGGCCATGTCATCTTCATCTTTGATTCCTGTTACCGTGGCTCCATCTCCTGCCACATTAAGAGTGCTGAACTTACCTGTAGACGCTGTAGTTGCACCAATAGTAGTTCCGTCAATAGTTCCTGCATCAATATCTACGCTGTTACTTGTCTCTGGATCAACGGCTAAAGTAATCCACGCATCGTTGGCTTGGTTTCTAATCTTTAATAGATTGTTTGTAGTATCTAGCCACACCATGCCCATAGACTGCGTAGCACTACCACTAATCGTTGGCGCGGTAGCCTTTGCAACAATAACCTGTACTGCCTGATCTGGTCCTGTATCATTAGTTCCGGCAGGAAATGTTTTCTTAAGAACATTTTTAACAAGGCGAATATGATCGTCGCCTTCACTTACGTTATCGCTTGAAAGCGGGTAGGAACTATTTAGATTTGTTATAAAATTTCCAGACTCAATACCCATAATTTATATCCTAATAATATCCAGAGGTGTTCATCACCCTTAATTCAGAGCCAGAATGTCTATCTTTGTCATCCTGCTCCTGTAAATCAGCAATAGCCTGTCTCAACCCTCGCTCCCACACTGGGATACGTTGGTCGTTCATAAGGAATGGTTCGGCTTGTAACAGAGTTCCGTACAAATAAACGTCAGGAGCGTTAAGTATAACCCAATTAGTTGTAGTTGCGTCACTAAGACTATCAAACTTTTTGTAGTAGGTCATTACATAATTGTACGCGCTGTCTGGTGTAGGACCAAAATATATCTTATCGCCAATAATACTGTATGCACTAGGTTTGCCAGAGGAACTACCCGCCCAAATCCTATACAGCATTTCTGGAGTCATATATTGAATAGAAGTAATCGGGCTTGTATCTAAATGTATTTCACGCATCTGGACATATCCAGTAGGCAAGTCATACGCTTTTGTGCCGGACACCGTAGCATCAGTCACAATCGTTTCCATTGCTCTAAGACGCAATACTCTGTTAAATACAGCCTCATTCAGCGCAATAAACTCTGGTATCCGGTCAGACAAATCATCTCTGTCCAACCAGTTAGCAACCGCAGTCTGAAGAGTTGAGTACGAATTAATAGCCATTAACTATTCTTGCTCTTAAACCAGACAGAGTTGTTGATAATAGGCTTCTGATCGTTGCCTGAAAATGTAGGTTGATATAACCACATAATTAAACCCTCGTAGGTGTAGTCCTGAAGTATTTGTTATCAGGATCATTCAAATATTTTGCTAGTAGTTTGTTATCTTTTTTAATTGCGTCATCTGTTTCTTTGCACCACTGCTCCCAGACATTCATTGGAATTGACGCTACGGTAACTCCGTTATCAGTTCCCATTGCAGACGCTTTACCAAATGTAAGTTTGTCGCCGTAGTTATTTAAGTTAAGTTTGTTTCTTTCAATAATAGGCTGTACATCTTGGTAAGTATTAATAGTTGCAGTGCCGTCAAGATTAATATCCAGTTTCCAAGGACGAGAATCTGGAGAGTCAAAATTCCATCCTGATGAACTCATAGCGGCATTGAACCTCTATCTTCTGTAATTTTTTTAAATTTATTATGCACATTCTTTGCATGAAGTTTAGCATCTACAGGTTTTTTGTCAGTACCAACAGACTGTTTAGCCTTCAACGCTTTTTTAAGTTCTTTTTTAGTTATCATTACATCTTTCTCCCGAAACCAAAATGTTATAATCCACTTGTCTCCGTTTTCTGGAGGTAGTCCCATATGCAATGATGCAGGATGCGGAACCTTGTTTTCATCAAGGTTGCCAAACATAAGAACCCTGCCTTGTACGGCTTGTATTGCAAGTCCTAAAACAGGAAAAACTGTGCCACCACCATCACGCACATCATTTAAGTACGCGATCATAGTGACACAGCGATTCCCACCTTCTTTTATCTTTGAAGATTCTGGCATCTCTCCCATCTCATTAGGGAGAAACGCATCGTAGTGAGGTTTATATTCCTGACCCGGCTGATACCTTTGAATAGTCACAGGTTCCAACCGGGTAGGAGGTAGACCGCACATACCGGACAACGCTTCAATAACACCATCTAACACATTATTGTCACCGTAATCAAAGAAAGCACCTTTGCTGGTCCTTACTTTATCTTGGATATACTTACCATCACGGTTTATTAGATTATCACCAAGCCCTTTATTTTCAGCAAGGTTAATTATGTGTTCACATAAATCAGGTGAAAGCACATTATCTTCAACAACAATCGTAGGAGTGTTATTGTATTTTATCATTAAGCGTCTTTTACTCCGATAACAGCCGCGTTAGCCAGACCATTCTTCGCACGAAGACCGTATTCAGCGATCATCAACTGCTTCACGCTGTCGCCAGTCTTGGCAAGGGTTTCGGTCTGGAAAGGCCGCAGGTAGTCGATTGACCAGAAATCATAGTCAAAGAAGTACAACTGGTTAGGCAGACACAGACGGCTAGGCACAATCTTCAGCGTACCGAAATCAGTCACCAGAACATCAATGGCGTTGATAGCGGTAGCAGGAGCCGCACCCGGCGCTTCTTTCTGAAGGTCAGCAATAACCGAGCCACCAAGCGAACTAATTTTCTGCTTGAGGGAAGCATCGCACATAAGATCGGTAGGTTCACCACCGTTCTCAAAGCAACGCTCCATAGCGAGGTTAATCATTGCCATCGTCAGAACTACGTCAGCACCCGAAGGGCTTGCAACAGACGTACCATCAGGATAGCCAGCCGCAGGAGAGCCTTGGTTGACGATACCAACAACAGGAGAAGCCGAACCATCAATGATGTTAGACGTTCCTGCAGAGGCAGTACCAAGCCAAGACATCACAGCCGCAGATTTACGAGCCGTACTCGCTCCACCAGCAACTTTTAGATCTTCAGACAGAAGCATCTTTTCCATATCGCGCTTAATTTCTTTTGCGCGTTTGGCCAACTGGTAAGCCTGAGATGAACGACGGCCAGCAAAATCTACTGCTTCCGCTGTGCCACTCGTCTGCACTGCTTTGTACGAAATCTGAGCATAGTTCTGCAAACGACGAGGCTCTGAAACAGCAAGAGCGTTCATGCTATCGTCGCCTTCTAACTGCTGGTTAGCGGCGGCGGCGGCAAGTTCATCAGTCTGCCACTCAAACAACGTGTTGTCACACGACCCTTTGCCCACGCTCGACATAAACGGCGTGTCCATCGGGCTAATATTGTAAATAATATCACTTAGGTCTTCCCTAATGCCAACGGCACTGTAGGTAGTCCTAGTATTGGTTGCGATTGCCATAAAATGACTCCTTTATTATTATAGTTCTACATAATCTTCAAACAGACTTGCGGCATCTTCTGCTCTTCCTGTCTGCTGTAGACGTTTCATTTGTTTGGTACGCTTTGCTTTATCAGTGTCAGCCTTGTTTACTTTAGCCTTGCTCCGCACTACTTTAGGTTTGTTTTTAACTTTTTTAGACCTAACCGTGTTTTGCTTTTTCTGCATATCTTCATATGCTTTGGCTTGCATAAGTACAATGATTGACCTGTGATCGACAAGTTGACTTAACTCTTCTTGTGTATATCCCTTGCTTAGAGCGAATTCCGATACGGCTTTAGCCATTGCCTGCCGTTTGTCGTCTTCTGCCCACTGCGGGATAAGTTTCACCATTTTCTGATGCTCTTCCTGAACAATACGCTGATGTTCTTTCTGAGCCTCTACTTGCGCTTCTTCCTGTGCTTTTGTTTGGGCTTGCTGTAGAGACTGAATCTGGTCTTGAGCCTGACGATATTCATCACGCTTGGTCAGATATTCTTCTCTATCTTCCATTTTAAGCCTTTCCCAATCAACATTTTGGAATTGCGCTAAATGTGAATAGTTAGTTTCAATTGCTTGTGCGACAGCACTAACGTACTGGTCTCTGGCTTGCTGAGTCTGAGCAATTTCGTTCTGATAGTTTTCTACTACCTGATCTATTTGCTTTCGATATTCTGCAAGTTGTTGAGTTTTCCTTGTGTAATCCGCTTGTCGGGAGTAGCCTTTGACGAGTTCTTCTTCCGTGACTTCATGTTCCTCTCCGTCTACTGTTACAGTATAGAGAGTTGTCTCTTCCGAGTCGTCTTCAACTTCTTCTTCATCGGATTCTTCAGATTCATCATCTTCAGAAATTTCTTCTTCGGTTTCTTCAACCTCTTCTTCAATTTCATCAGTTGTTTCCTCTAAAGCGTCTTCAGTTACTTCTTCAGACGGCGATGCTTCCTCTTGCTCTTCCGGTTCCTCTAGCGAGTCCATGAGTCCGAGTATTGCATCTTGGGCTTCAGATATACTACCCGGTGCTTTGGGTAATCCACCTGTGGGTTGTGGGGCTGTTTGCGTATCCACCATAATAATCTCCTATATGTGGTATTCCTTAAGTTTCTTCGCCATATCTCCTGTTTCCACAATGGAGGTTAGATGTAGACGTATCCGTTCAAGGAGTCTTAATGACAACCAGATTTGTTCTCTGGCCTCTATTTCACTGACTCCCGAAGAATTCCAAGAGTTCAGCAAATTTTTTTCTAGCGTTTCAAACGCTTCGTTGAACAACTTATCTGAAAGGAGGCGTCTAGCGTGTTCCTCTCTTAGTTCGTTACTCATATTTATCCTATAGCAATGGGTCTATTTTGTTGCGCTTCAAGTTGTAATTCAGCCGCTTTCAGTTGAGCCTCTACAGCAGATTCAGCCGCTTCCTGCTGAAGTTTCTGTTGTTTCAACTGTAGGTCAGCCGCCTTAATTTGCAGTTCCTGTTGTTTAACCTGCATTTCCATTTGTTTTTCCTGTTCCGCTGGATTAGGTTGTGGAGGAACCATATCCGGGTTAGTCAGGAAATCATCAACATTCTGGAAGCCCATGTTCTTTACAAGTGCGGCTCCCATGTTGTACAGGTTCTTTTCGTTGACAATGTTAAGTCCACCGCGCATTGCATCGCCAGCAAACTGTAGCATGGTAGTCAGGTGCATCAACTGTTGGTCACGATTACCATTACCAATTCCTACGGCAACTGTGCAGTCCATTTTGTCACGCCACATATCAGGACGGACAGGAACCCATCGGTTGCGTAGTTTGACTACACGCTCTTTGTCTTGGTTTTTAAGGACAAGTTCGTAAATGCAACGCATCAAATCTCTTACACCAGTTTCGGCAAAGCATCGCGCTATTAACTCTACTCTGGATTGAGCGGCTGTCATTGTAGCGTTTACTGCGGTAGCCGTGGTATGAGAAGTCAGCGCATTGTCGTTAAGACCTTGACTGTATTTGTTTACACCGGATCGTGACTCTCTTTGTTGGTCAAGATAGCCAAGCATTTGGAATGATGACGCTTCAAGCGGAGGTGTAGCCAACGGCATAATAGCGTTAGGAGATTTAACTCGCACCACACCGCCCGGACGCTGGGATAGCAAATCATCCAGATTCGCTTGACCTTCAAGGACTGCGTACCGACCAAAGTTTTGGTTGTACATATTGTCCATGAGGTTCCGCATTAACGTACTCTTAATGAGTTGCAAGTCCATGATAAGGTCTGCAATAGACAAACCAAAGAACTTATGAGGAATCTTCACCGGAGTAATACTGACAAACGGAATCTTATCAATAGGATCGTTAGCAAGAATCTTACTACCTACTGAACAAACCTTTCTCAGTTCGGCAATACCATCGCCATCGTAGTCTGTTTTAAGGAATGACTCATGCAACCAATAAGTTCTTAGGGCTTCTTCGTTATCAGAATCATAACCCCAACCTTCATAGTAACTAGCAGAATCATCAAAGTTATAACGGCTAAGTCTTTCAGAGGAATAAGCGTTAATATCGTCATCACCACCGCCTAATTCTGAAGGATCAAGGTCTTCATCAGGATACATAAGGCGCAACTCTGACAAAGTTTTTCTGACACGATGGCAAACAAACCGAGCATCTTTAATATCTTTAGCCTCACGGCTAATAAGAAACTCATCAGGCGGTACGTTTTCAATCTTTACCCGCCCTGTATATGAGGTTCTTTTAATAACAACATCATGTTTTGCGCCATAATCATCAACGTATGGAGTGTGTTCCATAACCTCAATGTCTGGTGACATGATAAGTAGGTTAAATTCCTGTTCGTCAAGACCGTTATATTCTTCACGGTTCCAGTCTTCGTAGTCATCCCACCATACTTTAACGATGCCGTTCTTTTGGAGGAGAGCATCAGTGAACCAAGTGTAGAGGATTTCCCAACCGTTGTTATCTTTTGTAAAGATATGGTTGACGTAATCAGTGGCCTGTTCTGCCGCATCTACATCTTCTGGCCCATGAGGCTCAAATGTAACCATTTCATCGCCACTGGCGAACACTCTCATCAGTGACGGTTTAATCCATTCAATAGTATCCATAACAGAAGAATCAACGTACTGACTCCTGCCTTCTACCTCATTACCAAATGGAAGTGCATAGTAGTAATCCATAGCAGTTTCTCTCTGCTTGGATACAGTGTCATTATAGCCTAGAGAGTCAGTGATTTCTCCCTGAACTCTGGCTAATAGTTCTTCGTCTGTTACTTTAGATGATGCCATATTGTTTATATTCTATATCGTTTGTCCAAGTTGGATCACTGCCAGAAACAGCGAATCGTCGTGATAATACTGCGTATCGTGTCGCACTCATTAAATCGTCTTTAAATGCTACAACTTTACCGCCTTTCCTGTGGTACATTCTAAATTCTTCAAACCAGTCAGTCAATGTGTTGAATACATGGAATCTCCCATCTTCCATATACTGCAACATATCCATCAGACCTTCCTCCACAGAATTGCCGCCTTTGTTCTGTCCGAGGGCTGGAGGATTGCTAAAATGCTCCAACATCATATTGCACCCAAGGCTCC
>JAAOEI010000780.1_pt1 | contig 11950 bp, 31 predicted proteins | sample 7059261 | NCBI WGS metagenome assembly JAAOEI01 (sample SAMN14008812, study PRJNA610033) | viral metagenome | isolation source: viral particles filtered from seawater | place: China: Hangzhou Bay, Yangshan Deep Water Harbour | collected 2017-10-31
TTCCGTATCCACGCCGATACCACCCCCCACGTCAGCCCGTACTGCTGACACAACGCCTGGATGCTCCCACCATTCGCTATCCACGACGCGATGTAATCTATCGCACGCTCCTCGTCCCCGCACTCCAGCACGAAATCCGTCAGCACGGCAGCAGCGTTGGCATAGGTAACACGACTCGACATGCGCGAACTATAAAGCCAAGGGGGCGCAAATGCTAGTCCTACCGCTACCTCGCGCCGGTGCCATCGGGACTCCAGTCGGGCTTTCGCCAGGATTTGAGGGGGGGGAGGGGGTCGGCCTGAACTTTACACTTGCGTTATGCATCGCGTGTCATTAGCGAATGGTTATCGCTTCCATTCTCATGTAGCAAGTTGACATAATATCCCTAGTACGCGCGGCAGTGCAATAGGCGTAGGCATTCAGCATAGGCATAGCGCATTCGGCGCATGTGCCAATAGCTGCGCCACGCGCCTGGACTGCGCCAGCATTGGCTGTAATCACTCAATGTACACTGTCTGGCGATGTCTGGAGGAATTGCGCAATAGACCACGGAACGGCGACTGTCTGGCTTTGTCTGGACAACCGGCTCTATAGAGGTAGAGAGAAGTATGGGAAGGAAGGCCTATTCGCTACTACTCATCACGCGCGCCCGTCCGAACACTTTCAGACATTTGTCCACCGTTGCTTGGAGGAATGAGCAAGTGACGTAAATTGTCACATTGTGCCGTGGTTGGGGTGACGTAGCACGTCACATTATTAGCGAACGATGATGGATGTGTGTTGTCTATTGGCTAGCGGTAGCGCTAAGTGCGTGATATATCAAGGGTATTAAATGCCTAGCGGTAGGCTATAGACTGGCACGGTATTCGCTACAGTGTAGATGTAGGTAAATCACTTAAAGGGGAACGAGATGAGTGCATGGATTGACTACCGCAAGCAAGGCAGCAAAGGGGAATGGTCTAGTGTTCCCGTGGATGCGTCGGGGTTCTGCGATGGTGCATATGACGTGTTTGACGCATACGTGAATGCCTGCGGTGAAGATAACCCGCTGTATGCCGAATGGGAGACAAAGGTTCTGGCGTGGGATGGTGAAAGCACGGTGACGGTTGCGGGAATCACCTGGGAATTGAAGCATGCCGAACGGGATAACTTCGGCTGTTTGATTGCGGATTAATTGGCGACGTGCCACACACAGGGGGATAGGGAAATGAAATCAGTCTTTGCTTTGTTTGCCGGAGTTTCGATGCTGTCGCTTGCCTTGATCGGTGCAGCGTTTCCTGGCGGATTGATCGGCGGTTTCGGTGCGGTCATGGCAGCAGTATCAGGGACAGCACTCTTTGGCGTTGGGATCATTCTGGCGATGTCTGGAGAATAGCGTCCTGCCTGCTAGCTCACAACTTAATCACTCACTAGGGGAATTGAAATGACATTAGCCGATCAGCGGTACACAGTAACGCTTGAATACTGTGGGCACGACATGGCGCGGTGGGTAGCGCGTTTCTGTGGCGAATGGATTGGTCAGGATAAGCACAAATCAGGCGCGGTCATGCTGTGCATCGCGCATGCTGATGATCGCAATTCAGAGCACGTTAGCGCGGCCACGGCGACCAGTGGCACGGATAGGGGATAGACAAATGTACTGGACAACAGGCAGCGGCAGGATTGAACTGCAAATGACGAAAGCACAGGCCGCATCGTGCTCGCACCCTGGGCAATGCGACGGTGATGTTTCGGCACTTGCAAAGAATCCGAAAATTGCGCGGCAATTGGTAAAGATTAACCCCGAATTGCTGGCCGCAGAATTGCGTGAATATGGCGCATGGGATTCTTCTGAACTGGATGACCACGAGCAGAATCTGCAAAGGCTTTTGTGGATAGCTGCAGGTGATATTTCAGATGGTAACTGCTAACCGCCACAAGCCCAACCGATAGCCTAAACAGGGGGATTTATGAGCAAGCCGAAACTGACGCGCGAACAAAGGAAAGCATTGGAAGCATACGAGTACGCATTGAGGCAGGAAGATAGGCTTGGCGGTTCAGTGTTTGCCAATGCTTTCAACATGCGCAAACAGGAAGAAAAGACTGCCATTGCCTACGCCAATTGCAAGCGGCTTGGAATGACGCACGAGCACGGGCTGTAGCCTAAATACTCAATTAACAGGGGAATGACCATGAATCTGTACCGCCTTGAATCATCCGACGACAAGCGCAACGCGCAACGCAACCTTAGCGGCCGCACTCATTACGTTGACGACGACACGCTAAGGTTTCATAAATCGCGCATTATCTCAACGCATATCATTGATAACGGTTTGTTGTTTTCGCTCGTTGAATCGGTGGCAATGGATATGCGCAACACGCAACGCGGATTCCGCTATGTGATCTTTGATGTGTTCGGCAATACCGTTTCCCGCGTTCACATAGAGCATTGCTGGAAATCATCGGAGGCCGCACGCAAAGCGATGTGGGCCGCATTAGACAGCATGGACGCAAAGGGGGTAACGCTCGCGGCCATTGACCGCCAGGAAGCCGCACACGTCCGCGAAATGGCGCAGCTACGTGCCGATGTTGCGGCTATCGGTCAAAAGGTGGCAGCATGCAACTGATAATCGAAACGTACTGGAATAAGCTAGAACCCGTGCCGGAGTATGAAAAGGCTTTGTATGGATCATTTGTTAATAAGCCTATCCGCGGGCGGTATGAAATGAAAAGCGAAAAAGAATGGCGTCAATCGGTTAAAAAGCAACATCGCTTTGTTGAATTCGATGATAAAGGTAGGGCAAAACTCGATTGCGGTTCAGCGTACGGTATTCATTCTTATCAATTGGTCTATTTGCAAGATTACTAACCGCAAGCCCAGGAAACCACCAGCAGCGCATTTTTAACTCTAGGGGAACATCATGCAAAAGCATAGCGAATGGGTCGCAAAGCATTTACCAAATGGCACTGCTATTACAAACGAGCATGGCGACGGGATAGCTTTTGTGCATCACAATAGCAGTAACCAACAGGAAATTGACAAGCTAATCCTAGCGATTAACGCGCATTATTCCTTAGTTTCTGCGCTAGAGGCATTGAACGCGATACACCCGGAAACCGGCAACGAGCCACTGTTGCAAGGATTGCTCGAAGATGCCAGAGCTGCACTCCAGAAGGCGAGGCAAGCATGAGAACACTGCTAATGATGTTGCCATACGCTGTTATTGGCGTTTGCGTAGGGAAAGGCCCATACGGCGTTATGGACTGGGAATGGTGGGCAATGGACGCTGCAATTATCCTGTCAATTGCTGTTAAAGATTTCGCCGCCAGGAGCGAGCCATGAGCGCAGATAGCGGGACGCCATTAGATGGTAACGCGGCCTTGCATGTTGAAATATTTGACCTTAAGCGCGAAGCCGACGCCATTCGCGCAGATCGCGATGCGCTGGCGGAGGCGTTGCGAATTGTTCTCGATGTATGTAGTAACAAAAATAATGAAACGTTGTGGGAAATTATTAATGCCAAGCAAGCCCTAGCCAATCACGGAGGCGGCAATGGACAATGAAGGCTTCAACAGCGAGCGCGACATGCCGCACATCCGGCAGACCGCGCTAATCCTGGTGCTGTCGATTGTCGGGCTGTTCGTGCTGTCTTTTATATTGGGGGGCGCTAATGGATAGGCCGATAGAGGTGGGCGACCTTGTGATGGTGGTTAGGCCGACGCCGTGTTGTGGAGAAACGGATTATGGTTCCGTATTTAAGGTAAAAGAAATCGGCATAGCACATTGCGATACATGCAACGAACCGCGAAAGGTGGCATTCAATACAACAGACGGCGGATGGGCTATTTCGCAACTAATCCGCATAGACCCGCCCGCGCTGGCAGACGAAACGCGGCAGGATGAAAGGCTGACAGCATGAAGAATAAACACGCTTCCGCATTAGGCAAGCTTGGGGCCGCTAAATCTCCACGCTCCGACGCTTGGCGCGAAATGGATCAGGAAGAACTATCCGCTATCGGGCGCAAGGGAGCCTATGCGCGTTGGGCAAAGCTATCGGAGGCAGAGCGCAAGGCGCAGATGGAGCGCGTGCGGGCGAAGCGGAAGCGTAAAGCCTAGTCCTCACCCGGTTCACGTAGCCCGCGCATCGCCTGCAACTCATCGCGGATGATGGCGCGGCGCTCTTTTTCATTCTCCCGTTCATCCTCAAACATGCTGCGAATACGGGGATTGATCTCATAGGCTCCGGGAACGCCGTGCGTATTCGTCTTGAATCCCTTGGGCGTGATCCACGCGGCATTGATCAGCGTGTTAATGGCTTCCTTCAGTTCCCAAGGTTTCAATGCTTCCATCGCCTTATGGTGCGGGCGGCTGATATGGTCGCGGAAGTTCAGTTCGTCCAGTTCATCATGCGCCAGGATAAACCGTGCGATGAGCTGCGAGAACTTGCGCCCCGCCCGATTGCTCATAATCTCGTAATAGAACTGCTGCTGGTGGCCGACCTGCCAGCGCAGGAAATCGGTGACTTGCTTGGCAATCCCTGCCGGTATCGTCGCGCCATCGGTCGGCACATGCCCATGCGCGGCGCAATCGGTGAGGAAGTAGATCAGGGCGAGCCTACCCCATAGCCCGTACCACTTGCCGAGCGATGAGCATATTTCATCGGAATCCTCGGAGCGTATGCGCCGCGTCAAATCGTCGCAGAATTCACGGTAGATCGCGGCAGCATCCGTGGATAGTTTGATCGTCGCCCCGTGTCGCATGTCGATTAGATTGGACAGGATGCGGTCGTACATGGCGGCAGCTTGCGCGTCGGGGACGGTATCTACCCCGGCTTCTTTATCGGGGATATTGCAGATGAGAAAACGGGCCAATAGACCGTCTGCCTGTAGCTTGCCGCCCGCAGCAGAGCGCATTGAACTGGGCGTTGTCCCGCCACAGAGGGCGGCAGATGAATTCGGAATGCTCATGGTGCGATTGGCAAGGCTCACCTTGCTCGGGCCGGAATTCCATGTGGACAGCCAGAATTCCCGGTCCCCTGAGCCTTTTCCCCCTTGGGCGTAGCGATCCAAGGCGGTGATAAAAGCACTGGCCTCGTCGAGGAAGTAGCAGAACTTCCTGCTGTGCTGCAACATGCGGACTGCGCCCTCCCGTGTCCCGTTGTTGAGCCAGTATTCAGTAAGCACGGGCAATTCGGGCTTTTCAGGGCGAGGAGCCTTGTTTTTCACGGCTATTGCGCAGTCAGCCTCGTATTGCTTATAAAGATGGTCGTAATCGTCCATCTTGCGCATGTTCTCGATGACCTTTTCGGCGTCCTTTTTCTGTACCCAACGCATTCCGACTTCTAGGGCGGGCGTCTTGCCGGAGGATGGGCCGCCCAAAACAAGGCACCAGACGGACGGGTGAACCTTCCAATCGTCGTTTTGCTTGATCTGTAACCGGATAGAGTCGCTAGAAAGGCCCGCCAGCGCCCCTAGGACGCCAAACCAGACCGGGCCGGGGTTGACGCCTAGCCTCGCCGCGTTGTCGGCTACAAACGGCTGGAGGGCGCTAGGAACGAGGGTTATGGGCATCGGAGCGCCCCGATACAGGGTTTTCGTGAGGTCTAGCGGCTCGGGCCATCCATCGACCTCTGAGCGCGTTTCAGGCTCGGTATAGGGGATGTATGCTTCCGAGGCTGAAAGCGGCCCCTGAGCCTCCTGATAGGCTTCTAAAGGCACTTCCTCGTTGGGTGGCGGCTCTCCCTGCGCCACGGATGCAGGGGAGGCATCCGGGGGAGGGGCGTCAGGGGAGCCGCCGTTGATCTGTTCTGGTATTTTAGCACTCACTAACACTAACCTAATCAGGTTAGTGGTAAATGGTTCCTCGCCCCGCCCATTAAAACAGGCTACGGCTTTTTTGAAATCCCACTCCAGATCGAGCATTTCCGTGGCAGTGGGGCAGTAGCCCAATTTGGGGTCGATTAGCTTGACCTCGCCGCCGAACAGGGCCAGTTCCTGTCCCCAGGAATAAGCCATGCTGGAAGTGGCTTTGTCTGCCCATAGCACGACGGGTTTCCCAGAGATTTCGGCCAATTTGCCATTTTTGGCACTTTCTAGCGACAAAACCTCGTAGGCTTTTCCGGCTAATTTAGCGGTCGCTTCGACCTGTGTTGCGTCGAGGCAAATCAAATACCGTGATGTTGTTTTTTTTTCCCCGTGTTCCATTTTTTATCCCCATTGTGACGCCATTGCGTCGGCCATCCCCGAATACGTTTTGCTTCTCAGCTTCCACCTGTCAGGCGAGGGGGCCATTCTAAACACCCGCTCTATACGCTCAGTTGGTTCTTCAGCCGCAAACATATCGCCCTTGAGGTGGGTCGGAATAAGCGGCTTCAGCCCACGAAGCCAGAAGCAAAAGGCCTTGCGCTCCCCATGTCCAAACTGCCATGGCTGCACAATGCAATCAGGCTTCCTGAACACTGTTGACATGATGCCAAGCGGATTCTCGATGCACACTTTTTCAATTGGAGAATTGTAGAGCGCCATGAAAAACTCGATTGCCTTTTGCCTGTCCTGCTCACGATTGGGGAACTTGTCCTTGTATTCTGGTCTGTGCCACTTATTTGCGGCGACGGTCAGAAATGTGCATGGCGGGTGGGCTACCATTAAATCCCATCCATCGCCCAGAATTTCCAAAACATCGCCCTTGATATGATTTCCTGGAATCTCGGTGTCCAGCAGGTCGCACGACCACGCATCATGCCCGCGAGCTTGAAACGCCTCGCGGACGGTGCCTGAAAACTCGCAAGCCACCAAGACGCGCATTACTTTTTCTTGCGTGGCTCAACTACCGGCTTGACATACTCACCTTGCGACGGCTCCCCGTATTGCTTCCCATCCTCTACTGCGAATGTCGGCTTGACCTCTCCGAACACTTGCCGAAAGTCCCACAGCACCTTCGCCATCGACGGGAAGTCCCGCTTGGTTATTTCGTCAACTTTTTTCACTTGAGCATCCTCGCAATGTCGGCAGGGCTAAGGCTAGGATATTCCCTGTATTCGCGGATTCTGCGCGCCACATCCTCGGTCAGTGGGATGCCGCGATAGCACTCCTGCGACCACGTTGGCTCAAGCCCTGTGCCTTCCTTGAGCGGGCGATTGTAGATTTCGCGTAGCGCCGATGCTTTGCTCGGCTTCCTCGCGTTGTGCTTGCCTTCGATTCCGGCCATATCAGAACACTCCTATCCAGATGCCAGTGCCATGCACTAGCGCAACCGGGAAAAATATCGCACCAGCGATAAGAAAACCCCACGAACCGGCTTTGAGGCAAACAACAATATGGGTAAGCCAAGCGGCAATAGCCCAAATGAGAATGGAGAAGCCAATAATTTCTGTATTGCCTTTTTCATATTTCATCCCTTATCTCCCCAAATAACCTTGAATGAACGCTATGGCATCGTCTGCTCCATAGCAGGTTTTTACTCTGTACCCGGCCCTCTCCATTGCTGCATGAAACTCTCGTTGCGCTGGCTGCATGGTTCCTTCACGCGATTTCATTTCGATGAATGCCCCATGAAAGCCCTGTATCGGTTGCGCTAGAAACAAGTCGCTGACGCCAGCCCGGACGCCTTCCTTCTTCAATCGCACCGCAGTTAGCATATGGCGGCTTCCCCCATTGGGAATAGCGAAAAGTGCGAACTCTGGCAGGGCGTACATTCTATGCACATTCGCCCACCACTGAATAACGGCAACTTGCTCCTTATGCTCAAGGTCACGACTCGGCGCTCTGGCGGCTGGAACTTCTACCGGCCCCTTACCAGATGCGAGCGAGTAGAAGTTATTGATGGCCGATAGTTCGCGCCTAGTCATGGGCTGCTTGGGCTTTCTAGTCATACATCCACTTGGGGAGTTTCCCGTCCCTGTAATTCTTCGCACGAGATTTTGCTTTCATTTTTTTTACTGCATCTGGATTCGCTTTTCTCCATGCCATAACTGAGGCCACCTTTTTTTCTCGATAAGTTTTATCTTCCAATGCTTTACGCTGGAAATAATCATGGCATCGACACTTCGCGGAACAATATTTCTGTGTTTTACATTGAGGGATAAATTCAGCGCGGCAAACTTGGTTCATGCACTTTTTCATACCCACCTCCTTAATCATGCGCGCTCTGTGCAGGGCGGCAGGAGTTGAACCTGCGACCTTCCCTTGCGGGGGATGCTCTACCGTTCGTCTGCCGACTATCGGGTTTCAATATATGCCCGAGATCAGTCTGAGCTACGCCCTGCACACAACGCGCATACAACAACTCGAAGCACTCGTACTCCTGCAAGAAGGTGTCGCTCGGCAGGTAGAGGTTAAGCTGGCTCATGCACACCACCTTGCGAATTCTATTTGCTGAGTTTTTAGTATTTCTCGCGCAACGCTCGCTTGCTCCGCATTCCCAGTCTTGGCTATCCATTCGACAAATGCGAGATATAGCGCATCTTCTCTTGAGTGCGCAGCCTCGTCATCGGCACGCATCCTCTTTATTTTTGACACGGATTCTTCCGCTTCGTTGAGCGTCATTTCTTCCCCGCCTTGAGTGCGCCGCCAGTCTGGAACTCAATGTGCTTCTGAGTCCGAACCGGAATCTTGCCTACGCCTATCCAGTGGTAGATTGTGCGCCTATGGAAGCCTAGCGCACTAGCAGCTTTGGCGGCCCCCCCGAAGTGTTTGGTAATGTCGATTGGCTTCATGGGAACGGATGCTAGCACGAAAAGAAAATCTTGCACAACTTATTTTTTTGTGTAATTATTGAACCGTCGCAACTCACAACAGGGGAAGATGATGAAGCTGTGCAAGGACTGCAAGTGGTGGCGCAGAGATGTGCCGTTCTTTTGGATGACTTCTATATCTAAATGTGTTGCCCCTAAAAGTTTTACTGAGATTGACCTCGTATCTGGCAAGAGGGTCCAATGGATGAGTTTCGCAGAGAATAGCCGCGAGTCATCTAGGGCGTGCGGCAAAGAGGCAAAATGGCACGAACCGATCAACACCGACATACCGCAGGAGAAGGAAGATGAGTAACATCGTCAAAACCGAGGAAACTGGCCGATTGATGGAGCAGGTATTGATCGGCGGCGACATGTCCAAACTGACCGCACCTGACCGTGTGATGTACTACAAGCAGGTTTGCGAGTCTGTTGGCCTTAACCCGCTTACCAAGCCTTTTGAGTACATCAATCTCAATGGCAAGCTGACGCTATACGCAAAGCGGGATTGCACTGATCAGCTTCGGTCAATCAATGGCGTCAGCATCGTTATCGTCTCCAGAGAAGTCGTTGACGATTGCTACGTGGTCACAGCTCGCGCTACGGATAAGCATGGGCGGCACGATGAGTCTATCGGCGCAGTCCCGATTGCCAATCTCAAGGGAGAAGCAAAGTCCAATGCGTTGATGAAGGCTGAAACGAAGGCAAAACGGCGCGTAACACTGTCTGTATGTGGATTGGGGCTGCTGGACGAAACGGAGATTTCCAGTATTCCTGGGGCATATCCGCAACCGTCAGGCGTGATTGCTCCGACCTCTGGCGCGGCGGAACGGGTTCAACCGGAGCGTATTCAAGTCATCAATGAACTCGCCGTAAAAATGCAGGAGTTTTGCAACGATGGACAGTTTGAGGATGCTGTACTTGAGGCGGAGAACTGTGCTTTGGATGCCGATGAGCGAGTCTATCTGTGGACAAACTTTGATGCGCCAACCCGCAAGCAGTTAAAGGTTGCATCCAAGGCTATCAAGGAACGCTATGCAGCCCAAACGATTGAAGCGCAACCTGCACCGGAAAGTTCCACGGCTATCATTGACGAAGCGGTTAGCACTCAAGCGAGCGATAAGATTTCTGACGCTCAGCGCAAGAGGCTGGAAGCCATCATCAGCAAGCACAAGCTCAACCGCGAGGACTTGAAGCTATGGTGCAGCGAGAATCACAACGCAGCATCCTTCGCTGATTTGACGAAGGCGCAGTACAAGGAGTTTGACGAGTACATTGCAGGCATCATTGAGTTTGCCAACCAGACGGAGGAGAAGATATGAAACCGCGTGATCCTTGTTATTGTGGCGCTTACGACTTCCCCCATCGCTATCAGGCTGTCGGCAAGCGTGGCTGCTACGAGTACGTCAGCCGCGATGACTACGAGAACGACGACCGTTCTCCTGAGCCTGACGACTGCGACGCCTTCCACGCAAAGACGGATGGCATGGGCGAGGCTGAGTATGCGCGGTATATGGGGAGGGGGAATGAAATTTAGCAAAATATTCAGGATTGCGGCCAAGAACATAGATTCCCGCAAAAGCGCCTTTTATGCGTGCGAAGCAATTGACTACGTTTGCGGTAGCTTCAATTCTCCAGCTAGGGAATATTTCAAAGATTTGTACGGAAAGAAGTCTGGTGGGATGACTGGATGGTACGGAGTGCCGCTATACGATCACAACCAAAGTGCTCGCGTCATCGCCTTATGCTTCGCTGCCGCAATCGCAGAATCGGAGGGGAAATGACCCTTACCACGCTAGCAAGGAAGGCCCACCCGTACAATCGTCGCCACGCTGCGAAGTACGTCCTGGCACTCCGCTACATGCGCCAGCGCAATCTGTGGATACTGGACAGGTTTGGAAAGACGCCGAAATGGGCGACGCCGGTATGAGCACCATCTACCTAGTATCCAGCGGTGATTATTCCGACTACTCGGTTCATGCTGCGTTTAGCACTAAGGACAAGGCAGAAAAGTTTATAGACGCATTTGCCAAGCCTAACTATTCGCAGTTCGAAATTGAAGAACGCCGACTTGATCCTTGCGAAGCGGAGATAAAAAAAGGATTGTCGCCGTATCGTGTTTTCATGCGGAAATCAGGAAATTCAGAGTGCTCCAAAATGGACGATATGTACTCCATACCAATCGCAACAGAAGTTGAGCTTCTGACGAAAACATACCACGGAAAATCATCCCTAAGAATTGAGGGGTGGTTTAAGTCAAAAGAACACGCGGTAAAGGTTGCCAACGAGAAAAGGACCGCCATGATTGCTAATGGCGAGTGGACGCAAGAATGATGCCGCACATCATCGTAGAGGATGACCCGCGCAAGACGAAGGCGTTTATCGCGGGCATCATCGTCGGCTATTTCCTGTGCTTCATTATCGGGCTGTCGGTGGGGATCATGTGGCCTGCAATCATGGCGAGGCTCGCATGAAAGACACCAACGATTACGAGACTCCACGCTGGCTGATCGCAGCAATCGGCGCGTGCGTGACCCTGATACTTGCTGCGGGAGTGATGACGTGAGTAGCGACTATGGAGATATGTGCAAGGAAATCCGCGAGGCCCGCCGTGACAAGCGAGCGAAGTACGGAATCGAATGCCCTGAGTGCGTTCGCCTGCTGCCAAAAGCCAACCCAACGATTCTCCTGCCGCAGCAGCGTTGCAAAATTCACGGATACCGCGATCCAAGGCCGCGCACTACCGAAACGGAATATTTGCACAGGGATGAGCAGCCATGAACCTCGATGATCTGAAGGCGCTGGAAGCGAAGGCGACGCCGGGGCCGTGGGAGTGCGCGGGGAGGCTGGCGGATGAAATTGAGCGCAATGGAATTGAGAACTGCATTGCATTACAAGCGCGCATCGTTGCCGCCCTCCGCTCGCAGCCTGCCGGGACGCCAGCGTGGGCGGTGAAGGATGAGCGAGGGACAATCATTGCGTTGCGCTTGACTAAGCCGGAATCAGGCGACCTTGCATTCGACAATTGCACCTGCGTCCCCGTCCTGATCGTGGAGAAGAAATGAGTACGACGCCGAGGACGGATGCCAAGACCATCAGCGCACAGCTTGCCGTTGATCTGAATATATCGCCAGTTGTACCCGCGCATGTCGCTAAAGGGTTGGAAACCGAACTCTCCGCGCTTAAGGCCGCGCAGCAGGGCATGGTGAGCATAGCCGACATTGAAGCTGAGATAGCGCACA
>JAAOEI010000781.1_pt1 | contig 11949 bp, 21 predicted proteins | sample 7059261 | NCBI WGS metagenome assembly JAAOEI01 (sample SAMN14008812, study PRJNA610033) | viral metagenome | isolation source: viral particles filtered from seawater | place: China: Hangzhou Bay, Yangshan Deep Water Harbour | collected 2017-10-31
AAGTAAGTGAAACATTCGGAGAACGTTGTTGCTGAGTAATCTCCTCCGTATCTTGCAAAAGATATTTCTCGATTTTGTTGAGCCGAAAAAATAGAATAGATACTACATATAAAAAGTTTGTTGCAAAACAAACCGGCATTAACTGGAACTACAAACATGATTTCCTCAAAACAAAATCCAAGCTCCCAAAAACCATTGTCAGCTTAGTTGCGGTTGTACAAAAGTGGAGGTGGCGGGATTTGAACCCGCGTGCCACATAATATTATTATTAACTTCTACATGTTTAGTATAATTATTATCGTCCATCATACTAGACTATCCAAGTTATCGGAGTCAAACAAATTATTGTTATGATATTCTGTTGTAATCGCACAACAAACAAAACTATCCGATTATCGGAGTCAAGCAATTTATTGCCATCATGTGCAGGATGTTAAAGCGCACAACCTCTATCAGAATTATCTGCGTCATCACTATTTGGTTTGCGGGGCTGTGATACCCGTGCCGCTAGGCGGCGAGTGCGAAATTCTCTTCTACACTTAAAAAAAATGAGAACGATTTTTTAAGTAGCCACTCGTTCAACTACTACATGCAATCAATAACTTTATTACTGGTCGATCCCAATTCACCCCCTTGAAATTATTCAGTTTCTCTTCTTAGCTTTTCATAGTAAATTTCTTCACTAGCCATAGAAATTAAATCACCATCAACAAATGCTCTTGACTGGTTAATACAAACAGCGAGCCTTTGTTTGTTGTCTGGATATTCTTCTTTCATCTTATCGCTGGACATGCAACGAGGCATAAAATCCTTAGCTGATTCGTTGTCATTTCTAGTTGGTAGTGGCATTATCTTCTCCTATTTTTATATCTGGAAACATATCATATTTTACATCTTCAAATATTGCTGAAGCAACAACCATTGAAGCGTCATTGTCTGAAGGGTAGTGTACTCCCTGTAGCATCCTAGCTTCTCCAGCTAGATTAGCAATGCGGTAGAAGTCGGAAGTGTAATCTGGGTACATCGTACTTAACATCGCAGCGGAAAACGCCGCATAAGCCGTATGACCAGATGGATAAGCTGGAGTATGATGCGTTTGCGTCTTGGTAACTTCGATACTAAAACGTAACTTTCCAGCAATATCATAAGGTCTTGGTCTTAAAAACTTATATTTGAGTTGCATGATTACAGGGTCTAAAGTATTCTTATAATACTCATCAAACTTCTCTTTTGGAAACTTCAACCCGTGTATTTTAAGAACTGGCATGAAGAGATTGTTAGGATCATCATCAACCATCTTTATGAGGTCTAACTGCCTCTCTGAAAGGTTGTAGGTTATCTTAGATAGGTACTCTAATTCTTTTCTTGTAACGTCACTAGAGTTCGCTGGAGGCTCTGGTAGCAGGTTCATGTAGTCAATGCTTACACCTTTAGGTTTCATCTCCAAGACCCTCTTATCTTTGTCCGATAAAGGCAGAGGATTGATATAATAGGTCTTGTCAAGGATTCCATCATTTATGACCCTGTTCATATCTTTGATAATATTATTTTTAGATGTCATGTTCATACTCACTCAAGATTTCACTATTGGTATTATATCCACAGATTGGACATTCAAAGACATAAGTTCTTCCTGTGGGATTTTCTAGTATATCTATTAATACACAATCTTCAGTATCTATCTCGTCCTGACAACAAGAACAAAAAAAGAAATTAACCATAAACCTTCTCCCAATCAAAGAATCTCCATCTATTTAAGTGTTTTGCGTCTTCATCTTCATTAACGTGATTCAGGTATTCAAGCACTTCACTCCAGTTGGAAAACACCATTTCATGAGGAATCACACCAAACAACCAGTTTGGAAGATTGTGCTTGCCCTGCTGACACATTACGATTACAGGCTTTTTCTGGCTGATTGCTACAGCGGCTTCATGATATGAGCCACACAGGTGAGCATCTACATCAATGCTCATCACTATGAAGTGAGCAATATCAACCATTCTAAGGTCTACGGCACAGATTGGTTTCATATATTCGGTAAGCTCATCGTACTTCTGCGCGCGTTTTAGATTATTTAATATATCTCTAGTCTCTTCGTTCTCCAGAGCATAATCGCTTGGCTTGTCACATGGATTCAAAACACCGATTCCAAGCTCCTTGAGTTTAGGAGTAATATTACCTCTCCACCCAACGCCTCCATCTTGGACACGATCCATAGCTCCACACAAGTAACATAAAGAGTTTTTCAGTCTATTCATCTAAGCACCCCTAATAAAATCCTGAATTAAATCATCCGCACTAGTATACATTTTATCTTTACACAAATCTCTGATTTTATCTTTAAGTTCTGTTGGTTTGTAGCCAAGAGGCTTCAATGCCTCATGAGCTTCTCTGATTATTTCTCTGCTAGTCGTGGAAATACCAGACTGCTGAGGCTCAGTTTCGCTAAAGACATGTTTAGTAACCCAGTCTCTCGCAGATTTATTGCCAGACATAGCATCAAACATTGCTGATTCAACAATCATATCCCATTGCTGCTCTCTGCACAAAGTAGGTTGTACTGACTGTGAAACCTCTACTGCTTTGCGGCTAGACATCCACGAAAATAGCTTCATGAAATTCTGAACTATAGCCGGAAGAAAAAACAAGCCGACTACAAGCATGATAAACTCAGCGTTATAAGCTCCTGTGTGTGACATTTTATCCCCTGTTAATCATCCATTCTTTTATGCCAATTGGACTTTTGCTAAACTTGTATTGATTGATCCAGTCTTCCAGTTCTACTTTAGGTTTCCATTCCAACAAATATCTGGCTTTATTTATATCAGCCAAAGTTACTCTAGCCTCACCGAGTCTCTCAGGTATATGAGCATACTTTACACCAATCATTTTTGCAAGTTCTAAAACAGAATAATTTTTGCCAGTACCAATATTAAAGGTTTGACCCCATATGTTAGTCGCTTCACTATTCATTGCTAAGACGTTAGCCTCAACAGCGTCGGAAACATGCGTGAAGTCTCTTCTCTGTAAGCCGTCACCAACAATGGTCATTGGTTCCCCTGATTCTACCTGACGCAGGAAGATACCAACAACAGGAGCATACTGACCTTTAAGTGGCTGGCGTTCCCCATATACATTGAAGTATCGTAGTGTTAATGTCTTCAGTCCAAACAGTTTAGTATACATATCACAGAGTTGCTCGCCGCAAGTTTTTGTGACAGAATATGGATTCAAACAATCGTTTGGCATGTCCTCGGTTAGTGGAGGAGTGTTGGATAAACCGTAGGCAGACGATGTAGAGGAGTAGATCACACGCTCTACACCGTTCTCCCTAGCGGCCTGAAGTACGTTACATGTCCCAACCACGTTTGTTTGTGCAGACCTGATCGGGTTCTTGATGGCTGGTTGGATTCTAGCTTCAGCCGCAAGATGAAATACACAATCAACGCCCTTGAACAAAGGATAGATATTACTGTAGTCACAAATGTCAAACCTATAGTTGTCTGCTTTGTCATTCCAGTAGAAATCTTCATTGCATGTTGCAGACTCATCGTCGATAACTACAACTTCATTTCCATCTTGCACTAATCTATCAACGAGATTGCTCCCGATAAAACCAGCACCACCAGTAACAATACACTTCATACTAAACTCCTACACCCTGTCCCTTCAGGACTGTTGATAAACGCTCAAGTCGAACACGAATGTCCTCTTTCCAAGCATCATTATACTTTACGACACTAACATTATCAACTGTAGAACCCAAAACTTCAACCGATTTATCGAAGACATCTTCAAAGATTGCAACTACTTCGTAGCGACAGGCTCGTAGCTTTTGAAATTTAGCATCGCTTGGGACACTGACAACATCAGCAGGATTGACTTTGCAGATAACGATCTGGTTTCCACCGTCACCATCATTGTCGTCATGGTTATCCAAGTTGATACCGCCATAGCTGGTAACATAGTCGATAGCTCCAACATGAAGACCTGCACTACAGTGTTTATTGCGATTGCTATCAACCTTAGAGCGATCAACCTCAACCACTTCGCCAACACTATTGTCAATCGAGCCACTGTAAATATCTTTGAAGTCTGGACGCACAGCCTTGTAAGCCAAGAAGTGACCGTCTTGTGTGATCGGTAGATTCTTATTCTGCATGAAGTCAAACAATTCTAGGATAGATTTGTCCGATGGATTATCGTTTAGATTACACATAAAGTTCAGCATAGAATCAAAGTCAAAGCCTTCCTTCTTCATATCTAAGATGCGATCAGTAAATAGTTCTGGCATTGGAATCCCATTCCAGTTCAGTGTTCCATTCTTGACATGCACATAGCCATCACAGAAATGTTCTACTGAAGATGCAACATCGTATGCCGCCTCGAAGTGTTCTACATTGCCACTCTTCAAGTGACGAATGAGAGCATTGTAATTATGATGGTTCTTGTCAAAAGTATACGCCTCGCCACCAACAAAAGCATTTACTACACCTGAATCACTAATGATATATTTCATATCACACCTCCATACTATCAATATAACTTGCAATAACTTGTAACTGTTCATCCGACATCCAGCCCGTAGCAAACTGTAACATCGGATACTTCTCTACTATACTATCATATAATTCGTCAGTATCAAGTGACTCACTTGAATTTTCTTGCAGATTCTCTGCAAAATCTGTCCATACTTTCAGACGTTGCGCTGTTTCTTTCAACCTTGACAGCAAGTCCTTATCGACGCTGTAATCTGGATGAAACAACTTAGAAAACTCGTAGAAGTCTCCACGACTACTCAGCAGTGGATGTAACTCTTGCAGTGTAGCTACACGCCCTGTATGTTCGTTGCCGATAGACCACTTTCCAGTGGATGAATTATGGAGCAACGTAAGATCGTTAGTCATGATGACAAGCTGACGCTTGATCTGGTTTTGAATATATTCTAGTCCGTCTTGCCAGTTATCCCGCTCTTCGAGCTTCATGGTCTTGGCTTTGGATGGAGTTACATAGAATAACTTCTCACTTAGGTGACTCGTATCAACACCAAGCGAATCCAAAACATTCAGAGCCGATTTGATATAACGAGTACCAACATTGTAACCTTTGATCTCCATGTCACCTCTGGTCTGGATAATATAGTAAGCATCCTCTTCTTTAACACCTACATTAAAAGTGCCTTCATACCAGTCATTGTAGCCTTCACCTTTAGACTTGTATAGGCCATCAAGACCAGCAACGTATGATGAGCTAGATGTAGTCTTAGATAATTGCTTTGGAGGAGCAGGGAGAGTAGTCACGTTGGTGATATACTCTGGCTCACAACCAAGACATTTAGCAACCTGTTCTAACTTGCCATTAGGAATAAGATATACGATACCTTCATTTTCTTCTCTGAGCAAGTGTCTTATACGAGCAACACTGCCTGACTTCTTGTCCTGATAAAAGACATGACCTTTGCCAGCACGGATTTGGCATACATCCTCCCTTGAGCAAGTCTCACGCCATTTTGATTTGGTGTAACGTACAATCATCAGTCTTTCATCATCATCTGTCTTCAGATTTATGAACTCTGAACCATCTTCAAAAACCTTCTGGCCGTTGAACTCTATCTCAAACAGAACATCGTCAACCATGTACGAGCCAATCCTACCAACAGTATCAAAGATTTCCATAGCCCTCCATCTTGCACTCCAAAGATTAGTGCAGGCGAGTATGTCCTCTTTGGCCTTTTCTCCAATGCTTTCTATGATACGATTGATCGCACAGATAATATTATGCTTGGTTCTACCAGTGTAAGAAATTGACTCACGAGAAGGAGTGATGTCAATGTCACCAATGTTCATGTGCAAGCGGAGACTGCCAAGCGTTCGGAGCGCCCGCCAGATGTTGTCTGTCTCTTCACTCTGGAACTGCATGTCGTCAATAGGGTATGAAATTTGACCCATAATAACATGGTTGCCAGAGCGTCTTTTAAGAACAGACCAGTTGTCACCACCAATCTTAACCTCTTCAGGCTTGTATTCAAGTTCAGTATTGATCTCTGGGCGAACAGCAAAATGCTGAAAGATAGACTTGGCTTCACTCTCGAATTCCCAAATGTCAGTAGACTCTACGTTCATGCTGATCTGCATACCGTTAGGCTCATCAGTAGGCTCTTCGTGTAGCAATGCAAACTCAGGAGAACCAGCTTCATTCATGTAAGAATTGAAAACGTAGCGAGTGCCGTTGAAGAAAGACTCAACCATGAAGGAGTCAGTATAAGCAAAGGGAGACTTACTGCCAAGACCTAAGCAACCAACAGCATCGTTGGAATCAGTCTTGTTGCTACCGAAGTAAGTAGTATAAAGATTAAAGCAGTCATCGTAACTAAGACCTGTGCCAAAGTCACGCACGACAAATACCGGCTCCAGCTTTGTTGGAAGCTGAACTCGGAACGGGGAATCAGGACAGCCTGCCGAGACATGAGCATCATACGCATTAGTAGATAGCTCACGAATAACTGCTTTGATCTTGTTTGAGTAAAGACCATCTGACAAGATAGAGAACGCTTTTGCGGTAGCCTCGATCTTGTAATTAGTTGACTGGAAGTCAGATGATCGCTGAATTGTGTTTTGATTAGTTTGCAATTTCATAATTTGAAACCCCTATAAACGTGTGATAAATCTGTTACGTGTTTTATTGTAATATACTAATCGTCGTTTGCAAGATTATTCTTGAACAATTTCTGAATTTTCTTTTGGTTTTCTGACAGTGGTTCTGAGCATCTTGTTTCTTTCTTTCTCAAATTCCCTGTCGATCATCCAGCGTTCTCGCTTTTCTTTGTCAGCGAAAAACTTTGCTTTCTTGCGACGAGCTAGTTTTGCTTTGACTCTCTCTTGACGCTTCTTGGCTTTACGTTGTTTTTGTTTATTCTTCATAGTTCCTAGACAACCTCTTCTTGAGTTTGGTTCTTTCTTTGATTAATTTACCCTGCTTTTTCAAAAGCTCTTTAGTGTCTTTAGTAGTTATACTAGACTCGATCTTCACTTCCAGTTCTTGTAGTGAGTCGTTGATTGTTTCCAATCTATTATATATTCTATCTTGGTTCATAATTAAAAGTCTGACGGGAGTTTCCTCCCGCCAGATTCTCACTGATTAAAATACGTCTTCAGTTGTTTCAGCAACGGAGGCGAAGCCTTGTTCCTGTTTTCGTGGCGCACGAACAATCTTGGCGATGTTCTCAGGTACTACTACCATAGAGAATCGTTTGTTGCCATCATTGTCCGTCCACGAACGATCTTGTAATCGACCTCGAACGCTGACCCGATCACCCTTAGAGAGTTCGACATTCTTACAGTAAGATGCCTGATAACCCCAAGCGTTGACATCAATATACAAAGTCTCTTCATAGTCTTTGCTGATTCGCTCGTTGATTGCCATACGGAATACGGCCAAGTCACGACTCTCATTGATAGTCTTATGTTCTGGGTCTTTGGTGAGGTTTCCCTCGAAAGTTACAAAATTATTCATCGTGTTATACTCCTAAAATTAGTATCCTCGTCGCTTCAATGCTTTACGTGCAAGTCGGCGACCGTAAGTTACACCGTGAGTACGAAGAAGACTACGCACTTCTCCACTCGCTTCAGTGTTTACAAAAGTTGACGTAAGTTCTCGACCGCTAGTTTCGCCCACTGCGAACTTCTTAACTGCCTTGATCTTAGTCTTGTTGGACAAAATAGTTGACCAATCAATCATAATAAAACCTCCATTAAAAACAATTTACAAAAGTATTATACAATACTGTTAAACTTTTTTCAACCTCTTTTTGGATTTTGCCCAAATTAATTTATGTGGACGCAGATAATAATTATCCATCATTCGCCACTTCTGAGCTTCACCCATGTAAACAAACTCTACGATAGAAGACTGTAAACCCTTGTGAATTGTATAAGCAAGAATACCATCATGCCTAACAGACTTTACAATTAATTTACCGTATACTCCCATGTATGTTTTTTCTTTAGTTTCAGTGTTAAGCCAATAAGTTCCATGACCCTTCACTGATTTTATTTCATCACCAGCCTGTAGCTGAGTCCAATCTTCCACTAACGATAACTTCTTTTTGAAGAACACATGACCACAGCTTTTACATGTAGATGCTCTAGCATGACACTTACCTGTGCAAGATGGACAATCTTTTTGTGGTGCTTTTCTTTTTGCCATTGTATGGTCAGTCCTTAAAATATGTTATATCACTTCTATAGTTGGCGTAATCATCTCTCTGCTGACGCATGTACATTAATTCATAACATTCAGCACAACGGTATAGATTACCTTTGTTTGTTTTAACTACATACCAGTCTGAAGTCTCTTCGCCACATACATGACATTCATTCTTCTCTTTTGCCATTCTTTCTCCTCCTATATACTTTCTGTTCCTCTCTGTACAGCAGGTAAAATGCAAACCCTGCAACAGCTAATTCAATTCCCCAAGCTAATAGTCCTGCGTATAATGCCTGCATCTAAACGGCCTCCACATAAATAGGTGTATGTTTTCCAACATATGCACCAAAAGTATTGTACTCAAGCCATTCCACAGCCTCGTCGTGATCGACACTCAAGTCTTTTGCCGCTATCTCAATCATTTTTGGAATAGAGTAAGCAACCCTTCCTGAATCGAAGCCACCACAAACCCCAATAATAGCATCATCATAACCATCGGCAAACAAAAGATCATAGCCGTAATATTCACACAACTTTTCACGAATGTCCATGTCCCTTGAATCCTTCTTTCCATGTTCTCTTATCTTTATCCCACCACGTTCGGTACTTGTTGACTATTTGTTTAGTCTTCTCATTAATCATTTTAATATGTTCTCTGAATTTTGCAAGCTCTTCTTCGTCAGTTTCTGGTTTTTTGAATCTTTTTTTCTTAGCCATTGGGTCTATCTATTATAATATTTAAGTGTGTCTTTGTAATTGGCTCCCATTGCTCTCTGCCATGTAACATATCGGTTCTTTCAGAGTTGCACTTTAACCAAAAATTTAAGTTTTTAATATTGAAACCTTTTTCAGTATATCTATTAAGTCTGTTTATACATGTAGTATGTCGGCCATTGCTCAGGTTATAATGATTACCAGTATAAACTAAGTCTTTGTTTTCATTATCATCAAAGAATGAATCGCAATAATAAAATTTAAGGTTTGAATCTATCGCACATGAGTTCACGGTGAAATCAAAATACTTTATACATACCTCTGGAGAAAGGTCATCAAAGTTTGGATAGTGCCAGAACTCCCAAGTATCCATTCTATGCGAGAGAAAAGCCTCAAGCATATTATATTTCTTTATACCATCGAATCCATAATTTTCAACACAAAAATTTATAGCCTTTTGACTATCTTCTTTTGATCTAAAGAAAAGGTCTACATCTCTATAGTCTCTGTTAAATATATAATCGGCAACACAACCACCAGCAATCCAAAAATAAATTCCAGAATCTTTAAGTAAGTCGAAATAATTTTCTTTGAAATGCCGTCGGCAATTTTCTATCTGGAAGTTATACATTTCTCACTTTGCTTTTTTGTATCAGTGTGCTGGATGATTGAGTTTTTTCTCCACCAACATTGTATAGCATCGTGATGCCAAGCTCTTCTTCTAGTAGGTCTTCAGGAACACCACCTGACTTCCTGTCGCCTCCGTTAGCAAATGCCATACCCAAGAAGAAAGGATCGTCTTGTAAGCTATAGAACTCTTTTCGTATGCTCTGACATACGGTAGCATCTTCATCTATAGATATAACAGCCTTATCCACACACCGTAAAGACTTTACAATCCGAAGTCTTTCATTCTCGTCCATGAATGGATCACTACCCTTTAGTGAAACTTGATGGTCATTGTTTACTATAACTATTAAATAGTCGCCTCTCTCCTTTGCGGACTCTAAATAGTCAATATGACCAGAGTGGATAGGATTAAAATAACCACTAACTACAACTACTCTACCACTCATTTTTTTAATTCCTTAATTTGTTTTCTTAGTTTAGTAATAGTTTCTTCAAGTTCTCTCTGTTTCTTTAGTTGTCTTTCATATCTGAATTCCCATTTTTGTTCCATTCTTGAGAGTTCAGCATCAAACTGATTTTTATACAAGTCTTCACACATTTATTTTCTCCTGTTCCATTTTTCTCTAGCTTCTGCCCAGTTTTCACCAGAGCCACCAGCACCACCACAATCTTCACATTCATACCAATAAAGGTCGATGGTCTGCATAGCTTCTGCCTGCGGTTCACCACCACAGAAAGGGCAAGGCAAAAGTGTGTCTTGTGTGAATTCTACTACATCTATATTGTGTTCGCCACACTTGATACACCAAATTGGCTTATTATCTACATCGACAATTCTGCCACAGCACTTTAGTAAATATTTCATTTTACTGGTTCTAATTCAATCTCTCTTATTTTGTCTATCACTGCCAGAATATCTCTGGTCTGTGTCCAGTCTGCCACATGATATTTCTCATATGCGGCTTCAGCTATAGTGTAATCATTGCCTCCAAGATAACAGTTGTCACCGAAGAATATATTCTTACCCTCAAGGCATCCGAGAATCTGTGACTTGTCTTTACCTTTGGGATAAATATCTATACTAATCTCTCCACCAATTACCGCATCGACCTCTTCAAAGTTCGATCTAATTATATCTGCAATGGTTTCACGTTCTAAGTTTTCTTTGTCCCATTCATAATATTCGGCTCGTTGATTATGGGTACAGTCTCTTCCTATAGTAGATATATTAACCATACCAACACGCTTCTCAATATTATTATCTGCTGTTCCATACCAACTGCTTTGTTCTATCAGGCCATTGACAACCTTCTCTAGTTGGTCACACATTTCCCAGTCTGACTCGAAGATAAGTTCGCCTTTGCAAAATAATTGATTGCCAGAGTTCTGGTAAGAGCCATCGACTAGCATCCATAAGTCTTCACCAACCTGTTCGATTGTCTTATCTTTATCAGAACCAGTGATGAAGTATACTTTATTACCAGAAGATTGTTGAGTGTTTATCCAAAACTTAAAATACTTTTTGAAGTCTTCAACTATCGGCTTTCGTGATGGAGTCAGGGTTCCATCTACATCGAATAAATAATTTATCATATGTGGTTCCTTATAAAATTGCGAGATGAAGTGGTGAATCTAGATCGAATCTAAATAACTAGGTGAATCTCGCTAGTGACCTGTACGGGAATCAAACCCGTGTTGCCAGCGTGAAAAGCTGGAGTCCTAACCCCTAGACGAACAGGCCGTAGAGGATGACCGAAACTTTGCACAATTTCAATCGTCTTAGTAATTAAACTCGTCCGTAGTCATCCTCAATTCTTATAATATCGTCTTCTTGACACACACCTGTTTGAATTTCAAGTATAACTAATTCGTTAAGACCTGAAGCTCGAACTCGGTGTGTCTGGTATTTCTTAATATCAAAAGAATCACCAGCGGAAATATCAATTCTTTGTCCGTTTAATTCTAAAGTCCCGAAGCCTTCTACTACAAACCAGTGTTCATCTCTCTTGGTATGTAGCTGTAGACTTAATCGCTTACCAGAATTAACAACTATCTTTTTTACTTTGATATATTCCTCATCAAGAAGAACTTTGAACGAACCCCAATCTCTATTCTCAAATGACTTATCGCCTGAGAACGGATGTAGATTATAAAAGACTCTATCTTCTTTGTCTACCTCTTCCATTATGGGATTATGTTTTCCACATTTTGGACACTGTTGTAGTTTACCATAATTTTTAGCCGCTGGAGCTATAGTATTACAGCAGTTAAATTTATATTGCATATCTGACTCCTTTATTAACTAAAAACATTGTATCACAAGATGGGCTAATTTGCAAGAATTATTCTGGAACTTTTCTATTAAGTTCAAATCTATTTGGATCAGCAAGGCCAGAGTC
>JAAOEI010000782.1_pt1 | contig 11936 bp, 15 predicted proteins | sample 7059261 | NCBI WGS metagenome assembly JAAOEI01 (sample SAMN14008812, study PRJNA610033) | viral metagenome | isolation source: viral particles filtered from seawater | place: China: Hangzhou Bay, Yangshan Deep Water Harbour | collected 2017-10-31
AGAGAGATGAGCAAGACGCCCAAGAATCCGGACAAGCTGGGGGCGGAGTGGCTGGCCGCAGCGCCGCGCCGGCCGCTGACGGACGCGCAGATTGACGCCCACTTGGACGCGATCTTTCGCGCGTCCGGGTCCACGCTGCGCAGCGCGACGCGCGATGACATGCACTCTGTCCAGCGCGCCGCCGTGCGCTGGATGGTCATCGACCTGGAAGGCGGTGCAGCATGAGCCGTCACCTCCTGCCATCCCTGCGGGCCCGCATGTCCAAGTTCCCCGCCACCAGCAAGCGCGGGGAGCGGCGGGACATCCCGACGCAGAAGGAGATCTTCGACCGGGCGAAGATGGCGTGGTCAGATCTGCGCCCGCTGATGGCGGCCGACTACGCGAACGTGCTGTCGAGTGGGCAGCGGATCGGGCAACTGGCGCACCTGCTCGACAAGATCGAGTCGGGCATGGTTCGGATGGAGAATCGGCGGTGGGTCGATGAGGATGAGCCGACGGGCAGGCCCGATCAGGTTCACCGGATCGCGCTGCTGAACAGTGGGCGGCCGGTGATCCGGGTCGCTGCGGCACCACAGCAGGCGATCGGCCTGCGCAACGTGTTCAAGAGGGCTGTGAAATGAAAATTACCGCATACACGCCGATGGGCGTCTACGTGAGCGAGGATGAGCCGGTGCAGCCGCTCGATCGGGCGAAGATCCGCGCGGCGCTGCACATCCGCTTGGACGGCACGCATCAAGTCGTCATGCCGCGCGCCGACGGATCGGAGTTCGTGCTGCCGGCCGCACTGGTGGCGCAGTCCGCCTTCCTGATCGAAGGCGTGAACCCGGTGCCCGAGAAGAAGGAGGACTGACATGGCGGTGATGAAGGAATGGCGCTGCATGGCGCATGGCGACTTCGACAGCACCGAGCAGGCGTGCCCGCGCGGGTGCGGCGCCGGCATGGTGGAGCGGGTGTTCCGCACGCCGCCGAGCATCCAGTCGCAGGGCTACCGCAACATCAACGCCAGCCTGCAAGACACGGCGGCGCAGTTCGGCCTGCGCAACATGGACAACTTCAGCGGCGAGGGTCAGCGCAAGTCGGACTGGCAGACGCACAAGCGCCTGGAGGAAGGCACGAACCAGGTGTTCCAAGGCCAGCGAGACGCGATCGGGCAGTTCATGGAGGGCAAGGCGAAGGCGATGCGGTCGACCTTCGGGACGGTGGCACGGCCGATCGGAGAGGTGATCAGCCCGACGGGTGACACGCGGGGCTTCGGCGGATCGCTGTTCCGGGCGCAAAATGGCGGCATGGCTGTTCAAGGCGTCTCGGATGCGATGGCGCTGCCCCGGCCGACCCCGCAACTCGCCGCGCCGGCCTACGATGGCCGTGCTGCTGGCCTACCGTCTGCCGAAAAATGAAAATCCCGACCGGAGTCCTTGAACGGGACGACTTCTTCCAGGATCTGATCGAGAAGTGCTTCGCGTCGCTGCCCCGGCGCCGTGGCACCTACGAGCGGATGCGGCACATGTTCCTTTACGGCACGGCACCGGAGGACGCGCCGACGCCGTACAACAAGGTCGGGCCGCACATCGACACGCTGACGGCGTTCCTGTTCGCTGCGGACAGCACGCGCTTCGGGTGCCACCTGCCCAAGTCGGTGCCGGCCGCCGAGTGGGAGAAGGTGCCGGCCGCGAACGACTTCCTGAACGAGGAGTGGGTCGACAGCAACGGCGACACGGAGTTTGGTCAGGCGCTGACGTGGGCGCTGGTCTACGGCACGACGCTGGTGAAGGTGCTGGTGCGCGACGGCCGGCCGACGCCGTACATGGTCGACCCGGAGTGTTTTGGGGTCTACCGTGACGATCTGGTGGGCCTGGACCGGCAGGAGGCGATGGCGCACCGGTACTACATCACCCGCAGCCAGCTTGAAGCGGACTTGGCCATCCACCCGAACCGCGACGCGATCCTGGCGGCGATCCAGCCGCGCCCGCTGCAGTCGGGCAGCGACATGCCCGACGCGCTGCGGCGCATCATCGTGACCAACCAGACCGGCGTGCCGCCGATCAGTCCGGGCGGCACCATCCGGGGCAACGGCTCCTACCTGACGGACGACCGATCGGAGCACCTGGCCCAGGTGGCGGCCGATGTGGTCGAGATGGTCGAGCTGTGGGTGTGGGACGACGACCTGGACGATTACCGGGTCGTGACGCGCGCCGAGGGTGACGTGACGGTCTACGACCGGCAGAACATCTTCCTGCCGAGCATCCGGCAGATCGAAGGCCACAAGGACGGCAAGCCGGTCTACGGCAAGACCACGGAGCGCGGCACGCACCCCTTTACGCAGATCTGCCCGAACCCCTACTACGGCAAGTTCTGGGGTCTGAGCGAACTGACGAAGCTCTACGACCTGCAGCAGTTCCGGAACGAGCGGATCAACCAGATCCGCGACCTGCTGGCCAAGCAGGTGAACCCGCCGACGGTGCTGTTCGGCATGTTCGGCGCGGTCGACGAACTGGACTTCGCGCTGAACAAGGCGGGGGGCGTGCTGCCGAGCCAAGACCCGATGGCGAAGGTGCAGCGTGAGCGGCCGGAGATCCCTGGCGACCTCTGGCAAGAGATCGTCATGATCGACGAGATGTTCGCCGAGGCGTCCGGCCTGCAGAACATCCTGATGGGCAAGGGTGAATCGGGCGTCCGGAGCGGCCGGCAGACCTCGGAACTGGCCCGGCTGGGCGGTTCACGGACGAAAAAGCGGTCGCTGGTGATCGAGAACGCCCTCGGATCGCTGGCGACGCGCTACTTCCGAGTGTTGCGGCGCTACAACAGCGACCGATTCAAGACCGTGCCGACCTCTCCTGACGGCAAGCCGGTCGAATTCATCCTCGCGCAGATGCCGCACGACACCCAGGTGGCGGTCGACGCCCACTCGAACAGCCCGCTGTTCGTCGAGGATCACCGCGACCTGGCGATGGAGCTGTTCAAGGCCAAGGCGATCACCCGATCGCGCCTGATCGAGATGCTGGACCCGCCCGCCAAGGCGATCATGCCGCGGGAACTGGCGAAAATCGAGGCCGCAGAGGCCAAACAGGCACAGGCACAGCAGGCGGCGCAAGCACAAGGCGCGAAGAAAGTCTGAATTCTTGGCGGGCCACTGTTGCGCAATTGACACGCGCAGATGTTGCGAGCAAACTACACCTTGAGAAACCAGAAATGGTGAATCAAGGCTGTGGCTGCCTCGCCTAGAAAAGGTGGCCCCTACTGCAGGAGATGACCATGGCACGCAAGAGCCGCAAGGGCCGCAAGTCGCGCCGCTAATCCGCAAGGATCAGCGACCGTGATGGTCCTCGGGGGGCTACGGCCCCCCGACTCAAGCGCCGGCATCGACTCAGACCCCAGAATTCGACATGACGCCCATTGCCTACGGTGGACAGGCCATCGGAACCGCCCGCGACACGCAGTTCTACGTGGACGCGCACACCTGCGGCGTTCGCCGGCTGATCGGCGTGGCCTACGGCGTCAACCTGAACAGCGCCGCCGACACGGCGGTGAACCTGCAACTGCTGCCGGGCTGCAACTTCCTGGTCGACGGCGTGGACGTGAACAACGCCTCGGTGTCGGTCACCACGGCCGCCGCCTCGGTGTGGTCCGGCGCGGCCGGAACCGGCGTCAACATCGTCACCACGGCGCTGACGAACCTGAACAGCCTGACGGCGCCGACCAAGAACCTGCCGATGACCCTGGCGGCCACCGCGCAGACGACGGTGTTCAACCAGGCGACGCAGAACAACGTGCTGTACTTCAAGGTCGACACCGCGCAAGGCTCGGCGGCGACCGCTGACGTGTACATCTGGGGCCGGGTGCTGCCGTGAGCGTCCCCCCGGAGCTGATGAGCCTGATTCAGGGCGGCGCCGGCACAGGTGGCGGCCCGAAGGCGGGCGCGTCGCCCCAGCCGATGCCCGGCGCAGGACCGGCCGGCGCCCCGATGAGCACCCCGCAGCCGAACGACGGCGAGCGGCAGAACGCGATGATCAGCGTCAGCATGGCGATGGACATGCTGGAGCAGGCGCTGCCGGCCTTTGGCTCCGAATCTGAAGAGGGCCGCGCGCTGGTCGGCGTGCTGTCTAAGATGGGCAACATCTTCGGCACGGCGCGCACCAAGTCGCAAGACCTGATCCCGGCCGAGCTGATGCAGTTGCTGAACACGCTGCCGCAGGCGGGCGGGATGAGCCCCGAGGCGAAGGCCATGGGCCAGCAGCCTGCAATACCGATGCCTGGCGGGATGCCGGGCGCAATGCCACGCTGAAGGAGCCTGAGATGGCCGACAACAAGCTTTTCGCCCCCAAGAACTACGGTGTTCGTCAGCCGACGGACAACAACCGCCGCCACGGCGCGATCATGAACCCGCCGCGCCTGCCGGAGATCGGTGGCATGACCACCCGGAACGCCGATCGCCGTGAAAGCGATCTGACGATCAAGAAGCCGGGCGGCACGCGCTGATCGAGAAGGGCTGGAGCCATGAACCTCGAAGATTTCACCCCCGCCCAGCTCGCGCAGATGGCCGAGCTGGCGAACAAACTGGCGACGAACCCCAAGACCCGGGGCGACTTCCTGCGCATGACCAAGGAAGTCAACCCGGAGACGCACATCCCCGAGGTCGACATCCCGGCCGCGATGGAGGCGAAGTTCAAGCCGACGCTGGATCGGCTGGCCCAGCTCGAAGAGCAGCAGGCCCGCCGCGATGCGGAAGACCGCGTGCGCCAACAGCGCAAAGCTGCGCTGAAGGTGGAAGGCGTGTCGAGCGACGACATGCCGAAGATCGAAAAGCTCATGGTGGAACGTGGAATCGCAGACCACAAGACGGCCGCTGAGTTCTACGTGCTGCAGAACCGCCAAGCGGAGCCGACCCCGGCCGCAGCGCAAGCTACCCGGGTTTTCGGGCCGCCGAAAACGCCCGACCTGAAGGAATTCAACGGCAACATGAGCGCGTGGGCGAAGAAGAACGCCTTCGACATGATCGATCAACTGCGCGGCCGTCGCACGGCCTGAGCGAGTCCCGGGCTGGGAACAACTGAACGACTGGAGAACTGACAATGGCCCTGCCTGGTGTTGGCATTACCCCCAGTGGCTCCGCCGCCACTGAACTGACCGCGATCACGCGCCGCGCATTCCTGCCGACGCTGACCGTGCAACTCTACAACTCGTCCCCGCTGGCGGCCTCGCTGATCGCCAACGCGCAGGTGATGTCGGGCGGTATCAGCCCGGTCACGGTGCCGGTGCAGGGCTCGCGCATGACGACCCACCAGTGGACGGACTACAGCGGCTCGTTCGCGTCGCCGGCCCAGCAGAACGGCATCCAGGACGCCGAGTACGCGGCCAAGATGTCGCTGGTGCCGGTGCCGTTCCTCGGCATGGAAGCGGCCGTGCAGGTCGACTACGCCGTGGTTCCGCGCCTGGAAGCGGTGATGAACGACGCCGGCAACGTGATGACCGACGCGATGGCGACGGCGCTGTACACGAACACGACCAACCTGCAGGCCTTCAGCAGCCTGGCGGGCGGCATCGACGACGGCACCAACCTGGCCACCTTCGGCAACATCAACCGGACGGCCAACCCGTTCTGGAAAGCCAAGGTCTACGCGGCCGGCAGCGTGGCGCCGAGCCGCGCGCTGGTGGCGCAGTACATCAACGGCGCGGTGAAGTCGTGCGGTGAACTGCCGTCCTACGGCATCATGGGCATCGGCACCTGGACCCTGCTGCAGCAGGACTTCATCGGCCAAGAGCAGTACAACATCACCCCGGGCAGCAGCTTCGACAGCGGCTCGGGCGGCCAGAGCGGCTTCCGCGCGCTGAGCGTGTCGGGCGTGCCGATCTTCTGCGACCCGTACTGCCCGGAAGGCGTGCTGTACCTGCCGAACAGCCGGTACATGAACCTGTACCTGCACGAGCAGGCCTCGTTCAACTTCACCGGCTTCGAGTCGCTGCTGTCGAACAACCAGCTCGGCTACATCGGCGCGCTGATGACCATCGGCGAACTGGTGTTCACCAAGCCGTCGAGCATGGTCCGCGTGAGCGGTTTCCTGTCCGCAACGATCTGAGGAGCAGCGAATGGGCTTCAAGACTCTCCCCCTGCTGGGCAACTTCGTCCAGAACCAAGTCCCGATCGCTGGCCAGACCGGCGTGACCTACACCGGCACGACGGTGAACCCGTCGGCGAACGAGGTGTCGATCACCCGGTTCGCGCTGTCGGGCGCCACGATCACGCTGGACGGCACGAACGCGACGGTGACGCTGACCAGCCACCTGAACACGATCGTCGGCCAGCAGGTCACGTTCTCGGGCGTGACCGGCGTGACGGGCCTGAACAACCAGACCTGGACGATCGGCACGATCACCAGCGCGAACAGCTACACCTTCCCCTGCACGCTGACCGGCACCCCGGCCGGCACGATCGTGCAGCACCCGGTGTTCACGCTGCCGGCCGGCATCGCGTTCTTCTCGCTGGGCGCGAATGCGGTGATCGAGTACAACCCCGACAACAGCTACAACGCCACCAACGGCGGCACCTCGGGCACCCAGACGTGGCGGCAGATCTTCGCCGCGTCGACGGCCGGCACGGTGCCGAGCGACGGCTACTCGGTGCGCCTGCGTTGCAGCGGCACCACGGCCACGTCGGTGTTCTCCGTCGTCATCTGAACAACAAGGGCTGGAGGCCACATGTTCAAAGTCGAGAACAAGAACCCCTTCGATTTCCACGCCCACTTCGACGGCGTGGAGTTCGTGTTCCTGTCGGGCAAGGAGATGGCGTGCCAAGACGCCGCCGTCTTCCACATCTTCGGCCTGGCCGATGCCGACAAGACGCCGATCCTGGCCCGCCACGGCTGGGTGCGGCCGACGGAACCGAAAGAGAAGGGGCTCGAAATCTTGGGCAACTTCATCTTCACGCCGCTGACGCCGGACTACGGCGTCCCGATGGCGCGCGTGGACGCTCACCGACCTCCAGCCCCGGTGGTCCAAGGCGGGGGCGCGGCCAGTGCTGCGCCCCCGAGCCAAGGAGTCCTGGAGCGGGCGGCGGCGGTGGGCCGACTGCCGGGCAGCCGCCGCGCGGCTGAGCCGGCGTGATAGGTCGCTGTGACCACGCTGCAGGACTACCTGAACGCGGCCCGCCGACTTCTGCACGATGCGAACGGCCGCTACTGGACTGATGCCGATCTGACGATCAGCATCAACGACGCTCGCCGCCGCGTGGTGGCAGACACGACCTGCTACCGGCAGCTTCAGACGGTCTACCTGTCGCCGAGCCTGGAGCGATACCAGCGCGGCGGCGTGTCGGGCGCGCTGGTGACGGCGGCCGGCTCTGGCTACACCAGCGCCAGCACGATCACCTTCTCGGCCAGCCCGACCGGCGACACCGCGACCGGCACGCTGTTGCTTTCTGGCGACGCTGTGGCCGGCGTGACGATCACGTCGACTGGCAGCGGGTACACAACGGCCCCGACGGTGACATTCGGCGGCCCCGGTGCCGGCGCGGCGCTGACGCCGAGCATCATCAACCCGTCGACCCTGGACGTGATGAGCATCACGGTGATCTGGGGGCAGACGCGGGTGGTGCTGCAGCGCATGTCCTGGACGGAATTCCAGGCCAGCGTGCGGGCATGGGTGGGCTACCAGCAGCGGCCGGGCATCTGCGCCAGCTACGGGCAGGATCAGTGGTTCATCGGCCCGATCCCCGACCAGTTCTACGTGTCGGAATGGGATACGGTGCTGGTGCCGGCCGATCTGGCCTTGGCAAGCGACACCTGCGTCATCGCCTACCCCTACACCGACGCCGTGCCGTTCTACGCTGCGCACTTGGCGAAGCTGAACGAGCAGTCGTATGACGAGGCTGACCGCTACCTTCAGCTCTACACGCGCAAGCTGCAGCAGGCCATCCGCTCGGCGAGCCTGAGGATGCTGAAGAGCCCGTACGGCAGCTAACCCAAGGAGCGGCGCATGGCCGACCGCGAAAGCAAGAAGAGCAACCACACCCTGCGGGACTTCGGCGGGGTGAACACCCGGTCGGCTCGGACGGTGATCGGCACGAACGAGTTCGCATGGCTCGAAAACGTGATGCCGCTGGGGTACGGCAACATGACGGTGCTGCCGAAGCAGAGCGGCACGCTGGCGACCTGGCCGACGGCGGTGTACCGGATGAAGGCGGCCAACCTTGGCGGCACCGACTACATGGTCGGGTTCGGCACCAACGGCGCCGGCTACGCGGTCAGCCTCTCGACCTACAGCGTGACCACGTTCGCGGCTGCTGGCACGTTCAGCGGCGCGGGCACGGCCATGGCGCAGTGGGAGAACGAGCAGATCGTCATCGTTGACCCGACGAACGGGTACTTCAGCCTGAGCACGGGCCTTGCTCTGACAAAGTGGAACGGCACGCTGCAGGATCTGCAGGTGAAGGTGCTGGGCAAGGACTTCGTTCGCTCGCCGCTGCTGGTGTTCACCGGTGGCGGCGGCACGGGTGCCGCGGGCACGGCGGACATTCAGTGCGGGCTGGCCGGGTTGAACACGGCCGGCACCGGCTACGCGGCGGGCGACATCCTGACGGTGGCTGGCGGCACGTTCACGACGGCGGCGCAGATCCAGGTGTCGTCAGTGTCTGGCGCCGGCGCGATCACCGGCATGAACCTGTACTTGCCCGGCGACTACACGGTGGCGCCGAGCAACCCGGTCAGCGTGACGGGCGGGTACGGCGCGGGCGCGACCTTCAACCTGAACTTCGGCGTGGGCCCGGTCACCCTGGTTGGCATCGGATCGGGATACACCTCGGCGCCGACGGTGACCGTGGTCGATCGCAGCATCAGCGCCGCGGCGCCGGTTGCGGCCGGCACCGGCTACGCCGTGGGCAACGTCCTGACGCTGACGGGAGGCACCTTCGTCACCGCCGCGACGGTGACGGTGGCCACGATCAACGGGTCGGGGGGCGTCACCAGCGTGACGGTCACGACGGGCGGCGATTACAGCGTGCCGCCAACGAACCCGGTCAGCGTGACCGGTGGCGCTGGCTCTGGCGCCACCTTCGACATCACGATGGCGCCGACCTCTGGTGCCTCGGTGACGGTCAGCCTGACGGCGGTCCCGACGGGCGGCACCTCGGTGGCGACCTACGCCGGCCGGGTGTGGGTGGCCAAGGGCCGCACGGTGGTGTTCAGCGGCCCGGGCAGCTTCAGCGACTTCAGCTTGACGGCATCAGGTGGCGACGTGCTGCTGGTCGATGAGACGCTGCACTCCGACGTGACCGCGATGCTGTCGGCGAACAACTTCCTCTACCTGTTCGGCACCAGTTCGATCAACGTGATCAGCGACGTACAGGTGGTGTCTGGCGTCACCTCGTTCTCGAACACCAACATCAGCGCCAGCATCGGCACCACGATGCCGGACAGCGTTTCGGCGTACTACCGGGGCGTGTGGTTCGCCACCGGCTACGGCATCCACGCGCTGCACGGCACCACGGCGGCCAAGGTCAGCGACAACCTGGACGGGATCTACCCGCTGCTCGACCAGTCGCTGCTGCTGTCGTCCGGTCAGGCGCTGCTGAATCGGGTGATGACGCAGGTCTACCTGATGCGCTACAACGACCCGGTGGCCGGCGCGCGGCCGCTGCTGGCGGTGTTCTCGGACAAGCGGTGGTTCTTCGCCTCCCAGGGCGCGGATCTGATCCAGATCGACTCGGCGCTGGTCAACGGCGACCCGACGCTCTACGGCACCAACGGCACGACGCTGACAAAGCTGTTCGCTGACGGCATCAGTTCGATCGCGCACACGATCAAGACGAAGCTGTGGGACATGGGCGAGGCCATTCTCGACAAGCAGTCCTTCAAGCTCGGGATCGAGCTGTCGACGCCGGTTGAGCCGCGCAACGTGACTGGCACAGTCGACACGGAGTTTGACTTCAACAGCGTTGCGTTCACGCTGCCGGGCGGCCGGCTGGTGCAGTGGGTGAACAGCAGCAACCAGATCGTGCAGTGGGTGAACGGATCTGGCGCGACGGTGCAGTGGGCGACGATCGGGTACAGCTTCCAGCGCACGGACGCCGGCACGGTGGGCAAGTACATCGGCATCACGGTGCAGAGCGACGCGGCCCAGGTGGTCTACTCGGGCTTCCACCTCCAGTTTGAAGCGCGGGCGGCCTGGTGAACCTGACCCCCTACGCCGACACGCAACACGGCGACGAAGCCGGGTTTCTGGAGTTCTTGGGGGCTCACGAGATGGCGCACGAGGCGATCGCATTGGCGCTGGGGGCCAAAGGCAAGGTGGTTGCCCGCCCGCCGCTGACGGATGATCCTCGGGTATCGCCCTCGTGGCTGCTGGCGCATCAGGAACTGCACCGGGCCGAAGCATCCGCGCTCGGCACCGGCATGCCCGACATGTCCTCGGTGGACTGGAACAACCCGGACGACTTCAGTGATTGGATGAAGTTGCACGCAGACGTACACGCGGCGGAAAATGCCGCATTGAACATCGGATGAGGTGAAGCATGGCATGGTATGACGACCCGCTTGGATTTGTTGGGGACATTGGCACCTCGGTGGGCCATGCTGTTTCTGGGGTGATGGACAAGGGCTTTGGGGTGCTGAACAAGGCCTCGGACGAGTTCGGCAACGCGATGGAAACGGTGGGCAAGACGGCCGACGTGTGGATTCCGGCTGCGATGGCGGCACTGACTGGCGGCGCATCTGCCGGCGCTGATGCCGCCACGGCGGGCGCATCTGGCGCGACCGCTGCCGGCGCTGACGCGGCCATCTTGAGCGACGCGGCGGCCGGCGCGGCCGAGGGATGGGGCGCTTACGCGCCGATGGGTGACTTTGCCACTGGTGCCGGCGACTACTTCGGCGCCGAGGCGGCGGGCGCGGCGGGCGCGGCCGGCGGTGCAGCCGGCGCGGCGAACGAATGGGGCTCCTACCAGCCGATGAGCGACCTGACGGCCCAGCCTGGCACGCCGTACTACAGCCCGGTGCCCAAGACGCCGCTGGAACAGGCTCTGTCGATGGCCAAGACGGGCGCCCCCTACGCCCAGATGGGCATGGGCATCCTGAACCAGAAGAAGGCGGCCGACGCGGTGGAAGCGCAGCGTGAAGCGGCGCAGCGCCGTGAGGCCGACGCGACCGCGCTGATGACGCAATACCGGTCGGGGCAGTTGTCGGGAGCCGATCAAGCGGCCGTGGCGCAGTACCGGCAGCAGCAGCGCGCGGCGATCGACCAGCACTACGCCAAGATGGGCATGAAGGGCAGCGCGATGCACGTTGCGGCGCTGTCGCAGGTCGACCAGCAGGCCGAGACGATGCGCCAGCAGGCGCTGCAGAACACGCTGCGGGCGGGCCTGTCGGCGGCCGGTGTAGCCAGCCCGGCACTGGCGACGGCGGCCAGCACCAGCTTGCAGCAAGACCGTGATGCCCAAGCGGCGATCCAGCAGTTTTACAGGGTGCTGGCCGAGATGGGCGGGGGTCAGTGATGGCGACCGCAGCCCCGACCAAGCCGGCCGCCGCGCCGGTTGACCCGATGCAAGAGCCGATGGCGATGATGGCCAAGGCCGACGCCGACGAGCAGACCGTGCTGGCCGAGCAGTCGGCAGCGGCGGCCGACCGGGCGCAGCGACAAGCGGCGGCGGAAGCGCCGCTGATGCAGCGCCAGTCCAGCGCCATGAGCGACATCGATCGGATGGCGGCCAAGGGGCCGGAACGTGTTGCCATGCCGCAACAGACCGTCCAGCGCACGCCGCCGAAGCACCTGCTGGAGAACGCGCAGCCGCTGATGGCCCTGGCGGCGCTGTCCGGGTTCGCGGTGCGCCGGCCGCTGATCGGGGCCATGTCGGCAATGACCGGCGCGATGGAAGGCCTGAAGGCCGGCGACGAGGCGCGATACCAACAGGGTATGGCGGCCTACAAGGAACAGGTGCAGCAGGCGATCGACCA
>JAAOEI010000783.1_pt1 | contig 11931 bp, 11 predicted proteins | sample 7059261 | NCBI WGS metagenome assembly JAAOEI01 (sample SAMN14008812, study PRJNA610033) | viral metagenome | isolation source: viral particles filtered from seawater | place: China: Hangzhou Bay, Yangshan Deep Water Harbour | collected 2017-10-31
AGCTGGTTCATCGTGGCGAGGTCAGTTTCCTCGTTAATCCCCTCCGTACCAGTTACCGTTAGTGTTTGTCTGAGTGCCCTAGGCACGATTTACTCCTTACAGAAGCCCTTCGACGTCATCTTTGGAAAGTTCAACCTTAGTAATTTGGCTGGGGTCGTCCTTGCTGAGTTTAGTCACAGCCCTAGTGTCGGCACGTTCCCACTCCGAGAGGTCACTCATTGCGAATTGTTCCTCCTCGTCTAGTGGAGCACCCTTTTTCCATTCCTCGAATTGTACCTTTGTAGGAAGTTTACACTTGGGGTTAACTAGGTAGTAGAAGAGTTCTTTCATTAGCCCCCGCTTGGCCCGGCGTACTTCAAGCTCGGCATCCTTCTCTTTGCCCTTTTTGTTCTTCGACCAAGCACGAAGTTGTGCCTCTGACCGGCCCGTATCGGCTTTGCTATCTAGAAACTGAAGATACAATCGCATCTCGTCTAGGGGCCAACTTTCATCGGGCTCAAAGTGACTAGGCTTTCGTGACTTAATTAAGCACCCCTGCATGGTAGCCAATTGCTGTCTATCCCGCCTGAGCATCCAACGGCCAATGTCCATCGGAACCTGGAGTCGTCGAAATGGGGGAATGGTAAACTTTTGCGGGAAAAGATTCAGAGCCAAAAGCCCTCCATCGGTGCCCATGTACTCCTGCATGCCTGGTTGGTATACCCATTTCACTGGCATAGGGGAGCTGTTTTCCATAGGCTCGCACTCCAAGAAGTTCCGCCGTTCCTTTCGGTCATATCTCTGCCGTGTTACCTCTTTATCCCTCAACCATGGGGCGCCTGTAACGTTGGCGATCCAAAGGGGTTCCTCGATGCCAAACTGGGCCTCGATGTCATCCATGGTGACCTCTTGCACCAAGCCATCGCACTCTTCTAGGAATAGCGTGGCCACGTCAAGAGGAAAAGTAGATTCCTCCCCGGAGTCGAGGGTTAGTTTGGTGCCTTTGAATACAATTGACTGTTCAAAGGAGGTAACATTACGAAGAGTTTTGAGTTGCATATTAAAGTTTCCCGTCTCTAGTTATAATACACGAACGTGTTGTCCTGTGCTCTAACAATCCTTATAGTTGGTGGGGAATCAGATGGCTTTCCTTGTGCCACCTTTTTCCAGTAATCCATTTGCACATCCCGATGCCTGGCAGCCCACATTTGTGGAATGTCTTCATCGGAACGTAGCCTAAGTTCAATAGCTGCTGACCAATAAAGGAGTTCCCGATCTTCTGAAGGGATGAGAAAGGGCTCCTCGCCATCTTCAGTCATGTTGACAGCGTCTGCCATATAGACGAAGTCTAGTGTCTTTGCCTGGGCGGGCCCGCTAGCACTACCCCATTGAAGGGTGTTCCTGTTTTTCCAAAAGATCCGCCCCAGGTTACCAGTGGTAGCTAAGTCAAGTGGCAACCCTGGGTCATTATCGGTTCTATCGTATACCCTAAGGAGGCTCTTGTTGGTGAGATCATCCGTGAGTTTCAGCTGTAGCTGACTAGCAGGCCAGGTAACCGTTTGGACAACCTTGAACCAGTCAGAGATCCCCTCCTTTTTAGCTAGCCGCACCTCCCGCTTGTAGGCCCTGTTAATGGCAGCCTTTACCTGAGCGGAGGTGTAGTTTTGGTCTGTCACGCCATCGGTGAAGTTCAGCAACTCAGAGGTTTCGTTTTGTAGCTCTTTAAAGTCCACTAGTGTTTAGCCCTCTTGAGTTCCTGACAAGGCATCTTGGGTACCCTAAGGTACTCCCTGATAGGGTCCTTCTCACGCTTCTTCTCAGCCGCAACAATCTCTGGCTTAGCATGCTTGTAGGCAATGTCTCTTCGCGCACTATAGTCGGTCTGTTGGCTGTCCCACCAGACTCTATCAGCCGCTGCAGCCCCCATGTCCTCGCACTTCCGCACCACCCGGTCTTGCTTTTCCTGATGAGACCGGACGATACGCTCGTCTTGGGGACGAAGCCAATAGTCTATCGCATGCATTATTTTCCCAGAGTAGACATCATCAATAGGCTTGATGAATTCCCCCCAGGGATAATGTAGCTTACAATGCTCATCCAGTGTGATAACGTGGATGGGGAAACGGAACAGGGGGTCCCAATCTCTAAGGGTTGAACCGGTTTTTGAGAATATAGGGCCCTTGTAGTCTTTGGTAACCCGAGCTGTCCCGTCCCACCCTTCGACGGTTTTCACGTCCCAGAAGGCACGATAAGTTTGAGGATTATCGTATGTACCACAATCGCTGATGTGATACAACTGTACAAGGGCAAAACCCCCAGCGTTGAGCTTGGTGACGTCATCTCGTCCTTCCCAAGCCCAACGGAGGTTTTTATGCTTTCTATACAGTTCCCTGCAAACGTGCTCCGGTATAAGCATTGTTATTCAACTCCCGCATATTGAATAGCTAGCCAGCTACGGCAACATCAGTATCTTGATTGATGGACTGCCCGTCTTGACGACCAGCAGCACGCCAGTGTGCAAGTACCTTAACTACTGCCCCGTCCATAGATCCACCATCGTCGCAGTTGAACGTAAGGTCCAACTCGTTGTTAGTGGTGTCCGTAGTAAAAGATGCCAATGTAACATTGGATCCATCAGTAGGACGGGTAGTTAGTGCAAATTCCACGAAGTCGCAGCTAGTAGCTGCTGGTCCATTATGAGGAATAGTTGCAGTAAGCAAGGAAGTGAGTCCTGAGAGATTGAATTCTTCCGTATATCCCCAAGAGCTGTGAACAGCATGCTTAGTTTGAGAATCTACAGTTGCGTTAGCAAGTGCCATAATTGTTATCCTTTACTGAAGTCCACATTCCCAAGTTACAAGCTCAACGTCTGCGGCCCCAGAAGCCGTAGAAGCAAAGGCGAGGTAGGGAATCATAACGTCACCAGATGTATGTGTCACGGGTGATGCGGCATCCAGCAAAGTGTCGGCAGCATCGTCAAATTTAAAGCTAGAGACGCCTGCAGCACTTACATAAATGCCAAACGTGAAGGCCGTTCCCGAAACAATTGGGGTGTTGGTAGCTGTGGTGGTTACATCAGTCCCGTCGACAGACGTAGTAGCAGTTACTGCGCCTGTAGCCCCAACTTGCATGATACACTTATCATTGTATACCGACTTCCCCGTAGCTTCTGAGGTAACATCCGTTACTGCGCCTATGTTTCTAAAACCACACAGGACAACATCAGTGTTCGCCAACGTGGTAACGATCATCTTGACACGGAGAAAAAAGGCATCCGTGCCGACCGTAAACTTCATTGGGGTAGCGTCGCCAGCTAGAATGCCTTGGCTAAGTTCAATACCAGCACCGTCATTGGTGCTAGTTGGGAGAGTCCACCCAGTAGCAGCCTGGACATAATTCAGGGTTGTGAGGGCACCTGTTTGTGTTTGTTCAAAATAATTCCCGTCCACCCAAAAATAGTTGGACTGATTATCTGCAGCAGTAGGGACAGCATAAGTGGTCTTCGTGCTGATAATTGGTGTTTGCTGCGTGGTGAAATCCACGTAGCTGTAACGTTTTCTTGATAGAGCCATTATTCGTTTCCTTTATTAAGAGTTAACTCTTGTGTATTCAATCCAACATCCAAGAAGGATTACATCATCAGTGCCTAACGTACCGTCCGTAGGCTGAATGGTCATAACCATAACACCCTGAGACGCTGGAAGATCAGCGGCGGTGATTGTTAGTGACTCCAACTGACAAGTTTTAGTGGCTGCATCACCAGTCATAGCAGAACTAGTTCCACCATAGTCGGTATCGGCATCATAAAGAGCGGCGTCAACGTTGTTGAAGAGTTGTACTAGCCAAGTTACAGCGTCACCAACGGTAGCACCTACCTTTGCCGCTAGAATATACATGGTAGCGTTAGCTGATGTATCAATGTCCGGTGGAATAATGACGCTACAAGACACGGGGTCTGGATTAGCGTGGTTGTTCCATCTAATACCGAAACTTTCGTCCCCCGCACTGATGCCAGGAGTAGGGCTTGCACCATCGGCAAAATCTGCTAATGCCGTTCCATCCTGTTCCGCAAAGGACCCAATTGGGAAATGTAAGATACCCTTTGAAAGATTAGTGTTTAATGAAAATGCCCCACCAGTTTGTGTTACAGCTCCACTAACAGCTACGCTTACCCAATTAGTTCCATCGAATTCGAGGATCTCATTGGTAGCCTCACCAGTCATGGTGAGATCCGTTACAGTGGTAGCACCAGCAGCCGTAACCGAGACATCCCCAGTTAGCGACGAAGCTACCAGATACTCTTCCCACTGGGTTCCGTTGTGAACCTTGATACTATTAGTCGTACTATCGTAAAACCAGTCGCCTTCTTCGGCGGTCCCAGTTCCTTCTCCCCCACCCTTTGCAGTGAGAAAGTTGGCTTCACTGGAATACACCAGGTCTAGTTTATAGGGGCGGATACCAGCGGTTTGGGACAAATTTCTGTCCTTAATACCTCTGCCTCCCCGCTTACCTGTTGCCATTGTTTATTCCTTATCTCTCTATAAAAATTGGGGTAAGAGTTACCCTACCCCAATTCCAGGAGAGGAGATGATTAGTTGAATGAAGTGACCTTCGTCTCGTTCAAGTCTTGAATCTTTCCAGAGCTATGCCGATCTTCAATGAAGTACTCGGAGATCTCAATGATCGTCCCAGTCCAAACCGCAGTCGTCTGCGAAGGCATAAGCAACTGGCCTGCGTGGCGGCGCCACCCAAGCTTGCGCTGTTGTCCTCGAACGATTTGGTCCGTGTCAATGAAGAACATAGTATTGTAAAGAGCATCCGTATCAGGGATAACCGAGATACGACCAAGAGCGGATTGAAACGCCGTGTACTCAAGACCCGTGGTTTTGTCAGAAGGAGACAGACGAAGTTCGCCTTCGTACAGCTCTTCCACTTCAACCAAGCCCCAAGAGGTGGCCACAACCTTGAGTCCCTTTGGCTTTCGGCCCGTTTTCATGTAGAGACCCGCCAACATTTGCCGGAACAAGGTCGGGGTAAGGTCACGGTTCGTGCCCGAGTTACCCATCACGAGGGAGGTGTAACGGGGGTAAGTAGCCGTGTTGATGCTCTGAAACGTTCCGGAGTCCCCAATGAGACTATCAAGGCCGGTGGGAACACGGTTTACCGAGTCCTTCCAGACCAAGTGGTCGTCAGTGGTAGCGCCAGAAAGAGTGCCCGTGAAGTTAACGAGGGCGTTGTTACCACTAAGGGCGGACTCAACCGTGCTAACCGTTACAGTACCACGCTTGGTACCGGGGGAACCACTGGAGTCACTGTAGACATCAAAGCTAACACCTTCCCAAAGCATCCGGGCATCCGTTACAGGAACATCCGTTGCAGCAGAAGCCAAGGCGGTATTCGTCAGCTGACCAACAGAACCCGTTCCATCACGGAAGACAAAGCCATTCTCGGCCTTCATGATATCCCGCATGATACCCTTAACCTCCGATTGGAGGGCATCTCGGGCAGCGTTGGGCTTTTGTACCGCAGCAAGTGCTCCATCGGAGACCTGGATGGCCGCGTGGAGGAACTTACGGTAACTCTTAAAAGGGACATAACTCTGCTTACTAGCAGCAGGCAAGGCCCCGCCGTCCTCAGACCAGTTCAAGGCCCCAGAACGGAGAACGTGTGTTCGTCCTTCAATATGTGAACCCGTCCATTTCTTAGTCCGGGTGATCAACTGTCGAGCAGTCGATTCGTGATTCAGGGTCTCTCTAGCATCGTCGATGATATAGTTGATGGTTTGGAGACCGGCATTGGAAATATTCAATCCCATTTTATTTCTTCTCCGCTATCCCATGCTATGGCTCGGGTAGCAACGGCGCGCCAGCATTTCTCCACTCATGGAGATCTCTAAACTCACTGGCTTCTAGCGCTGCCCAGGAGGGCCGTGGATTGCCTTGACCTTGTGTAGGCTGGGCTCCACCTTTCGTTCTAACGCTTCGTGGTAGCTGTTGCCGGGCCTTTACGGCAGGGTTTTTACGTTTTGTTTTTCCTTTTCGCTCTACACCAAAAGCGGTTACAGCTCTGTCAAAGACGTGAGATACCTGTGAAGGTAGCTTGCCATAGGCTGCGGCTGTGGAGATTAGGAGGTCTTTGAGTATTTGCTTCTGCTGGGGGTCGGTAACATGACTGTAACCGGCCTGTAATACAGCGTCTGCATCCATATCGTAGGACCGAAATCTCTGCGCCTGCTCGCGTCTTTCCCTATCCTGTTGTCGCTCTTGCTTTAGTTGTGCTAACTCTTGTCTAACCGATTGAACTTCTGGATCTAGGGCTTTTTTGGCTCTTTTCAGGGCACGCTCTTCCAAATCGAGTTTGAATCGCTCAATTTCTGGAAGATTTTCCCTTTGCTCGGACTGTCGTCCGTCAACCAAAATCCGGAGTTGCTCCGCGAGGATTTGATTTTGTTCTTGAGCTGCTTGAAGTTGGGCATTATACGTATGCTGTTGCTGTTGCATCACCGCATGGAGCTGTTGCTCGTAATTGGATTGCAATTCCTCCATCCTGCGGAGAGCAGCATCGCGTTGGTCTATTGCCTTCTTGATACGTTTTTGTACTCTAGTCTGAGGTTTAGCCTGTTGTTCAGGCTCCGGATCCTCTTCATCAAGGTCTTCATCGGGCTCATCATCTAGGACGTCCTCGTCCTCTAGGTCATCGCCGTCAAGGTTGCCCTCATTGGGATCTGGGTCTTCCTCTCGGTAGGGCTCTGGGACATCTTGGAGACTCAATAGGGTCTCAAATCCGTCTAATCCAGCGTCACTACTTTGTACTGGTACGTATTCTCCTTCATCATTGTGCTCAAAAACAATGGTGTCTCCACCATCAAAACCTTCAGGGATTGCGTCCCCGGCTCCTACAGCCATTTGTTCCTGCCTCTCAACAGCTTATTAACAGCGCTCTGTCACGCGCGAAAGAGTAGCATTTTGCAACGCTTTTACCGAGGCCGTACTCGTGGCAAATGCTTCTCTCCAAACCAAGGCTCATGCTACCATGATACTGAACAAATGTCAAGTATTACCCCTCCCTCTTGGGAGTAGTTCGGGCACCTGATTCGGCGCCCCTATCGGCTCTTTGTACTGTGGCTCCTGCTTGGGCCCTAATATCGGAACCCATGTGGCCAGGGCCGTTGGCAGACCCTCCTGCCCCAGATTGATCAGATGGGCCACCCCCCATTTGACCCTGTTGAAGGGTCTGGAGGATTGGACCTGGAGGGGGCTGACCCATCTGACCTGCGACATACCAGTAGGTGTAGAATTGCCAAAGGGCCCGGATTTGCTGAGTAATGTTAGCGTCAACTTCGTCTCTACGACCTGGGCCGCGTAGCCATCCGTTAAGGACCTCGGCAAAGATCTCCGGATCGTCTTCAAACTGTGGCTGATGCACCTTGCCCTTGAGCATCTCATAGGGAATCCTAGAAGCCGCAGCGCGTTCTGTTGCTTCCATGTTGTAGCCAGACATGGGGAGGTTTACCCCGGCAAGGCGGGCCCAGGCCTTTTTGTCATTTAGGCCTGTTTTCTCATCCATGAAAATGCCCATATTCCACCAATCAGAGGCAATCTGTTGACGGAGGGCCTTGTTATGGGGAAGCCCTGTGGCATCCTGAATCCGGACGTCCCAGCCTTCTTTCAACATCAACTCGTCGAAGGAGTAGGTCTGAACTCCATCACGGCCTACGATGGTCCACTTGGTCTCAGGATCTGTGAAGGCCTGGAAAAGAATGAGGGCACACTTTTGAGCCATGCGCCATTCTTTCTTGATCTTACGAAGTATCGGCCCATGTTGCTGGTCGGCCTCGGCTTCAACAATTGCCATAGCCCGGCCATTGGGGTCGGATCCCATCTCTCCAGCTTCTTGTGCTGTTACACCCGCCTTGTCCCGCATGGACATGGTAAGGTCTTGACTTCTTCGCCAAACGTCGGCACTAAGTGGAGGGGGACTGAGGAAATGAACCTCACCCGCGTTGGGATTGTACTTGATAACCTGGGCAGTTTCAGCAGTGATCTCATCCGCGGTGATTTTAGAGCCAAAGGGATTCAACACCTTCTGCTTTGTACAAAGGGTCACGTACTCCCTAATGGATTGCTCGTTCTCGTTGAGTTCCTTCTGTCTATGCCAGGCGTTTTGGATCCAACTCTCTGGCCAAAACTCGCCACGGTTTTCGTCCCCGCGGAAATGGAACAGGTTCCAGCGACCAAAGAGCTTCCAGTAAACGTTTTCCTTCTCCTCCACGACGTAGTTATTGATCATCGTGATGATACGCCCATTTGGGTACCCAGGGGTAGGACGTTCGTGGAATTTCCTAATCCAACAGTGATCGTGAAGGTACTCAGCGGTCTCGTCTGTTTCCACAGAGTGGAAGCGAATCTCTGCCGTCCGGTCGGAGTAGATGGAAGTATTGGCCGTGATGAAAGGGGCAAATCTCGGGTAGAGGTTGCGTGCCTTCGATACTGACACGGTGTCTCTGGTAACAAACCAACCGGCTTTTTCCAAACAGCTAGCCCCAGGCTCCGGGAATACGGATTCTGGATCTAGACACTGAAGTCTTGGTAGTCCTGTATGGATTTCCTCCAACTGCGGGGGATCCATATCTGGAGAAAGAGGGCCTGTTTGCTCTAGCTCTGGAGGCTGTAGAGCATCTTCTGGAATCATGTCCTCACTGGGCATAGTTCCAGGAGGTAGAGATTCAAGAACGTCTGCCAGGGCATTGTCAATATTTGCCTGGTGCAGCTCGTCTTGAATCATCAATTCGTTTTGCCTTTGCAAAGCACAATTCGGGCAGTCGTGGCCGATTTCCTTGGGCTGGCCAACGTAAGAACATACCTCGCAATAGCCCCGTTTTGGGCCGGCCTCGAAGTCCCAGTCAAGGTAAAGAAACCCACTGCCCGTGTAGGATAGGTTTTCAATAGCCTCTGTGTAGATGACCTCCAGGGCCTCTTTTTCAAAGAACCACCGAAGCCATGCCGTACCCACTAGAGCCCCATGCTGTTCCTCAAAATCATCTGTAGCTGGCACCACTTCGGCCATCTCGATGTCGCGAGTGAACTTGCCTACAAACGACCTATGGGTGGGCCTGAGGACGTTATCGTTGGACTTTAGGTTACCCGCATCCTCAGGGGCTAGACGGAGGATCTCCCCCGTGGTATTGTTAACTAAAAGAGGCTCACCCTTGAGGTAAAGATGATACAACTCCCACTTATTGGACGTAGTGCTTCGCGCATTGTAAGCGTCCATAAAACGCTTTTCAAGCTTTTCAGCAAGGCGCTCATCCCTACGGGTAGGCTTATAGGTCTCAGCAGGACTGTAGTCCTCTAGCCTAGCGCCAGGATCTTCTGATAACTGACCTGCGGGCATAATGGCTCCTTACAGGTTGCCTCTATTTAGGGAAAGATTTTCCTCCGCATAACGGTCTTGAAGGTCCTTCCGTTTCATCTCGCGTTCACGCAGCATGGCCCTAAGGTCCTCCCTAACGGCATTTGGGTCTTGTGCAGCGTCCAACTTGTCCATAGGGGGCCCGTCGTGAGTTGGGAAGGGAGCTGGGGGCTCTGTAGAGGCGGGAGGGTACAGTCCTTCGCCAGCTCGACCTTCCACGTCTTCTAGCCCATCAGGGGCATCAGACTCAGGGTTCATGAGGTTGTTCATTTCCTCTGGATCCATGTCCATACGCATTCTCTCAAATGCAGATAAAGGAACCTCTAGTTCCTCAACATCGTTGTAGTGTGAAGGCATTAGAGTCTACTCCATTCTTTCATATCCAACACCCGGCCCGCATTTTGCCCGGCCGTTAGGGTGATGCTATCATTGATTGCCTGGTTGGCTTTTTCTCTCTCAATCTCTAATGAGTCGGTGAGAATTTTTATCCTTGCGTCTGTGTCAGCTTGTACTGTATCGTGTTGAGCCTTTTCAATAGTGCTTTGGGCTTTCAGTAACAAAGCAGCTTCCATCATTGCATGGGCTAGGGCAGCCTGGGATAGTTGGTACATCTTGACAATTTTATGCGCCAGGTAGACACACAATCCTGCCATAGCTAAAAAACATAGGCCCGCTGTGATAATTCCCAATGCCATTAATCCACTAGTGAACATGAGCTACTCCCAATTGACTCTGTTTACCCTGTGTCCAATCTTGCTCAAAGTCGAACAGTTCAATGTGGGACACCGCCACACCAGAACCCACTGCTAAGGACATAACCCTGTCATCCTTGTAACCATGTGCCCCACGGTATCTAGGGCTTTGTAACCCCTGACCTGCGGCACCAATTTCCTCTTGCTCATAGGCAATGAGTTCCGAAAGGGTCTCTCGACAATAGATTTCAATCGTTTGATACTTAATGTAGTCCTGAAGGCATCCAATGAAGTAGGGCTTGGTGGATTTATTCGTGTCTACACCAAACTGACCGCCTAGTGAAAACTCTGTCTGTTTCTTGGTGGATTTATCCCTAAACAACCCCACGTAAAACAGTACGTCCCGTAAGGTCTGCACCACCGCGTCCCCGTAGCCCCCTGTGGTTTCCACCACGGCCAATGCGTCATTGTAGAGGGTCCCAAGCTTGAACACCTCTTCGGCATATTTTAAGCTGGTTTTCCATCCCCACCATTGTGCCACCATGCGGACCTTGAGAGTCATAGTCTCGGGATCCTTAATCAACCTAAGAACAGACGTACACGAGGCGTCGTTTGATGTTAACCCCTTGGCTGTATCAACTCCTGCAATGTAACAAGCCCCAGGTTGTGGCAACTCCCACACACGAAGGCCAGACCACTTTTTAACCATACACTTAGGCTCTGCGGGAACTAGTTTAATCTCGGAGTTCCTGTAATCCCCATCATGTGAGGCCACATCTCGTAATTCCACACCCTCGTCCAACACCATGTCATAGAGATCCGCAGGACGGCAGCCCTTCAGCATGTCGTTGAGGATAACCTTGTCAAACACAGGATTATCACTAAGTGCCACAGGTTTACCGTTTATACATGCGGCAATCTCAAAATCGGTCATCGTTTGCATGGATGCCCGGATCTGCTTATGCGGGGCTATCCCGGCCGAGAACTGGTCTATCTCAAACATCTCCACATACGGAGGAGAGCTTGGATCATCAGGGTCTGAGAGATTATTATCCAAAGGCCCCTCGGCTACCTCGGCTAAGACTTCTTGCTCCCATCCGTGCATTCCTTGCTTTGGCGTAGCTGTGACAATGATAGCACTGTCGGGGGTGTCTTGGAGGCGCATTTGGATCGACGTGAAGAATTTCCTCGGTACGTGTTCATCGATATGACCGAGTTTGGCCTTGAATGCTTCCACAACGCCGACGCCGAGTTCGGATGACAGCAGAGTAATTTTGGACCGGTTTCTGTGTTTACATGAGAGAGCTTTATTTTTCTCTGCGCAATCTGGGCATGCAATAGTGATACTGTGTGCTTTCTTATCGTGATGGTTGAACCATTTACCCCCCTCTGGGAACATAGGGGACAGGGGATTGTTTGGCTCTCCTGAAAGGAACTTTTTTTCAAAGACGTCTCCCTCGTAGACGGTGAAGGGCAAACCTGCTAAGATGAATGTCATCTGGGGGCCAGACAGGTCACCGTAGCTTCTATATAAACACTGTTTCGTGGCAACGAAGTAATGCTCTGCGTACCCACTTTGCGTCTTGGAGGTTCTGTTTCCTGCCCTGAAATATCTCACACGGGCATTAGATTCATGAAACCGCAACGACACACTGTGTTTGGGTTTGTAAAGAATCATCGGGTCCCGCTCTGCCTCAAGGGCAAAGTTGTCCCGGATTTCCAGGAAATTCCTCAACCACGGGGTAGCCCATTGCCTATTGGCTTCCACCGTTTGGCTATCCCAGTCCCTGACTATGTCAAGAACCAAGTCACTGTACTCCAAGAAGTTATCCACGCGGATAAACCTAGG